>Ga0209093_1000896_pt1 | contig 16733 bp, 19 predicted proteins | sample SidtaG_4_FD_187450 | JGI IMG/M metagenome (GOLD analysis project Ga0209093, IMG submission 187450) | Marine algal microbial communities from Sidmouth, United Kingdom - Sidmouth_Male1 metaG (SPAdes) (version 2) | ecosystem: Host-associated > Algae > Red algae > Unclassified | place: Sidmouth... | reverse complement strand
CAGGAACGCCGACGCGACCGTGACGGCAGTGATGCGTCGGAGCGCAACCGTACGGGTTAGCTTCGAGAAGCGGTCGGACATGACGAACACATACCGGTTGCCGTCAACCGTGTTGAGCAGCGGGCCAGGATGTCGATGCCAACCTCGGTCAGCTGTATCTTTGGCGGGAAGAAGGTCATGGGGGACGTATGACGTCGCTCCTGCTGCCGGTTCTTCGCGCACGGCGGGCACTTCCGAAAGAAGTCTTACAGGTCGACAATCATCGACTCCCAATAGAAGCAACGCTTCATGGCAGCATACAGAGGCTGCACGCCAGGGTGACCCTTGGACGTCGGGTAGTGCTCGAGGCCCATTACGCGGCCGCATAGGGCCTCGGGGATGTACACCTGCATCATGTCCGTCGTCGGTTGGCGACGCACGAGGCGGCCTTCCTCATCGAGGACGAACCGCGTCGGTTTTCCCGAGTCGATCACGGCGCGAAGTTGCTGGCAACGGCCATCCGCGCCTTGTGCGCGGAGGAGCTCCTCTGCGGTGATTGGGGGAGGTGGCACCGGCGCCGAGAAGCTGTTGGCGTCCATGCCCCGTGCGGCCTGGGCCAGCAGGAAGCACGGGATGTCGTCGTCCAGCTCCTTCTGGTCCAGACCCGTCGTGGGGATTCTGGACAGGGCATCGGGGAGATGGTGGTTCTCCCCCTTCTTGTACTTCACCTCGAAGTCGAACTCCGCTAAGCGGAGGCGCCAACAGAGCAGCCGACCGGTGGCTGTCGTCAACCGGTAGATACAGCTGAGGAACTCGTGGTCGGTACGTACCGTGAACCGCGAGCCCTCCACATAGTGGCGGAGGTGGAGCACGACCCAGACGAGGCCCAGGCACTCCTTTTCGGTGGCCGAATAGTTGCGTTGCTCGGGCTGCAAGGCGCGGCTGTAGAATCCCACAGGTTTCAGCTGGCTGTCCGGCTGCTCCTGGAGCAGGGCGCACCCCAATTGGGTGTCGCACGCATCGAAGCCGATGGTAAAGGGCGCGCCGCGGCGGGGGAGTGCCAGGACTGGCGGGTGAAGCAGAGCATCGCGTAGGCGTGTGAACGCGGCGGCCTGCGCCTCGGTAAACGCCGGGAGAGTGTCGCCGTACGCCTTGGTCGTCAGCTGGTTCAAGGGAGCAGCGATTCGCGCGTAGTTCGCGACGAAGCGTCGGTGCACGTTGCACATGCCAAGGAAGCTACGAATTGTCGTCTTCGTGCGCGGGTGACCCACCTTCGCGAGCGCTTCCAGGTTCTTGTTGTGGACGCGCATCTCCCCGAGGGATATGATGTGCCCGAGGTATTCGACGGACGTTTGGAAGAACTGGCACTTCTTGGCCTTCAGAGTGACGCCGGCCCGACCCAATCGGGTTAGGGCTTCGTCGAGCGCCCTCACGTGGTTCTCCGGGGTGTCGGAGAAGACGATGACATCGTCGAGGTACACAAGGCACGTTTTCCAGGTCATCCCGGACAGGACGATGTCCAAGGCACGTTGGAAGGTCGCGGGGGCATTTGTGAGGCCGAAGGCCATCTTCAGGTACTCGTACGTGCCCATGTGGCAGGTGAAGGCGGTCTTGTCGATGTCGTCTGGGGCCATGAGTACCTGCCAATACCCGGAATTGCAGTCGAGCATTGAGAAGACACGGGCGTCTCCCAGCGAGTCGATGCCTTCCTCCATCCGCGGGATGGGATATGAGTCCTTTTTGGTCACCGCACTGAGACGACGGTAGTCGACGCAAGAGCGTGGCGACCCGTCTTTCTTGGGGAAGACAACGACAGGGGTGGCCCATTCTCTGGTGCTTGGACGGACAACCTTGGCATCCAGCATCCGGTTGACCTCGTCACGGCTCATGTCGCGGGCGTGGTGGCCCGCGCGGTACGGTTGCTGTCGTATCGGTTTGGTCCCGGGTTGAATCTCCACACGGTGGACGGTGGTGTCGATGGACCCGAGCGTCCCGTTCAGCTTATATGCATGCCGGCGGATGAGTGCCTGGACATCCGGGAGCAGCCGATCGGGTACGCCGGAGAGATCGACTTGGTCGAGCACCGCCGCTGCGGCTGCGTCGTGCGATGCCGCGTCGTCAGTGACGAGCAGGCAATCGACGTCGTCGACCGGGCTGCCGGTGGCGATATCGGTTCCCTTGCGTAGGCAGACCGGTTCGTCGCTGGGGTTCGCGACTTCAACGCTGAAGCGGTACCCCGGGACAACGACGGCCAGGCCGCGTGCGGTTTGACAGCGGTGGCGCTTGTTGAGGCGGTTGTACAGCGTGACTAAGATCTGACCAGCGAGGTCGGCTGTAACCAGCATGGCCGTGCGTGACCGCGGAGGAAGCACCCGTCGCTGTGCGAGGCGCACCGTCGCATCCCGTGGGGATCGGCGGCGTTCTCTCTTGCCGCGGACCGTACACGACAAGATGGGTACCAAAGCGTCGGTGGACCATCTGACGCGTTGGCGGCGAGGGTAGAGCGCCTCGACGTGGCGGTTGATGAAACTGGTGCCCAGTAGCACGGGTACGGCGAGGCGCTGAACGAAGACAAAGTCGACGTCAGTGGCGAAGCCGCCGGAGCGCAGGCGCAAGGTGATCATCCCCCGGGCAGAGATAGGGTTTTTATTTGCGTCCACAATGTGGGGCAAATGCGGGCGCGGATGCAGCCGCATCTCCCATCCCTTGGGCAGGGCATCCACCCGGATGATCGAGGGTCCGGCGCCTGTGTCCAGTGTCGGTGTCATCAGCCGCATCCGCGCCTCGTCAAATCCGAGGGCTGCGGGGATAGTATACTGCCGGTATACCGGGTCCAAGACGCGGTGTACCCGTATCTTCGGACCCTGCGGGCTGGGGCCGGCACGGGGCGACCGAGCCGCTAGCGGCACGCCCCGTGCACGTTTCCCGCTCTGGGGGAGGCAGGTGGGTCCACCGTCGGGTCCGTGTCCGCTTTCGGGTCCCCGGGCGCATCGCCGACGGGCTCGCCTCCGGTGAGGGAGCCGGTGTCGTCCGGCACCAGCGGGTCTCCCCAGGGGTCTCCGGCAATGGCCGCCATTGCCTATTGCATCCGACTAGGGCGTAACGCAGGGCGACCAGCGCCAGTGGGTCCTGGCGCGGCCAAAGGTGGCGCGCGCGGCCCCATAGCGCGGTCGGGAGAGGGACACGCGCGGGCGTAGTGCCCAAAACCGCGGCAGCGGTGGCACTGCACCTGGCTCAGGGGGACCATGGCCGGCCGTCCCATCGGGGCGTCCGCCCGGGGAACCCGTGCGGTTTCCGTCCGGTAGGACGGTGCCCGGGCCGCCAGTGGCGTAGGGGTAAACGCCTGGAACGGCTGCTGCGGTGGCGGCCGACCCAATGGGGGCCGCCCCTGGGGCGGCGGGGCTTCCGGCATCGTCGCTGGCGGCGCCGCCCAGACGACCGGTTCGACCTTCGCCCCGCTCGCGGAGCCGAGCTGCAGAACGCTCTTGGCCTTGGTGTACCGGTCGGCTTTGCCGACGGTGACCTTGACCGCTCGGAGGCCGTCGCCGATCTTCTGCGAGAGCGCCACGAGTTTGTCGAAGGTGGTACACGTGCGGTCGGCCAGCTCGGCTTGGGCCTGTACCGAGGGGTGGAGCCTCTTCAGGAACAGGTACCGGAGCTGCCCGGGGTCGTACATTCCCATCAGCCGGCGGCCTAGCCGCATCAACCGCTGGTAGAAAGCGCGTTCACCTTCGTCTTGGCGCTGCTCCGCGGTACGGAGGGCCATTTCGGCGGTGTGCAGGGCGTCCTCGGGCGCATAGCGAGTCAACAGGTAGTTGATCGTGTGCGAGATGCTAATACCGACGGCACTGCCGTGTGGTCCATTCGTTTCCTGAACGAAGTCGTCCTTGCCCTCACCGCCAGTGCGGTAGGCTATCAGGTACGGGGCCTCGCCCAGGGTGACATCCATTTCGTCCGCAGCGGTGCGGAAGCGAGTGAGGAGAGCCGGGATGGCCAACGGGTCCGAGCCATCGAAGAGCGAGACCCCGTGGAACGGACCGTCCAGCAGGCGGTGGCGCCTACGGAGCTGGCTTGCTTTCGACCGGGCGTACGTCGGATTCGCATTGCGGACGAGGTAGTGGCGGTTGTCGAGTAGTAACGAGAACGGGCCGTGCTTGGACGTCAATGGGTGCGGCCAGGGGATGACCGTCCGTGGCGTAAAAGCTGTAGGGCCGGCGCGAAACGTGTGGGTGCGTCGGCGCGCGTGGGAGCGGCGACGTGTGGGTCCGGTGCTGTCGCTCCTGCTACTGCTGCTCGAGTCCCGTGGTGGCTCGTCGTCATTGGCGGACCGCGAGGAGCGGGCATCGGAATCCGATCGCGCCCTCGCACTCCGGGCTGCCAATGGCGACGTTGAGGCGGCGCACCTGCGTGACCGGTGCCGGTCACGCGGGGCCGGGGTGTTTTCCGGTGTCGGGTCAGTGGGCCGGGGCCCACTGGCAGTTGACATCGCCAATGTACCAGTTGGGTCACGCAACGTTGTCACGTCGACGCGTAGCTCTCGGACGGATGCTGCCAACGTACGCACCAGCGTCGTGAGCTCGGCCACTGCCGATTGCTCCGCGTGTCGATCAGCATTGCTGGGAGATGCATCCGAATCGCCCGTGTCCGTAGCCACTGCGGCGGGGTCGGGGAGGTTCGAAGCACCTTGGGGAGGAGGGGGAGTCGTATCCGCCGGGACTGACCCATCGGCGGTACGCCGAGCGTCAGTACCCGCATCATGAGGAGGGGCAAGGCGCGGGGGATCGGCACCCGCACTCGCCATCGGCGATGGGTTGGCTTCTTGTCTCGAGATAGCACGAACCCGGACACGACGGCGCCACGGCCCGTCGGGCACCGTCGAGCGACTCCCCCGGCCTGCAACAACAGCCGCCGGGTGACCAGGACCACAAAGTGGTCGCGTCACGAGCACCGTCAGTGGCGTTCGCACCGTTGTCGCCGGGGCTCGCGAGAGCAGAGGCGTCCCTCACAAGAGACGACGCCCTCTCCCCTGCTGCTCCACCAAGTGTGGCAACAAAGAAAGCGCGAGCAGATACCCTGTGGCAACACTGAAAATACAGAAGAGACGGACCCAAAGGGTCGACCTCCCGAGAGGACCTAGACGGCGCAAAGGCGCACAAGGGGTAGGACTCGAGAGAGAAACCAAGATTTAGATGGCGAGCAAGACGGGGCGGCGCGGGCCGTGGCCGGCGCCAAAAGAGCAAGACGGAAACAGACGAAAAAGAGAGCCGAAATAGTAACCCCGGGCCCGAATAGGGGGGGGCTACGTAGAGAAGGACAGCCGTCCCATAGCCCGCAATCCGAAGTACGGAGAGACGGGTGCAAGTCCCGTCATGGGCATAAGTACTGAAATTATACCCTGCCAATTTCAACACTCGCCACGCCGTGGCTTCGCATTCGAGAGGAGTGGTCCAGATCGACTCTTTCTCGTTTTTGAATGATTGTGAAAAACCGACTCTGATTATCGGCCGACACGTTGCTTTTCTATACGTGCCATATTCTGTACTGTTCGGACTCGTTCGACCAATGAGAGAGCTTAGCAGATTGGGGTCGGCCCTGGACCGACCCCATTTTCGGTCGGGAATGCGGTCGGACCGGCTCAGGCCCCATTTCTGAGAGCAACATAGGCGTTGTTCTTACGCCATTTGATTTCGATTAAAAAACAGCTCAAATGGGGTCGGAGACGTTGTTGCGGGAGCGTTCCGGCCCCATTTCGTTAACAATGAGACACGTTTGCGCAACGTGGCACCGAGTTTCATGTATATGAGATGTGGGCGACTCTGCAGGGATTGCTCTCAGGAAGGGGGGAAACTTTCCTTGCAGGGACAGCTACCGTGGAGATTGGCACCGACCCGCCATCTTTTCCTCGGTGCGGCGGGTAGCATGGAGCTGCGTCGCTCGACCACTCGGAAAAACTCAGATTGCCACCGTATCGCCGGCACCATGGCAGCCCCCCACACAATAATCAGAATCTTGCATGAGCCACAAATGCTCACGATCAAGAGTGATTGCACACACCACCCTCATATGGTTCGTCACACCTCCTTACCCCCAGTCGGTTTGAGGTAGAAAGCTGTGCATGCAACGCATCGATAAACAAGCTGGACGCGGCCGGGACATATCAGCGCCAGGTCCGTCTCGGCAATCCTGGTCAAGAAACAAAGGAATCATCCACAAGATGAGCGCGAAGACGGAGGGCAAGATGGTAGGTGTGCAAACCATCAGAGTCAGGCCAGGTCCCTTGCGGCGTTCACAGTCAATAGTTCCATGGTGACAAATGGCAAGCTGCGTGGCCTCACATTCGGCTATCGCATCAAGTAATAGTAGGAACAACGTACGTCTCACGTGCGCCAGGCGTAGCCACGTGGGGACCCTCCGCAAGGTGGAGGTTGCAGAAAAGCAGCACAGCAGGCGCGTCTGAACAGATCGCGCTCAATTGGTTCACCACTGCGCAAGGCACTTTCGCGTTGGTCCACCACAAAGTGGTGCCGCCCACAGCTCAGAGAGGTCGTGTGGTGCGACACAGAATTGTGTCGCGACACAATTGCGTTTTGGCCACTCATACTCTTGCACGTTGCAACTGTACTTTCGGAAAACGTCTGTAAAGGCGCGACCCAGAAGTGCCACCTCGACTAGGCATGGGTGGGGCACAATCGGTAGTGACGACTAGGGGTTTCCTAGCGTAATTGGCTCATGCGTACCTCGCGCGTAATATTCCAGCGAAACTCGCTTACGCTATTTTTCAAGAGCTGCGGCTGCAGACGCGCCTCGCTCCAATTTGGTTTTGAGATCGATACGCTACCGGCCATTTTTCAAGCGAGTGTAGACAGATACGCACGCGCGAAATATTCGCAATCTCTCCTAGCGTAATACACTATGCGGGGGGGTCGGGAGGGATGCATCAGGCAGTGTTCGGCGTGTTGGCCGGTCGCAGACTAGCCGCCCGTTGGAAATGGCACGTCCATCACCAGCGCACTCCCACGCGAGCGGCGCACAAGATGCAATCTCGTCCTCCACAGCATGGCCTGACACAGGTCTCACATGCAGTTGGTCGACCCACCCATGGCGGCCCGTGATTGGAGCGAATGTGGCTTTCCGACAGGCACACGTCACCCCCTCGGAGTGCAGGAACTCAGGACACAGCGCCCCACGGGGTCGTATGGGGCGTTGACGGCGGTGCTGACGTGGCGAACATGTTGCCAAGTTAGGCGGTCCACCCATCGCAGCGAGTAGTTTCAGCCACACCACTTTGGATCGCTGTGTCGGTGGCGTTCTGGCGAGAGTGTGCTCCGAGGGATCCCGCATGTCCTTTTATGTGAGACAAGACACACCACGGCAGGAATCTGCCTACCCAGCTCTGGTTATCCGTCAAAAAGTAAAGTCGAGGAGTGGTGTTTGACCCACAGGCCGACGGTTCAGATACGCTCGTCCAAAAACTACGAAGTCGTATATTTCTCCAGCGTACATACGCTTGACGCGTACTCTCAATGCCCGAGAATCTGTCCATTCGCTTCGCTGGAAGTCCAGAGCTTGTTGTGAACATTCGCTGCCCAAGAGCCTACACGAGAAATGATACGTCAAGCCAAAAGTGCTACGCTTGGAAACCCCTTGTGACGACGACTGCGTCACGGGTTCCCGATCACGTCCGCGTTGCACTGCTTCTCGCCGACCTGGTCGTGGCTCCGATCGTGTTTACTGGCGCGGCTGTTTAACATCTTTCCCTGAGTATGGCACCTCGTCTGGCGGATGCCACGCGTGGTGTCGACCTTTGCCAGAACGGTACGATCGACACGGTCCTGGTGCGGCGCGCGGACGGCATCGTTCTGTATCGTGGTATTGTGTGTGTCTGGTACGGGACGCGCAAGGATATGTATCTACTCATGCAGAGCTGTAGTGAAATTGGAACGTCTCCTCATTTTATGAGCTGTCTCTGTGTACCTTCTCTTTGCTGGTGACTTTTTTCTCTTCTTCTCCGTTCTTCTTTTGCTCGTTTTTTGCTGCACCTTCTTATACCAGATGTGTCCAGGTGGTCGGACATGTGGCGTCTGCCGTTTGCCTGGTCACAAGTCGGACCGGTGCCCCATGAAGGAGAGCAACATTCCATGCGTGTGTAAGAAGCGCACGTGCCCGCGCTGCTCGGCGGCGTGCGTGGTCTGCGAGGCCGTTGGGAACACGCCCGACAACGTCGAGGAGAAGATGGAGGCCCGTGCCGCGCCCCAGTGGTCTTTCCCCATGCACATATGCAGCGCATGAAGGAGCGCGTGCAGCTGATTTGCAGAGCCTCCCACCCAGTGTGCGCGAACGGAACGAGGCCGCTCGCGGCACAAGCGGACGCTCGCGGCAATGCTTCCCAAGGACGCGGAGCAATTCCGCACCCACGTGGCGTAGTCAGATGTCATAGATCTGAGGGGGCTGGGTGGGGCTGCGGCATCTGCATTGGTTCGAACGGCGGCAGGCGTGGCAGCAGCGAAGCAAGACGCCGGAGAAACGAGACAGACGGGTCGCATTTTGGGAGCGTACACTTATGACCTTGGTGACCAATCGGCATGCGGCGCAGCCCAACCGCTTCCAGGTGTTTTGGGGACGGTCGATCTGGACGGTCGCCGAGCGGCTACCGTCGAGGCTCTGGGAAAGGCGCTGCGAGCTGCTCTCCAGTACTCTGAGGCTACCCGAGCGGTGCAGGGGCGCCGAAACCGTGAGGCTGGGCTGAGTACCAGCTGGTAGGGAGTGGCTGAGGAGATGCGGGGGAGTTCGAACCCCTACTTCTGTCTGAAAAGGAAGGAGCTCAAGCGTGCGGCGCAGCGGTACGTGTCATTGCCGGACAGGAGGGAGCTCGTCCTGGCGAAGCTGGCGCTGTCCCAATTCATCGGCCAGGGAAACGTGTATACGGGGGCGTCGGTGACGAGCAGTGAGCTTACATGCAAGCATGTTTGCGACGAGCTCATGAAGTGCGCGGCGAGCGTGGGTTTGAGAGTGGCATCGGTGCTTGCCTCGCTTCGCCAGTACATAGTTGAGCTGCTTCACTGAGACTAGAACCACCGCCGGTTCCTGGACGACCCTTCGGGGCGCCTGAGCTCGGCAGTGTCAGCGTCGTCTGACTGACCCCGTTCTGAGACTTTCCCTTCAAGCATGTGTTTTTTCTGTGCACCTCTTGTGTTTGTCTTCTGATTTAAAACTGCAGCGCCATCGACCACCTGAGAAGGACATCCCAGTGCCAGGAGGTGCAGCGGCGGGTCGGCGTCTGCGGAGTGGTGCGCTAGTTCGCTCGATGTGATGAAAAGACGAGTCTCGGTGACGGCGATAGAAACGGCCCGTCGCGTTAGCTCCGCGGACCACCGCGGACGGATCCGGTCGCAACCCACGCTTCCAGCGCCCATCGCCTCGATTCCAACATCCCCGCCCCTCCTTCCTCCCCCCCCGCCCCGAGCCCCCCCCCATTCTCGCTCCCACGAAAATGTGACACGGTCCTCCCTCCGCGCAGCGGCGGATCGCCCCCGCCCCGCCGACGCGGCGGCGGGCTGCTGCCGCGGCTCTGCTGCCGCCGCCGCCGCACCCCCGACGCCGACGAGTTGCGAGGCGGTGCGGCGGAGGCAACGACGGCGACGACAACGGCGGCTCGTGGGAGAGTGCGCTGGTGTGATGACAGTGGAAAGATGCGCGTTCGTGGCGTCGTTGAAGTGGTCGTGCTTTACATCAGCTGTTATTGGACGTACATACCGCACCGACGCATCGCGGCACGCAAGAACCCGTGGCACTTCTCTCCGGTGATGTGTTCAAGCATGGAATTGATAGTAAACATTGACCAAGCGCTGTACTCGTCCGGTAAGGAGAAGCGACGCAGCCAACTGCTTCCCATCGGGAACACATCTTCAATGGGGTTGAAGTTTGGTGGACATCTCGTTGTCCGCACCACCGCATGCTGCTCAGGTCTGACAACATGCGTCAGCAGCACACGCTAATCACTCAGGGCCGGGAGTACCAGCGGACCCGAACTGGGAGACATGTGAAGTGAAGCACAAAGCACAGGAGTGGTGCCTGAGCCATTCTTGGGAAGCTCATATGACTGCTGTTCGCGACAGCTCTAAGGCAGCTGTGGGGTTGCTTGTTGAGGCAGCCCCACAAGCCCGCGCTGGTGAGTCGGAGTTACCGCGAACTGCATGGATAATTCCAGGAGTACTGATGTGGTCACCGGCTTGTTTGTCTGTGCCTTTTGACACGCATTGCTGTATGGGGGCGATGTAATTTCTTGTACTTGTATCTCGAGGGCAGCTCATTTTGCAGCTGAGCTCGGCGAGATTCTCGTGGCCTCCTTGAGGGGCGTCGCGATTTGTAGGGTGGTGAGAGCAATTACCCTCCAAGGAAGGGAGTTCTGCCTTGGGAGGTGCGTCGTGGGCCCTGTCACTGCGTTGGCGGGGGTGTGCCTCCAGGACGTTGAGAGAGGGGCACACGGGGGGGGTAAGAGGCTGCTGGCTCCGCGCCTCAGAACGGTCTCGAGTAAAGCAGCGCATCCACCCACTTCCCTCCCTCTTCACAGGTTATGGGCCCGGTTGTCGCTGGTGGTCATCATCGTTCTCTCCTATGGTCGAGAGAAGGACGACATTGCTCGGGTGGCGGTGTGTTCCGGCGTTGGACGGGCAGGTACAGCCTCTAGCGTCGACAGGGTGGTGCAGGTCGGCGCCACGGTCGTGAACATGTCGGACCGCGGCCGCTTTGGCGGCCCGTGGTTTGCACAGCTGGACGACGACTACAAAGTGTGGGCGGCGTATCAACGTGCGCAGCTCAGGAAGGAGAAGCTGTGGAAGGCGGTCGTGACGGACCGTCCGGCTTCTTGGTCGGACAACAAGAAGGCCGACCCGGTGGTCGAAGAGTGGGACGCATGAATGAGGCTGCTCTTGCGACCATCCAGATGTGGGTAAAGCCCGTGCATCTTAACACGGTGACGTCGGTCGACACGGCTAAGGAGGCGTGGGACGCGCTCAGGATCATGTTCGAGGGGCGCGACAACGATCAGCTGCCTCGGCTCATGGACTATCTGAACAGCTTGAAGAAGGGCGACGACGTGAACATCATCAAGTTCGCGTCGCGTGCCAAAATGATCCGGGACGAGGTGGCAATGCTCGGAAATCCGGTGGACGACAAACCACTCGCGCTGCGTGTCCTGTCGGGCCTTCCGTCTGAGTACGAGATGCCCAGGACGGTCTTGGAGAACAAGGACGTCAAGCTGGTCATGTCGGACGTGACAGCTAAGGTGCTTGAAGTCGAGCAGCGGAGCATTGCTGGGGGCGCAGCGAAGCCAGCTGGTGGTGTCAAGTCGAAAGCCTTCACGGTGGTGGCGCCAAAGAGTTCGTTTTACAAAAAGTCGGTCGGGTGCTACTACTGCGAAAAGAAGGGGCACATGAAGCGTGACTGCTACAAGCGAAAGGCTTACGAGGCCAAGGGCAAGAACAAGCCCGGTGGCGGCCGCCGTGACGGCGGCCATGGGGGCGGGCCCCAGGCGCGTGCCGTTCTGGCTTACACTGCTTCGGCCGGTCAACCCGGCTCCAGCAAGGCTCACGGGAGCACAAGCGGGTCGGCAACATGGGTTCTCGACTCCGAAACGACCAACCAGATGGCCGCCGGGGACAAGGGCTTCACCGTCCAGGCGGCGGGGAGCGAGGCCAAGGTCACCTTGGCCATTGGCGATGAAGTCCCAATTGAGGGGCACTGTCACGTCTCCATGGACATTAGCAAGAGGAGCACCAAGGCGCGCATGGTCTTAGCAGAGGCCATGATGGTGCCGGACCTGACCAGCAACCCGCTGTCAGTAAGGGCGGTTGAACGCAACAGAGGTGCCTTGGTGTTTTTCGGGGACGCCTGCTACATCCACAGCGACGAAGATGCCGTTCGTGCAAGCGGAGTGCTCGACAAGGCGTCGGTCGTTAGAAGGGTCGACGACCGGGAGCAGTATGTGCTCAAGGTGACGCCGGATAAGGCGTCGGCGAACGCGGCGTCCACGCGCATCGCAGGGAAAGCAGAGCTTTGGCATCGCCGTTTAAATCAGTTTGGGATCGAAAGCCTCAAGCGGGCGGTCAAGATGGTCGATGGGATGCCGTTGTCGGTGGCCGACGCTGAGCGTGTGGTCGGAACTGTGTGTGTGCCGTGCTTGAATGGAAAGATGGTGCAGGCGCCGCATCCGCGGTCTTCCACCAAGACCACCAAGTGCGAGTTGGTCCACACCGACATGGGTGGATCTCTTACGGAGTCACTGGGTGACTCCATCTACTTCATCACGGCGCTAGAGGACAGCACTGGTCTCATCACGTCTACGCCCAATAATACAAGAGGGATGGCGTCGCAAGTGCTTAAGACTCGCATCAAGCAGCTCGAGACGCTGACTGGTGTCAACGTCAAGCGCGTCCGTCACGACGGTGCCAAGGAGTACCTCACCAATGACCTGAAGGCATGGTAAAAGGACGAAGGCATCACGTCTGAGATGACGGCGCCGCACAAGGCGCAGCAGAACGGAATGTAAGAGACGGTCAACGGCACGCTGATGGAGCGCGCGCATGCTGCACTGCTTGATGCAGGGGCGGAAGAGGAGCTCTGGGCTGAGGCCCGGGCTTCCGTCGTCCATGTCCTCAACCTGTCGCCCAAGTCGGGGCTGGACGTGACACCGCTGGAAGCGCTGACAGGGCGACGCCCGAACGTGTCGGGAATCCGCTTCTGGGGGAGCCGCGCTTGGGCGCTCAATCCAAAGAAGCAGCCGCGAAAGCTGGAGCTGAGGACCGACGTCGGCCGCTTTGTCGGCTACACGGTTGGTGGAAGGGCCTATTGCATCCTCAAGGACGGGAAAAACACAGTCTTTGAGCGTCGAGACGTCCTGATGGAAGAGAAGCCGGCCAAGGCCGGGACTTCGGGCGACGGTTCAAGCGCGGGTCCCCGGCTGATGATGAACCAGGACAGCGACAACAACAGCGGCATGGACGAGTCAATCGACATGCTGGATTCCCAAGAAGATGGAGGGGAGAAGCATCTTCCTGTCTAAGACTCCAAGAGCGAAAATGACGGCGATCTTGAAGGCCTCGCTGACGACAAAGACGACGAAGAACTTCAGTGTCAGAATGACTCGCTGACTCCGATCGGTAAGTCTCCCTCGGAATACTACAGTGCTGCTCCGGGGCCTCGACGCTCTACACGTAGGCCAGCTCCCAAGGTAACCTGGTGGGAGAAGGACCCCGCGGCGTACCTGGCCAGCGGGGCCGCGTCGGCGGCCAAAGATGAATGCAACTTGACCAAGCCCCCTGCCAAGGAGAAAGAGGCACGCGCTCGTCCGTCCTGGCCACTGTGGAAGCAGACCATCAAAGACGAAGTCGCGGCGCACAAGAAGCTCGGCACGTGGTCAACGATCAAGGGAAGTAAAAGGCAGCATAATGCTGCCAAGACACGTTTCCTGTTCGACATTAAGCACGACGCGGAAGGAAAGAACACGCGCTACAAGGCGCGCCTGGTGGCCCAAGGCTTCAAGCAAGTTCCTGGGCGCGATTTCGACAGGATGTGGGCGCCTGTACCCACACGGCGACGTCACGTGACCTGTTCGCCGTAGCAGCAGCCAAAAGGTGAGAGGTCCACCACGTTGACGTTAAGACAGCATTCCTCAACGCGAAGATGGAAAAACAGGTGTACATCGAGCTCCCTGACGGTTTCGAGTCGAGGGAGCGCGCGGATGCGCGCAGGCTCAACCTGGCCCTGTATGGGACCAAGAAAGCGGGGCGGCTGTGGGGCATCAAGCTCAACGACGAGCTCGAGAAGATGGGAGCCACAAGGTCTACGGTGGACCCGTGCCTTTAAGAGTGGCACCACCCTGTGCACTGACGCGTCTTCATCCTCGTGAACGTCGACGACTCGATTATGGCGGGCGAGAGCTTTGTTGGCGTGGAGGCCATCAACAGTGGTGTCTCAGCCAAGTTCGAAGTGCCCGAAATTGGGGGAGGTCAATACTTTATTGGCATGAAGGTCATGCGCGTTCAAAGGGCGAAGAAACTCACGCTGAGTAACCCCGGCCACATCATGGCGCTGCTCCAGGCAGTTGGGATGGAAACATGCACGCAGAACAAGACGGCGATGGCGTCGGGCGTGCGGCTGAGCACGACGGGGGAGAAGTTTCCTCCCGACGGCAACCGGTACGCAGAGCTGGTCGGCTCTCTACTCTACTTCTCGACGACGACGAGGCCGGACTTTGCCTTTGCCGTGGGCGTACTCTCGCGCTTCATGTCCTGCCCTGAGAAGGACCACATGCGCGCGGCCAAGGGTGTGCTGCGCTACCTTCGCGGGACTAATCGCCTTGGTGTGATGTATGGCGGCAACGCAGCGCTGCAAGGGTATGTTGAGGCCGATTGGGCGGGCCACACCGACGGTCGCCGCTCGAAAACAGGCTTTATCTTCACGTCCAGCGGCGGGACCATTTCCTCGGCGAGAAAGCGCCAGTCGACAGTGGCAACGTCGACGACCGAGGCTGAGTACGTGGCCGCCGCGATGGAAACAAAGGAGGCACTGTGGCTACGGAAACTGCTGTCGGCGCTGGGCGTTGAAGGCGGGGCCGTGCCAATGGGAGAGGACAACCAATCGTGCCTCGCGCTGGTCAACAACCCCGAGGCGACGGGGCGGACCAAGCATGTCAACGTCGCCTACCACATGGTTCGCGACTACCAGGCGCGCGGGGCTGTGGCCTTCTACTTCCTCCCGAGCGCCGAAATGCCGGCGGACGGGCTTACCAAGCCGCTGCCGTTCCCGGCGTTCGCGGCTTTCCGGGATGTCGTCGGGGTTGGTGAAGACCTGGGCGCAGTTGCGCGGGGCGCCGAGCTCGGCGACCCCCTATTGGGGGAGAGCTGAAACGCCATGGCGCCACTGGAGGCGGCCAGTGGCGCAGCCTCGTTTTCGCGGCAGCGACCTCCGTCGACGTTGCTGCGGGCCGGTGTCGGCCGTGGATGGTGGCGCTACCATCCAGTTGCGTGGAGCCGGCAATGGGGCGCGGTTGCGCGGGGCGCCGACTCAGGGGACGGCCGGTCGGGACCGTCCCGGCGCGCTGCGGCGCCACTGGGGACGCCCAGTGGCGCAGCCGTGGGTTTGCGGTAGTCGCGCTGTAATCTTGATGTCAAACTGTGCTCGGTGTTCTTATCAGTACTTTCTTTTCATGTCCAATCCACTATAACCCTTTTACAGCCGCTCCCCCAAGTATGTCGCACTGAGATGAGACACAGAGTGACATGAAAGCAATATGCATTGACCAAAACGAGGGGCTCGACATGTCGTCCAAAACACAATGTGCGGCACGAAAGTCGGATGGACACCACCCTCGCACGGCAAAGCCGCACACAGAGTCTCGACCGAGGCCACCTGCAGACACAAAGAGACCCAGCACAAGGCGGCACCAGCTTTTTCACCCTCGGTTCAACTGTGTGCCAGACACCGACGGAGATCGGCGGCACGCAGCCATGCGGAGGGATCAAGTCCCGATGCGTCTTCGTCCAACTTCATTTTGCATCCGACTCACATCGCAGTCTGTGATTTTGAAAGAAGTACGCCTGAAAATGAAGCCATGACATTCCGCGAGGACTTGAAATTTCATTGCTGACCGTGTAAAGGTCGATCTTGCCGTTGACTTGCGTTTTTCCCCAGATTCTGTAAATTGATTTTGTGACAAGTGCACGAGCTTAATAATTACGACCTGACCGCCGGGGTCGATTTTCCGATTGGAAGTGCCCCCCCCTACCGCTTGCAGTTGCCACTGCCTTCGTATCCCGCGTCTTCGTCGTCCGCCGCCGCCGTTTCCGGCCGTTGGGGCGACCACCGAACGCAGCACGGTCCCTCCCGCGCCCCCCCCACGCTCCATCAATTCTCTATTGTTTCTGTCAGTCATCCGCCGCACCGAATTGCTTCGCTGGCCGTTCTGGCTCCAGCGGTGCTGCTCGGTGCCGGTGTCTTCCACCCCCTCCGCCCCCCCCCCGTCCACTCCCCCCAGGCACACTTTGCTGTAGCTATCTCTTTGTTCTTTTGCGATATCGTTTTATCTTGTGTCTGGTGGTTGTAGAATAAACTGCGAGCTGGCGTCTATTTCTGTAACTGTCTTCGAAGTTGTCACAAGTCGAGACTTTCTTGCTCGTCTGTTCATTCTGGCTCTGTGTGTCGGGTGCCTGTTGCGACTCCACTTCACATCATCTCTTTGTCGTTGTTTTTGGTTGAGGTCCGTACTAGTGCGACACGACGCAGTGCCGTTCATTCCCCTCCGATCATCGAGTGCAATCAAAACTCATTGACTTGCCCAGTATCGCAATACAGCCTGGCCCCTCACTTGATTGTCCCGCAGTTGTGCGCAACGCACAAGTGAGGGGAGGTTCCGAACCATGTGGCCCCTAGTGTCTATTCTACCAACGACCTCATTTGATCCCTTTGACCTCATTTGATTCCCTTTTTCAGCAGCTGTTTTCACGCATCTCTCGTTGTCTGCGGTCGATTGTGACGGCAGAAATGAGCTCAGCGCAGTCTGTTTGCCCTTGGGAGAACTGGAGTGCATCCTACGTTGACCAGTGATTGCCCGAGGCGCATTTTTTGGCGAGACCCTCACGCCACTCCAGACATGCAGTGGAGCACCGCAGATGGCTCGATATTGCCGCTCTCGGCTCGCGTTCAGCCTCTTCGTCACAGTGCGTACATGGCTACGCCCCCCGGAACACGACAAGCCC
>Ga0209093_1000895_pt1 | contig 16736 bp, 22 predicted proteins | sample SidtaG_4_FD_187450 | JGI IMG/M metagenome (GOLD analysis project Ga0209093, IMG submission 187450) | Marine algal microbial communities from Sidmouth, United Kingdom - Sidmouth_Male1 metaG (SPAdes) (version 2) | ecosystem: Host-associated > Algae > Red algae > Unclassified | place: Sidmouth... | reverse complement strand
GGATTCCGTCCAGTTGGTGACCGCGTTGTGGGGGGGGGGCACTCGGGCCCAGCCGGCTACGGAGAGAGGTGGGATAGCGCGTCGTGCTTCAGCAGAGGACCACGGGAGGGTGGGAGACTCTAGAAGTGCTGGGAGACGAGACAGGAGATGAAGTGGGCAATTGCGAAGGAGGCAGCGGCTGCGACAGGGAACAGCGTTCTGCAGGCATTTCCATGTGCCGGTTTTCTCTGGTCGCATATCTGCATGTCCCCTTCGTGGGGCCACTGCGAGATGGCCGATGACAGCTGGTTAAGTTGGGGTGGGGGATCCGTTGGGAGAAAGGGAAAACAAAGAGAGACCCGAGGACTTCGCTTCACGACACAGAAAGTGACTGAAAGGGAGCCCACTCATTCGCGAACGTGGTGCCAAGAAATGTGCTCGGACGTCCCAAACAGCGATTCCCAAATATATTAGTTGCTCTGAAGCACGCTGTAAGGTCGTTTGGGATTCCGCAGCAACCCACAGCATCCCTACGCAGTGAAGAAGAAACGACGAGGCACGATCCTGGCCAATCACCGATCCATGATTGCAACCGATTCGGAAGAAGTCGACGACGGCCGATCAACAGCAAGGCACAGCAGACAACAGCGTCCCACAGCAAGTCTGAATGATCCGGAAAACCTGTCTCCGTCTCCGTACGTGTCATCTGTCGGATCCAAAGTTGTTCACCGGCCTCATATCCGCTCAGATCTTGAAGCGTTGCAGCCATCTCGAGTCACCATCCAGCTACAGCCAGTCACATTCGTTGGAAAGTGCTGACAGCTGCTGGAATTGAAAAGAAGTCTGCTGTGATTTGCTGTTAGCATTTCGAAGCTCCGATCATTCGTTTGCGACGCGCCAGAATCTCTTACGGAAGCACGCGCGCACAGCGTGGAAGCAGGCCATCAATTGCACGTCCAGATCAGGAAAGGCACCATTCTTGGCCGACATCAAGTCATCCCGTGCCCCGGCCGCTGATCCCGCCAAAAACTCGGCATTGCGCTTTTTGGTCTTCTCAACGCAATTGCGGAGTATTGACCGTCTTGGTGGCGCAGGATCCACGCCCACGGCTTTACCTCGCTCTTCCAGGCGACAGTCCGGGGGCGCACCTCGAGACGCATTGCCGTGAGCTTGCGGCGTGAGCCACATACCCGTCGGCAAGGAGCTCGGGCAGGAGGTGGGGATGTCAAGATGTCGTTGGCAGTGACTGCCGCCACACGGGCAGCTGTAGCATATCTCCTGAACGATGAAGATGCAGACGATTGCGGCCCCCTTTTCTAGTCCACCATCATGTGGAAGTTTGATCCGACATACGGCCCGCCCATTGGGGTGTGCTTCCGTTTTGTGTGTGTTCGTGGCTTTTGAAGAAAACTTGCATCGATGCCACTGCACACGAAGCTGAGCTTCATCTGATGGCATGCGAACGGCAACAGCATGGACCACATCAGCCGTTAGATGGGCGGAATTTACGACACGAGTGGCCTCTACAAGATTATCAAGCAGAAGGACGTCTTGCTTGCGCGTGCTGCAGGTGGGGCAGCTCGGAGCGGAGTGATGTCACGGACATCCGACTACGCGGAGATGGGCCACATGCCTCTGGAGTGGTTCTTAGTGGTGCGCGCCCGTGGCCGCAAGCGCGTGGTGCTGTCGCTATGCATCCTCCAGCACATGGCGTTGCAGATTTCCGGGCAACTCTGTATCAGAAACTTCGCGGATTCGAATGGCTTCATCCAAAACTGGGAGGGCCGCCACGGTCTGGTGAACGTGTCGCTGCGTGGGACTGGGGCGTCGGAAAAGGTGGCTGAGACTCCTGAGCGTACGGAGGAGATCGGGAGAAAGATGGAGGGAGTACACACGGACCTCATCTACAGCGTGGACGAGGCGAGGCTTCTGTATCGTGGCTTGCCGTCGCGCTCGTAAGTCCCTCGGAGGATCGCCGATCCGCGCGTTCTTGAAGACGACAACGAGAAAGGATCGGATCACCGTTACGCTCTGCTGTAACACTACTGGATCGAGCAAGGTACCAGTGCCCATCACTGGAAAGGCGATACACCCGCATTGTCTTTCTGGACAGGGAAACGAGTTCCCGTTGTCCTACCTCTCTCAAAAGTCGGCCTGGACGGATGCGACGGTGTTCCAGCGGTGGTTCCTGGCGGCTCTCGTCCCCGTTTCTTGCGCCCGTACGACGCCCCACTTGTATCTGATCATAAAAAACATGTGAGGTCACGACGGTGTCTCGTATCTGCAAGTCACGGTCATCCGGCTGCCACCAAAACCGACGAAAAGCTACCAACCGCTGACGCGGGGGTCCTCATGACGCTGAAGAACCAGAACATGTCTCGTTTTCTATATCGTTTAAGGACTTCTTTTGCGTGGCGCTACGAACCCGCGGGTTCGGCGCTGTGGTTGTCGGCATGTGGGTGGCGAAGCCCACCTTCAAGACACCGCCAACTTCATTTTTGAGTGACTGAGATGCCATCCTGTTGGAACAGATTTCCAAGTGCTGGTTGAAGGGGGATTGAATGTCTTCTGAGGCTATCGCGGAGCTACGGTGCCAGCTGGGTGAGGTGCTCCCAGTGGCTGTCAATGTTCCCTCGGACGTGTCGGCCCTCGTGGCCATGATGGCTATCACGACGCTGGAACCAGCGTTCTACGGCCTCGGCGACCAAGATTAGACCCAGGCGTTGCGCCGCCCGTCGGTTGCTGAGAGTGAAGTTGAGGCCATCGATGGGACGGTCGATATGGTGCTGGCAGAGGAGGATGAGAACGAGTGAGGGGGCAGTTGGGTAGCGTCGTGTGGGGTGGGTGACACCCGTCATTGTTCGCAGTCAATGAAATCTCGCATTTGATCTCGTCAGTATGTGCTGCAGGTGATGAGATCGATACTTTCTTCGGCTCCTCAGGGGATTAGAGTCAACACATTTCATCCTTCCTAAGAACTTAGAGCACGTCTATCGCATCGCCAAATGGGATCGCCAGATCGCCATTTTTTTTGCCGATGGCGATGAGCATGTCTATCCGTGAATTCCGGACTAGTCTAGATAGTTGTCACAAGTGGAAATCGGGTTCCAGAAAACTACGCTCCTTGCCAAGCTCCAGCAGATAGCCTGTCCAGAGCCCTCCACAGTCACGCTGGTGCACACCCCGTACGCGTGCACGCCCGTGCCGCCCCCGCCAACCAACAATCGACGGTCGCTGCGGTGTGTCGGGTCCACGCTCCCCCTTCCCTTTACAAGCACGACGCCATCATCCGCACGCGCTCACCGCCGCTCTCCTTTGCCGCCGTGCTGCTGTGCGTGGACGCCCTCGGTGTTTTGCTGGCGTTGTCCCTACAGGTCGGTGCCTTGGCGTACGTGTCGTTCCACGTGTCCGCCAGGTGAAGCCGGCCCACTTCGTCGCCGTCGCTCTTCTCTGTCAACCTCTTCAACTTCTTTTTGAGTATCGCTGACCATGGCGTCGTTGCCGCCGCCCGTGCCCCTACTCGAGGAGGTGCGCGACATGCAAGACGTTGTGTGGGACCTACTGCGCGACGACGAGGAGGATGCCGCTGTTGTGCACGCTGCGGCCGCTGCGGCACGTGTGGTGGTCGACCGTGGGTCGCCCATGAGCAATGGGCCTGGGTGGAGGGGGCGGTGTTTGGGCTCGGCTAGAAATATTCCTCGGGGTCACGCTTCGTAGTTTAATGAATTCCTTGGCCCTACCCCCGTGTACACCGCGGCCCAATTCCGGACCCGCTTTCGTGTACCGTTGGCTCTGTACCGTTTGTTGAAGCGGGAGCTGCCACGTGTCGAGCCCTCTCTCCGACAGCGGACGGACGCCACCGGTCGTCTGTGGCACCCCCTTTACGCCAAGTTGCTCACCAGCCTGCGGCGCCTGGGGAGCGGCGTGTCGGTCCAGGATCTGGACGACCAATGCCGGATGGCCCCCGAGACACAGCGGCAGGTTTTCACCACTTTTCTGCACGCCGCGCGCTCGCGCTTTCGGCAGAGATTTCTCAACCGTGAGCCGACTGCGTTGGAGCTGCGCTGCATTACGGACCAGTACTCCGCCCGTGGGTTCCCTGGGTGCGCGGGGGCTGTTGACTGTATGAAACTCGTATGGAAAAACTGCCCCCGCGCCCTCAAGGGACAATTCCACAACCCGAAGGACTCCAAGATGGCGGTGATCTCGTGCGAGGCGGTGGCCGACAGCAGCCTCTACTGCTCGCACTGGTTTGCTGGGCGGCCGGGCACGAACAACGACGTCAACGTCCTTGACAACAGCCCCCTGTTCACTGACATTCTTTCCGGGCGTCGGTGCATGCACCTCCCGGACGGGTACGTTTTGAACGGGCTGCGTCGGCGGTGGAGGCTCTACTTCCTGGGTGACGGGATCTACCCGCGGTGGGCAATATCTTTTTTGCCTATCAGCACTCCGACGTCCGATAAAGAGAAGCACTCGGGTAGAATGCAGGAGAGTGTGCGCAAGGATGTCGAGCGTATGTTTGGGTTTTTGCAGGGGAAGTTTCTCATTCTCCGGCGGGAGAGGCACGAGTGGAGTGACGAGCCCATTCTGCTGACTGCCCAGGTATGTGTCATCCTTCATAACATGATTGTGGTGATGCAGAGGGAGGGGGACCTGGCGGGGGAAGCTGTTGGGGAGGACGGAGAGACTCCAGTGGACCTTGTCCAGGAGTTGAGTACTGGTCCACCCGCGGGCGGTGAGCATCTGGTAGTCGGTCCGGCGGGCGGGCCTGCGGGAGTTGGTGGCCTGCCAGCTTTGTTGGAGCGGGTGAGTGCTGTGAAGAGTGAGTAAGGGCATCTGACTCTGCGGGCTGCCTTGACCGATCACTTGTGGGCCATCAGGGGCGAGTAATAAACGTCTGCTGTTTGTCTTCATGCTCCATATACAGTACGCTCTCGTGACAGGAGACAGATGATTCAGCTCAATGTAACTAGAAGTGTCCCACAAGGACTGGAACGGAATATTCGCGATCCATTTTCTCTTGTAAACGCAGTTCCTTATCCAATGCGTACTGTGCGTCTTACCTTTTTCCATCTGCTGTGATTGGTCTTGCGAATTCTGTCGCATTGCCGCCCTGTCGCCTTATCCGGGCCGCCCTGTCACTCCGCTGCCCCTTGCACCAACCCCCCGCAGTCCTGCTGCTTGGTATCTCGGATTCGTCCCCTCCGGTAACGTTGGCATTTGCCGACTTTTGAGCGCTACCGTTCACCGATGGGTATACCTATTTACCGAAATCGTTGCCGATGTCGGTAAAGCTCAAATATTTGTATTCATCTGACCAGGTGTTGCCGAAATCCGTCCATCAACATCCCATACGATTGCACATGTACTTCTGTCCGTCCGTTCGGAATGTGCCATGGGACACAGGTCTCGTGAGCGAGGCCAGTGGATCCCAACTGTCTTGCGGTCGTGGCTAGTGCATTTCCGGGACGATCTGCGCACTACTGTGTCCACGGGCTGTCCCTGCGAGCCCGTGTCTAGTCCATTGTGAGTCTACATGCCGGGCCATCTAAACGAACGAGCCCACTTATACGTGCGAGGCACAGCCCTGTCTACTCCCTAATCAGCCCGTCATCATGGTGGGCTGCATGGCAAAAGAGGAGGCGGTTGCGAGGGGCGTGTCCAATGGGACCGGAAGATGTGGACAACAGAATGGGCAAGCATGTGTCGGACGCGGTGCAAGGAGCGTTTGCTACCACGCACAGCCAAGCCAGTGAGCACAGCCTCTGGCAAATGCGACGAATGATGCACGATGCTTGCATTGGGACGCGTTGCAGACGCGCGCGCGGGGCAGCGTGGTCCACTCCCGCTGCGGGCCCCTGGAGGTTCTGTGCCAGTCCAACGGAACTGGGCTGACTAACAAGTAGAATGTGACCCGATTGTCGCTTTCGGAGAAACCTAGCAGAGCTGGGAGCTCTGAAGATGAATTATTGGCGTATTTAGTTTACTGAATTATCACAGACGCTTCTGGTTACCGATACCGATGGGTATACCGACGGTTCCGATTTTTTTACTGATCAAGTTTACCGGCATGCCAACCTGACCTCCGGCTGCCGACAGCGGCGGCAGCGGCTGCTTTCCTCGTGGGCCTCTGAAATCCTGCCGGGTTCGATGCCCCACCGGCCACCGCGCACCTACCACCGCTCCCTCGCGCAACGGCGGCCACGCACAGTCGGTATTTGTAGCGGCTCACCATCGGCACCGCGGTGCAGCGGTAGTCGAGGCGTCGCGTCGGCACCGTGGATGGGGCGCGCTGTCACCTCATTTAGGGGGAGCTGCAGGCGAGGGGTGGGGATGAAGGGTCAGATATGGACGGCCGGGGTGGGAGGGAACTGGAGGGGAGGCGTGGGTTGACGATGTGAGCGTTCGCATGGAGAGATGCTCGCCGAAGAGATACGTCTGTTCAAGGGCGTGGGCGCGTGGGTGGGCCCGTCCGCAGCCAGTGCGTTGAAGGCGGCCGATGCGGATGGCAGAAATTTCAGAGCACATAGGACGGGAGCGACATGTCGGGGACGGTGTGGGACCCGGGTGAGGTCCATGTGGGGGTCGGGGCGAGGGTTACGGAATCGCTGCTGAGTGCAACCCTATCGGTCCTGCACTTGTCTCCGTCGCAGGGTATTCGTCGTTGGCTGATGGATTGTCCCAGCCACTTACACGCTGGAACAATGCGTCGGAAATACAACCAGGATTTCGATGCGATTTACGGAGTCGACACGCGGCGTCCACAGTCCGACTGGTGAAAAGGGTGTCCAAGAATGGATGAGAAGCACAACGGACACTATCGGCTGACTAAATAGCGCCGTCGTCCAACACGTCTCTCTGGGCAGCAGCATTATCAGACCTGCTGCGCATCATTCGCCCCCGCCATCGGACACACCATCCGACCCAACACCCGCCACGCCGCCGGCACCGCTATCCACCCCATCACTCCCCTCACCACCAGCCACACCAACTGTTGCAATGGAACCACGCTCACCAGCCCTCTCGATGCGGTTCGCCGCCTGCCCACATCCGCGCAACACATCCGTGCGCTGGAGCATCTCCAGAACCCGCCGCTGCTTCTCGGCACCCTCGGGCAGCATTTCCAGCAGTTTGGCCTGCACGGCCACCAGCGCCAGGTCGGCCTTGCGCTCGGAGGTGCGAGACATCGTCTTTTCCAACCCGGCCAAAGACACCGCCACAGCCGCGACGGCGTTGGAGGACTTGTGCTCCTCCGAGTGCTGCAACTTCTGCCCCTTGGCACCAGAGGGACGTGATAAGCTTGGCCGTGCAGCCGGCACGGCAGCGGCCACAACGACCGGCACGCCTGATTGGGAGACGGGATGTCCGCCAGCCACGACGTCCAGCTCACCGTCAGAAAGAATGTCCGATGGGGCAGCTCTGGCACTCCCTGCTGAGAGAGAGTGGCCTTGGCGTGCGGCAGACGAGCCACCGATCTTGTCCGAGAACTAAGGGCAAGTGGCGAGCAAAAACGCCGCCGCACTACTCCTTAAAGACGCCGCGTCGCGCTTTGTCCCGTCCTTGGCGGTCACCTTGTTCGTCCGGCGGTAGAGCTCCATCACGTTGACCAATGTCTGCTCCTCAACCTCTCCAGATGGTATATTGGCGCGATAAAGCTTGTCCGCCGCCAGATACTTCTGGGACGCGCCCTGGAGCAACGTCCACCGGCTCTGCAGCGTCTTCGCCGTCCGTGGGTGGCTTTTTTCCGGCTGCTCCTGGAATACACGTGCCACCTTGCCCCAAAACGCGTCGCTGGTCATGTCAACGACCGTCTCGGAGGGGTACTTCCACGCCCGCGCTAACGCCAAATCCTCAGCGGGCGTGATGCCCTGGCCCCGGCGCGGCGCCGCCGGCGTTGACATGTTGTGAGGCCACCAACACTTCACTCCAGAGCGTGAAACAAAGAGAGCGATAGACCAGAGCGCACACACGGGCCGGAGGGCGGAGGGGGGTTGTGGTGAAAGGAGAAGGAGGACTCGTAGTTGGATGCGTGGGTGGGATGGCAGTGGAAACGATCCCGGAGAGGCACGGTCACGTATTGTACAGACGCCGACTAGGTCGGGCGGCTGCACGGAGCTTGGACACGGCCGCCTGCGTCTCTGCCGGCCTAGAACCTGAGAGGCGGTCTTGGCCATGGGACGCGGTGCGAGCTTTGTCGGTGGCACGTGCAGACAGGATGTGCGTGAAGGAACTAGGAGGAACTACGGTGATCTAGAACTCTCATATGTCCCAGGTACGTAAAGTCCGTGAGGACGAAGGTTCTGGAAGCCTGTCGTCGCCCGTTGATTGGTAACTCAGAAAGGCGATGAGGATGCCGATCGGCACTGTTTTCGGCATTCTGCGCAGAAACGCCGATGCCGATACCAATTTGCCTCCAGAAGTGCCGATTTGGGTCCCCGATAGACATGCCAATCGGCAAAAAGGCCGATTTGGCGATGCGATAGACGTGCTCTTAGACCACTCCGTCGCAAGTCCCTTCTGAAATTGTACGAGAATAGATAGCTGTGGACATAGTCGAACAATGACTGTAACAATTGTACGTCACCGCGATTGAGAACGAGCACTTAAGTATTGTGCCGTACGCGGCCCGACTCAAAGAGGGCGCCATGATCCCGAGACGTAGGCCACCTGGAATCTACAAGGACATCTTCGACATGTACGCGGCGCACTGTCCGTAGTTTTCTTCCGGATAACTCCTTCAGGAGAGCAAGCTGCTGTCAGTTGACGGCGCAATCATCCACTCTTAGGCGTCTGGGCTGCTCTCGCTTCTGCAGACCAAGGTGACGATGGGTGCTGAGCCGTCCAAATTGATCCACCTCATCCAGGCATTGGGCACGCCCACACTTTTTGGGCGGTTCGAGCAGGCGTCTCGTTGCTGCATCCGGGAGCAGAGCATCCGACTGCATGGGGGCGGGCTGGAGAGTTGAAGTTTTGGACCTGATGGACTGCATCAACAAGGCGGCCGGTGACACCTTCTCGCCGACCAATCTCGCGTATTACTTCCGTCGTGTGGGCATGTGGCAAATCGATCCCATGCGTGAGCCGCTCGAGGCCCTCAGCAAGGGAGCGGCGCGTCCAGTTGTGAAAGTTGACTTATCCTCTTTGACGGTGCGGCTGATACCCGTTTTAAAGAAGCTGTGAGTGCCTGCCGTCACCAACAGAACCCTGTCCACGGCGGGCCGGCCAGTGGTGCTATCGAAGCCTGAGGTAGTGAGGGATTTAGTGGTTTTGGATGCGGACAAGAAGCGGAAAACGGCGGCCCAACAGGCAGCGCGCCAGTGGAGATAGAAGCTTTCAGTGAAGCATAAGGACCAGCGGGATGCATCGAATGCAGCACCTAAACATGCCAAGAATCGTACGGCGTGGCCTTCCATGTGTTGCGAGGAGGTGAAGGTCGCTCGTTCTTGGGAGCTTACACCACCCTCATTTCGCAAGCGGGAAAGTCGGCGCCGAGATGCTTAGCAGGGACGCCTGGTGCAGGTACCGGGACGCCCACTACCAGCTCGGGAGGCGTGGCGTATCGAGAGTTTGGAGGCAGCGGCGGTGGGGCTTCGGAGAGTGCGGATTGCGCGGTTGCGCTGCGAACTCTAGCGGTTGACGTCACTTCGAGCAGCGGTGGGGGGCGACAAAGGCAGTGCTGTGGAGCGGTCAAAACGGCAACAAGCAATGTGAATGTAGTGTGTTTAAAGAAAAAACCGAAGCCGCGCCCCCTACAATAAAGTACAACTTTCAACTACTCTATCGCTGAATCATCAGATTTTGCACAAAACGCAATGGCTGTTGTCTGGTGCACCCCCCCAGACCAACCGGCCACCAACTGCAGAGGTTCGGGGAAGCCTGAAAAAAGAGAACGTCAGTGAGTCAATCAGATGAATGTGCAATTCTGGGGAGAAATGTGCAACCGGGTTTTCTGGGAGCTGCCATTTTCTGCAGACCCAGATATGTGAGCCGGAGGCTAGCTCGCACGATATGGCACCATTGGACGAGGGTTCTGGCCTGGAGCGTGCGGTACGAGATGAGGAATCCCTCCGTGCCGCATGTGAGGCCGTAGCGGTACGGACTAGCTTCACTGTGTCCTCCCTAGTGTCGTCCTACCGCTGTCGTCGCGGTGACCCAGGCCACCTACAAGGAACTGCGCTGTTGACGGCTGATCAAGACGCTATCCTCTTGGGGGTCACTCAGGCCTTCTCTGCCTTCATCTTCCCCCTGTCGCTGCTCTAGATACGCTCAATGGTACAAAACCGCTTCTCTGTGGAGGCCTCTTTCGACTGGGTGTCGCGCTGGGTCCGCCCTCATCGCAAGCAGCTATCCCTACGGGATTTTCAGGCGTTGGCGGACAAGCGCATTGGTGATGGACGGTACCATGATCTTCTGTCCCGAGCTCTCTATATTCCTGCATTTTCACTCCTTCACTCCTGATGCCGTCTTTTTCTACGAGGAGACGCGGCTGATACAACGCGGCGGCAACCTGACCACAGGACTCTTCGAGAGCGCCGACAAGGAGCGGGCCAACTCGCGCTTGGCACGCAGGAGCACTTTCGCTTCGCTGCTGACGCTATATCTGTCTTCCCAATTTTTGCCGATGTGGTCGAAGTCATGACAGGGTCTCGGTCAACTGCCCATAGGCGGATCCACTTTATCCGGTGGAATGGATGGCTGAGACACAGTTTTGCACAGTTGATAACTCTTCTTGACATCGACAGGATCGGCCAAAATTGGGAAGGCAGCAATAATAGCCGCGAACTGCCGGGTTTTGTTGTCGGTGTACGTCCGAAAAGCGAAGTTCTCCGAGGAAGGGGCGGCCGCGGTCAATTTCAAGCTGGAACGGGCGCCTCGCACCACCCGCAGTTCCTGACCTCGGTTCTACTGCTGGATGGAGTCGAGTTACTTGTACGGAGCAACTTTTGGAGCGGTCGTCCGTCATATTGTGTCCATGTTGGGCGTCCACAACCGCGGCCGTGAGGCGTGTCTCTTCGGCGACAAGTTGGGAGCTCACAGGTTGGCTGACACCCTCCAAGCCGGCCTGAACACCGGTTTCTATCTCTTTTTTTTCGACCCCAACACGTCACACATCAATTACGTAAGACCTCTGGCCTTTCACGCCTCGTGGAACCCTACTTTCAACATTTCACCCATGTCAAATATCACTTTCCACGTGGCACGCTTCCTTCGTGACTCGCTATACGCGTCCAACATCCGGTACAACCGCCTCCATCTTTTTAGTGGAAGCTACGGACACGCCGATAGACCTGATCCGGCGTGAGGCCATCCAGCGCCCCACTGACTCATCATGATGCGGCTTCTGACTCCGGATAATTCGGCGTCAGCTCAAATGCACCAATGGGAGTTGATGTCAGTCGTGTAGGCCCATTGGGACGCGACATCATTGTCAGCGCCCCTGACAATCCGTTACTGCGATCCGGGGCCAGCAGGGCTGGGTCGGTTATGGCCTGCTGTTGGGGCTGTCGAGCTCCGCACTATCCAATGGGAAGTGCCCCCTGTTCTCGGCTTTCGTGTCGAAAGCCGCCTGCTTCTCCACCTTTCTTTACCTGCGTTTCTGGGCCATTTGGTGCCGCGTGTTGGCGTCACACGCCCGTCTACCTTCGTTTTTGAGCCATTTGGTGCCGCGTTTTGGTGGCACACGCCCGTCTCGCTTTGTTTTTGACCCTTCTGCTGCCGCACCGTGTGGAGACGAGCGCATGCATGTTCTGGAGCACCTTAGGTGCACCAGGGAGAGTATATAGTCAGGCGAACCGAGCTCCTTCGGGGGGATTGAGAGGGGCAGCCTCAGTTCCAAAGACAACCTTTTCCCTTGTGACCCCTCCCGACTTTTTCCACCATCGTCACACCCATCGACATCCCTAGTACCCTCCGTTGTCGCCCCCATCGTCTTAGGCGGGGCCTTCCCCGTCAACCGTTGCTCCTCCCGAGTACGTTTGATTCGCCACGTGTCCTGGCGGGTCCTACATTTTGTAGCACCAGGTGGTTTCCGGCTCTACTGGCTCTCTGGCTGCCGATTGGCCCTGAATTTGTACCTCCTGTGTTTTTGTTTTGGTGCGGTCTCCTGTGTTCGGCGTGCCTCGGGCATCGTAATACGAATTCAGTGGGCTCCACCAATCACACGGAAAAGGACACTTGGCCTGACAAAACCCGTGGTTTTGCTCTTGTCTTGTGTTCTTTTCTTGCCATTTGATTGGAGCACAGTGGGTGCGAATTCACGGTCTAAATCGATTGACTCCCCGGCGGTGACGACCGCCGCGAAGTCATCCACGGCGGCGCGCCCATCTTCGTCATCCAAGGCGGCGCGCGCATCATTGTCATCCAAGGCGGCGCGCGCATCATCGTCATCCACGGCGGCGCTCAAATCATCCTAATCCACGGCGGCCCGGGCATCCTCGGCTGCTTCGAACAGCCCGAAGGCGGGGCCGGGCCGCAAGGGCCCACTACCGCCGCCCAAATCGACCGAACGGCGCTACGTGGCGCCGCGGGCACAGTGCATCGCCAAGATTCGGGCATCCACGGCACGCGCCGGCGAACAGCGCGAAGTGCGCCAGGCCCTGAAGGCGACACGCGGCCCGGTGCTCCGGTACCGCTGTCGTCCGTGTGGTTTAAGCTGCAATAGCATTGCAGTGCTGCGCGACCACAAGGAGTCACGCCGGCATAATTTCACAATCCACCGCCCAGCAGAGTTCCCGCTTTGCACACCCTGTGGTCGGTCGTCAGCTGTTCTACAATTGCCCAACGAACGCGATTCTCGTTGGCATCTCGTTGTGGGGGGGGGCCCAACGATTCCAAGAAAGGATGGGGTATCAAGGGTGTCGGATCTTTGGAATGCTCGTCGAAATAATGGAACGGGCCATAATTCGATTCCAGCCGGATTGCCCGTCTGATCGTCTGTATTAAACGAATTTAATCAAAAACAAACAGAAGTAGAGTTGCCACAAGAGAGAAAAACATACACTATAAGAGCGACGCTTTCTCTCTCTTCAGCGGTGTATCGACTGGTGAGAACCCGGTGGTATTTCGTATCGCTACGGCGTGACATCTGTTGTATGACCCGATTCCGCCGCCAAGTCCAGTATCGTTCTGAACCGATCTCGTGTCACGCTTTGCCAGACAGATCTCCCGTCGGCCCAGGCGCTTTTTCTTGCCACCAACCCGGCTTTCCCCTGACGCAGGCGCACCAGCCGTCCTGAGCGCCTACACAGCCACCATTTCCGTCGTCTAAGGTACCCCCCCCCACCTCTTGGCGTCTGCTCCAGAGTTTGTTGGCCTCCCCCGTTTTCTCCGCATCCCCCCTTCTTTTTCCACCCCCCTCCCCGCCTGCCCCCTCGCCCCCAATGCGGCGGCGGTCGGCGGTGACCCTCCGTGAGCTCAAGTACGACCGCGTTTTGGACGCGGTGAAGCTCGTGCGACGCGGCTGGAGCATTAGGAACGCCATGGACGAGGTCAACTTCAACGTCGACTCAGCGGTGCGCGCCTCGGTCGGGTCAATCCACCGGGCGATGCACCCCCCCGTTGTCCCCGTGGCACGAACGGGCCGCCCCACAATGGTGTCGGCGGAACAGGAGCAGAAGCTTTCGGACGCCGTCAAGGCCTTTCAGCTGCAGGGGTTCAACATCACAACGGTCCACCTCATCCAAGCCGTGTCGGATGTTATTTCCGATATGTCCGAGGAGAAGAAGGCCAAGTGGCCCACTGGGCGGCCGTCCGAGTCCTGGGTGCGTCGCTTCTGCGAGCGGCGGCACCTCCACCTGCGCGTGGAGAACCGCGTCGAGAGCTGCCGTGCCAAGGCAACAACCAAGGCCAACGTTGCCCAGCACCTGTCGGTCTTGGCTCACCTGGTGACGACGCACAACATCACGGCTGAGCGCATCTCGAACTGGGATGAGACAGGGTTTTCCCTCGCCACTCTGGCAGCATCCAGATCTAAGGTGCTGGTCGACACGGAGGCGGGCCGTTCGCTGTCGCGGGGCTTGTCTGTGGGTAAAGACTGTGACCACATCACGGTTGGGGCGGCGGTCACCGCGAGCGGGAGGGCTTACAGCCCCATCGTCGTCCTTCCCGGCAAGGAGTCCAAGTATCGGGAGTTGAAGGGCGGCTCCGTTCAAACCCCCGAAGATTATCTACCAGCTGGAGCCAAGGTTCACTACAGGGACCCTGCGGGGGTGGACGGGCCAATAATGCTCTCCTGGGTGAACTCCTACCTCGAAGAGACAGGTGACCTGCGCCGGACCGGCAAGACAATGGTTGTCTTTGACGGCCACGCCAGTCACCTGTCGCTACGTGTCCTCCTACAATTGGCGGAAAACAACGTCATCGCCCACGCACTCCCTGCACATACATCTCACTTCACGCAGCCGCTAGACGTGTCGGTGTTTGGGCCAAAGAAGGGTAGCGGGAAGGGCCTGGTCAGCGCCTACGTGAACAACCCCGCCAACGTCAGTTCCAAGTTTACCGTGTACACCGCGTGTGAGCTTGTCACCGCGGCATACAACTCGGCTATGACCCCCTCCAACATCAAACTCGGTTTTGTGCGCACGGGCGTGTGGCCGGTCAACCCTGCGGTATTCACCGACGCGACCTTTTCTGTAAGTGCCCCCTACACGCTGACCGCCAACGCCGACGTCGTGGACGCGTGGCTGGATGTCCACGCGCGGTTTTTTCTGCGCGGGGAGTCGCTGGCCAACAGCGTGACAGTGACGAAGACCGGGACCGTGTGCACGGCAGCTGGCGCCCACGTCACGAGCGAAGCCGTCATCAACGTCCTACGGCAGCGAGAGGTCAAGCGGGAGGGGGAGGCCGAGCGCAAGCGTGTCGCGGCCGCGGCGGCCGCACAGAAGAAGATTGAGCGTGACTCTGCCGCCGAGGCAAGTGCTGCTTGTCGGGCGGCGGCAGCCACCCGTCGGACGGCCGCGGCAAGCGCCGCAGAAGAGGTGAGCCTGCGAGCGGTGGCCGGCGCTCGTGCCTCGATTCGTCGGAAGGCGCGCCCCCTCCACGAGAGGCGCGCCCTTGCCAAGCAGAGGGCGGTCGAGCGACGTGAGCAGGCAGCCTGTGTCTCTTTTTTACTGTGACATCAAATCCGTATAGCTCTGTGCACGTACTTTTTCCACCAACGGTCGTGGTGTGGGGGAGCACCGCCAGTTGAGGGGCGAGATGAGAAAGAGCTGGCGGGAGGTGCCGGTTGGAAAGAAACCAGGGGGGGGCACGGTGAGGGTTCGCCTGCAGTGGTAGGAGAGACAGCCAATTGACGTATTGGACAGGAAGTGCGATCATTTCCGAGATGCAGAGCACCACACGCCAGGGGCGGCAGTAACCGGGACGGCGAGAGAGGAGGTGGTCGCGACATGGCGAGAGAGAGCAGGGTGGCACTAAGAGCGGGACTTAGCAGGCACACGCGGCGCGCTGCGTGGTGACAGGCAACGATGGCGGTGGCGTGCACGCGGTGTTCTTATCTGTGTGACGGTAGCTAATGGCAAAGAGCTGTAAAATTTCGTTCCAGGCAATCGGCGATCCTGTCACAAATGGCGACTCGGAGGGGGCGTGTTTGTCATAGAAAAGAGAGAAGAAGAAGCCTCATAAAGGGCATGATATCTAGGGGGCACTTAAAGCGCAGCTCAAGGGCTTTTTTACTGTATCTTTTTTTCTTGGTGATCGTCTGTTGCCTATTTGATACAATGAAAAAAGTGCGAAGTGTTCCATTCTTCCGACACCCTTAATATGTTGGGCTTTCGTTGGGCTCTTGGTCTCGTTCGGGATCGTTGGGGATCGCCCCAACGAGTCCCTAACGAAGGCTCTCTCGTGACTCTGAAGCAAGGACACGCCATCCTGACCACACGGGCGTATCACCAGCGGCCAACTACCACTGCATGGTACTGTCTCTCACGTCGGCACTGCACTTGAGAGGAGCAGATGGCACAACAGAGTAGCACTTTCCCAGGAGGTGGATAAGCCCGGCAGGGACGGACTCGTAGACAGGGTAGGGGACCGAGGCGTCCCACTCACCGGCGACCCCGGAACGTCGTTGCCAGAGCGACACGCCTTGGCTACTTTTTCTCTACTTCGCTTCGAGGATGACACATTGGCGTGCACGTCGATATTCGGTCTGCCACGTTCTGTGAGCTGTGAGCAGATGAACGAAGCCTGGACCTGAATGCCAAAGAAAAGAAGCAGTGGTCGACAATAATGCATGCTGTGGGTGAGAATTTGTTACAACTGGGCTGACGGGTGTGCCGCTCGGTGTACAATATCTACGCCCCAGCATGACCTCGTCCCTCCATTCCATGATGCACCGTACGCAGCAAGCACTAGCGATGACAGCTTATCCTGAGCGAAGGCGGGCGCTCCCGCGCGCGTCTTACATAATTGGCACCGTGTCACGCGCGACGATGGTGAGCGCTGCGTGCGCGGCGGCGCGCATGGCCGCCGCGGCCTGCCCCAACGCCCCCACCCACACCGTCTTCATCGCTACCACGCCGCGCCGCAGCACTACGAGCGCAAGGATGGTGTCCGGGGCGAGCGCGTCGCCGGCCGCGGCTCGAGCGTCTCGCCCGCGGCGACGTCGGCGGCGGCGGCGGCGGCGGCCCCCAGCCGAGGCGTCGCTGCCGCCGCTTGCTGCCTTGCCGCCGCCCGCGGCGTTGCCGCCGCCGCCGCCGCCCGCGGCGCGTGCGGCTGCCGGCGCGCCGCCGCGGGCGAGGCAGCGTCATCCCCCCCCC
>Ga0209093_1000894_pt1 | contig 16745 bp, 13 predicted proteins | sample SidtaG_4_FD_187450 | JGI IMG/M metagenome (GOLD analysis project Ga0209093, IMG submission 187450) | Marine algal microbial communities from Sidmouth, United Kingdom - Sidmouth_Male1 metaG (SPAdes) (version 2) | ecosystem: Host-associated > Algae > Red algae > Unclassified | place: Sidmouth... | reverse complement strand
GCCTTCGAACTGGCAAGCTACCCACCCGGCATGTATTTTTTGAGTGTCGATGATGGTAAAGAATTGATGAGTAAACGTTTTGTGAAGCATTAATTTTAATATCAGGGAGAACGAAAGTTTATTTTTTCGCCTTCCCTAATTCTACATTAAGACTCTAAAATAGATTGATTATCAGTTATTTATGTGTGATTTAATTGATTTTATTTAAATGAAAAATAAGTACATTTAAATAATTTAAATTTAAAATTTACACTGTACGAATTGGTTATTTTTTATAGTCGTCTTATTATTAAAAAATAACATTTAAATCGCACTGATGTAACTCTCTGAAGGTCAGTAAATCAAGAGTCTTAATGTAGAATTAAGTAACGAATAAATAATAACTTCACGATTTGGACGGATTCTTTTACCCTTATTTTCCTCCTTAAAAACAGTCATTTATCCAGATAAACTCCCGCTTTCAAGAAGAAAACTAAGGATAAAATAACCTCGTCGAAATCGTAAACTTATTATTTGCTCGTTACTAAGTATCTAGCCCAAATTCTCCTTAAATAACCCGTTATTCGCGTCAAATTTGGTTTGTATAAAGAAAAAATAGCTCGCCTAAATTGTACAATTTATACGTGGGAATTGCCTAATTGAAATCTTAAAACGAGATACCAGCAGTTAGTTGAAAACCAAAATTCTTGGTATCGTTTGCTGTAAAGGCTGTATTGAAAATAGTCCTGTCTTTTTCTACGTTTCGAAGCCCTCTAGTCGCGCGAACTTCGATAAGCAGATTCTCAAAACTTAATCCAAGACCTCCTACGACACCAAAATCCCACTGTTGATAATTATCCCGATTGTCATCTACTACTGAACCATTAGTAAATAGTTGAGATTCATATTCGTATTTTGCTCTTGCAAGCCAACTATATTGAAAACCGGCATGAATAGTAAGTGGGCTGTTTAAAATTCGAACGACGCCCGATACAGGAATATCCAAATAGTGCAAATTTGCTTTGACAGTGGTTGTGCCAGCTTCATATTTTGCTCCTTTTATGGTGTATAATGCCTCGGGTTGTATCATTAGCCAGTCTATACCCAATAGCGCAGTTTGGACGAATAGACCTGCAGTAAACCCCACCTTAGTGGAATTATCATCAATTTGATCTTCATCAACTGCCAGATTGGCAAAGTTCAAACCACCTTTAACACCAAAGTTAGTTTGTCCAAAAGTGAGTGTTGTAAAACACAATAGGGTCAGTAAAATTACGAAATTCTTTTTCATGTTGTGAAATTTTGTTTATATTAAAAAATGTTATTTGAATATGCTTTTATGAAAGTATCCAATTTTGTGCTTTCTTCATTTCGGTATCAGCAAAGGCTTTAACGTCTATATTAGGGGTAAGAAAGTCTCCGATTTTTGAATAGGTTGTTATCCATTTCATATCAGAAACGATGGCATATTTGCGTATTCTGCCAAATATTTTAAGATCTACTCTTAATCCTTCAACGAAGGTTTTGAAATTTTCTAAAGAGGGAAATTCTTTAAAATGAACCAACAAGTTGATTTTTTCTCCCGGATTCAAATTGCTAAGAATCGTGTTTAGTGCTGCCATTGAAGCATGGTCAACTTGATTGTTATCAAGATTGATGGTGTAGGATTTTTCAGCAATTTTTTGAATGTCCACCCCCGTAAGGTATTCTTCGGCTTTGTATTGTTTTACTTCTTTCTGGCAGAGCCAGTCGATAGCTTCCTGTCGCTCATCTTCACCAAAAGCTTTGACCGGAAAAGAAGGAGTGAGAAAATTGGCAATCGGTACGAGGTTTTCTATCCAGTCTTTGTCGGCAAGGATGGCATATTTGTTAATAACGCCAAAGCTCTTAAACTTCATTTTAAGGATCTCGCTCACCGACTGTATACTGTCCATTAAGGGAAATGATTTGAAAACACCAAGTAGATTTACTTTCTCTTTGCGTTCGTCAAACTCTTGAAACGCATCCGAAATCTGTTGTATATTTTCTTTGGTGATGTCATCATGGATGGTGAATTCGTAGGTCTTGTTCGCTATTTTTTGTAATTGCATAAAGTCTATTTTTAAAAATTAAAAAATTATTTTTTTGAATACGGCGTAATTGTCCATATCTTCTGATTTTATGACGCTGTCGGCACTGCGTTTTTGAACACTACAGAACTATGTGGAAATGGAATTTCAATACCTTCTCTGTCAAAGCCTTCCTTGATGGATTTGTAGAGTTGATTTCGCATTTTAAATCCGGTTTTATAACTGGCAGACCATACCCATGCTTTTAGATTTACAGCACTATCGCCCAAGCCTACTACTTGCACATCTACTATAGGAGCACCTTTTTCCTTTTCCTTTTCACTTCTTACGTCCATGCAGTAGGGATGCGATTCGCATATTTCCTGAAGGACTGAAATTGCCTTATCAATGTTTGAATTATAGCTAATTCCAATTTCTATCCACTCACAGTTTTTTGATTCTATCATATAATAATTGCAAATATTTTCTTTGTTTACTATGGCATTGGGTATGACAATTCTGATGTTTTTAAAGTCATTAATCACAGTATGTCTCAAATTTATATCCTCTACTCTTCCCATCGTGTTGTCGCCGATTTTTACAATATCGCCTATTCTGAATGGCTTAAAAAAAGCGATAAATAAACCACCCACAATATTTGAAATGCCTTCTTGTGAAGCTACACCTGCAATCAAAGCCAACACGCCTGCGCTTGCACCTGCGGCAGTTGCTATATTTCTCAATGCCGGTATAGCTATAGCAATGAGGATAGTTGCAATCAAATATATCAATGCCAGGGCTAAGTAACCCATGTATTTGTACAAGGTAATATCACCCGAATCCCGTCTTGAAAGCTGATTTATTTTATGCCTGAAATATGTCTTAGATACTGCCACTAATATGATGGTTATTATCAGTACGAGTGCAAACCATATCACTCTTCCTATATTGTTGGTAATGACTGTGTAAGAAGATTTATCTACAAATATGTAGCTAATTAAACCAATCCCAAATGCCACAAAAAAGGTAGTTGAGATGTTTTTTAATGACCGCAAAACAAGTAGATAATGATTTGCTTTTTTCCATCTGCGTTCTATGATTTTTAAAAATCTGACGGATATAAAAATCATAAGCATCGTAAATAATACGACACCAAGTACCCATGCAAGTTCTTTATGTTGTAAAATAAATTCTTTCATAAATTATCTTTTCAATTTTGGGAATTTGGAAATTAGGGAATTAGGTCAAGGTTTTGATTAAAAAATATGGTTCTACTGAAATAGGTGTTTTTTTATTATTTTAACATAAATTAAATTTATAAATAATTCGTTTTTAATAATAAATAAATTATAAAATAATTTTAATTAATTAAAAACGGCTATATTTCAATTCGACCAACTATTAATATCGTATTATTTTAAATGTAATTTCCATTCAATTAAAAAATAAGGTTCTTTGACAAATCCAGTGAAGTGAATGAAAATTTGGGCGTATCCCCCTCCTTATCAGTCGGGGGTCGGGCTATCCGGCACTCTCTCCACTCCGCTATCGCTACGTTACGTTCAAACAACACCTACTATCCCTTACGCAAGGGACGAACAATCGCGAGGCAGAAAAACAAACAATCACGGGATTTGTCAAAGAACCAAAAATAGCAGGTTAGCCCAATTACTCAATTCTCTAATTCTCCAATTACCTATCAAACTTGAACGGCTACTTCAATTTTATTTTTCTTTCCAAATTTACTGGATATCCACTCCCCAATATCATCTACCAAGCGATAGGCAACCGGTACAATGACCATCGTGAGAATCATCGAACTGGTCAATCCACCGATCAAGACCCAAGCCAAGCCGTTTTTCCATTCAGAGCCTGCACCTGTGGCCACGGCAATCGGAATCATGGCGATTACCATAGCGATTGTAGTCATCAAAATCGGGCGAAAACGTTGTAATGTACCTTCAATGACTGCCTTTTTTCTGTCCATGCCTTCGGCTTTAAGTTGGTTGACAAAATCCACAATCAGAATGGCATTTTTGACGACCAAGCCAATCAACATAATAAGCCCAAGCATACCAAAAATACTCATATTTTGCATCGTCAAAGCCAAAGCCAATAATGCACCAATCAGAGCCACGGGAATGGAAAACATGACCACAAAGGGATAAACATAGCTATCGTACAGGGCAACCATAATGAGATATACCAACAAAAGGGAAGTTAAAAGGGCGAAACCAAGACTGCCAAATGCTTCTGCCTGCGATTCCAAATCACCGCCTTGCGAAACCGTAATGCCTTCGGGAATATTCATAGCGTCAATTCTTGCTTGTATGTCATCGCCAACGGAAACGATGTCTCTACCGATAATTTGACTTTCTACGGTCAGGGAAGAAATTTTGTCTTTACGCTCCAATCGGGAAGGACCTGTGCCTTCGGTAATGGTCGCAAATTGAGCCAATTTGACGAGTTCTCCTTTGTTGTTGAGAAAGGTTAAATTTTGAATATCGGTTTTATTTCTGCGGTCAAAGGCATCTAATTGAATACGAATGTCATATTCATATTCGCCATCCTGAAATCTGGAGTCGGTATTTCCTGTAAAAGCGTTTTGCATGGTAAATCCGACAGCGTCGAGGGTGATTCCCAATGTTGCTAATTTTTCACGGTCAATATCTACTTGTATTTCAGGGTTACCACCTTCGACGGTTGACCTTACTTCCATCGTACCTGATACTTTTTTTACCTCACCTACCAATCGTTCTCCAAAATCAATCATTTCATCTACATCTGTGCCCTGTACGGTGAGTTGGATAGGTGCAGCTGTGCCACCACCGACCATACCTACTGCGGCGGCTGTAAATTTAGCACCTGAAATAGTAGAGGAAAGGTCGTTTTTTATTTCTCTGGCATACTGATCAGAGGTGAAGTTTCTTTTTTCTGCCGATATTAATTTTACATTTATTTCTGATAGATAGGCGGTTGCGGTGATGCTCATAGCACCGCTACTTTGACCTACTGTGGTAAATATGTTGGTGACTTCGGGTAGATTGAGTAGGTAGTTTTCTACTTGCTGTGTTATAATATTATTTTGTTCAATTGGAGTTTCTTTAGGAAATTCTAAATTGATAACAAACTCTCCATTATCGCCCGAAGCAACAAATTCGGAACCAATATATCCATCGGTCATCAGCGTAAATGATGCACCGACCATTCCAAAAATGAGGATCAAAGTCAGTAATTTAAATCTAAGTGCTACATTCAATATAGCGCGGTAGCCATTTTCAATTCCCTTTATCAATGCTTCAAAACCAATAAGCGGTAGGTGAAATATATTTTTGCTATTGAGGTGGGTTAGTTTGGTAAATCGCGATGCCAACCAGGGAGTAAGTGTGAAAGAAACGACCAAACTGATGAGGGTGGCAGCAACGACTACGAGTGAAAACTGCCTTAACAAATCTGCCACAATGCCCGAAACCAGACCAATAGGCAAGAATACAACCACAATCACTAAGGTAATGGAGAGTATGGACATACCGATTTCTTTCCAAGTACCGATTGCTGCATCCCAGGCAGTTTCGCCTTTTTCCATTCGGGCATGGATGTTTTCTAACACGACGATACTATCATCTACCAGAATACCAATCACCAATGATAAGGCGAGTAAAGTCATCAAGTTTAATGTAAAACCAAACAGACTCATGACGGCAAAGGTCGAAACTATGGAGACAGGAATGGCTACCATTACAATGATGGCATTTCTAATATTATGAAGAAAAAACAACATAATTACCGCCACTAATATGACTGCCAAAATGAGGTCATCTATCACATGATTGGCAGCTTCTAAAGTGAATATAGAGCTATCATTGCCTATTTCAAATTTGAGATTTTCGGGGGCGTAGCGTTCTTCGAGTTCTACTATTCTTTCTTTTACTTTTTTGCTGACTTCTACCGTATTGCCATCACCTTGTTTGGAAATGGTAATGCCCAAAGACGGCTTTCCGTTGATGCGACTAATCGTTTCGGTTGCTTTTTTGGTATCATATACTTCGGCTACATCTTTCAAGAGGATTTGTGAACCCGTAGATGTAGTCGTCAAAATAAGGTTACGGAGTTGTTCTAAACTCTTAATTTTGCCGGACAAACGCACCAAGACATCCTTATCACTATCTTTGATACTTCCTGTGGGGAAATTCAAATTGGATTGTCCGATTGCCTGAGATATTTGCAGGATAGAAAGATTGTAATATTTGAGTTTGTCGCCATTGACATTAATATTGATTTCGCGGTCCGCACCACCAATGATATTCACCTGTGCAACTCCTTCAATTCTGGCTAATTCGGGCTGTATTAATTCTTGAAATAGCTTCGTAAATTTTACATCTTCCATTGTAGAAGTTGCTCCCAATCGCATGATGGGCATCTCATCCATAGAAAATTTGCCAATACTGGGGTCGCTAATGCCATCGGGCAAAAAGGAAATAATCGCATCCAATTTGCGTTGTGCATCTTGTACGGCTTTATCAACGTCTGAGCCATACTTTAACTCGACCACAACGTTGGAAAAACTCTCCATAGAGATAGCTTGTGTTCCTTCCAAATTCTCTAAAGAAGAAAGGGCATTTTCTATGGGTTTGGTCACGGAAGTTTCTACTTCCGAAGGGGTTGCACCTGCATAAGCGGTGGAAACCGTAATGACTGGTGAAGATATATCGGGGAGCAATTCGTAGGTAAGTGACGAGTATCCGTACAAACCGAAGAATACAGCGATACTAAAAATAACGACCACTAAACTGGGTCTTTTTACTGCGATTTCTGTGATACTCATGATTATTTATTTTTTACGTTTTGTGAAATAGTTTCTACTTGGTTGACTACCTTGATGGCTCTGCCATTGTCCAGATTTATTTGTCCGGTAGTGATAATTTGAGCACCTTCTGCCAATCCTTTTAGTACAATTACTTTGTCATCAATGGTTTCTCCTACTTCAATATCCACGAGTTGGGCTTTACCATCTTTGGCAAGGTAAACCTGGGGTTGCTTTAAGCTACCGACCACACTTTTTCGTGGTATCACCAGTTGTTCAATTTGATTTTCAGAGGTTTGTATAGAAACCGTACCGTACATACCTGCTTTCAAAGGGTACTTTTTATTATTTATTAATTCTATCGAAACTTCGTATTTGCGGGCAGCATCTGCCTGTACCGCTATTTGCGATATTTTGCCGGTGAATGTTTGGTCGGGATACACTTCGGTTTCAATTTTTACCCTTTGATTCGGACGGACGGTTACAACATCTTTTTCGCCTACTTTTACAACCATATTTAGTCTGCTAATATCTACTATCGTGGCTATCTGCATACCCGGATTCGCAAAACTTCCTGCCTCTAACATGACCTCTTTGACCACTCCACTCATCGGGGCATGGGCTGTCGTATATTTTAGTTGTTGTGCTAAAGCTGTTATACTTGACCTCTGATTTTGCATGCCCAACTCTACTTCTTCATACTGAGTTTGGCTGATTGCCCCTACATCCAAGAGGTTTTTGTACCTTTCTACATCTTTTTTAGCCTTTTGCAAAGAGGATTGAGCGGTCGAAAGTTGTGACTGTATCGTTGCATCATCAATGGTAGCGATAGTCATACCTTTACTGATATTTTGTCCTTCTTGAATATATAAATTGGTGATTCTGCCTTGACTTTCCGCAATTGCTGCGAGTTCTTTACGGGCTTCGAATGTACCAATGACTTCCAACTTGTTTTCAACTTTTTGCTGTTCTGCAAGGGCAATAGTTACAGGTATTTCGGCAATCACGGTTTCTCGCAATTCTGCTCGCTCATCAATCTCTTGTTTATTGTTTTGTAATTGATTAAAACCCAAATAAGCAAGACCTCCAAAAATGATAAGTGAAATAATTACTTTTAGTATTTTCATTATATTATAATTTATTTTTTTTAATTTTAAAATGGAATTTGAATACTTAATTTGTTAATTAACAGATATTTATTATTAATTAAAAATAAGACTACGTTAATAATTTGGCAACCAGAAATTCATCCCCATTCCTCTAATTTCCTAATTCCCTATCCCCTAATTAGATTGAATTAATTGAGCCAATTGCCCACTTACTTTTATGTGTTCCAATTCGGCTAATTTGAAATTGAGCAAAGCCGTCAGGTATTGAGATTGTGCTTCTTTAATACTCGTTTCTGCATTTAGCAATTCAGTGAGTGGTGCCACGCCTTCCTGATAAGACAACTTGGTAATATCGTAAAGTTGCTGCGCCAATTTCATATTTTTTAACTGTGTTTCTACCAAAATTTCATTCTGTTGAATTTTGATATTGGCGTTGTTGTATTCCATGTTTATGCCATTCACCAACTGTTTTTTCTGCAAATTCAATTGTTCTATTTGAATGACATTTTCTGCAAGTTGTCGCTTTGTACTAAACCCATCAAAAATTGGAACAGAAATATTTAAGCCCCAAAGTCCCGCTCCAAAACCTGAATAATGTTCGTTACGAAAACTTAATTTATCGGACTGTCCGGTATAATTATATTGGGCAAAAGCTGAAACCGTCGGGTAGTATGCGGACTTGATGACATCTCTGTCCAAGCCGGAAACTTTGATTTGCTCTTTCAATAATTTGTACCCAATATTTTGTTCCAACAATAATTCTTCTGAAAGCGGATAACTCTCCGTATTATTTAGGTCTTCGGTCAATACAATCACCTGATTTTGAGGTAGATCCAAATAAAATTTGAGTAGATTGAGTTGTTGTTCTGCCCCGATATTGGCGTTGGATATTTCGGTGAGTAAATTGGTTTTGTTGACCCTCAATTGGTCAACGTCTAACTTCTTAATAATGCCGTTTTCGTATTGTGCTTGCGAAATATTGACCAACTTAGTCACTCTATCTAGATTCGTATTTAGAATTGCTGCCTGTTCTTGTGTGATTTGATGTTGAATATATAATTGAGCGACATCAAAAACCAAATCTTCCATAGAAGAAAGCGTTTGCAGTTGATAAGTATAGCGGACAGCCTCTAATTTGTTCATATTCACAAAATACTCCCTGCTATAAACCAATTGACTCAACTCTACTCCTGCATTTAAGCCATACCGCACCCCAAACTGAACAGGTATTTGTCCTTCCTGACCGAAGACTTCTCCGGGCAACAATTGCTGTGGTAATGCAAAATTATCTGTAACCCCTACCGAGCCATTTAGCTTTGGAAATATGCTCGTTTTGGCAGTTGCTATTTGGCGTTCGAGCAAGGTTTCGCTCAGTTGTATCCTCTTCAAATCAGGATTATTAAGAATCGTCATCTCAATAGCCTGCTCCACATTCAAGAACAAAGTGTCAGCACTTTGGGTATAAGCTATATTGCAGAACAACAGCGAATTAAAGAGAAAAAGTATTACGTACTTCATTATGTTTTATTAAAATTATTAGTTCAGAACAAAATGAACCAATAGTGCAAAAAAAATATTTATTTACTCATCCATTCCTCAATAGCGATTTCAAGTTTATGGCTTATAAATTCTTGAAATTCTTTGATATGAAGGATATCTTGGTTAAATTTTTCATCTGTGCTACCTTCTCTAAGACTCAATACCTTGTCTAACACAATATTGAAGGCAGAGAAGTTTTTCGAACCTTCAATAATACTATTGCGCCACCCTTTTGTATCTATATAAAAATATCGCTTACGGTCACCACTAAATGTTTTATAACTGACTGTTCCTTCTTTCATAAAATTGTTTAATGCCTTACTAATCGCTCCTTTGCTTGCTTGGAGAAATTCGACCAGCTCATCAAAAGAACTGTGTGGTGGATCAACAATAAGCAAGTAGGCAAAAACCCGACCCTCTATCGGCGTTCTACCAAATTTTTCAAGAAAGACGCCTAAATTTTCAACCTCTTGTTCTATGTAACTCATACTTCTGAAAATTCTACTTGTTAATAATTGATTACAGGGGCAAAGATATGATAAGTTTTTTTAGTTTCCAAATAAATGAACGAAAAAAACTAAAATAAATTGATTAACCATAGGGCATGTTTATATTTTCAATACCAACTAAAGGAAAAGGAAGAAAATAATCTACTCCAAATGAAGAAGTTATTTTTTTTATATGTTTGGCTAAATTTGACGCGTATGCCGAGCTACGTAATGGGACATCTTATTTAATTTCTTTCACTTACTATTTTGACGTGATATTTCTTCGATATTTTTTCTTACAAAAACCGCACATAGCCTACGCTACAGCCTGTCCCGAACCCCGATTCGGGATAAGGATTTTTGTAGGGAAAATAGCGGAAAAAGAAACCGTCAAAAAGTAAGGATATTTTTGTCTCACTACTTACAGTGAGTATTCGCGTCAAATTTGGTTAGTCTAAAGAAAAAATAATGACGCGAAGAGTATATATTTATTTAATTTATTATATTTATTCAGTTAGAAGTACAAGTTCTTCTATTTTCTCTTCTAGCCATGAGCGTTCTATCAACGGTGCAATCTGTGCGAGGTCTTGTTGAAGGGTTTGGAAATTAGCTTTTGTGACCGATTCGCCGTAGAGCACCTTCTTTTTCCTATTGAGAATACGCCTAAAAAAATTAGTAAAGTTGCTATATAAAAGACGGGTGCTTTCTGCCATATTTTTATTGTTGCCTTCGAGTAGGTACTGGCGTAGGGCTTCCATTTCATAGTTAATAAAGTGGGTATCGGCATTGTCAATCGTCATATCATTTCGGTCGTAATATATTTTTATGTACAGTATTTTGAATTGTATAAAATAGGTAAAATCTTCGCTCGTATGTATGCCTCCGAGATATGCTTGTGCCTTATCAAATTTGCGGTCATGAAAACTGACCAGTGCATGATAGTAATTCACAAAGACATCTTTCACATTCGGATTCAATAAATCTTTATGTGTTTGGAAAAATGTATTGAGCCAATCCATTTTGTCCAGTTCAAGTGCTGTTTTGACAACGTGTACAAACTGGTGTTCGGAAAAATAAATCCCTGACGTCCAGCACTTTAATTCAATTCCTTTATCAAATAAATCAAAACGCTCTTGTACGAATTCATGCTTACCTTCGCGTACTTTTCCGATGGTATAATTGGAAATAAAATTAAACAGATAACGAATATCCGTCAATTCAAAGCAATCTAAATGAGTAAACAGATAATTTTTCAGGTCATAATAATCTTTAGTATTACCCGCTTCAAGCAATTTCAACAGGGTATAATATACCCGAATAGGCGGCACTTCGGTATCGACATCGGAGACTTCGAGATATGATTTTATGTATTTCAAAAAAGGGTATTCATACCCAACTTTCAAAATTTTCTCCCGATTAATAGCCACGCAATAATACAATAGGCTTTTGCTTAGGAAAGCCTGTCGCAGATTTTCTATGACCAATTGCAAGCCTGAGTCTAGGCTTCGGTTTTGATAGATATTTTGTAAAAAATAATCCAATTCAGTCAGATCAAGAGCACGTTCATAGTGTAGAATATTCCGAATAGGAGATGCCATAAGGTCTGTTTTGGTTTTATGAAGAAGAGGAGGAATGAAAGCATATATTTTTTTGACGAACATTGCGTCCATAGTGTTTTGCATAGCCCTAATGTCATCCGTTCGTATGTATTGCCACATCAAAAAATCTTGAATCTGTGTATTGAGTAGGTGCATGGTTTGTTGGAGTTGTTTTTTATGGTGCGGAGTGATATTATTTTGACGGGAGGCACTTTGTAATACTCCGATTGCCTTCAAAAGTACGTAAGCATTAATTGTATTTTCTTTTTTCAAATACTTCGATTTGATACATTCATAGAGTTGAATTACCTTTTCGGACTTATTATGTACCGGAGATTGTAGCCACAAACCCAATTGTTTGAGCTCCTTTTTATCTAACTGACGAAGTAATACCAGAGTTTTTGAACTATTTAATTCAATATTTTGAGCCATTCTGTTAGATTAAATTTTTGATTAATACAATTTGATAAGTTATTTGTTTTAAGGCTTTTAAAATATAAAAAATATTACAATAATACGTTTTTTCTTTTAAAATAAAAGAATGAACTCAAAAAATCTACCTTTTATTGCATCCAAGTATAGCTTATCTTTGTAACATCAATACAACAACAATCATTTTTAAAACCTTTTTTAAAGAAATTATTATGAAAACGACAATCAAATTTTTCGCAGCCTTATTGATTCTTTTCACAGCAAATACATTACAAGCACAGAATACATCCAACGAATGTGTAGAGGTAGATATGCAAGTGGTATATAGTGATAATGACGACAACAAAGTGGCTTGTTATGATGTATATGTTTATACTTCGAAGACAGTTGATGCTATACATATAGATGGAAGTGACAGTGACTGTACCAATACAGATGTATGTATACGCACACTATGCTTCCCAAGAGCGAGCGAGGCTTACGAAGTATTTATAGGTAGCCAAATATCCTCTGATGACAATCAAAATTGCAAAAGTTCGCATGGCTCTGTCGTAACGATTGCTCCTTAAGTGAAAATAAATAACTTGCCCCATTATGCTTGTTCTTTTGCCTTCTAAAAAACACAAAAAATAGTTCCGTAGCTATGGCTATGCAACGATTTTTTGAATTCTTTAGAAGAAAAAATTACGGCGCATTATGGAACAATTTATTTAATCTTCCCTTAATTCAAGTTATCTGTAACTTAAATTATACTCCCCAAATCTTCCATGCAGCATTTTAATGGCAACCAAAAAAACCTTGTCCTTTAATGAAGGTACAGGTAAATTTACCATACCCTTATTAATTTAAATTAAAAATATACTTTTTATTAAAATAAACAAACATTCATCATACTCAAAATTACAATCAATCACAGAATTATAGAAATCATAAGAATGTATTCTCTAAAAAATCGCTAATACATTCAGACAACAATTAAACAAGCCTCCCGAAAAAGAAATTCGATTGTTGTTGGAAGGCGGGACATTCTTAATAGGGCAATGTCCCGCTCCATTCCTCAAAATCATTTTTAAATTAAATTATTTCTTAATTATTAAATCATTTACTATGAACACTTTAAAATTAAATTTCACAGCCTACACCTTCATTGCTACATTGATGATGACGATTTTCATCACATCCTGCCAGCAGGAGGATTTGAGTACCTTACCAACGGATAATCTCTCCGAGACAGAGCTAAGAAATTGTACCCCTCAAGCCCCCAATAAAAATGTAGTCATTTCCTATATAAATAATTTAATATTAGAAATTCAAGAAAGAAATGCTAACCGCCCCTCCAATATCTCCAGTTTTTATGATGATTATGCCAATTATCTTGAAGATGTATTGTGCTTGGAGCAATCTGGTATAGATATAAATTGGAGTAATACAGAATGTTCTTACAACGGTCCAAATTCGGGTAGCTGCCCGGTATATACAGTCGGAGCTTTACAACGACTCAAGTGTGATATAAAAGCATTTAACAACGATCTGTCCTGTGCCAACGCACGTAGTTTGCAAATAAGATTTGTTGATTACATCAAAGCGCTCAATACCTGCTTCGATATCGGTATAGACGAAGAAAAGTACGCCACTTACCTCAGACAACCGCCATGCGGAGGCTATTACTATTAATAAAAAGAGGCTTTTCATCCCCACAAAAAAAGTTTTTATGAGCGCTTCAGGGAGGGGAGGAAGTTAACATTGCTTCCTCTCCATTTTTTAGAAAGGCACAGAAAAGATATAAAAAATGTCCTGTATGGAACGCTGTACAACACAAGCTCAATTACCCTAACCAAGATTGGATACGTTCTGATAATAATTACGACACTTACCCTGCAATAGAACTTACCTCACTAATTCCCGACTGCGAGTATGCGTACAAAGTTCGTACTTTATGTCCACCTTGCTGTGGAAGCAGCTACCATTCGCTAAAAATTAGTGATACAAAGTATTTTACAACATATCCGTGATATATATCTTCAGGTCTTAGATCAACAATTAGAAAGAGATAGAATCTTAAAATCATTTTCCAACAATCAAATCATTTACTATGAACACTTTAAAATTAAATTTCACAGCCTACACCTTCATTGCTACATTGATGATGACGATTTTCATCACATCCTGCCAGCAGGAGGATTTGAGTACCTTACCAACGGATAATCTCTCCGAGACAGAGCTAAGAAATTGTACCCCTCAAGCCCCCAATAAAAATGTAGTCATTTCCTATATAAATAATTTAATATTAGAAATTCAAGAAAGAAATGCTAACCGCCCCTCCAATATCTCCAGTTTTTATGATGATTATGCCAATTATCTTGAAGATGTATTGTGCTTGGAGCAATCTGGTATAGATATAAATTGGAGTAATACAGAATGTTCTTACAACGGTCCAAATTCGGGTAGCTGCCCGGTATATACAGTCGGAGCTTTACAACGACTCAAGTGTGATATAAAAGCATTTAACAACGATCCGTCCTGTGCCAACGCACGTAGTTTGCAAATAAGATTTGTTGATTACATCAAAACGCTCAATATCTGCTTCGATATCGGTCTAAACGAAGAAGACTACGCCACTTACCTCAGACAACCGCCATGCGGAGGCTATTACTATTAATAAAAAGAGGCTTTTCATCCCCACAAAAAAAGTTTTTATGAGTGCTTCAGGGAGGGGAGGAAGTTAACATTGCTTCCTCTCCATTTTTTAGAAAGGCGCAGAAAAGATATAAAAAATGTCCTGTCCTGAAATAGCGATACGGGATTAATTAGTGTCTGACCGAAAACTCATTACTGACTGACAATCAGTTATTTGTGGCGTTTTTTGACTGCGAATAATTTTCGAACATTTATAAATAATTGCACCATAATATCTTTTACGATACATAAAGGTGGTTATAACTACGATTTAAGCAAAATCATTGAAATTAGACTGAAATTATTCGCATTCGAAAAAACCTTGTAACTTAATGATAGCCAGTAGGTTCAGAGTTTTCGGTCAGACACTAATTATAAAAAAAGTTTTAAAAATTAAGGTTCTTCGACAAATCCAGTGATTAATACATTTATTTTGTTCCTGATACATAGGATATTTCACCAGCAAATCGTCCAATTGTTTGCTCTCTTCTGTTTTGAGTTGACTATACTCTTTGAAAAATATCCACTTATTTATTTTATTTATTGTTCCGCCTTCTTTTCTTCCAAAATACTTACGAATGCTGTCAAATGCTGATATTACATACAACAAATCTCCTGTATCTAAATCAATGAAGCAGGTAATATAGGCATGACCTTTCTTTTTCGAGGTCTCATCAAATCCAATTCTTCTGACCTTGCTTCTGTCTATTTCATCCAAGCAAATTTCCTTAGCATAAGCGTGAATTATCCACCACAATCGTTGAGGATAAATAGCTAATTGACGCGCGACTTCTGCAACACAGCCATGAATTTTCACCAATTCTAAAGCAAATTTTTCAAATAACAGCGTGAGTCCTGAACCCGATTTAGCCCAACTGACCTCCAATGTCTTCTTTTCCGCTACTTTTATCTTCATATTTGAGAACTCGACAATAAATACAGCAGGGATATTGAAAAAGATTCAAGTGTCGCCAACTCCTATCTGCGTAATCTCTCACTACTTATTCATCGGACGAAATATCGGAGAAGTATCAGCTGCCACATAAACATGCACACTCTTTTCAGATGAACCTTCCTCTTTCTACTCTACCGAAGTCACACTAAATGGTGCTTGGATGTTCAATAATTGCGTAAATAGGACATTCGTTTTCATAGAATGCAAAAATAATTCACTATCTTTAATTAAGGGAAGACGAAAAAAATAATCTACCCGTATTCTAATAAAAAACAATTTTACTTAAACTGTATTTTGTTGATTATTAGTTATTCACGACGAAATTTAAAGAGAAAGCACGAACTATCTCCCCCTCCAAAGCAGGGGGTGATTGGTTCTGAATTTCGCACAAATTTTATTTTGTCTGATAGCTCCGAAGGGGGGTGAACTTCATTAACTTAGGGTGTCAGCCCCAAGATAGAAATTCGAGGTATCACTTAGCCCTGACCCCGATAGTGATGCGGGGGCGAAATTTCAAATTATATCGCCCTTTCAGGGCTGGCGAAGTAGATTTATTCCGAGCAATGGGCTGACACCCATTGTTATAATATGTCGTCCCGTTGGGACTTGTGACAAAATTATATTTCGATGAAAATGATTTCTCATTCAGAACCAATCACCCCTGCCTCCAAAGGGGGAGATAGTTCGCGTTCTAATTTCGCAGGTAACATATTTATTTGATAATAAGTCAAATACAAATTATAAAAAATCACTGTTCAGTGGTATAATCTATCCGTCTGAATTGTTCTTTTTCTTATATGTTTCACTAAATCTTCCTTACGTAGCTCGGCTATGCGCGTCAAATTTAGTGAAAGAAAATAAATAACCTGCCCCATTATGCTTGTTCTTTTCCCTTCTAAAAAACACAAAAAATAGTTCCGTAGCTATGGCTATGCAACGATTTTTTGAATTCTTTAGAAGGTTCTGCTGAAATAAGGATATTTTTAAATTATTATAATAAAAAATATTTATAAATAATTCATTTTTAATAATAAATAAATTACAAAATAATTTTAATTAATTAAAAAATGGCTATATTTCAGTGCGACCTTAGAAGAAAAAATTACGGCGCATTATG
>Ga0209093_1000892_pt1 | contig 16774 bp, 16 predicted proteins | sample SidtaG_4_FD_187450 | JGI IMG/M metagenome (GOLD analysis project Ga0209093, IMG submission 187450) | Marine algal microbial communities from Sidmouth, United Kingdom - Sidmouth_Male1 metaG (SPAdes) (version 2) | ecosystem: Host-associated > Algae > Red algae > Unclassified | place: Sidmouth... | reverse complement strand
GGGGGGGGGGGGGGGGGGGGGGGGGGGGGGGGGCGCAGAGAACGGCCGCGCACGGAAAAAGTGGGGCGGAGAGGGGTACCCTCCGGCCCCGCCAGTCACAGGGAGTGCGGCCATGTTGTCCTGTGAAGTCATGCAGCACACCGGAAGACTCACGCCAGTTCGTTTGCACGCAGGGGCAGTAATACCAGAAGTGACGCGGCGGCTCGGAGCCAGGAGGAAGGAGCGAACGAGCACCGAACGCTGAACTCGGAGGAGCGTCATTATGGCCGCTTCCAGCCCACTGACAAAATTTTCGCGCGAGGGGACATCCAAAAAAAGGAAGGAGGTGGGTCCGATCGCGGTCCATATCCCGGAGCTCCGTACCGGTGCACTCCGTGAGCAGCAGTCAGGCTGCGGAGGGCCGTCCGCTTGAAGATGGCGCGGCGACGTGCAGGAGTTGTGGCCGTGCATAGGTGTTGCTCAGGGCAGACGATGGCGAAAGGCTGGGCGTCGCGTCCAGGCGAGATCGTCAGCGCGCGGCGAATGATGCCTGTGAGCTCTTTATTGCATGCATGTCACACATGGCATGCAATTGACGTATAACGGGTCTTGGTGGGGGGTCCTACATGTCCTACGGCATGACGTCATTGGCGGACTGCTGCCATCATTTTGGCAAAAACTGCGGAAGCCCCCCGTCTTCCACTAAGTAGAACTATTCAATACGTAGTTGGAGGACTTGATTGTATTGCGGCCTTCCAAATGACCGTGATGCGGACGTGATGCCGGCTCAGGCAGACCACATTCGGTAATATCGTCTGTTTTACATGGGCCTATGGCCACGCGCGCCCTCGCACTCCTCCACCTGCGACGCCGCAGTGCCTTTTCTTTACTTCGTCTGTGCATCGTGATGTACCACCCGCTTCCGACGATGTGCCAACGAGGCTGCTCATCGTCCTCTGCTGGCCTTACCATGTCTGCCAGTGGAAACGGCAGTCGGGCCACAACCAACCAATCTCGGTCCGGGCGCTCCATGCCGCTGCCCGGTGCTGGCTGCGGTTTTGTGCTCTGCGCCCCTTGCGTGGGCGTTGCCGTGCTTCTGGCGACACCGCCATCCCCTCGCGGTGGCTCCAGATTTTTCTGACCTTGTCGACTAGTAACCGCACCACACGCACAAGTGGGGTGAGGGCGGGTTGGCCCGTTTGTGAGCGAGCACGAGGAAAATTTCGCGCCTTCCTCTGTGATACGGACTGCAGGCGTCTGTCACTGGTGCAGGTGAGGAGCAAGTCGTCGCGGGAGATCTGCTGTCGGGGGTGTCCGTGTGCCTCGTGCGTGGGGTGGGCAGTACGATTTAGCGTGTCTCCCGCCTTATGCCATACGCCCTCTCGCACGGGTATGCTCCCGACAAGCGACTGCAGCGGCCGGTACCGTGTTTTCGGGAGAGCGTGTGGCCCACAGAGTGGAGGCCGTCGGTCCGGGGCCCGTAGTGCAGCGTGTGCCCTCTCCCAAGCACAGGGACCGCTGGAGTCCCTGCTCGGCCGGGCGCATGTACGGGAGGCCGTTGCACGTTCTAGTCTCAGCACGCCGCGCTTCCGACGAGTGGCTACAGGACGCATATGTTCTGTTCGTGGGGATGCCTTCCACGTTTTTATGTCTCCCCCCCTGCCGCGCGTAGGGCATGCGGAGGAGACTCACATCCGGTAGGTGCTTCCCCACAGTTGGCTAGCTGTTTCCAAGCACTTTTTTGACGTATTGGGTGATGCACCTCGTTGGTACAGGGGCACGGATCGCCGGGGCGAGTGTGCCCCGCGCGTGTGCACCCGGGGCGATATCGTGCAATTGCGTACTGACGAAGGCACGGTTGTGGCGCCCCTGCGCTGCCCCTGATGTGTTTAGATGCTCCTTTCTGCGGGCCGGTCGTCAGTTTGTCTATGCGTGCAGGCATTCGGTGACGCGCCCATCTCTGCCGCGCTCGTGCTGGTGCTTCCGTGCTGGTGGGCTCCCTCATGCTGGTACCCCCCGCCTCCCACTCCACGGCCATTTCAACATGGTCCCGCCCACCGCCGTCTTTATTCCATGCCTCTTTTGCTGTCTATCCTTCCGGCATATGCCGAACCTTGCCCGCCACGTCCAGACCTCCCACCGGAACGAAAGCCGGTGTGTGGCTGCGGCCGTAGCGTCGGCCGCCATGTCGCAGTCATTCGTGCGCGGCCCCCTCGCAGATATGGCACATGTTCATGGGCCGGCTCTCCTCAACATGAACGCTGGAATCGACGCCGGAGCGGCTACTGACGGTGTGGCGGTCACCGGGGCCGCACCGATGGATGTAAACACGAGTGCAGGTTTTCCTGCGGGCGTTTGGGCTGATGCGCCGCCCGAAGGGCGCAGCCTGGACGGGGCGGCCGAGAGTGGGGTCTTGTTCGCTGGCGGGTGCGACACCGACGAGGAGCAGGAAAGCAGCGCGGCCGCAGATGGCAACGACGCAATCTCGACGGCAGACGTGGACTTGCTCGCGGCCCTCCCACGGCACGTCTTTTGGTCGAGCACGGCGTCTCGTATCCGAGCCTACTACCTCGCATTTCGAGAGACGTTGCAGTCTAAACCTGTAGTGCCCCTTCGGTGGGCGAGCCACACGTCTCTCTTTTGCACGCCAGCACTGCGCGGCGCCCTCCGCTGTTCGCTTACGGCGGGCGGCTGTGGACCTACTGAGCGAGACCACATGGCGTAGACACAGTCAGCGCGCGCGCTGAAGCAGGAGGCCACGTGGGGCACCGGTGTTGTTGGCCCAGTGTCGGGGAGGTTCCCGTCGGCGTCTAGCTTCCTCACGGCGACGCGTCATGAGCAACACCGTGTGCTCGCGAAGCGTCGCTGGATGGAGGTGAAGATCGAGATTGGCGCCAAGTCGTTTATCTACTACTACCGAGACGTGCTACATGTGGCCCTGGACGCCCTGGCGGCCGCTGAGACGGTATCATTTGGCCACGTTCCGTCTCCGGCGGAGGAACTCGCTGCCGTACACCCCTTCGGCGACGACGATGGTGACGATCACGAACGTCGCGGCACGCTAGACGCTGATCTGTGTGTGGACGAGTGCCGCAACGCGCGACGCGCGCACGGCAGTGATGCACGGGTTCTGGCCGTACTGTTGCACGCCGATGAAGCCTTGGTTTCATGGAGGGGAGCTCACTATATGTTCCCGGTCCGTGTGAACATTTCCAACGTGCTCGACAACGGCGAGCTATGGCGGACGGTCGGGTATCTCGAGCACGTCTCTAAGTCAGTGGGGCGGAGTGCCAGTGCCAAGCTCGCCGTGAACGACACGCGCAACGATTTGCTGCAGCGTCTTCTCGCCGTGTCGATGCGAGCCTTTGCACGGGAAAGTGAAGAGGGCGTCACAGCCGTCGTCGCTGGGCACGGGTCCGTGATGCTGGTTCCCCTTGTTGTCGGCCTGGTCGTAGACCAAGTTGAGGAGCGAAGTGTTTTGGCATTGATGGGCAACCGCTTCCGGTACTTCTGCCCCCCAAGTATGGAGGAAATGGAAATGAGTGGCGGCTTGCTGGGGGTGCGGGCGGTATGCCGCGACGTCGTGACATCCTTGGAGGAGCATCTCTCGGCCGCCGTGCTGCGCGCGGACGATCCGCGTCCGAGTCGTCGCCGTGACCTCGATCGGGATCATAGCGCTCTGGCGTTTTTCCCCGCCCTAGGCCCCGTCTACGGGCTGGCCACGCGACCGTAGAACCTCTACCGCATCGTGTCTTTTGATCTGCTCCACATTTGGAAGCTCAGGATTTTGCGACTTTTGGCGCAGCGTCTGCCGGCAGTCTTGCACTCCTTGTGCGCAAGCACCGCTGGAGCCCGTCTTGGTTTCGTGCAGAGAACTCTGGACGCATTGAACTTGCGCGGCTTCGAGCTGGGACGCAACTGCAAGGTCACTCCATCGTCCCCCGGGTATGTTTTGATGTGACAGATCCATGTGGGTCGAAAGGGGAGGTCGGCTCGAGGCCGTTATGTCATGACGGGCACGACGCAGCATCACGGACTTGCACTCCTCTGCCCGGGGTGCACCCGATGAGGAACCGATGGCGACCTGTCTCTGACACTCATCGCTTCGTGTGCTAGTGTGCTTTCTTTGTCTTTATTTTCTTAGCTGCTTTGTCCCCATGACGGAGGCGCAGGCGACCATGACTGTTCGAAGCTGGAGGCATTTCAGCATCTTCTGGCCCTTCATCTTGGCAGGCCTGATTGGCCGGCAAGAGGAACCACAGGCCGCACCCGCAACGGTCGACGGCTTCCCTGTTGCGCCCACCGGACGCGCTCCCCGCGCACCAGCTTCTTCCGCCAGTGAAGCCACTGACTCATCCAGCGACGAAGGGAGTGTTGAAGGCAGTGCGTCGTCACTTGGCTCGGTGCACGAATCCATGACTGACTGTGACGACGGGTGGCGGGCTGTGCCGGACGATGATCTGGCAGTCGCAGAGGAGCAGGATGGATGCCTTCCAAGCGAGCGCCTCGCATCCACAAGCGCCTACCAGACGCACTTTCACGACATGCCTGTACACGATGCGTACCTGCTCATGTTCTTCCAGGCGGCTCGCGTTGGAGGAATGCTCTTGGGCGACAACGTTGCCGATCCGACGGTCCTCACAGAGGCGGCAGTCATCTATATGGACGCGGCCGCAAAGGTGCTTGTCGTGGACTACATCCAGACGCTGTATGGAAGGGTCAACACGTCAAAGTTGCACCGCCTCGTGCAACACCTCGGCGACGAGCTGCGAAACCGCGGAAACCTGTGGGAGGGGGACACATCGGCAAATGAGAAGCTTCACGGAAGTTGCAAGTGTATGTTTAAGAGCAGAAACAAGCGTGGGCCGGGAGTCGCGCTGCAAATGATGCGGTGTGAGGAGGCACAGTCGGCCGTCCTCCGGGAGTTGTGCGAGGCGGACGACGATGCAGCCGCCTCCGTGCCCCGCGCGCGCTCTGCGGCACACCTTCGTGACGACAACGGCACCACAGCCGTCAATCGCGAGCTTGACGGCGGAGGTACTGATGATGCAGCGGCGAAACAAGGTGCCATCGTCTCTGCGGGTAGTGGTAGTGGCGGCGCGAGGACCGGCGGCAGTAATTCTGCCCAAGACCCTCCGACTTTAACCTCGCACTTGAAGATTTCGGGCCGAGCACAGCGAGCGGCTGTCGGAGATCTCCGCCGTATACCGGCGTTGGACAGACTCGCAGCTGTGCTGGGCACGCCGGACCACGGCTACGTGACTTAGCACCGCACGGTGCGGGTCATGGCGAGGTTTCAGTGGGGAGCACCGCCGGCATTGCAGCACCTGCGTGCCGCAGACAGCTTCTTCGGCGGTTCGTGGTACTCCTTCATCCGGTACGCGGGCTCCGGCGGCGCCCTTTGCTGGGGTCAGCTGCGCCTCGTCCTACGCTTCGTCAATGGCCATCCCCACAGTTGAGTTGTGCTGAAACGTATGCGCCGCGTGGCGAGCCGCCCCGGATGCGTCCTATCGCGGTACCGGTGCGTACGTCATGCTGGGGACTTTGAGACCGCCGAAGAGGTGCACCCCGCGCCCAAGGTAGTGGACGCCGACCGTAATCTCCGCGCTGTGGACATCCAGGTCGATTGGTACGGCCTCGGTGACCGTCTCGGGCTGGGAACGACCCCGACAAACAAGACCAACCCCAAGGCGGAGCGCCACGCGTCGCGCTACTTCAACAACCCATTTTACCCGTGGACGACCCATGAGCAGCAGCCCGGCCTGTAGGCACTACCTCGACCCGTGCTTACCAAACTTAGATGGGGCGTTCGTGGTCATGACCAACGGGGTGCTTGCTCGTTTTGCTTTCGGCCGTTGTGTGTGCTTCTCTTGCGATATAGTTTTGGAGTGTATCAGAACACGGGACCCCGTGCTTGTCGTATCAACAAATTCCGCCGGCGCAGAGTTGCACGCAGCGCCATCGCCAGCGGCTTTGCCCCCATCATGACAACTACACACATGCACATGCTCTCTCCGCCATTGAAATGAATGACAGAGCCCGCTGTCCCGACAGGCCCCCCCTGGCAATCCCCCCCCACTGCGTGCTGCCCCGGCATCTGTACAAGTGCACATTGACTACCCCTGACCCCCTCCCTTCAGACGACTTGACGGCCATGGCCACCCCGAGGCATCAGCCGAGCGACGGTGAGATGTCGTCGCGCTTCAGACCTCGACGTGACGGAGGCGCCACAACCGGCTTAGTCCGCCAACACCTCCCGGAGGGGGCCGCGGGCGCAGCTGTAGCCGCGCGCGCGGCCAAGCACCTGGTTGACGCGACTTGGTGGGAGATGTCCCTCTGCCCCGATGCGACCCCGCCGTCCCCAGGAGCCGAAGCTAGGCTGTGGACTCAACAGCGCAAGTACTCAATGCCGGCCCATCTCCGGAGCTTCTGGCCGGAATTTGCACGTGTGTGCGATACATTCGAGGCGAGACGCACGTAATCAACGTTAAGAACACCCTCATTGGTCCACGGTTGTTTTCGTCTAAAATACGCCATCGATACATGCACAGTCAGGAGAGGGCAGTGGAGCAGAGGCTGGCACCATTCCGCCGAACAGTAGCCACCACCGTTCGGATTCCTGTTCATGGGCGGGAGGGCAAACGGGAGCGGGTCCCATTCAGCCAGCCCACGAACACGGACCCGGTTCAGAGTCCGGTGCAAGATGCAGGGTTTGTGACGCTGCAGGGTCTGCGTGCCGTGGCCGGCTGGCGACGGGGACCGGCACGCTGCACCGCCGCAGCCGCACGTGTGCCGACGCTCGCCGGTCCAACCGGGAGCATGCATTAACACATGAAAATCTCGCATGCTTTTGCAGTGCCTGGGGGCATCACGCAAGCTCGGGCACAGTCGCGCACACGGCCCATCTGGGGGGGTGCGAGCGAGCTTGCGGGATCCGCACGGGCACCGATTACAGTTCTAGGCGCGCCCGTTCGCGGGTTCCCGCTCACGAGAGCACACTCCCAAATTGGCGGGCCAATATTTTTCAGGTTCTCGCTGCGCTCCTTTTCGTTTGGTAAATGTATGTGGGCTGCTCCGCACCTGCCTGGTACGCTTCCTGGGCGGCCGGATTGCGGGTCAGGAACGGCCACCTGGGGGGGGCCCTGCCACCACCCCTGGGGCCACCACCCCTGGGGGGGGGGGTTTCACGCGTCCCTGGCGGGATCCCCGCATCCTCCTCCCGCCTGCTGGCTACGCTTCCCGCGCTTCCTGCGTGCGTAGCGCGGGAGCTTCTGCGCTTCCCGCGGTTCCCGCAGGCCGGGCATGGGCTGCTCTACGCTTCCTACACCGCCCGCGCACCGGACGGACTGCGCCCGGCCGCTCGCGACCGGCTGCAGGATCGGTTGCTCGCGGCGGGCTACGGGGCCGGCTGCTCGAGGCGGGCTGCCCGCGGCGGGCTACGGGGCCGGCTGCTCGGGGCGGGCTGCCCGCGTCGGGCTACCGGGCCGGCTGCTCGGGGCGGGCTGCCCGCGGCGGGGTGCCGGCTGCCTGCTGCGTTCTGGGGACGGGCGGCCGGCTGCGCTGCAGCTGGGCGCGCCGTCATGGCACCGCGTTGACAGGGCGGGGTGATGGTGCGTGTGTGATTGTTTCATGATGCATGGCTTGTGCAGCCCCCCACCCCTCCCACTCCTCCCCCCCCCACCCGGATGGGCCGTCGGTACCTCCAGCATTCACACGGCGCGTCCCAGGGGAGAGACTGCTCGCCAGACCCGTGTGCGGGCATCTACATGGCACATAACGGCCCGAGTGTGGATGCGCTACGTGGCTTTGACGGTCCCTTCGACTCACAACCACCACCACCACTATCGTTTTCCCAGCCTGCGTCCCAGTCTGTGCTGCCCCCTTTCTCCCAACTCTTTGGTCGTGTCGCTTCTGCTAAAACAGAATGGTCGCAGGGAGTGCCCCCAGGACCGGACACGACGCCGCGTGCGGGCGGCCTGCTCGGCTTGCCGCTTCCTTCGCGCAGGCCGCTTCCACCACCAGCACCCAACCCGTGGTCGGGCTCGCCTCCTTCGGGCCCGTATGTAGCCGATGACGCCGGCAGTCGTGCACAACCCGCCGGCCTTCTGCTGGATGGAGCGGACGCGTCACAGCTGGGGGACGCCCCGGTCATGCTCGCCGGCGACGGGACGAGCCAGCCCATTGGAGCCGGCACCGCCCCAGGTGGATACCTCCTGCCGGGGATGCTGGCGGGGCAGCACGGGCCGGCATGGGTACCGACGCAAGATGCGCACCGCTACACGCCGCCGGCCTCACCCCCTCCTCCATCGGTCGGGTCACCGTCTACTGTGTCGCTCGGAGCTCCGCCCTCTCCCTCACCTGTTCATCCCGCACCCCTGACGAACACGTTGGCTGCTGCAACGGATGTGGCTGCTCGTCCGTCTTGTGCTCGCTCTTCCACCCAAAAGCCTCCTGCTGCCCATGCGGGCGGGTCGGTGACAAGCACGCTGGCGCCGGCACGGCGCACGGACGCGACCAAGTCCCCGTCGGCATCCAACGCGCCACCGGCAGCTCCCACCCCCCCACCATGCGCTCCTGTCCCCCCTGCGGCTGCTCCCTCGCCGCCATCTGCGGTCCCCACCTCGGTACTCGCTGATCCTGCCCCACCACAGGCAGTCTCCCCGTCGGCACGGCCACCCCGCCTCGCCAGCCAGCAGCAAGCTGTTCCTGTCAACCTGGGTCCGGGCGGCGCTGTGTTAATGCAGGCCATCGCAACGCTGGCGAGGCAGCTAATTGACGGCCACCGCGGCCCGGTCAAGTTGACCGGCTTCTACGCGGTGCTCGAGGCCGCAACGGGCGGCCAGGACAATGACGCCAAGAGCATCATCATTGATTGCTACGGCGCCAGCAGGACGGTGGAGCAGAAGGACGCCATCATGGACGAGTGGCGGCAGAGGCGGGCTGGGCTCAAGAGCGGCGACAGCAAGAACCGCGACGGCGTGAAGGACGTGGATGAGGGCGCCACCCCTCTGCGGGCGGACAGCGGGACGGAGAGCGGCGACGACGACGGAGATGACGCCAGCGGCAACACCGCCTCAGATGTGTTCTACCCTGAGATGACCATTAACAGCGCGGCGCTGCTGCAATCCGTGGCGACTGCCGTGAAAGAGACGAAGACGCTATCGTCGGCGGAGCTCGGCGCTGTGCTCAAGATGTGCGGCCTGCGCTCCTACAAACAGATGACATACAACCTCGTCAAGGCCATCTTCAAGAAGGCCTTCGTGCTGCTCAAGTCGAGAGGCGTGCGCAAGGGCAACTTTGCCTGGTCGCTGGTCACTCCCCCCGACCTCCTGTTCAACTTGTGGCGCCTAGAAGGGGCGCCTGTCACGGCCGACGGGGGGTGCTTCTTCGCGCCCGGCCACACCAACTCCAGCCAGCACGGCGGTATTGACAAGAAGCGCTTTGCGCTGTGCGTTGCCGCCCACATTAGCCCGTTCTGGAGCGCCATCTTACGCGGCTACTTTATGGAGAACCCGCTCAACAAGGTGGCAGTCTCCAAGCGCTTTCGCGGCGCGGACGACGCGTTTGCCGGGGCGGGCCGCAAGCGGGGCGGCAAGAAGCGGCTGCTGAAGCTGAAGAAGAAAGACGGAACGGACGAGGTCGTGGTCGAGAACGGGGGCGGCAAAGACTCACCCGAGCCGTCGGACGTCGACGACCCGCCCGACTCGATCGACCCGCCCACGTCGAATGAGCAGCTGCCATTGGCCATGGCGAGCATCTCCGAGCTGGCTAAAGCCACCGCTCTCTACACCATTGTCGACCTGCTTTTGCTCGACCCCTCCCCGGTCCTGCCCAGCACGACGCTCGTGGCCGTTGAGACGCTCCCCGCCGCTGACTTTGAGATTGTGCGCCGGGAGGAGAATGAGCTGCGGGTGCTGCTACCGCGGACCCTCATCAAGCAGTCGCTTCATCTACTGACAACTGCTGGCGGCTCAAGCGGTTCGGGCGGTGCGCTCTCTGTGGATGTGTCACCCACTCCAAGTGCGTCTGCCGCAGAGACACGGTCTGGTGATGCGCCGTCAAAGGCCATTACTGCAGGACCTGCGTCGGTGACGGGACCGCGACGGACGCTGCGCTTCACGGTCGGCAAGTACGCACCGATGCGGTGCTCAACCACCACGCTCATCGACATGTCCGCCGTGCACTCCCTCAACGAGCAGCTGGCGCGGTGCTCCGAGTTCTCGGCGTGGTTGGAGGCGATGAAGGCGAGCCGCGAGGGATACCCCCGTGAGCTGGAGTTCTTGGTCGGCTCGACGTTGACCGTCGCTGCCGCCACTGACTTTGTGTGGTCGGCGTGCGTCAACCGGCACGTTGGCGACCCGGCGTGGCGGTTCTTCTTGATGGGCGCCGGCTCCCATGGGGACAAGCATGGGTCCCGGCTCTACGGCGGGTGCACGGTGGCGTACTCTGACGTGGTGTACGGCGGCCAACGGAAGTACATGACCAACGGCGTTCTGGACGCCGCCCTCGTTGAGATGCGGATGCACAGCGTGCAACGCTCCTCGCCGGCGTACGTCCTCCTCACCGGGCAGTCGGCGTCCTTCACCGTGTGCCACAACAAGGTGGTCGAAGAGGCGGTCGCCATCGAGAGGATCAAGGAGATCTACAACGTCATGCCGACCGCCCGCTACCAACGCTTCGTCATGCTACTCAACCTCGGCCAGCACCACTGAATATCAGCGGAGGTCGTGCCCGCCGCCCCGGTCGGCAAGATCCACATCTTCGACTCGTCTGTCGGGGGCTTCCGGAAGGAGAAGGAGTTGGCCGTGTCGCGCGTCAAGCTCTTTGCCCGGGAGGTGGACTGTTTGTGGCGGATGGGCAACCCGTGCGCGCCCGTGGTCAACGAGTGGCAGACGAGGCTCATCAACGCGCCCGTCCAGAGGGACGGGTACAACTGTGGGCCGTTTGCTTTGGCGCACATCTGGTGTGCTGTGAATGGGAAGGAGTTGGTGAGCATCCGCGGCGTTCCTGGTGACCACATGCGGCTTGCCATTCTGTGTTCTATTCTGCAGTGCGGGAAGCGATACGAGGATGCTCGGCTCGCTGCACGGGGGGGGGGGGGCACAATGCACACGATGTAAAAGCACTCCCTTTTGTTCTCTACTTGTTCGAACCCGTCCCCACTGAGCCATATTCATAGCTATCAAAAGGGGGGGGTCCATTGCTGGCAGCCCCGCGCATGAATGGATACCGAGCAGCGGGGACGAGCACCTAAGAAGCGGGTGTACAAAGCAAAGCGGTCCCACATTGGGTCCAAGAGAAAGTGCGCACGAGTAAAGAACCACCACTCCCAGCAGCAAGCACCGCGCGCCCCCACCGCTCTCTCCTCTCCCTCTGCAGCAGCACCCATGCGCAGCGTCACAGCTCGATGCTCCTCCATGTCTGAATGGCGCTGGAACTCGTCTTGGGGGGGGGGGGGGTCGCCAGGGGGCCGAGGAGAGTACCTTATCGTGATGCGTGCACCTCCGTTAGGCGCCCCACGAGGCGGAAGCAGACATCAGGGAAGGGCGACTGGCTACCCGGGGGTGTCACACCCTGCGGGATGTTAGCCAGCTCGCAGACCGCGACGCGGCGTGCGAGATGGGCAGGGAGCAGGCCGGCCCCGTAGAGTGGATGGGACCAACGCGCGAGGTGGTGCGACGTGCGTGGTAGGGGGGTGGGGTGGGCCGCCGGGTGGAGCGTGGCGGCTTGGAGTGGTGCAGTGGGCGGACGGGGGACGACCTGATGGGGGGGCCGATTAACTGGCGCGGATGGCGTCCAGCACCCCCGTGATCCGTGTCCCTGATCAGCAGGATCGGGCCCAGCCAAGCGGTTGGGGGTGACCGCCCGCCTGGGCCAAACGGCAGCGTTTGGGCAACCAATGCGCAACGGGAAAGATGCATCAATAGAGCACATTGTCTGCTTTGGGGCGCCCCGCCAGCGCCGATAGATAGAATGCCGGCGCTACATCGTAGCGCCGGTGCCACCGCCCTCCGTGTCAGAGCACCCTGGGACGAGCTCCTATGCAGCCCTCGCAGTCGCCGTCAGCCAGAGTCTCAGCTCTGAGCGCCGCCAAGCACGAGCGCACTTCGCCAGCCTGGAAGGAGACCTGGTGTTAAACTGGCTGTAGCTGAGGGAGACTGTGCTTGCAGTCCCTCACAGCACTGCTGCCGTAGTGCCGCTGCCGCCAACCGACGGATCAGCCGCCGCGCGCTGGTCGGGCAGGTGCGTCGACCGCTGGTGGCCGTCGGGGCGGGCACTGCAGAAGGTGTCCCGGAACGGCCCCGGATGGCGCCCTCACTGGTAAGACGGATGCTGTCCGGTCCAGCCGCACAGATGGAGCTGGCCTGTCCAGCCGCAAACACAACGCTTCTGTCCCTCTCCTGACTCTCAGTCATAAAGCGGCCGCCTATCCTTCATGATACGCTCTCCCCCGTCACCATCCCTGACAGGCACGATTGTGAGACAGTTGAGGCTGTCGCCAGGCAGTCACGGATGGAACCGGTGGCCGTAGCAGCCACCGCCGCCGCCGTGTCTGCCTTCACGAACACTGTTGCGACAGTTACTCTCCGTGGCACTTGCACGCGCTCCATCCCTACCCCCCACCGCTCATACGATGACCTACCGCCAAAGACTTTGCACTGGTGATGACGCCCGTCTAGAAGGACCGCTACTTATCCTTTGGTACGCTCTCACTCCCTGTGCATCTGCCACTGTTGGGATAAAAATGACGAACACACCGAGTTTTATTCATTGTCCACGTGCGCCCGTCGGTACCATTCGGGCCACTTGATGGTCGTCTGCTTGGTGGCACTGTCACGGTACATGGCGACGACATTGGAAACGGCCTGCTGGTAGACAGTGAATATGATGAACGAGTCCTGCTTCATCTGGCGGAGGTGGTGCTGCTGCCGGCGCGACAAGGCGTTGCGCTCCTCCGACGACGACGTGTTGGTGCCATCCATCGACACGTACGAGTCGGGAGACATGGCCTTGCTGCACTGCGTGTGGTTCTTGCGCCAGTGGAAGCGGTCCACGCGCAAGGACAGCTTCTTGGCCACGTGCGGGAGGCGGACGAGCGCCGTCTTAAGCGCAGCGCACGCAAAGTCGTAGATGATCGTGTCCGGCAGGGTGGCAAACCGCTGCACGACGAACTCAATTGGCATTCGTTGGCTCTCGGACTTGTCCAACACCACGACGCCAAGGCACTTGGGGTGCTTGCACGTGCAAAAGCCACCAAACGTCCCGCCCGTGTGGGCCTTCTGCTTGCCCATCTCGTGCTGGCAGTTGGGGAAGTCCGTCTGCGCCGTCGAAGCGCCCACGAAGCCCGGCATCGAGCGGAGTACCGGCAACCCCGGCGCCCAGACGCCCGTCCGCAAGAAGTTCTCCACCTGCCCGACCGGCAGGCTGTACGCGGACGCGTACGCGGCGGCGGTCGCTTCAGGCAGCAGCCACGTGCGCGTGTACTGCTGCGCGGTGAAGGGCTGCTCGGGGTGCGCTAACGCCATGGCCTCCTTGGAGATCTCCTCCTCGTCGCTGTCGCCGACCTCGTCTGAGCCGCCGCTGCGCGACAGCAGCGAGTCGTCGTCAGAGTCGGATGGCGCCGCGTCGGCCACGAAATCGTTGTAGTCCGCGCGCGTCTCGACCAAGCACAGCAACAACTCACCAAACACCCGACGAAGCTCCGCGTTGGCACACAGAGCGGGCGCCAGACTGGCGACCGCGCCCCTCAGGAGGCGCAGCTCGCTCACGTCCGCCCGCGCCACCACATCCGACAATGTCGCCACCGTGAAGTCCTCGGAGAGCAAGCAGTCAAACACAGCGTTGACGGCGGACCAATTGTCGCCCGGTGCCCACACGGTGAAAGGGTCCACCACCACCGCGCGAACAAAGTCGAGCAGCTTCAAGGCGGATGCGGCCGTGCACGGTATGCCAATGCGCAGCGGCAGCACGAGTTTTTGGATCCGCGCAGAGCCGCTGGCGCCACCGGTGTCAGCCAGCGCCGGCTCGGCAAACTGCTCCGCGTAGAAGCGCAGCGGCGCATGGTCGTCCCACGCGCCCGTGGGAGGCTCGTAGGCGGGCCCGACGCCAAAGTCGTCGTCGGTCGAGGCCTCAAAGTTGTTGACCATGCCACTGTCGGACAGCTCCCCATCGCTCGCCCAGCCGCCGTCCGAAGCCGCCTCGCCAGTGTCCGCAGCCTCCTGGTCGTCTAACGACAACGCATCGCGCTCGCCTTGATCATCATCGTCGCGGTCGCCGACAGCGCCCATATCTTCGTTGGCAGCGTCATCGGGGGGCTTGCCTCCGCTGACCTCGTTGGCATCGTCCGAAAATTCGGTTGCGGCGGCCTTAACGGCCTCAATGAGGGGTCCAGGTACACGTCGGAGGAGGTCGCGCGGCCCGCCAAGGATGTCCATCGCTAGGGCACATGCCGCCCGGCGGCACACAAACACCACGCGGAAAAAGTCAATTAGCTCCAGCCGCACCCCACCGTCATCGACGGGGTCCCATCCGCGCTCCTGCTTGCCGCCCTTCTTGGGCAAAGAGTTCCCCGAAAACGTCCGCACGGTGCCGCCAATCACCACGTAGCCTGTCAACATGACAAAGGCCATCACATTGCCGCGCATCGCCGTGATAGTCGTGATGGCGTTCTTCTTGGAAGCGGTCGAGTGCGACAGCACCCCGCCGAGAGCCTTGGAGAGCGCCTCGTCCTTGATAACACGGGCATACACAGACGCCCGCGCAATAGGAGATACCGGGGTGGAAGACCGCAAGAAGGGGATCATAAACTTGAGACGGTAGCCAAGCTGGAGGCCATCGAAGCAAATAGCGGCGTAGCTGCCGTCGATGCGCACGCACCTGGCGCAACGCGTGACCGCCGCGGGTAGCCCCGCAATGACGAGCTTCAGGTACAAGATGACGGCTTTTCGCAGCGTCGTGACGGAGCCCAGCGTCTCCTTGGCCTCGGGGTACACATAGTTGGAGCTCATCTCCCAGTAGGCGTCGCGGTAGTACGCGGAGGAGCGCAGAGAGCTGCCGTTGCGGGACAGGTTGACCGACATCTCAAACAAGAACACCTCCGAGCAGGCGGTCGAAGAGGACGAGAAGACGACGCCTTGGTCCCGGCCATCAGGGATGACGCGGTAGTTGCACTCGTGGCACCTCCACGTGTGCACCATGCCCGAGGCCACCCCCTCCCCGCACTCGACCAGCACCTCCCGCGGCGTGACAAACGATTCGCGCGCGACCTTGCAGTACGGACACACGTCGGCAGCGGGGAAGAAGAGCACAATGGCAGCGGGGTCGACCAGCGCAAGGACAATCATCGCGCGCTCCTCTTGAGCAGCACCCGGCGGCACCAGGTGCCGAGGTAGCATCGACTGTGGCATCTGCTTCCGACGATCCGGGCTGCTGCACTCGTCCGCCACAGCACCCGCGCCCGCTCCTGGCTCCTTGTTGCGGTGCTCGTCGGCCCCCATGGCTTCATCCCCGCCGCTGCCGTCGTCGCCAGTGTCCGCCTCAGCGTCCAAATCGTCCGCAGCTGCACCTTTTGCTGCTGCTGCTGCGGCGGCCGCGTGTTGACAACTCCCGTCCGAAGTCCGACAGGAGAAGCAGACCCAGTTGGCAGTCCTCGTCTTTCGGACCACCGCATACGGCCAGCTCCCGCCAGGCATCCGAACGACGCAGGTAGATGGCCCATACAGCACCGCGCGACCGACCGCCCGGGAGCTCAACCGCTGGGACGCGCCCAGGATGACGAACAGGTCCGCTATGGTGACCCCCAGAGCTGACCGCACCTCGTCCAGCGCCAGCTCCATCGGCTCTTGCATCGAGCACCCGCCGGTGGCGAGGCACGTCTCGGCCTCACTGCAGGTACAGACGACGCGGTTGTTCTTCAGCGAGGCTACCACAGCCACGGCCAGGTGGCGCCCTTGGTCATCCCGTGACCCGCCCGTACCGTACTTGACGAGCACACCGACGGCGCCACTGCGCGACAGGTCCCACGCACGCGTTCTCAGCGCCTTGTACGTGACAGTCGATAGCTTGTGCCGCAGGTCGCGCAGCTCCTCAAGGTTGACGTTGATCAGCTCTGAAGGGTCAAAGAGCTCCGACAAGTTGAGGTAGGCACTGGTAGACAGAAGCACAAGGAGCACCTGGTGCAGCGACTCACGGACATCCAGCCCCGACCCTTTCTTTCGGCCAGGACCTCGTCGCGGGTAGCCTCCCCGCCGCTCAAAGAACGCGTGCCGAGGGTTGAGCGCCTTGGTCGCCAGCGCCGTTGCAGCAGACGCGTGCACCAGGTCGTCGGCATTGACGAAAATCGTGTCCCCGTCGCGGGAGCGCTGCGCCTGCGTCACCACCGCCGTGTCGCTCGCCTCTGGCGCCGACGTCGCCGCCACTTGCAGGTCCTCGACGGTGGTGTAAACCACATCCATCAACTCGCTCATGTCCATTATGACCGACCCGCCTGCCGCAGCCGGCGGCGGAAAGAGGAACAACGACCGGCAGCCGAGATGCGCCGATGGCGGCGATACGCAGACGGGGGGCAGCGGCAGCAGGCCGCAGGAGAGGGCGACAGCGGCGGTCGAGCCCGCCACACCCACTGCAGCCGGTAGCCAGCGGAGGAGCGGTAGGCCGCCGCGCTGCGCCCGCAACAGCACCCCGCTTGTGGCGGGGTGACGGCCGTGCAGCACCAACGGGAGGGGGCGCCAGCAGGGCGCAGGAGGTAGCGAGGATGGCCGCCACAACGAGAAGGAGAAACAGAGCCCGGGGGGGG
>Ga0209093_1000891_pt1 | contig 16782 bp, 6 predicted proteins | sample SidtaG_4_FD_187450 | JGI IMG/M metagenome (GOLD analysis project Ga0209093, IMG submission 187450) | Marine algal microbial communities from Sidmouth, United Kingdom - Sidmouth_Male1 metaG (SPAdes) (version 2) | ecosystem: Host-associated > Algae > Red algae > Unclassified | place: Sidmouth... | reverse complement strand
GGGGGGGGGGGGGGGGGGGGGGGGGGGGGGCGACCGCCGCCGCCATGCCGCCGCGCGGGGCGGCGCGGGCCCGCGCGCCGCGCGCCGCGGCGGTGCCCGACCGCGGAACGAGGCGGGGGCGGACGCCGCGTCGCAGACGGACCCGCCGTCGAGGGGCGGGTGTGGCGAGGAGGCACCGAGCAAGAGGCTGGCAGGGGACTGGATGGTAGCTCGCAACATGGGGCACAGCACGGCAGGCGAGCACGGGTGCGCGCGCCCGGACAGGGGGAGCGGTGGAGCTGGACGTGCCCGACACCCACACAGCACTTCCACTCTGTGCAGCAGGTGACGAGGTCCGCGAGATATTTTGAGATGTGTGAATGCGACGCATTTTTCTAGTCTTGACGTAGAATTTGTCTTGGTGCCAAGATCAAGTACCAATTTGTGCATCTCTGACATCCACAAGGCCAGACTTGGGGGAACACTGTATTTTCATTCATGCTGCTGCGACCTCTGACAGTTGACCACTCAATGGCTGCAATTGGAGCTTGTGGACCTCCTGCCGGCCGCGGATCGCGGCGATTGGCATTGCCTTTGCACACCGGCGGCTCGCAACCACATTCTCGTTCGTGGCCGTGCGAGTGCGCGTCGGCGGGGCGCCGCTGCATCGTGGACCGTGCGCGTCTTGTTCCTCCACGCGCGTCGCAGCGCACGGCCGCGCGGCTCGAGGCGCGCTCGTTGTTCCAGTCGCGCGCGTGATTTCCCCTGCCCACACGTGCTGGTGGGTGCGCCGCCCGTCGACGCTGCCGCCAGCGACCGCGGCACCCCGTGGTGATCCGCCGTCGTGCGCCGCAGCGCTCACCCCCGCGACCGCCCCCGCCGTCGCCCGACTCGACGCTCACCCCCTCGACCGCCCCCTCCGTCGCCCGACTCGACGGTCGTCACGCGGAAGCGCAGGGCTCCTCCACCCTCGCTGGCGGCCTGCCGCAACCATGCAGACCACCAAGTGGGCGTCTTTCAAGAGCCGATGGGTCCGCGCGGAGGTGTACCCGCTGGCGGCGGCGATCGGGGGCGCCCTCGGCATCTGCTCCTACTTTGTGTACAACAAGGCGTTTCACGACCCGAGCGTGACGTGGGATAAAAAGGCCCGCCGCAGCGGCGTCGAGTCGCAGTACAGCCACGTGGAGGACGATGTCAAGCCGCTGTGGTCGTCGGCGGCGGCCAACCGGTCCATCTCGATCTTCCGCTCTGGTAATGGCATTATGGATGCCAAGCGCATGCCAAACCCGCAGTTCCCCTCGTCTGCCATCGTCATGCCGGAAGCGGAGGAGGATGAGGAGGAGGAGGAGGAGGAGGAGGACGCGGGCGACGCGGACGAGGGCGGCGACGCTGCACCCGTGCAGGTCATTCGGGAGGACGGCACGCCCGTAGACCCCGCCGCGCGTGCGGCCGAGGCGGTCGATGCGGCCAAGGCGGGCGCCGCCGACGCGGCTGAGTCCGTGTCGGCCACGGCGGCGGCGGCCAAGGACCGGGCGGCGGGTGCCGTCGAGTCGGCCAAGGACACGGCCGCCGAGGCGGCAGACACGGCGCACATCAAGGCGGTTTCCGCCAAACAATCGGCGGAGCAAACCTACGAGGCGGGCAAGGCGCGCGCGGCAGACGCGGCGGACGCTGCGTCGGACAAGGCGGCGGCGGCCAAGCGCTCGGCCGAGCAAGCGTACGAGGCGGGCAGGGAGCGCGCGTTGGATGCCGCCGACACCGTTGCCGATACGGCGGCGGCCGCCAAGCACTCGGCGGAGCAAACGTACGAGGCGGGCAAGGCGCGCGCGGCCGACGCTGCCGACACGGCTGCCGACAAGGCGGCGGCGGCCAAGGCCCGTGCCGCCGGCGCGGTGGACTCGGCCACCGAGACGGCCGCGGACGCGGCAGACACGGCGCACATGAAGGCGGTGTCTGCCAAGCGCTCGGCGGAGCAAACGTACGAAGCGGGCAAGGCGCGTGCGGCAGACGCGGCGGACGCTGCGTTGGACAAGGCGGCAGCGGTCAAGCGCTCGGCCGAGCAAACGTACGAGGCGGGCAAGGCCCGGGCCGCGGACGCTGTCGACACGGTTGCCGACCAGGCGGCGGCCGCCAAGGCCCGTGCCGCCGGCGCGGTGGACTCGGCCACCGAGACGGCCGCGGACGCGGCAGACACGGCGCACATGAAGGCGGTGTCCGCCAAGCACTCGGCGGAGCAAACGTACGAGGCGGGCAAGGCTCGGGCCGCGGGTGCTGCCGAGACCGCGTCGAACAAGGCGGCCGCCGCCAAGGCCCGTGCTGCTGCCGCCGCCGACACCGTTGCCGACAAGGCTGCGGCTGGCAAGGACGCTGCGGTAGGCTACTACGAGTCGGCCAAGGAGACGCTGCACCATGTTGTTGACACGACTTCCCACCTGGTGGAGGTGGGCGAGGAGAAGGTTCTGTCGGCTGCCCACACGGTGGCCGACTCGGCGTCCACCGCTGCCCACACCGTCCAATCCAAGGCGCACGAAGCGTACGACGCGACGCGCGAGGCAACGTCGGGGGTCGAGGCCAAGGTCAAGACGGGCGTGCACAAGGTGACGGACGCGTCGGCGTCGGTGTACCAATCGGCCAAGGAGGTGGTGGAGGACGCGACGACGCCGACGCGGGCCAACGACCCGGCCGTGCCCGCCGTGATTGTGGCCGGAAAGGACGTGCCAGTGGTGGAGGCAACGGACGGGTCTGCAGCGTCGTTGGCAGCGGTGGCGGCGACCACGGTGGCCGGGACGGAGGCGGGCCGCCGGCCGCCGCCGGCCGTGTCGGTCAAGTAAGAGGGTGCTCGCACGGGTGCGGGCCTCTCGCAGCCCGTGTGTTGATTGCGACTGTGCGCGTCGGCGACTGCGTTCCGACAGCATTTTCTAGGTGGAGCGCTTGTCTCGTCCTCTGTTTTTTTTTGTATGTGGAGTGTGCAAATAAATCTGTCCCTACGGCCTGATCAAGAGGCAAACACACCACTTCACGAGCGAATCCCCACGGTTAGGGTGTGCTTGGCATCTCGATCGCCATGCGGATGCCTGCCAACCCTACACACTCAAAACCGGAAGCCGACGTTGGCCACGCAACGGCCACTGTGACTCGGCGGAGCATGGGCCAGGCAAAGCAGGGGGTGGCTGATCGGTAGCCATACCAACGGCAAAGAGATGATATCAAGCGAGGGCGCTCGAACAGAGCTCCAAACAAAAAAACAGAATGAGAGCACTCTTGCCACGCACACCGCAGACACGCATCGTCCTAGCCCCCACACCCTACATGTTCACGTTAAACGACAGGCCCAGGTTGGCGGGCGTGATGCCCGCCGTGAAGCCATTGGGCCCCGCCAGCGAGCTGCTCTCGTCCGGCACCATGTTGATCTGCAGGTTGGTCTTGCCAGCCGCGTAGCCGAGCGCCACATTCACGTTGGTGTCCGGCGGCCGGTACGCCGCATTGACATTCCACTGGCCAATCCCGCCGCCAAACTGCTGCTGCTGCAGGGCCTGCATTTGCGCCTGCTGCATCTGCAGGTACTGCATGGCGCTCGCCTGCTGCTGCTGCGCCGCCGCCTTGGCGCCCGTCAGTCGCCGCCTCTGCGCCGTAATCTCCTGCATGAGGCCCTGCAGGTCCTGCCGTTCTGCCGCATACGTCCAGCCGGCGGTGCCAAACTTGGCAGCCTCCGCCTCCCGCACAAACTGGCTGTCGGCGGAGAAGAAGGCAAAGTCCGGCGGCATGTCATCCGACGCGAGCGTCGACTTAAAGGCCGCCAAGCAGCTCTCCCGGATGGCTTGCAGCTGCTTGACAAAGACGGTGTGGGCCATGGTGTCGACGACCGCGTCGAGCTCCCGCCGCTTGCGGCTGTGCACGGGCGCGTCGACAAACGCCTCTGTGCCAGCCTCATAAATCTCCCCCGCGTGGGCGATAAGCTCCTCCAGCTTGGTGCCCAGCGAGGGGATCTTCTCCCCACCGTCGAGCTGCCGCGACAGCTCCGACACCTCCCGCGAGGCGGACTGGAGCACCTCAGAGAACATCTCGTCGCAGCGAAAGGTGGCTTCGAGGGCGCCGCCCTCCCCGTCGGCGCCGAGCTCCGCCCCGTCCCGATCCGCCCCGTGCGAGTCGGCGTACGAGGCATCCCACAGGGAGCGGCTAAACGTCGCAAACCCGTCGGCCGGCACGTTCTTGCTGTACTCGGGTTTGGGAAGAAAGTCGTCACGGTCCGGGTTGACGAGGCGATCGGCAAACGCAGCCGTCGCCGCCGCAAACGCCTCGACCTCGTGCTTCTTGTGCGGCAGGGGCACCACCGAAAAGTCCACGTGGTCCTCCAACTGCATCGGCCCCGCGTCGTCCATCTTTAGCCCCTCCCACAGGTCCATCGCGTCGGCGACGAGCAGGTCCCGCAGCTCGTCCGCGTCAACGCCGGGCTCCACATCCCGGATGACAAAGACGACGGCCACCCGAAAGTCCCCACCGCTGGCCACATTCTTGGCCACCTCTGCAAAGAGCGTCTTTAGCAGCGCGTAGCTCGACGCCTCCACCCGCCCCACATCGTGGTACCACAAGTTGAGCAACACCACATCCGCGAGCGCGGCGGCAAACGACGCGCAGCGGCTGGCAAAGGCGCGGCCGGCGGCGCCGCGGGAGCGCGCGTCCGCGCCCTCCACATCCAACACCAGCAGCCGCTCGTCGGCCGCCGCCTTGGCGGCCGCCACCCCCGCGGTGGTCGCTTCGCCAATGGTGGCCGCATCGCCCACAGCAAAGGAGGTGTCAAAGAGCTCATTGAGGAGCGTCGACTTGCCCGAGCCCTGTGCACCCAGGATGGCGACAACCGTCGGCGCATCGGGGCCCCGCTCCGCGTCGTCGTCAAACCAGGTCGGGGCGTCGGTCATCTGGCCATCGCCATCAATGACCTGCACCACACCCGACATGGCTGGATCGGTGGTAGAGGCGCAACGGGGCAAGAGGGGAAAGTTCAGCAAGTGGGGACAGGGTTGGCAAAAGGGGGGGAGAAGGACAGCTACCGAGTCGGGGTGCCGCGCGTCGAGCGCCTGCCGCCCCAGCTCCAGCGCCAACCTCCGAGGTTGATCTTGACGAGCTGCCACGCCACGGTGCCAAGGGTGCGGCGCACTTGCACGACCGCGCAGCCGAGTCGCACATCTCAATAGCCGGCGGCTGAAATGGAGGTCAAGACGAAGAAGCCCCCCTGCTGTCAATGTGCTGAATGCAATCTGGGATAGTTGATCCCGGACACATGTTCTAAATTGGGTGTGTTCCCACACCAAGTGGCTCCAAGTCCGGCCGTCATCGCGATCTGGTGCCGACCTCTCCGGTTGCCGAGCCGGCCTTCCCCCCCCCCCCACACACCCAAACCGACTACCGCCGCGCCTGCCGCGCCCGCCGACGCCACAGCACCCGACGACCTCCCTGGCTGTGGTCAGGTGACCGCCTCCCCTCTCCCCGCCCTCCCCGTTGCACTCGGCAGGCCGCCAGACCGCAGGCGACTGCCTCTGCGTCCCCTCGGGCGGCGATGGCAGCGCGGTGGAGCCGCGCAGAGGCCCCCCGTGCGTGCCCGGGACCAATGGGGACGCCGCCGCAGCGTTGTGGCTGGCGGCGGCGCTCCGCGGCGCCGTTGGCGGCGTCGTTTGCGTCTCCCCCACCGTGTGCCGTGGCACACGTACAGCGGGCCGGGCGGCGGCCCCATCCACGCTCGGCAGAGGCGCCTCGGCGCGCCGACCGTTGCCTCGCACGGGGCGGGCGTGTCGACGGGGCCCCGTCTTTGGCGTCGGCGGCGTGCCGCCGTCTGCCGTTGGCCCGCCCGCGCTGCGGCGGGCGGTCGGCGGGGGGCGCTCCACCCACCGCGCGTCGGGCACGGGGGCGGCCGAGGGAGGTGTGGCCGCCGCGGTGGCCGACGGCGTCGGTGACCCGGTAGCGGTGGCCGCCGTGGCCAACGTTCGCGCCGTTTTTTTGTTTCTTCTGTCACGCCGCCTCGATGCGGCCCGCGCGGGTGACCATCTGCCGGCAGACGATGTGCGGGCGGTGGCGGCGGCCGGCACCCCGTCGGCAATGGGCGGCCATGGCGACCGAGCGGGCGGGGGCTCCGTGGCGACGCTGCGAGCGCCGCGTCGGGCTGGTGGACGGTGCGCTCGCCGAGCCCGCGGCGGCGGTGGCGCCTCACCCAGCCGCCGACGGCGGCTGGCTGCGGTGGCCACCCCGGCCGCCGTCCCCGCGTCGGTGGGGGACGGACGCCGCCGCGAGCGACCGGCGCGGGGTGGCTGCCGCCGCCCACGCGGCAGCGGCTGGGGCGTCGGGCGTCGTGCGCTGCCGCCGCGCCGAGGGCGGTCGTCGTGCCGGCGTCGACGCTGCGCCTCGGAAGGCGTCTGTGCCATGGACGAGGGCGCCGCCGCCGGTCGGGTGCGGCTGGGTTGGACTAATGTGTGCGCGCGTGGCACCAGGGGTGGTGGTTTGACCTGGACGAGGTCGTCGGCGCCCAGGCGACCGCACCGTGCGTCGGCGAGCGGGGAGGACAAGGGGCAGGCGTCAACTGCGTCCAAGGCAGGTTCGCGTTTCCCTCGCTTGGACGCTCCCCCGGTGCAACGACAATCTCAATGGTGTTGGTGCTGTGTTTTTATGAGCTCGTCGACATCTCACCGCGCGGGTCCAACGCTCGACGGGTTGACCAGCCCCCTCCCGCTCCTCACGGGTCCCACTTTTTGTGGGCGCAGTACGAGGCCCACCCGTTGACAAACTTGCAGTAGTGCGTGTCGTCACAGCAGGGGATGGCCTTCATGCCCGCCTTGGGCGCCGCGCACGTGCCGCCCGCCGCCGCGCACTTGCCGCCGCCGCCCGTGCCGCCGCCACCCACCGGCGCGTCGCCGTCGCGGATGGGGGCGGGCGTCGCCGTCACTGGCGCACACGGCGGGGGAGACGGCATGATGCAGTAGGGGAGGCCGGTCGGCGCCGCCGTTGCCGCTGGCGGCGCGGTCGCCACGGGCGCGGCCGTTGCTGGTGGCGCTGCGGTCGCCACTGGCGGTGCGGTCGCCACTGGCGCCGCCGTCGGCGGCGGCGTCATCACGGGCAACGGCGCGGGCGTGGCCGGCGCCGTCGTCGGCGCGGGCGGTGCCACCACAGGGGGGGGCGGGGCGCCGCCGCCGCCGGCGCCCCCCACCGCCACATCCGCGCACGTCCAAAACTCTTCCGGCCACCCGGCGCCGCACGGACCGAGCTGCCCGTTCTTGGAGCAACCGCCCCACGACGCTGGCGGCGTGTAATCCCCCATACCGGGCGGCGTGCAGCTGTTGGCCGTCACCCAATACCACTGCACGACGCAGCGGGTGCAGGTGAAGCCCGCCGGCAGCTGGTACCGCATTTTGCCATTGGTGCCGCCAACGACCGGCCCGACGCCGCGGCAGGGCAAGTACCAGCGGGATGGGTACTCCTTGTGGATGGCGCCACACGTCTCGTCCGTGCCGGCCTCACACGACGGGTGCGGCACGCGGTCGAGCCGGTGGCACGCGCCGGGGACGCCAAAGCACTTGGTCGTCAGGTCCGCCTCGCCGCACGCGTCGAGGTCGCAAATCCACCACTCGGCGTAGCCATTGTGGTTGGTACTAAGGTCAAGCTCAAAGTCAATGGTGCCCCCGGGCGCGTACGTGGCGACCGTTTTGCCCCCGTGGTAAAACTTGCCGCCGGCGGTGTGGGCGCCGGGGGAATCCCCCACGGGGTCCCCGCACACGCCGTGGTCGCCGGCACGGGCAGCGAGGGCACCCGCGTCGAGGGGGTCGTACGGTGACCACGCGCCGCCATTGGCGGCCTTGACCGCGCCCGTGCCGCCAGCGTTGAGGCAGTGGGAGCTGTGGGGTGGGGGGGGGGTGGGGGGACGAGGGGGGCACGGCAACCACGGGGAAGCAGACGACGCGGGGAAGCAGAGTCAAGCGCGTCAGAGCTATGCACACGTGGATCCGTGGGGCGTCTGCCACGACCCCCCGGCGACGCACCCGTCGGTCGCGCGGCCGGGCGACGCAGCTTGGCGCCGGCACCACCCACCCGGCGCACGCGCGGCAGCCCGGAGTGGGCACCCGACGTGCACCCCAACGTACCAATAGTCCTTCTCCGCGGTCGGGTCGACGGACGGGTTGAGCGTTCCCCGCTGCGCCGGCAGTTTCATGGTGGCATGGCCAGCGGCGGTGCCGGTAACGGCCGCTGCGGCCGCGACGGCGGCCGCTGCCGCGAGGGCGTGGCGGAAGCGGGCCGTGCGGGCCATGGTGGGGTGTTGGTGTGGAATAACCGGCGTTAGCGGCGGGGTGGACACCACGACGGCGGCTCGTCTCGGCTGCGACGGGGCGCTCTGTCACGAGCGTTGGGGGTATGCTGTGTGCCGGCTGAGCACTGTTGCTGAGGGATGGCGACTGTCCTGACGGCGTCAAGTGCCCAATATATAGGTCGGTCCGTCCCCCGGTTGTGGCCGACGGCGTGCCCGCCCGCTCGGCATGGTCCGCTCTCCGGAATGCCCCCCGGTGCAGCCCGTTGGCGCGTGTTGCGGGTCGACCGCTGCTCCCCGCTGAGGCGGATGGTGCGCCTCGCATTGTGGTCGCGCTTTGGTCCTCGCGCCGCCGAGAAGGCGCCCAACCGTTGCCACCGCGAGAGCGCGGCGGGACCTCCTCGTCAACGTCGACAAGCAACGCCCCGCCCCGTCTGCTGTGGCACCAACGTTGCGTACCGCGGCGGTGGCCGCGACCGCCGCGACGCCCGCCGCACGGGGAAGGCTCCAGGAGCGCCCAGCTATCTCAGACAGCTGACACTCCTCCGCTGCAGCCTGCACGCACCACTACGTACTCTCCATACCCGCGACCTGTTCTTGCTGCAACGAAAACAAGATGTGAACGGTTCTCCCCGGCTCGGCTGAGGCGGGGCAGCAGTCTACAAAGCGGAGGGCGGCAACGTCACGGTGCGTCGATGACCATCCATTTGTCCAGTGGCACGGGGATCGCGTCAATGGAACCGAAATCGTTGCGTTCGTCCGCAGACACCGTTGGAATCGGGCAGCGAGTTCTGAGACAAGTGACGGCGAGTGAATTTGGGCGAAGACGCCCCTGCAGACCCACCTGCAAAGCTTGCAACGTCGAGCGCGGGTGGGGGTGCAGCCACACCCAGTCGTGCGTGGCGTCCCATCCCCAGTGCCGTCGTGACTTGATGGTCGAGCAGAAGGCGGGGAGCTGGTGCGGATGTGACAATCGTCTACTTCGGAAGGTTTTACCATCGACATCCCATCGAGGCTTCGATGAGGCCATCGACCCATCGAAATGCGTCTCGATGGGAGCATTCCAGGTTCCCATCGAACCCATCGATTCGATGCGATTGCAGCTGAAGAGCCCGCACCGTGACTCATCTGATTGGACGAACGTGATGACCTCTACTGTGGACCACAGAGTATGTGCTTGTTCAATTTGCAACTCATCAGTACTTGGGGTTCAAGTCATCTGGGGAGATGATCGTTTCACCGTCGTCGTGACCACGTCTTCTTCCGGAGGTCTGAGTCCGCGAGCAAATAACTTAGTCCCCACAGGGAAGAAAAATGGTCATGTCGCCGCACGCTGAGCACCCCGAAGCACAGGCCAGAGGACTGTGAGTATGCAAAAAAACCATCGTGTGTGCAGTGAATATGTCGAAGGGCCGTTCCTGATGGGAAACTGTCATCCCACCCCGCCAGCACATGGCACCCGCTTCGACACCGTGAAGGTCGACATCACTTCGTCGAGGTCCGGGCACCACGAAGGAGGCGACGGGATGAGATGTCACACAATACATAAAATTCACTTCTTTTAATTAGTATAAATGGATCCTCGATTCGATCGGTCGATGGCTCTACTTCCATCGCCGAGGTCCCATCGACTTTCCCATCGATGTCCATCGAAACCCAAGGCAGACGCCCAGATCCTGAGAGGTCCCGTTCCCATCGAAAAGGAGCCCTCGATGGAAGAAACTCCGAACTAGACGATGTCACGCGCTCACGTGGCGGGGCTGTTACGGATATCCGATACGCACTGTATGCACACCACTCGCATGCGGCGACGAAGGGCATGCAACGTCGCGGAGCAATTGTTGCATACCCAATCACAGAACGTTCCTGGACTGTATTCGGTCTTGTGCGTCGAGCACGAGCGCAGTTGTGTACCTTCTGGTATGAGTATCCGATATGGTACAATAATATCGATGTTCTGGGCTCGCTCAAGCGGCGCTCACTCGTCGCACGTCGACGCATCGTCTCACATTGCCACTGCGGCTACGTATGCCCCGTGTTGGTGGGTTTGTCGGAGCGTTCCGCACAGTGTGGCGATTCTCTGCAGACGGCCTCTCGCGGGGGTAGAAGTGCTCGCTCAGCGGGTGACGTATCCAGATAGAGCCGAACAGCCCAATGGCGCGGTGGCGGTGTCAAGTGGACTCAGGAAGGCACCAGACGACGTGCACTGGATGTGATGGGTGTTGGATTAGCCAATAGGGTGCGTCCATTCGGCCACTGCCCTCAGTGCGCCATCTGGTTGATGCTCTTCTTGAACTGTCAATAAATATCACGTCAGTATAATTACATTCTTAGTTGCGCTGAATTCAACTGCGCATCTCGCGCTCTCCAACCTCCATTTGGTATGCTGGCCTCCTTTGCGCCCCGCCTCTCGTCCTCCCCTTGAAGACACCAGCGATGCGCGAACGGGGGAGCTGTAGTAGGAGTTTCGGGAACAACGGCTACTTCCGCGCTGGTGGGGCCTCTCTTGTCGGACATGATGATGGGAGGGGGGCAGCGAGCAGGGGCAGTCGGTGATAGGAGAGCCGATGACGACTGTCTATGCTGGCGGAGAGCCCAGGAAGGGCTACTGGTTGGACTGTTGACCAGTGTACCGGCAGTGCGCTGCAAGCAGATGAGGCGGTGGGGTGGGATCAAGCAGCAGAAAGCTAGTGGGGTGCAGGTCGAGTGGCGTGGTGGGCTGGGTTTCGGCGATGGAGCACGCGGCGAGTGGCGTGTGCAGGGCGGCGGGTGGGGTGGCGACGCGACAAGGCCGACCAGACGGGGGTGCGGATGGGGCAGCAGAACGAACATTTGAATTTCCTGAAGGTTCATTTTAGTCACCAATAGACAGCTACTATATGATGACACAAGGAAGTACCGGTCGTGAAGCGCTGTCACCCTCTCTCATGACGGATGCAGTGGGGTCACTCTTCAATATGTTGAAACATTTGGCCATTCAGAACACACAGATGAAGCGAACAGCCAACGATGGCTAGCTTGTGACCAGGGAGTACGAAACCAGTTTTTTTCTGACAGCCGTTTACATGCAACCACGAGAGGAAAGGATCGCAACACGGGCATTCGTCAGGTGAGTTCCAATTCCCGGCGCTGACAACAGTGCACAGCCATGGGTCCTTCCAGCGCCGTCTTCGTTGCGAGTGTCGCGAACGGCACTTTGAGCATTGGTCGGCAGAGTTGTTCCTGCCGGGCAGCCGCACCCCGCGCGGTCAGCAGAGGGCAGGGCTGTTGTCCCGCGGGGCGGGACGTCTGAAGCGGAGCACGACCTGCCCGCAGGATCATGACTACACCCACAAGCCATCGTACGAAGCCAGGCACAATCTGGAATATATGTGCTGAGAATGGCGTTCCCCGCAGCAATGGACCATAACGTATTTTGGACAGCCAGAGCGAGCTTCAACAAGCAACCTGGTGTTGCGGCTCCACGTAGCATTTTGGACAGGAGGCGGCGCCTGGCGCTGTAGTGTTTGTTGGCACATTCGTTGCCTGGACTGCAGTCTCGATGACCCTGGACTCCATTGCTCTGAGCAGCTTCTCGGGGACCGGACGATGCAGAGACAAAGCGATACGTTCTGTGTACATGGACCACGGAGAGAGGTACGCGATTATTAACACTGCCGACCCGTCTGGCTTGAGCGTTGAGCGCACGCTCAATATCTCCACAACGCGGACACCTGACGACGGAGGGACGAGCTGCACGGCACCTGCTTGTTCTTGCTGTTGTCGTTCTTACGCCCAAGGGGAATTTTTTCTGGACTGTTCGGACGAGGCCTTGCACCGCGTACTAGCGTGTTGACACTATGTCTGCCAGGTAGGTGTACCTCAAGGGTGGGTCTGTGGGGGTCGTGTACAGTCGTGTGCATTTCAACAGGACCTCATCATCTCGTACACTGTCGAACAGAGCTAGACGCCTTGAAAGTAAGGGTCATGACCCATAATGGTGGTGACACCACCACGGTGGCAGCGGTACGATTCTCCTAGGACTGAGAAGAAGCCTACCAATTGCAGCGGATCTCCCTGAGACCGCATTGTTAGTATGGCTGACCGAGCTGGTCGAGCGTATCTGATATCCAATGTTGCACAGATACGACCATTATGGGACAAGGAGAGAAACAAGCAGAACGATAAAACTATGATCAGCAAGAGGACGTGCAAGATCATTCACCGTTCATCCCAGCTATTAATAGCAATCTCGGCCTTCTTCAACAGGTGAGGTATGTCCGCACAGTGAGGCCCCACACTTAGTGGTCGTCACTAGAATAAACACGTGCTACTCAACGTTGAGGACCTATCTGAGTACCCGAAATACAACTTGGCAGCGTTTACTGACAACTATTCCTTGGTATGCAAGAGAAGCACATTCACGTCAGTGTTCCAGCACCGCTCCAACAGCGACTCTTCGGCCGCTGGCCGGCACTAGCTCAGTCCGGTGCCCGAAGTCTCTTGACGCTTTGTGCGTTGCCATCCTTCCTCCCGATTCGGCTCTCTGCAGTGGAACGCCCCCTGTCTAGGCCGATGGCTACCGGCGGGAATACAGTGTCTGAAGACCCAGCGTCAGGTCGCGCGCGACACTTTCCACGCCTCGATGGATGGGGGGTGCGCCACAGAGTCTCCTTCGTCGACCGGCCCTGGCCTTTCCGCCCTGCCCTTGTTGGGCACGAGGTCACTGTGGGCTGGGAGCGCCGCGGTTGTTTTCTGAGACTGGTTAGCCAATTGCACCAGTTGGCGATTGGGCGGTGCTACCAGATAGGTTGCGGCGCGCGTCCGCCACCGCCGCTGTTGCGGTTGTCGACGCGCCGCTCCGCACATCCGCCTCCTTTTTCGGCGCACCGTGGCGCGATCGGTGCACCCCCCGCTCCTCCGCGCGCCGACGACAGCCGTCCCGCCGCCGCCCGTCGCCGCGGCTGGCACACAACAAAGCGGCCCTGTTTGACTCGCGGCGGCGGGGGCCACACTCTCCCCCGCCACTAGTGCGGCCCACCGCATCCTGCGGTCAATGATTGGCCGGCCGGTTAGGGGGCGTGCTCCTCGTTCGGATGCAACTTGTGCGGTGGCGGCCGCACGGCCGCCGCCCGTCCCACACACACGCACGCAAGCACGACAGCCATCGTGATCGCTGAGCGGCGGTTGCGCTGCGGTGCGCCCCTCGCCTGGCACGGCCACACGTGCCACGAGTCGGCCTTGGTGGGATCGGGCGGATTCGATGGCGACCGTCGGCTGCAGCGCCCTCCCACAGCCGCGGCTCCCTCGTGTACGAAGACCGTCTGTCGCACCGAGAGTGTCTTTCGCCGCCTCCGCCCACGCACCGTCGCCACGCCGCCCGCCGCTGTGGGCGGGTGGCTGGAGGGCCGCCTCGACGACCGCCCGGGGGTCACTGCCACGGGCGGCTGCAACGGCCGCTCGGTGCGGCTGTTTGACGGCGCTTGTTGCGGCTGTTTGACGGCGCTTGTTGCGGCTGTTTGACGGCGCTTGCTGCGGCTGATTGTCGGCGCCCCACCGGCCGCGCTGCCGCCCGTCACTACCCTTGGCCGCCGACAACACGGTCACCGCTGCCGGCACGTTCATTCCGCCTCTGATGCGGTTGTCCTCGTGCGGCCACCCCCGCCGACGCCCGCACGTGCATCGCTGCGTCGCCCTTGGGCGGTTCACTCCTACCCCCCCCCTCCTACCGTGAAACGCACTGACCAACTTGAGGCCCCAGCGGTCGGCGGTTGGGTGAGTGGCGCTCACGTTGAGGGGGTGGGGGAATGCAGCGGCGACGGCGAGGCGGCCAGCCGCCGAGACGCTTCCGTCTATCTCGGCTCCTCGTGTTGGCCGCGTGCGTCGTAGGGGGCCATGGCGTCACCGCCACGGCGGTTGACGCCGGGACGGCACCTCGCAGAGGGGTGACCGCGCCGTCCCCGCCGTTGCGGGAGTGGCCCCCGACCGGGGTGCTCGCGCCCGTGGTACGTCAGGCCATCTTTAGCGAAACGACTCACCCGTGCCTGGACGAGCCCGTGATTTTCCGGGAACGCTGCCCGTGTCGCTTTGCCTATATCATTGTCGCGACAACGCCCAATGGGGCGGGCCCCCCCAACGCCACCTGGTCACTCACTCTCTCACCAGTCGAAGACAACGGCGACAGGGACGGAGACGGCGACAGGGATGGCGGCGGCGGCGACGGCAGCGGAGGTACCGGTAGCGGCGACGGTGTGGGCAACGGTGACAGCAACAGTAGCGGTAGATTGTCACCCGCCGCTCAAAAGGCCCGCGTAGCGACGCTGCACGAGTACAGCAGGACTGGTATCGTTGCCGAAGTAAGGCCGCCGGCGCTGCTGTCCCCACCCGACGGCTTTGTGGCCATCCCTGACGGCTTTGAGAACTGGACGGCGGGAATCCAGCAGGTGCGCGTCCCAGCGCCAGGCCTCACCCAGCTGACCATTGCCTTGGACGATGGCAGCTCCCGGTCAGCGTGCAATGCGACGGTCATCGTCCAATTCCGCGCCCTCCCGACGCCCTGCCCGGTGCAGTGCATCGACGCCGGCGGGGATTGTCAAGGGCAGGACTTGGCGGAGGTGGCGACAACAGCTGCGACGGCGACGACGTCCGTCCGTGCTGGGGAGCGGCGGCACCTCGACGGCGGGGGGGGGCTCCCCGCCGTCGCGTCCCGATTGCAGTCCGGGGCGGGGAGCGGCGGCACGGCCCGCCCGCCGCCGGCGCTGCCCGCTCGCACCACCCGCGTCATTGGCGGCCGCGAGTTGGAGTCCGATGATCAGCGGCGGATGCTGGTGTACGCGCCCGCCCTCGAGGACGCCTACTGCAGCGGGTCGGTCATTTCCCCCGTTCACATTTTAACCGCCGCCCACTGCTTCTTTGTCGCCGGCGACACGGTGTACATCGGCGGCTCCGTGTCTATCCGTGGCGCGCCCCGCACCATCTCCCGCGTCTTTGCGCACCCCGACTTTGGCGGCGACCAGGGCCTCAATGACATTGCGGTACTCGTCATCACCACCCCCGTGCGGTCGCCCAACGACGGGGTGCCGGTGATGCAGCTGCCGCGCGCCTGCGACGCGCCGCTCTTCGGAACCTACGCACGGGCGGCGGGCTATGGCGACACGGACGTAATGTTGCGGATTAACGGGTCGATGGCGGAGCTGCTCTATCTCGACGTCCCCCTCTTGGCCAAGGATGAGTGCTTGGCTGCCTATGAGCGGGCGGCGGCGGGGCAGCCGCTGTCGGGGTTGACCAACCAAATCGAGGCGCCGTCGCTGCTGTGCGCCGGCTACCTCTCTGGCGGCTGCGACACATGCACGGGCGACAGCGGCGGGCCGCTGTACCAGTCCGTCACGCGCACCGTCAATTTTGTCGAGGAAACGTCCTACATGCAAGTCGGCGTGACGAGCTTTGGGAGCACCTGCGCCGCACCCGACCAGCCGGGCGTCTACACGCTCGTGGCGCCGTACGTCGAGTGGATTGAGGGGGTGGTGGAGAACTCGGGCGGCTGGAGCAAAGGGGGCAGCCCGCCAGAGCAGACGCACCTCATTGGCGGGAGCGGCGCGCCAGAGAGCTCCTACCGGGGACCAGAGTCGGGCGGGGAAGGAGGGGGTGAGGACGGCGCGGACCACACCGCCGGTCCCAGCGGGGTGGAAGAGGCGGCTGACGGCGGTGGAGGTGGCGCCGAGAGCGCCACGGGCGTGGCCGAGCCAGCGGCTACCGACGGTGACGGCGACGGCGACGGCGGCGGCGACGGCGTCGGGGCCGTTCCACCCGGCGCGGCCGCCAATGGCGGTGCCGGCGACGCGGTCGACGACACCCCGACACCTGGCTCCACGTCGGCCGAGCGGGGAGCGGCTGGCGACGACGCCAGCCGTGGCGGCGGCGCCGCCGTGTGGGTCATTGTGCTCGCCGCGGGCGGGTCGGTGGCCGCGTTTACCATTGTGGTCGTTGTGGCGGCAACGTACCACCTGCGGCGGACGGGCGCAGCCACTGCCGGAGGGGGACGGAGCCGCGGCGGCGGCGGCGGCGTCGGCCGAGCCGAGCCCTAGGCGGACCGCCACCACCTCGTGCGCAGCGCACGCGCGCACGCGCGGCCGGCGGACTACCGGCAGCTGCGGCAGCAGCGGCGGCAGCGGCCGCGGCGGCGGCGGCAGCGGCCACGGCGCCGTCGTGGCGCGGGGAGCGTGTGTTTTTGCAGTTACCAATGACCCCCGCGCGGCCCTGTACGCGCCGCACGGGGAGCTGACTCCCCAAACTAAAGCGAGAAGACGCACCGCCCACACGGCACCGGGCGCCGCCCACACCCCGCCACGGGGGCTGACCCCGACGTGGCGCGAGCCGCCCCGACCCGCCCCGCCCGCCGCGGCGGGTGCGCGTGGCGCGGGCGGGTCGGCCGCGCGGCCGGCCGCCGCTGCCCACGCGACGGCGGCGGCGGCGGCACCGCCACACCTCCTCCCCCCCCCCCCCCCCCCCCCCCCCCCCCCCCCCCCCCCCCCCCCCCCCCC
>Ga0209093_1000890_pt1 | contig 16788 bp, 9 predicted proteins | sample SidtaG_4_FD_187450 | JGI IMG/M metagenome (GOLD analysis project Ga0209093, IMG submission 187450) | Marine algal microbial communities from Sidmouth, United Kingdom - Sidmouth_Male1 metaG (SPAdes) (version 2) | ecosystem: Host-associated > Algae > Red algae > Unclassified | place: Sidmouth... | reverse complement strand
AAAGGAACGTTTACAAGCAATTTTCGAAGAAAAAAAGCAAAACGGGCAGCAGTTGATTTACTGTTCGTTCACGACCATGCGAGCGAGTGATGGCTATTTTTCGGAGAAAATTATTAAAGCAGTTGCCGAGCGCCCTGATTGGGTTTTAATTATGGGGCATGGCAGTATTTTTGACGGTAATTTATCGGAAGATATACCCAAAAATGTACACATATTCGATTGGATACCACAACTTTATGTACTCAAAAATGCTGATTGCTCCATTAATCACGGCGGCATTCATACCATCAATGAATGTATTCATTTTCGTGTGCCAATGCTCGTATATTCCGGGCAAAAAAGCGACCAAGACGGCTGCGCGGCGCGAGTACATTATCATCAAGTCGGCATTAGAGCAGATAAAAATAAAGATGATGAGTCGGCTATTCGTCGGAATATAGAGACGGTACTTTCTAATCCATTATTTAAAAAGAATTTGACCACTATTCACGAGAAATATCAGGCACAAAAACAGGATAAAGTATTGGATCAACTCGTAAAAAATTTCATTTCGTCCGAACAAAAATAAATTAGTGTTGTTCATTTGTCCGAATATAATATTATTTGTACTTTCAATCCGTATAGACTATTTTTTACGTAAATGAATTAGATTTTTTCGTTAGAACACGCTAAAAATAACATATTGAAACATGGAGATGAAGAAGAATAAAACGCTTTTGCTTTCTGCACGTGATGTGCAGGAAATTGTCCTGAATAAAGGGCTGAATGAGGTGATGGATACCCTCATTGAACGGCTTGAAAAGGCGTTGCAATCTTATCATCCTGATGAGGTAAAAATTCCGATGCGTTCCGGCTTCAATTACGAAAAACCTGTCACCGGACTCATTGAGTGGATGCCGCTTTATCACAAAGGAAATGATGTCGTCATCAAGGTCGTAGGTTATCATCCTGACAATCCTTCTGAAAGAAATCTGCCAACTATAATTTCTTCAATTTCAGTATATTGTACCAAGACCGGGCATCTCAAAGGCATCATCGATGGTGTACTACCAACGGCTCTGCGTACAGGCGCGTCGTCGGCAGTAATTAGTAAAATTCTCGCAAAAAAAGACGCAAAAATACTGGGTTTGATAGGTTGTGGAGCGCAAGCAGTCACGCAATTACACGCACTTTCTCGGGTGTTTGATTTTGAGAAAATATTAATATTTGATACCGATAAAAATACGATAAATTCATTTGCAGAAAGAACAAAAGGATTACAACTAAATACACCCATTCAAACCTCAAATATTACGGAAATAATTAGTCAGTCAGACATAGTGTGTACAGCGACTTCCGTAGATGTAGGCGCAGGACCTTTATTTAATGGTACTCCTTCCAAATCGCATCTTCATATCAATGCAGTTGGGGCAGATTTTCCGGGAAAAGTGGAAATTCCTTTATCGTTTTTGCAGGATAGTTTCGTTTGTCCTGACTTTTTATCGCAAGCATTAGTTGAAGGAGAATGTCAACGATTGGATGAAAAATATATCGGATCGGATTGGATACAAGTCATTCAAAATCAGCAAAATTATACCAAATATCAACACGAAAAAACCGTCTTTGATTCGACGGGATGGGCATTGGAAGATTGGGTAGTCACCGATTTATTCATGGAATATGCTGCCGAACTCGGCTTAGGTACACAAGTCGAATTGGAAAGTATTCCCGAAGATGCCAAAAGCCCTTATGAATTTGTACGTGAAATGCCCGCAGAAACTTTAATTCTCCGAGAAATCGAATATGCAAAAATAAATCAGAATAAGTGAAAATGAGAACAAAGAACACCTTTGCCTATACTAAAATTGCAGTAAATATTTTTATACTTGTGTTCCTTTTTAATTTAAATTCAACTGATGCACAGAGTGTTAGGGGGAAGGTATATGACCAATATAAAATTCCATTAATCGGCGCATACATCGAAAACGCCAACTCAGACCACCCGCATCACACACATTCCCGCGAATTAGGTGACTTCATTTTGGAAGATGTACATGTCGGCGATACGCTTCAAGTAACGTTTTTTGGTTTTGAAAATCAAAAAATTATTATCAAAAATCCGGAGAAGGAATTAGTGATAATTTTGGAAGAAAAATCCTTTGATTTGAATGAAGTCGTGGTCGGGCAAGACATCAAATCTATTAATTTTATCACCGATATTGACATCAAAACCAATCCCGTTCAATCTTCTCAGGAAATTCTCCGAAAAGTACCCGGTTTATTCATCGGACAACATGCAGGAGGCGGAAAAGCCGAGCAGATTTTCCTACGTGGTTTCGATATTGACCACGGAACAGACATTGCAATTGCGGTGGACGGGATGCCCGTAAATATGGTTTCACACGCACACGGGCAGGGCTACGCAGACCTTCATTTTGTGACACCGGAAATCATCGAAAATATTGATTTCGGAAAAGGACCGTATTACGCCAATAAAGGCAATTTTAACACCGCAGGTTACGTCGATTTTCAATTGAAAGAACGCCTTGATAAAAATATGTTCAGCATAGAAGCCGGACGTTTCAACACTTTCCGGAATATAGGACTTTTTAATTTATTACAAACCGAAAAACACAATGCCTACGCTGCTACTGAATACTTAGTCACAGATGGTCCGTTTGAATCTTCACAAAATTTCAATCGCCTTAATCTGATGGCAAAATACACCGGGCGATTAGAAAATTTGGATAAAATTTCCTTGATGTTTTCCCATTTTACAAGTCGTTGGGATGCATCAGGTCAAATTCCTGAGCGTGTAGTGAATAATGGTCAAATCGGTCAAATCACGCGATTCGGCGCAATAGACGATACAGAAGGCGGATCCACAGGAAGAACAAATATCGCACTTGATTATACAAAAAGTATTGATGATAAGAGCTTTGTAAAAAGTAACATCTATTACTCACTCTATGATTTTGAATTATATTCTAATTTTACTTTCTTTCTGAATGACCCTGTAAACGGCGACCAAATTCGCCAAGTAGAAGACAGACAAATATTTGGTGTCAATACAGAATGGAATCATATTAGCAATTATGACAATTCAGAATTACTCCTACAAATTGGTGCAGGAATTCGTTACGATGACATTGATGATAATGAACTTTCACGCACCATGAATCGGAAAACGACCCTATCACAAATTCAATTTGGCGATGTGGACGAATCCAATCTTTTTGTTTACGCAAATGTAGAATATGAGGTCGGTAATTGGCTCATCAATCCCGGTATTCGTTTCGATTATTTCAAATTTAATTACACAGATAGGTTTCACCCAACTTACAAAAGTGACTCCCGTTCTACCGCTATTCCAAGCCCAAATTTCAATCTTATATACAGTCCAAATCGTGACATCCAATTTTTCCTAAAAACAGGCGTCGGCTTCCATTCTAATGACACACGTCTCGTCCTTGAACCTGAACAAGAAGATATTCTTCCCGCAGCATATGGAGCAGATATTGGCACAATTTGGAAACCTATGCCCCGAATGGTTGTGAATACTGCCTTGTGGTACTTATTTTTACAGCAAGAGTTTGTTTATGTCGGCGATGAAGGTGTGGTAGAACCGAGTGGCAAAACGCGGCGTTTAGGCATTGACTTTGACATCCGTTATCAATTCTTGGATTGGCTATATGCGGATGCGGATGTGACCTACACGCTCGCACGAAGCATTGAAGAAGAAGTTGGGGAGCAATACATTCCGCTTGCGCCGATTACTACGGCAACAGGTGGTTTGAATATGAGAAAAGGTCCCTTATTTGGTGGTATCAACGTCCGCTATCTCGCCGATAGACCTGCAAATGAAGACAACAGCATAGTAGCAAAAGGCTACTTTATTACCGACCTCAATGCCGGGTATCAGTTCCGAAAATTGAGCTTCGGCATCAATGTCGAAAACCTCTTTAATGTCGATTGGAACGAAGCCCAATTTGCCACCGAATCCCGCTTATTCAACGAACCTGAACCCATTGAAGAAATACATTTTACACCCGGCACTCCTTTTTATATTAAAGGTAGTGTTAAATATGAATTTTGAAAATGTAAAATAATAAATGTAAAATTTAAAATGTAAAAGTGCTTGTATTTACGTACTCGAAACGTTTTCTTTTTTATTTTTAAAAACATGATAATCATTTAATTACAAGGTATTTACACGTAGTACACTTTTACATTTTACATTTATTATTTTACATTTTACATTTACAAAAAATGAATTTTTCTTGGTCAGAAGAACATACAAATTACCGCAATCGCGTCATCGAATTTGCCAAAAACGAACTCGCTGACGACACCCTCGTACAGCGCGACCATGAAGGCACATTTGCAAAGGATTTGTGGGATAAATGCGGCAAATTTGGTATCTTAGGACTCGCTGCTCCGGCACGTTACGGCGGTACATTTGAGGAAATCGACATTATGCGTGCGGCTTATGCGTTAGAGGGTTTGGGCTATGGCTGCCCCGACACCGGACTCAATCTCGCGCTCAACGCCCACCTCTGGACGGTGATGATGACGATTACGCTTTTTGGTGATGAAGCACAGAAGAAAAAATACCTCCCCAAAATGGCATCCGGCGAATGGATTGGCGCACATGCTTTGACTGAAATTGGTTCGGGTTCAGATGTTTATAATATGAAAACTACCGCCGAAAAAGTGGACGGCGGATATATTTTGAATGGTGAAAAACGCTTGGTCACACTCGCACCAATTGCGGACGTAGCGGTAGCTTTTGCAAGTACCAATCCCAAACTCGGCAAATGGGGCATCTCGGCATTTATCGTAGATAAAATGATGCAAGGCTTTGATTGTCAGCCTGTTCAGCAAAAAATGGGTTTGCGTACTGCGCCGATTGGTCGCATCAAATTCACAGATTGTTTTGTGCCGGATGAAAATCGACTCGGCAAAGAAGGTGCAGGATTTAGCGTCTGTAATCATTCATTGGAATACGATAGATGTTGCATACTCGCGGGCAAATTGGGCGCGATGCAACGCCAACTCGAACAGACCGTCGAATACGCCAAATCGCGCCAACAATTCGGGCAGTCGATTGGTCAATTTCAGTCCGTCTCGAATCGAATTGCAGATATGAAATTGCGACTCGAAACATCCCGTTTGTTATTATATAAAATGACTTGGCTCAAAAAAAATAACAAACCCGCCATGCTCGAAGCAGCAATGTTGAAGCTACATTTAGGCGAAGCATATGTGGCATCCAGCCTTGACGCCATACGGGTACACGGCGGCAACGGCTACCTCACCGAACACGAAGTAGAACGCGGTTTGCGCGATGCAGTCGGCGGGGTAATTTACGCAGGAACATCTGATATTCAGAGAAATATAATTGCAAAATTTTTAGGTTTATAATGCTACCGTACCGACGAATGTACCTACTACAACATAGCATCCTAAATTCCGCCAATCGCTATCCCGACAACGAGGCTTTTCGTTGCGGCGATAAAGCATTGACATACAAGGAATTGGCAGAGCAAAGTCACCAACTCGCGCACTTGCTCATCTCGCTTGGTGTACAACGTGGCGATAGAGTCGGCGTCTATCTAAATCGTTGTTTGGAAACAGCAGTAGCGGTCTATGGGATTCTTTCGGCGGGTGCGGCTTTTGTTCCACTTGACCCTTACGCACCGCCTTCACGCAACCAATTTGTCATTCAAGATTGCGGAATCAAACATTTAATTAGCAATAAAAACCAAGAAAAAAATCTGAAAAATACCTTAGCAGAAAAATCTGAAATTAAAAGTGTAATCTCCCTCTTTAGAGGGAGCAACGCTTCGTCTATCTCCTCCTCTGGAGATGGCAATACCTCTTCTATCTCCCCCTTTGGAGGGGGTTGGGGGGTGGACTTCGCGGACTTTTGCACCAACCTAAATATCCAAACATTTACACAAAAAAAACTCCAACAATTACCTTACACAAATCCCCAAATTCGTAGCCTCGAAGACGACCTCGCCTACATCATGTACACCTCCGGCACGACGGGTACGCCCAAAGGCATCATGCACACGCACCGCAGCGGACTCGCCTACGCGAAGCTCTCCGCCGACCTATATAATGTACAGCCCACAGACCGACTCGGCAACCACGCCGCGCTCCATTTTGACATCTCCACAATGGGATATTTTACCATGCCCTACGCCGGCGGAACAACGGTTATCGTACCGGATATTCACACAAAACTCCCTGCAAGCATGGCACAACTCATTGAAAAAGAACGCTTAACGATTTGGTATTCCGTACCGCTTGCTTTGACTCAACTCTTGCAATCGGGCGTCATGGACAGCTTGGATTTGGCTGCCTTGCGTTGGGTTTTGTACGGTGGCGAACCCTTTCCTGCCAAGCATCTTCGCGCTTTAATGGAGCGATTACCCAATGCAATTTTTTCTAATGTATATGGTCCGGCAGAGGTCAATCAATGTACTTATTACAACCTGCCCAAGCCGCCGAAAGATGAGGAAACCATTCCACTTGGCAAGGTGTGGGGCAATACAGAAATGTTGATTTTTGATGAAAATAATGCTCCCGTAAAGCAAGGCGAAACGGGCGAATTACTGATTCGTTCTGCCACTCAAATGAAGGGCTATTGGAACCGACCGGATTTGACCGAAAAAGGCTTTTACAAACGACAAAGAATTACGGGCTGTGAGGAAATTTTCTATCGCACAGGCGACCTCGTCCGCTTATGCGAGGAAGGTAATTTGCATTTTTTAGGGCGAAAAGATAGACAAGTAAAAATACGCGGGTATCGCATTGAATTGGATGAAGTCGAAGCCACTTTGGTTGCTCACGACGCCGTAGAATCTGCCGCTATTTTTGCTGTAAAAAATGATGACGAAGCATATATCAACGCCGTTGCTGTCACGAAAAAAGACCTCAAAGAATTCGATTTAAAGTTGTACCTTAGTGAACATTTACCTGCCTATGCAGTGCCATCAAATATCAAATTTATAGATGTGATACCACGCACTGCAGCCGGCAAAGTGAATTATAAAGAATTGATAAATAGTTGATTGCAGGCAACCGCCTCGTCTGACATTTTCAAAATGTCCGACGAGTAAAACTTAGCGCGGTACTTCCACCCCGCGCCTTTGCAATCGCAGAACACGGGCTGGATACCGTCATACGTCGGTACAAGAGCACCGTGCTACGTGACTAAACATGACCGAGACCATTATACAATACATCAAAAACGAAATTCTCAATGACCCGAATACCGCGCTGACCGCACAAGATGACTTACTTGGTGACGGCTTGGTAGATTCAATGGGTTTTGTGCGAATTATTGCGTTTTTGGAAGAAGAATACGACATCACGATACCACCGACGGATATGGTTATCGAATATTTTATGAATATCGAAGCCATGAGTAATTACGTTGCATCAAGGCAGACAGCAGACGGCGGATATTAGACGAACTAAACCGATAAAAAACTCGCCTTGCATTTCCAAAATGCAAGGCGAGTTTTTTATCTGAATCAGAGGTTGAAAATTTACTATGAACACACCTAAGCCACTCACAGAGAGCCAGTTATTACTTTGGACGGGGCAGCAAATACACCCCGATGTACCACTGTATAACATGATTTTTACCTTTGAAATTTCGGGTGAAATTGATGTGATGGCGTTTCAAAAAGCCTTTGCAGAGTTGGTCGTGCGATGTGATGCGATGCGAACTGTTTTTCGGGTGGAAAATAGTGTTCCGCAGCAAATTGTGTTAGATTTAATTTCGGATAAATTAGCATTTTTGGATTGGTCAAATGAAAATGCAGACGCGAGATTATCACCTTTTTTAGAGGAACGAAATAAGCAAATTTTTGACCTCTCCGAACGGCTTTTTGACTCCGCATTAATCAAATTTTCTGACAAAAAATATATTTGGTACCTCAATCAACATCACTTGATTACGGATGGTTTTGCGATTGTCGCGCAATATCGGGCAATGTCTGATTTGTATGGTCATGTGCTGAATGATACGCTTAAAAATGCGACGCCTTTACCACTTTTTTCGGATTATCTCGACTACGAAAGTCGTTCAAAATCAGGAAGTTCACGCGCAAAAGAGTATTGGAAAAATCTATCCGAAAACCTCCCGCCTACACCCAAAATCTACGGAAAACAAACTAACAAAAATACTACACCAACAGGCTCACAACGTATCAGCGTAGATTTAGGTAAGGAGCGTTCCACACGCCTACGTGCACTCACGCAAGAGCCGGATATTAAGGCTTGGACACAGCATCTTTCCTTGTTCAATATTTTCACAACTATCGTCTTTGCTTGGCTGCATCGCGTGTCCGGTCAGTCCAAATTGGCGATTAGTACACCTGTGCACAACCGCCCGACGGCTGATTTTAAAAATACGCCGGGCGTGTTTATTGAGTTGTTTCCACTAAGTACAAATATTGAAAATAACGATACTTTTGGCGCACTTTTCCAGCGACTTAAACTCGAATCGCTCAACTTCTTAAAGTACGCTAAAACAGGCATGGCAAGCCCGCATCTCAATCGCGGTATCAATGTCGTATTGAATTATATTCTCGGAAATTTCGGTGATTTCAACGGGCTTCCCATGCAAGAGGAATGGCGACATCCTAATCATGCAGATGCAGGACATCACCTACGTCTGCAGGTGATGGATTTTGATGATTCGGGAGATATTCGCTTGTATTTTGATGTGAATACTGCCGTTTTTTCGGAGGCGCAACGGGCGCGGATTTCGGGGCATTTTTTAGCTTTGTTGGATGCTTTTATTGCGGATAGGTCGCAGTTGGTTTTGCAGCCGAATTTAATTTCGGAGGAGGAATATCGGGAAGTTGTTGTTGGTTTGAATCGTGGCGTAGTCCTCCCCCCAGCCCCTCCCGAAACGAGTTCGGAACAGGCTGCCAAAGGGGGAGATTTTTCGCTGCGCGAAAAACTACCTGTGTCTAATTCATCCTCTTTGAACGAGGGGCAGTCCTCGCGTTTATCTCCCCCCTTGGAGGGGGGCAGGGGGGAAGAAAACCCCAAGATGTCGGACACTTTTAAAGTGTCAGACATCAAGGTTGTTTCTGTTTTACAATCATTTGAAAATCAAGTAAATAAAACACCTGATAATATTGCCATTTCCTATAAAAAAGAAAATTATACCTATTCGGATTTTGATAAAAAAATAAACCAAGTCGCTCATTTTCTCCAATCAAAAAATATTACATCGGGCAGTCGCGTAGCAATTTATACCAAGCGTTCTCCCGACCTGCTAATGAGTATTTTTGCGGTATGGAAATGTGGTGCAACGTACATTCCAATTCCTAGAGATTATCCGGCAGAAAGGGTGGCGTATATATTGGATGATGTACAAGCTGATTTACTGATTACTCACCAAAATTTGACGACGGATGTAGCAAGTGTTTTAGTTTTAAATTTGAATGAGGAACGCGAAAATATCCGAAAAATGACCGACACTTCATTTGTAGTCGAATCGGATGCACCTGCGTATATCATGTACACGTCCGGTTCAACGGGGAAGCCAAAAGGTGTAGTCATTTCGCATAATTCGTTATCAAATTACATTCAATGGGCGAAGGGGCAATACGTTACGATGCCCAATCCTACCGTGCCTTTATTTACTTCGATTGGATTTGATTTGACGGTAACATCTTTGTTTTTACCGTTTATAATGGGCGGAAAATCTGTCGTTTATGAAGAAAATGAAACGGGCGCAGATTTGTCATTATTGGATGTGATAAAAGATAATCAAGCGGATATTATCAAATTAACGCCTTCACATTTAGCATTATTAAAAGGAAAAAAATACGATAATTCACTTATCAGAACAATGATTGTCGGCGGGGAAGATTTTAAAACAGAACTTGCCTATTCCATTCAACAATCATTTTCTCCCGAATTAAAAATTTATAATGAATACGGTCCTACGGAAGCTACGGTGGGTTGTATCGTTACTCAATTTAATCCGAAAAATACCACGCAGTTATCCGTTCCAATTGGTGTGCCGATTGCGAATATGAAGGCATTTGTATTGGATAATTTCGGGAATCCTGTGCCACAGGGTGTGGTGGGTGAATTGTATGTAGCGGGTACGGGTTTGGCAGACGGATATTGGCAACGTGCGGATTTGACGAAAGAAAAATTTACCGAAAAATATCCTACACTTGCCTCGCGTATGTATCGCACAGGCGATCTCGGACGACTAAATGATAGAGGACAGTTAGAATATTTAGGCAGAATAGACCACCAAGTAAAAATCAGCGGACGACGTATAGAACTCGGCGAAATAGAAGCCACACTCAACCTACATCCCGACCTCAAAAACTGCGTTGTCATACTCGAAGAACAGGTTAAATCTGTGACACCCGAAACGCATAATTGTACCCGTTGCGGTTTACCGGACAATTACCCGACAGCGGAGTTTGATGAGGAAGGTGTGTGTAACCTTTGTCGGAGTTTTGAGACGTATCAGGAACGTGCCAAACGTTACTTTAAAACCCACGATGAACTACTCAAAATTCTAAGTGAAGCCAAAACACGCAAGACTGGAAAATACGATTGTCTTGCCCTGTTGAGTGGTGGAAAAGATAGTACTTACGCATTGGCGCAATTGGTAGAAATGGGTTTGTCTGTCTTGGCATTTACATTGGATAATGGCTATATTTCGGAGCAAGCAAAAGATAATGTACGGCGAGTGGTCGGGGAGTTGGGGGTTGACCATGTTTTCGGAGAAACGCCTGCTATGAACGAGATTTTTGTGGATAGTTTGCAACGACATTGTAATGTGTGTAATGGCTGTTTTAAAACGATTTATACGCTTAGTACACAAATTGCACTCGATAAAGGTATTCCATTCATTATCACAGGTTTATCAAGAGGACAGTTTTTTGAAACACGCCTGACGGAAGAGTTATTTTGGAAGGATGATGTGGACATTGAAGGCATTGATAATATTATTCTGAATGCCCGAAAAGCCTATCACCAAGTAGATGATGCGGTGAAGCGATTACTGGACACTTCGGTATTTGATGAGGATGAAACTTTTGAGAAAGTACAGTTTGTGGACTACTATCGTTATACAGACGTGAGCTTGGATGAAATGCTGCGTTATTTGGATGAACGATTGCCGTGGGTGCGTCCTACGGATACGGGGCGTTCTACGAATTGTTTGATTAATCAAGTCGGTATTTTTGTCCATAAAAAAGAAGAAGGATATAGCAATTATGCTTTCCCTTACAGTTGGGATGTACGTATCGGGCATAAGACGCGCGAAGCATCATTAGAGGAAATTAATGAGGAAATCGACGAACCGGAAGTGCGCCGCATTATGTCCGAAATTGGTTATGAAAATGTGACATCAAAATCGCGTTTGGTCGCTTATTTTACAGGAAAAGAACAAACGACAGGTGAGTTGCGAAATTACCTCGCCAAACATCTCCCGAAATACATGATACCGACCCATTTCAAACATTTACACGAACTCCCACTCACCACAAACGGCAAAATTAACCGCAAGGCTCTACCAGCCCTTACCGACGCGCCCGAAACCGACACGGAGTACATCGCGCCATCCAATGAGTTTGAAGAAATCCTACATGAAATCTGGTCGGAAGTCCTTAATATTCAGTCAATTGGCGTGCAGGATAATTTTCTGATGTTGGGCGGTACTTCACTGGCTGCGATACGTATTGCGACACGCATGGAGGAGGCCTTTGAATTGGAAATTCCGGTGAATCGCGTGTTTGAATATCCGACTATCTCAGAATTGGGGGCGCATATCGAAGGGGTGATTTTGGAATTATTAAGCCAGACGTAGAGACGCAATTAATCGCGTCTCTACGTTTGGTTTACGCCTGCGCTTTGGGCGTATTAAAATTCATCGGTAAAACAGGTTGCTTTGGGTCTTTGATAGGTCCGAAATTTTCCTCAAATTTGCGTACATTGTCGGCGAGTGCATTGAGCAGACGTTTGGCGTGTTGAGGGGTGAGGATGACGCGCGATTTGACCTTTGCTTGTGGCACATTGGGCATCATACGGATGAAATCCAACACAAATTCAGACGGAGAATGATTGATGAGTGCGAGGTTAGCATATACGCCTTCCGCGATTTCTTCGGGCAATTCTATGTTAAGTTGATTCGGTTGTTTGGGTTGATTTTTCTTTTCTGCCATGTTTTAGTTAATTAGTTGAATAGTGATTAGTTAATTAGTTGGCTGATAATAAGTAATTTGTGTGGCAGTCAGCCTTACTAATCAACTAATTAACCAATCAACTAATTAACGAACCACAAAGATACATTTTTTAATCGAAATTAATGATAATGGAACATACAAACGACTTTTACATCGACGAAAATCAGAAGCATTGGAATGACCGCGTGGCGTATCACGAAAAATCGGAATTTTATGATGTTGAAGCTTTTAAAAAAGGAAAAACTTCATTACAAAGCATTGAATTAGAAGGACTTGGAGGTGAAGTGAAAGGTAAATCCTTACTGCATTTGCAGTGTCATTTCGGGCAAGATACCCTCTCGTGGGCGCGTATGGGCGCACAGGCAACGGGTGCGGATTTTTCGACGAAAGCGATTGATTTGGCGCGTAGCTTGAATGATGAACTGGATTTGGACGCAGCGTTCGTTTGTTGCAATATTTATGATTTGAAGGAACATTTGAAGGGGCAATTTGATATTGTGTTTACTTCGTATGGCACGATTGGTTGGTTGCCGGATTTGGAGGCTTGGGCGAATATTGTGGGGCATTTTTTGAAGCCGGGCGGTACATTTTATATGGCAGAATTTCATCCGACCTATTATATGGTAGATTTTGATTCCTTGAAATTGATGTATCCGTATTTCAATCGCGGTGTTTTTTCCGAACCTGTTGAAAACACCTATGCCGACCTTGATGCGAAAATAGATGGTACAGAATATTTTTGGCAACATCCGATGAGTGATATTATTGGCTCACTGATGCGGCAAGGACTGAATTTACAGGAATTTAAAGAGTTTGATTATTCGCCTTATAATTGTTTTCCGAATTTGGTGGAAACAAGCGAAGGCAAATACCAAATTAAAGGACTGGAGGGGCAGTTACCTTTGATGTTTTCCATAAAAATGAAAAAATAACTTCTAAAATTACTTTACGAATAAGACGTGATTTATTTTATATGTAAAAATAAATAAATATATAAAATTAATTTTATGAAGTAGTTAGTTCTAATTTGACGCTTGTTCTATTTAAGACTTTTAAAGTGTCGGTTACAATTCGGTGGTGTTTGACAAAAATAGGGGGAGCAATTATACGCGAGTCGCAAGTTGAATTCCTTTGCTGAACATGGATATTTGAGTATTAAAACACCCATTTTCACACAAAAACATTCGCCTTGCGGCTATTCCCTATTTTACCCGAACACCTCCTATAATTCAATATGTTCGCCAAATGGAAAATTGAGGCTCATCTAGGAATTTAGTGGAAAGCTTACTCGCCTGACATTCTCAAAATCTATTGATACCCCACATTTCTAAGTATCCCGTTTGCTAAACTTTTTGAGTTTCGTACTCCGATAGCTATCGGAGAAACAATGCACTGATTTTTAGTTGATTACAAAATTCTGTGATATGCCTACGTTTACGAAACTTGAAAAGTTTAGCAAACGGAATTATTTATTTTGTTTTTTATTTAAAATTTTAGCAATGTATAAAATCTTTAGTTATCAATAAAATACAAAAATGCTGTTGTCTGCCATTTGCAAAATGTCAGCCAACTCGCGCAACCGAAAAAGATGTGGGGTATCGTTAGATTTTGCAAATGGCAGACGAGTTTAGGTTAATTTTCGAGCGAAAACGAGTTCATATTATGGCTTTAAATTTTTCTTATGTAGAGTATCAACGGATTTAACCCACCACCCATTCTTTGTGCCTTTTTGTCTTTGTGGCAAAATTAAACGTGTACAATAGTTAGGTGTTTTGACATTTCATATCTGATTGCCCCTAATATTTTACACACTCAAATAAAATAATTATCAACGCTCAATTCCCAATTTTTCATTTGGCGAATATATTGAATGTAGTTACCTTTTCTTTACTTTTTAGGAAAATTTAGGCGCAAGTGTTTTTCCCATCAAAAAATAAAAAAATGTGTTTGTCTCACGTCTGTTTAGGAACACGAAATAAATAAATTTGCTTTCTTGACTGAGAGAGTTTGTTCTCAGTTTGGGCTTTGAAACCCGCATAAATGTTGCCCCGATAGCTATCGGAGTTTAGGGGATTAGAGGGCAAAATGAGGGCAAAATATCCTGTCAAGATGGTAAAGTTATTTTTTTCGCGTTCCTTAAGAGATGTTTTCAGATTGGGGATTACCTATTCAACTTGGGTTAACATATCAAAAACATCAACTTTTTGACAATTTGAATTCAAGATGTTTTCAAACACAAAATCACATTAACAAATAAAACAATATCTTAATTTGGTATCTTTTTTAGAAAAACATGCAACCCAAACCCAACAAGCCGCGTCTGTATAAACAGAAATTTGAAAGAAAAGGCAGACAATACACTCATCATCATATATAACGTCTCAAAAACATCGTGACCTTTGGTTATTCATCCACACACCACACACATGAGCCATACTCGTGTATTGTTTTCCGTTTGCATATTTACAAAAAAGTAATTTTTTGGTTTTTATACCAAAAGACTAATCCGTTATGTCATACAACAAAGCATAACGAACTCCAAATCTAAGATAAAATGGGTTTGATTTTGGAGGTAACTTCCATTTGTATAAAGTTACCTCTCTTTTAGGCAAGGGTGGCCCGCTGGAAGAGTCTGGCGGGCTTTTTTTTGTCCAATTACGAATAAACCGTTAATATCAACCTGCGGTTGCCGCCGCGATTTCTAAATTCACATAAAAATACGCCCTGCCATGTACCGAGATTCAAGCTGCCATTTGTAATCGGAATCGTAATACTCGAATCCGCCAATGTGGATTTGACGTGCGCGGGCATATCGTCTGGTCCTTCGATGGTATGCACATATGCGGGGTCGTTTTCGGGAACAAGGCGATTGAAAATCGTCTCGTAATCTGTGCGAACATCCGGGTCGGCATTTTCGTTGATAGTGAGTGCAGCCGAAGTATGTTTGATAAAAACATTTAACATGCCCACCTGCGGCAATTCCGTTAATTCTCTCATTATCAATTCAGTAATCAAATGAAAGCCGCGAGGAAAAGCAGGCAGTATTATTTCTTTTTGTGTAATCATGAATTAGTTCATAGTTGATAGTTCGCGGTTCATAGAAGTCTTTTCTGTTAAAAAAATATCTCCTTTCAGCAATGTCTTCGCTAAATTGAGAATTGAGAATGAATAATTGGCAACTAATTTAAAACTATAATTTATAATAAATGATACTTTTACAAATATTTAAATAAAATAATTATCAACTCTCAATTATCAATTTTTCATTTGGCGAACATATTTATAGGTTGAACGCAAGAAAATTTTGATAATGCGTAACTGGTTAATTTTTTAATTTTTCGGAAAGTCCACTCGGCGGACATTTTGCAAATCTATCAATACCCCACATCTTTTTCGGTTGCGCGAGTTGGCTAACATTTTACAAATGGCAGACAACAGCATTTTTGTATTTTATTGACACTTACAAACAATGTCTTCGCCAAATTATGAATTATGAATTTTGAATGACAAATGAATTTAAATCTTATTTTATTTTTTACTGATAATTAATAATTAACAAATTATACATTTTTCATCATTCAAAATTTTTCATTCAAAATTCAAAATTGGCGAACATATTGTAAAATAGTATTTTTATTTTTAAATTGAGAAAAAAAGTGTAAACTACTTTTGTGAGAAATTTATACATGCCAGAATATTGTGGAAAAAACTAACGAACTTATCATAAAATATAATATTCCACATTAGATTTAGGATAATTTTGATAAAGATGCCGCTTTGTTAACGGGTGTTGCAAGACATTAAAAAACTGCTATAATCCTAACAAAAACATCCGGCGGATATTTTTTTTACCCCCCAAATCAAAAATCAAAAATCCATCCATCAAAAATCCTCTTTTTTTTACGTACTTTTGGCTTTTATGAAACGCCAGCTTCCTAACATGACCGACGTTAAACTGTTTTCGGGTTCGGCTTCCCGCTATCTTGCCGAAAAAATTGCGGATTACTACGGTGATTCGCTCGGACAAGTTGCCCTTCAACGCTTCAGTGATGGCGAAATGCAGACCATCATTGAAGAATCCGTGCGCGGTAGTTACACCTTTTTCATACAATCCACCTTTGCTCCCAGCGACAACCTAATGGAATTGCTCTTGATGATTGATGCTGCGCGACGTGCTTCGGCGGGCTATATCACGGCGGTGATTCCGTATTTTGGTTATGCGCGTCAGGATAGGAAGGACAAACCCCGCGTAGCCATTGGCGCGAAACTCATCGCCAATATCCTCGAAGCTGCCGGCGTTGACCGCTTGATGACGATGGATTTTCATGCCGACCAGATTCAGGGTTTTTTCGATATTCCGGTGGATCACTTGCAGGCGGAGGCGATTTTTATTCCCTACCTCGAATCTAACGACATGAGCAATGTCACCTTCGCTGCACCCGACGTAGGCAGCACCAAACGCGCTCGTAATTATGCCAAACATTTCAGAACCGACCTCGTAATTTGCGATAAAGAACGCCGCCGCGCCAATCAAATCGAAGCCATTACGGTCATTGGTGAG
>Ga0209093_1000889_pt1 | contig 16791 bp, 14 predicted proteins | sample SidtaG_4_FD_187450 | JGI IMG/M metagenome (GOLD analysis project Ga0209093, IMG submission 187450) | Marine algal microbial communities from Sidmouth, United Kingdom - Sidmouth_Male1 metaG (SPAdes) (version 2) | ecosystem: Host-associated > Algae > Red algae > Unclassified | place: Sidmouth... | reverse complement strand
AGTCAAGGCATAGAAGTCATCGTCCTCAACGACGAAGAATGTATCAAAATGATGGAAGATTTTATCCAATCCAAACCGCAATTGTGGAATGAAGACATTGGCGAGGAGTGAGCAACCTCAACTTCAACCTCAACTTCAAATTCAACTTCAACTTCAAATTCAAGAATTTGCTACGCAAATTGTCTGTGATATTATTGTATAATTTGGCAAAGCCAAATTATACAATTGAAATTTTGAAATTGAATTTGAGATTGAAGTTGAAGTTGAAGTTGAGGTTGTTTATCTTTGCACTATGAAAAACTTGATTCTTATCCCAGCCATACTACTCATTATCCTTTCGGCTTGCGACCTGTCTGATAAGTCGGAACAGGTAAATAATAGCCTCACGATACAAGGCACTCCAGCCATTGCGAATATCTCACAACGCATTGAAGATGAACCCGATAATGCAGAACTGTACGCCCAACGCGGTAGGCTTTTTTATGAGGAAGAAGAGTACGACGCAGCCATCAGCGACCTCACCAATGCCATCAATCGCGACTCGCTCAATGTCGCGTATTACCACCTTTTGTCGGATGCTTATTTTGACAGCAACCAATCCAAACCAGCCATCGCTACCTTACAACGCATCACAAATAAGGATTCGACCCAACTGAATACCTTATTGAAATTGGGCGAAATGCAAATGATCGTGCGCCAGCACGAAGCCTCACTCAATACCATTGGTTTGATATTTAATCAAGACCGTCGCCACCCCGAAGGCTTTTATCTGGGCGGACTAAATTTTGAACAAATGCGAGACACCGCCCGCGCCATAAAAGCCTTCCAAACCACCGTTGAAGAAGACCCCGACCATATAGATGCCTATCGAAAATTGGGGCGACTTTTTGATGCAAAAAACAATAAAATCGCCCTCAAATATTACGACAACGCCCTACGAATAGACTCCACAGACATGGAAGCATTGATGGGAAAAGGTTGGTATTTTCATCAAAGAGAGCAATTTGCAGACGCCAAAAAGTACTACGACAAAGCCGGAAAATTTCATGCTTTCGCATCGGGCGTACATTTCGATAACGGCATCTTACACCTCGAAATGAAAGACCCCGAAACCGCCCACAAAAAATTTGACCTTGCCATCAACATTGAACCGCAATACGGCATAGCGTACTACTATCGCGCCGTAGCCGCCGAACGCATGGGCAAAAACATCAACATCATCATCAACGACTACCAACAAGCCGCCGCACTCATGCCCGACCCACTACGCGCTACGACCGCACTCGATAGATTGGGCGTACAGTAGCTATAATGATTAAGGGAAGAGGAAGAAAATAATCTACCCCAAATGAAGCCGTTATTTTTTTTATATGCTTGGCTAAATTTGACGCGCATAGCCTACGCTACAGCCTGTCCCGTACTTGATTCGGGATAAGGAAAATTTAATGAAACATATAAGAAAAAGAACAATTCAGACGGGTAGATTATTTTTTTCGTCTTTCCTAAATTCGATAATACTATGAGTGAACGACTACTAAATAATAATTGGGCGTATCCCCCTCCTTATCAGTCGGGGGTCGGGCTATCCGGCACTCTCTCCACTCCGCTATCGCTCCGTTACGTTCAAACAACACCTACTATCCCTTACGCGACAAACGAGCAACCACGGAATTTGTCAAAGAACCATAAATCCTTAAGTGCAAAAGAAACAACCAAATGGTAAACTTATTTTTGCCGCATTCCCTATAGATCTGGACTTTGGACATTGGATAATTAGGGAACTGGATAATTAGGTAAATTGCTCATTATAAATAAAGTCTAATAATTTACGTTGATTTGCATCTTATTTTAAATTAACTTTATTGCAATTTTTATTATGCTGATAAATAGCGAATTATGCTTTCATTAGCCTAATTACCTAATTTCCCAATTACCCAATTACCTAATGTCCAAAGTCCAGCTATAGATAATTTCGACTTGGTACTTACCGGAAGAAAATTTAAAACAAAAAAGAAAGCAGCACCGAACTATATATATGTGTTCATTGTCGGCAAAAACTGGCAACGCCACATATACCGAACGATGTTATACATTAATAAAATTGACAAATGAAATTTAAACTATTACTTAAAGAATTTAAGGAATTCGCTATAAAAGGCAATATGATTGACATCGCAATAGGTGTAATCATTGGTGCAGCATTTAATAAAGTCGTTGACATCCTCGTAACTGAAATTTTTCTCCCACCGCTATCATTTATGACAGATGGAATTAATTGGGAAAACAAAAAATGGATTCTTCGACAAGCAATAACTGAAAACGGAATCACAAAACCCGAGGAAATTGCTATTGGATATGGAAAACTTATTGAAGCCGGTGTGGACTTTATAATCATAGGATTTACTGTTTTTTTAGTTGTGAAAGTCATAAATTCCATTAGAAAAAAATCTGAAGACCCATCAAATCCGTCCGAAGTAACACCAAAGAACATCGAATTACTTGATGAAATGGTAAAAAGAATGGATAAGCAGATATTACTCTTAGAACGCATGGTGGATTCTAAAAAAGAATGAGTACTTAGTGAAAGAAATTAAATAAATTGTTCCATAATGCGCCGTAATTTTTTCTTCTAAAGAATTCAAAAAATCGTTGCACAGCCATAGCTACGGAACTATTTTTTGTGTTTTTTAGAAGGGAAAAGAACAAGCATAATGGGGCAAGTTATTTATTTTCTTTCACTAAGAGAAGAAAAAATTAATAAATTAGAATACCCTTCACTGAGGGAGCGTCAGCATAAACCAAATCAAAACCCAACCAACAAATCCACAAATTCCACACATTTCAAAAACCACCAAAACGCTCCTTCCTTATAGTGCATCCTCCCCGTCACATTTACAAGCAAATTAGCCTCAAATTTTAAAAATAGTTTCTATACAAACTATTTTCCGTACCTTCGTATGTCTTAAAAATCTTACCATAAAAATTATACTATGAATATACTATACTCACATGTTTTTAAAGGAACGCTAACTTTAATTGCTTTACTGCTATGCTCACTCACAATTTCCGCCCAAAATCGCACCATTACGGGAACAATTTTGGATGAAACAGGCTTTGAGGTCATCGGGGCAAATGTTTTCGTAGAAGGTACAACAGTTGGAACGACCACTGACGTGGAGGGAAAGTTTCAACTAAAAGTATCTGAAGATACTAAAACATTGATTGTTTCCTACGTTGGATATGCCGACCAAAAAGTTTCGATAGAAAACACCTCAACGATTGACGTGACTTTGAATAGCGGTCTTGACCTCTCCGAAGTCATTGTATCGGCACTCGGCATCAAGCGAGATGAAAAGGCATTGGGCTATTCTGTTCAGAAATTGGGTGCGAAAAGTATCTCCAACGTCAAACCCACCAACGTCACCAATGCGCTGGCAGGAAAAGTTGCGGGTGTATATATTACAGGCAGCTCGTCAGGACCGACCGCTTCCGCCAATGTCAATATACGCGGGGCAGCCTCTCTTTTGGGAAACAACCAACCGCTTTTTGTCGTCAATGGAATGCCCATCACCAACGATTTATACAGTTTTGATGACGGGCTGAATGGCTCATCCACCATCGACTTCGGTAATGCTGCACAAATTGTAAATCCCGACGACATCGCTTCGATTAATGTCTTGAAAGGACCCGCAGCTTCGGCTTTATATGGCGCGAGAGCTGCCGACGGTGTTATTTTGATTGAAACCAAAACAGGCGCAGGAGCGCAGGGCTGGGGCGTAGAACTCAACAACACGACCACCTTTGAAACCATTTTGAAAATGCCTGATTATCAGAACGAATACGGTTTTGGTGGCTTCGGAAAATACTCCTACCTCAATGGCTCCAATTATCGCGGTACAGGCGGCATTGATTACTGGGAAGCGTATGGCGAAAACTGGGGACCAAGACTCGACCAGGGACAAAATATCATTCAATTCAACTCTGACGGACAACCTGCGCCGTGGACTTCTTCGCCCAACAATATCAGAGATTTTTACAGAACAGGAACTTCATTTATCAACAATGTCGCTATCAATCACAGGGGCGCAGATAGCGACCTTCGATTTTCATTTACCCGACTTGATAAACAGAGTATTGTACCCAATTCGGACCTGCGTAGAAATACTTTTCAGACCAGCATAGGAAAAGAATTACTGGACGGTAAATTGACCATTCGCGCCAACGGCATGTTCGTCAGTTCCGGCTCCGACAATGTACCCAATGCAGGTTACGACGAATCTTCCAGTATTCAATACGGTTGGTTGTGGTATCCGCGAAATGTACATACAGACGAACTCAAAAACTACTGGGAACCCGGTCAAGAGGGCGTTCAACAACGCTATGTCGAAAACCTTTGGGTCAATAATCCCTGGCTCATCGTCAATGAAAATACCAACTCATTTAGAAGCGATAGGTTGATTGGAAATGTTCGATTAAACTACCAATTTACGCCCGCATTGTCTTTGCGACTCCGACACGGCGCAGATGTACTCAACGAAGAACGCCACTACCGCCGCGCCCCTTCTACCAAAGCCGTCTTGTTTGGTAGCTACCGCGAAGACGAAATTTCATTTACAGAAACCAACTCCGAAGCATTGCTTTCTTACACCAATGCACGACAAGATACTGACTTCAAATTCGACCTCAAATTGGGTGGTAATATCATGCGACAAAATGCTAATTTTTTAGCGGCAAATAACCCACAATTAAAACTACACGGACCCGATGAAAGCATTTATACCTTGACCAATGCACGCGCAGGCGTTCAAGTAGAATCACAAAAAACGACAACGGGCATCAACAGTTTATTCGGTTTGGCGACCTTATCTTACAAAGATTTCCTCTATGTAGATGTATCGGTGAGAAATGATTGGTCAAGTACATTGGTCAACCCAATTGTAGGCATTGACAACTCCAATTTCTCATTTGCTTACCCTTCCGTTTCTATGGGGCTTCTCATTTCCGAAATGGTTGATTTAAAAGCCAACACGCCGATTTCCTTTTTGAAACTAAGAGCCAATTACGCAGAAGTCGGCAATGGCGCACCACCTTACGGCTTCGGAACGACTTTTACGCCCGAAGCATCTTTTGGTACAAACACCGTTTTCAGTACAAACAATACGCTTGTTGACCCGAATTTGACGAATGAAAGAACGCGCGCATTCGAGATAGGCGCAGATGTTCGATTGTGGAACAACAGACTTCGATTGGATGCCACCTATTATAACATGGAAAGTTTCAATCAGGTCATCGAATTGCCGACTGCCAATACGAGTGGTTACGATTTCCTATTGACCAATGGCGGTTCTATCAGAAATCAAGGCATCGAGTTATTTGTAAGCGGAACACCTATCAAAAGAAAAAATGCGATATGGGATGTCACCTTAAACGTAGGTCGCAACCGTGCCGTAGTCGAATCGCTACCCGATGTGATTACAAGTGGCAGATACTCCATCGTTTCAAGTATGTACCCCAATGACGGCGGTACAGCCGGATTGGAATTTGTGGCAGAAGAAGGCGAATTATTCGGACAATTATACGGTTTAGGATTTGAAAGACATCCTGAAACCAACGAAATCATTCACTTAGACGGTATCGCAATGATGACAGAAGATAAAGTCTCTGCAGGTTCGTACCAACCCGATTTGAGAATAGGATTGATGAATGAACTCACACTCGGAAATTGGAACTTCACCGCACTAATTGACGGTCAAATTGGCGGAAAAATATATGTACGTTCACACGCATTATACGCTACCGGTGGCGCAATCACACACAACGATGACCCAAATTTAGCCATTAGCACCCTCGACGGACGCGAAACCTACACCGTCACTTACGATGCTGCCGGCGACCCGGTTTACACCCTCGACCAAGTGGGTACAGGCGTGGTCGGTCCCGGTTTGAAATGGGAAGACCTCAACGAAGACGGCGTTATTGATTACGACACCGAAACTTCGCCGAATGATGTCTCCGTACAGCCTGGCGGTGTCGGATATGTCGGCTATTTTTACCAATACTACGGCAACGGATTTAGACGCGACAACATCGAAGCTTCTACCTACGATGCCACTTGGTTTAAGTTGCGCGAGGTGAGTGTAGGGTACAATTTATCTGAAAAATTAATCTCCAACGCAGGTCTCCAAAATGTCAGAATCGCCTTGGTCGGACGCAACTTGTTCCTATTTTCCAAAGTACCCACCATCGACCCTGAAACCTTTTCTGTCAGAAACGGATTATTCATTCCCGGCTACGAAAGTCAGCAAATTTTCTCCGCTCGAAGTTTCGGATTTTCTGTGAATATTGGGTTTTAGAAGAACGAATGAGTAAATGAGTAGATGAGTAAATGATTTACTGATTATCACGCTAAAAATTAAAGGTTCTTTGACAATTTTTGCATTTTTTGAAATGTAAAATGTAAAATAATAAATGTAAAATGTAAAAGTGCTTGTAGTACGTGTACGATTTTTTTTAGTTTAAAATATCATTTAAAATAAAAATTTATAAAATACGATAAAATACGTTTACTAAACTTTGAAAGTTTTAGTAAACGTAAGGTTCGCACCATTTTAAATTACGAATTTTAAATTAAAATAATATTTATAAAAACTGGCTTAACTTAATGACATTAGCCAAAAACATATAAAGAAACACGTCAGTCTCGCGTCCTACAACTTTTACAGTTTACATTAATTATTTGGTTCTTTGACAATTTTTGCATTTGAGATAAAATTAAAGATTTGCGTCTTGCGTAGTCCACCCCCCAGCCCCCTCCAAAGGGGGAGATTCTTCGCTTCGCGAAGAGCTACTCGCGTTAGTCTCCCCCTTTGGAGGGGGCTGGGGGGGTGGACAGCGTGAAAAACTAATGTTCAAAAATTTCCTAAAATTAGAATAGACTCGCTAATTTCTCTTTTTTGCAAAAATTGTCAAAGAACCTATTATTTTACATTTTACATTAATTTCAACCTCTCTTTTTGTAAAAATTATCATCATAAAAAAAAATATAGATGAGCTATTTTAAAAATATATTATGTTGTTTTATTTTCCTGACGCTTATTTTTTCGTCTTGTGGAAAATTTGAAACACTCAACACCAATCCCAACGAACCCACTTCTGTAACGGCTGATGTCGTACTGCCCGGTGCGATTCGACAAAGCGTAAATGCGAGTGTGGACGCTTCCTATTTGGTCGGAAATATTGCCGCTCAAATCAATGGCAAAACCCTTCGACTCGAAGTAGATTCTTACGTATGGAATGCCTTTCCGACCTACTGGGCGGCTTGGTACGAAAGCCTTAGCAATGTAAAAACATTGGAAAATATCGCCATCGCCAACGACAATGAGGTATTAGAAGGTGTCGCAATCACGCTACGCGCTTGGATTTTCCAAAACCTCACGAATGCTTACGGAAACATTCCTTACAGCGAAGCCACCGCCGGGGCGGACTTGAATTTCACGCCGGCTTATGATGCACAATCTTTTATTTATACGGATTTATTGTCAGAATTGGAACGTGCCGAAGGTTTATTGACCTCTGATAATGGCGATATTTTGGGCGATATTTTGTTGGATGGCGAGGCTGCACAATGGCAGAAATTTGCCAACTCATTGAGGTTGAGATTATTGATGTCTGCGGGTGATAAAATAGATAATGTTGCCGGACAATTTGCTGAAATATTTAATAGTGGCAATTACATTTCGAGCAATGCCGATAATGTTGCGCTGGCTTATACGGGCAGTGCGCCCAATGAATTTCCCGTTGTACCATTAAAGATAGGTGATTTTGACGCAGTGGCTTTCAGCAAAACCGCTCGCGATATTTTGACCTCGTTTGATGATCCGCGTTTGATGCGCTACGCACGACCGGACAATGATGATTATTCGACCTACAGCGCTGCCTTATTTACGGGCGATGTCAACGGAACAGGCGTTTGCGATTCGCTGACGGGTTCGCGTATCGGCTCACAATATTATAATTATCCCGACTTTGTTTCGGCAGATGATTTGGGGCTGCCTATGGCGCAAGGTATCATTATGACCTACGCCGAAGTAGAATTGACACTTGCCGAAGCTGCCGCAAATGGTTGGATTAATTCGGACATCGAAACCCACTATAAGGCAGGCATCGCGGCTTCTATGGAATATCATCAGGTGGATTTAACGCCTTTTGATTGGACAGATTTTGAGGATTTTTACAATAATTCAGGCGTGGCGTATGATGAGGTCACCGATATATGGCAACAAAAATGGATTGCCTTGTTTTTTCACGGCTTAGAACCCTATTTCGAGGTGCGAAGATGGTATGCGTTGAGTGGAAATTCTTTTGACGGCATTCCATTTTTAGATGCTGCCTGTGGCAATGGAAATAACGATATGTTGCCCCTCAGGTTTCTATATCCGGGTGAAGAACAGTCGCTCAATGCCGAAAATTATCAGGCTGCCGTCAATGCCATCGGCGGAAGCAACAGCCAAAATGCAGCGATGTGGATTGTTGAGTGAGTGAGTGAATGAATGAATGAATGAGTGAATGAATGAGTGAATTGAAAAAAATGTAAAATGTAAAACTCCGTCATTCGTCGGTGTAGGTGTGAAACCAACGTATTAATTTGATTTTTAATTTATTAAAAAATAAGAAAATAAAGATGCTTCGTGTACGTATTACAAGTACTTTTACAACTTGTCACGGCGAATGACGGGATTTTACATTTATTATTTTAATTTTACATTTCTAAAAAATGGTAAAATACTTTTAGAGAAAATTTGGTTCTTTGACAATTTTTGCATTTTCCTCCAATGTGGCTTTAGCCCATTGCAATAAATAGTTGAACGACAATGGGTTAAAACCACATTGGAGTAAGGGAGAGTCTTTTTTGCAAAAATTGTCAAAGAACCGAAAATTTAAACATCCCAAATATTTTGAATGAATTAATGGTCTAATCAATGCAATCCCCGTATCAAGTAGTGGGACAAAAATAGGCTTAGTGAAAGAAATTAAATAACATGTGCCATTATACTCGTCTTTTTTCCGTCTAAGAATCCTTTGAAATCCTTATCCCGAACCCCGATTCGGGATAAGGATTTTTGTAGGGAAAAATAGCGGAAAAAGAAACCGTCAAAAAGTAAGGATATTTTTGTCTCACTACTTAAGTACGGGATTTCGTTTTACTCAACATTTACTCATCTATTCATTTAATCATCTATTCATTTTTTACCAACAAATATTTTCTATGACTAAATCCGTTGAAATCACTAAGGCTTACTACGACAGTAAAGAAGTAGATGAATTTTACCATAAAATCTGGGGTGGAGAGGATATTCATATCGGAACTTATATAAGTGGAGATGAATCTATCGAGGAGGCAAGCAGGCAAACGATTTTGAAAATGCTCAAGCAATTGCCTACTATCAAAAAAGGGCATAGAATTTTAGACCTTGGGGCAGGATATGGAGGCGCAGCCCGTTTTTTAGCCCAAGAATACAACTGTCGTGTCGATTGTCTCAATTTGAGCGAAATACAAAACAAGCGCAATATCGAAAAAACAAAAGCGGCGGAGTTGGAGAAGTATATTTCCATCACAGCGGGCAATTTCGAGCAAATCCCGTTTGACCGCGAGACATATGATATTGTGTGGTCGCAGGATGCACTTTTGCACAGTAATGATAAGGTGAAAATTTTTCGGGAAGTAGCCCGTGTCTTGAAACCCGAAGGACGCTTCATTTTCACCGACCCCATGCAAAGCAAGGATTGCCCCGCCGATGTACTAAAAGAGGCACTTGAGCGACTTCATTTGGAGGACTTGGGTTCGGTAAATGAATATAAAAGTTTGGCAAACCGTGCAGACTTGGAGCAGGTTTTAATCAAAAGAATGCCCGAACAATTAACTAAGCATTATGCGATGGTTTTGAAAAAATTGAAGCAATACGAAAAAACGGCTAAAAAATCTAACCGTGCATTTCTTAAAAAAACGATGACAGGCATAGAAAAGTCGATTGAAATGGGCGAAAAAGGATACCTCACTTGGGGTATTTTACAATTTCAAAAGCGAAACGAGTAATTAATGGTTAATGATTAATGATTAATGATTAATTTGTAGGACGCGAGACTAACGTGTTTTTAATTGATTAAAAAATAAGAACATGCGCTACAAATACTTTTACATTACACACTTTTACGTTATACATTAATCATTAATTATTAATCGTTATACATTAATCATTATAAATTCTATGGATAACGAAAAACCAACCCCGACATCTAAAAAATACTTCGACATATACGCGCCTGTATTTTACCCTTCTGCAATCATCATTATACTTTTTATTTCGCTGACCTTGCTCATTGGTAAGCCGATGGAGACGATTTTTGCCAATACACAATCGGCGATTACCTCCGGTTTTGGTTGGTTGTTTGTTTTTGCGGTCAATGTATTTTTGGCATTTGCGATTTATTTTTCTGTTAGCAAATTTGGTAAGATTCGCATCGGTGGAAGGGATGCCAAAACGGAATTTTCAACCTTTGCTTGGTTTTCCATGTTGTTTAGTGCAGGATTGGGAATTGGGCTGATGTTTTACGGCGTTGGCGAACCGATGATGCACTTTTCCAACAGCGTCATCAATGCCGAACCCCTCACGCCCGAAGCCGCTGATACTGCCATGAAATATACCTTTTTGCATTATGGTTTTCATGCTTGGGCGGTGTACGCGGTGCTGGGATTGGCACTCGCATTTTTCACTTTTAATAGAGGGCTTCCCCTGACGATGCGCTCGGTTTTTTACCCTTTGCTCGGCGATAGAATTTACGGCTGGATTGGGCATGTGATTGATGTAGTGGCAGTTGTGGCGACCTTGTTTGGCTTGGCAACATCACTGGGCTTGGGCGTTCAGCAAGTCTCCGCAGGATTGAACTTTTTAATCGGAACAGCCGACACTATATGGTTTCAGGTCATCCTTATCGCGGTGATTACGGGTGCCGCAACTATATCGGTCGTCTTAGGGCTTGACAAAGGTGTGCGCGTATTGAGTGAATGGAATATGAGACTGGCACTCGTCTTTTTGGGCTTGATGTTGTTGCTCGGTCCGACCATTTTTCTGCTGGATGCTTTTTTGCAAAATGTCGGTAATTATTTGCAGGAAATGATTGCGCTTGGCGCATTTACGGAAGTGTATAAAGGCACAACATGGCAGCACGATTGGACGATTTTTTATTGGGCTTGGTGGGTGGCTTGGTCACCTTTTGTGGCGATGTTTATTGCGCGAGTGTCCAAAGGTCGTACCGTTAGGGAGTTTTTTATTGGCGTGATGATTGTACCTGCCTTGCTGACTTTTTTGTGGATGACGGTTTTTGGAGGTTCAGGTATCTACTTGGAACTGAACAATATAGCTGTCATTTCGGATGCTGTTAACGAAAATATTGCAACGGCTCTTTTCGTAATGTTGGAACAATATCCATTAAGTACGTTTACTTCTGTCATAGGAATTATGTTAGTAATGGTTTTCTTCGTAACTTCGTCCGATTCTGGTTCTTTGGTGATTGACAGCCTCACCGCAGGCGGAAAATTGGATGCCCCCGTTGGACAGCGCATTTTTTGGGCATTGACGGAAGGTGCAGTTGCGGCAACCTTGTTGCTGGGCGGCGGTTTGAAGGCTTTACAAACGGCTTCTATTACTACTGGTTTGCCCTTTGTTCTTATTCTTTTGGTGATGTGTTACAGTCTCTATTTGGGACTCGAAGAAGAGCAATCGGAAATGGATGCCCGAAAGCGTAAGAAAGAACGCCAATCTCACGAAGACATTCTCGCTGAATTAATTGAGAAAAGAAAAACAAAAGCCAAATGATGCACAGAGCAAAACATATTCATGATTTGTCTTGACCTCACGGAAATGGACGAACTATTAATCCGATATTAATTAAAATTTGAACGAGTACTTCGAAGTACAATACAAAAATAAATAACGATAAATAATATGCTAATAATCGAAAGAAAAAGTAATGAGACCATTGACCGAATGGTAAAACGGTATAAAAATAAACATCGCAACGTAAAATTACGGGATGAATTGAGGGATCGCAAACAATTTGTAAAGCCCTCTGTAAAACGACGTATGGAGATAATAAGCACTATGTACAGTATAAGAAAATACGGTACAGAGGAGTGAGTTGATGTAAAATATCAAATGTAAAATGTAAAAGCTTTAGGACGCGAGAATATCATATTTATTTCGTATTTAAAATATGAAAATAAAAATATTTATTCGCGTCCACCCTGACGAATGACGGGGTATTCAAGCACTTTTACATTTTACATTTATTATTTTACATTTCTTTACCTTCAAAATCAATCCTCAACTTTTGGGGATTCTGCCATAGGTGAGTCAACCAAGGCGGTGATAATCGGCGCAGCGTCTACATTTTCGATATTCAAAAAGTCGATAATCGTATCAAAAGAACTTTGAAGCCTAAATAAATCCTGTTCGGAGAGCTTTTTCAATTTTGCGGAGAGTTGTTCGTGCATTGGTTCGGGGGTCTCTTTGAGCAATTCCATTCCTTTTGCCGTAATGGTAATCATTCCCACTCTTTTATCTTTGTTTTTAGGCAATCTCGCGACCACTCCCTTCTTTTCCAAACGACTGATAATCCCGGTGACTGTACTCGCATTGAGTTGGAGAAAACCCTTGATTTGCTTGTGCGAAGCCTGAAAACTTTCCTGTTCACTTAAAAAAGTCAAACAAAGTAATTGCGGAATACTAATACCGTATTCTTTTTCAATTCGCTTACTTTCCAAATTTACAGAACGAATAATTTGGCGTATTCTAATGAGAATTTCTGTGTATTTCATCTAATCTAAATTGAGCAAAATAATGCTTAAAGATAGTCATTAGTTTTATTTTGTAACAATCAGGTCACTAATACTACATTAAGACTCTCGCTTATCCCCAATACAGGGGGAAAGTAACACAGGCTTCCAGCCTGCACTGCGTTAGCTCATCCTGTTTTATCGAAGTAACGTGTCGATATAATGCGGTGCAGGCTGGAAGCCTGTGTTACTTTTCCTCAAAAATGAATTTCACCCTATATTGGGGATGAGCAAGAGTCTTAATGTAGAATTACTGGAATGAAAAATATACGGAATATGTGTATTTTTCCCTTACCGCCAACTGAAAATAAATGACTAAGTATTTTATATGAAGATTCAAGAAGAAAAATATCAGATTGAAAGATATGATTTATCAGAGGATAAATCTTTAAAAGGCTGGAACGCAGCAGATGAATATCTTTTAAAAGCCTTTATTTCTAAAGAAATTAACCCAAGTCATCTATCTATCTATAATGATAGATTTGGATTTCTATCCTGTTATCTACATTCGTATGACCCAATGTTGGTTTTAACCCAGAAAAGTCAAGAAAAATCTATTGAATCTAATTTAGCAGCTCATAATCTTCCTTTATTGAGTTGCTCAACTCCACTTTCGTCTCTTGAATATAGAATGGATTTTGCTATAATTAAAATACCAAAATCTTTAGCTTTATTTCAATTGTTCCTCGAACACATTGTACATAATTCGACAGAAGATATAACAGTTTTATGTGGATTTATGACCCGTCATTTTACGCCCAAATTATTAAAAATAGCAGGAGAGTATTTTAATTCAGTTGAACAAAGCAAAGCCTTGAAAAAATCCAGACTTTTAGTGCTTTCCGAAAAGAAAGAGGTCCTAAAAAGAGATGTAATCACCTCTTTAGCTTACAATAACCAGAATTATTTGCAATATTGGGGCGTATTTTCTTCCGGACATATTGATTATGCTACTCAGTTTTTATTAACTAATCTTGAGCTGAAGAAAACAGATGAATGTATATTGGACTTAGCTTCAGGCAACGGAATTATAGGGAGTGAAGTATTTAAACAACTTCCAGATTCAGAAATTCACTTGATGGATGATTCAAATTTGGCAGTTTCGTCAGCTAAGTTAAATATAAAAGGAGAAAGAATCCGTCATCATTTAAATGATAATCTTTCCATTTTTGCGGATGAATATTTTGATTTAATTGTTAGTAACCCTCCGTTTCATTTTGAATATGAGATAAATATTCAAGTGCCAATTCAACTTTTTAAAGAATGTTACCGATGTTTGAAAAAAGAAGGGAACTTTCAGTTAGTCGCAAATAAACATTTAAATTATAAAGTACATTTAGAACGTATTTTTAAATCTATTCAAATTGTATCTGAAAATAGTAAATTTGTTGTGTATAAATGTACAAAGGAATAAGGATATCTTCGCCAAATTGAGAATTGAGAATTATTTCACATAAGATGCCCCATAATGCGAAGTATTTTTTTCGCCTAAGGATTTTTTGAAAACCGCACATCACAACGATAATCGTATCGCGAAACACTACTGATTAAAACACAATCAATATCCCGGATAACCTATTCTACATGAAAAAACCAATTCTACATTAACCGGTTTACCATTATGTTGGGCGGGAATCCATTGCGGCATATTTTTAAGTCTACTCTCAACAATTTTATTTTTACCTTCGTTTCCACATTCGGCTTTGATCTTAGTAATATTTCCTTCTTTGTTCACCATAAATTTAAGATAGGTGGAGCTGTCTTTTATATTATCACTTCTGTTTAATGAGATAGTACTGCCCCCATAGATTCCAGGGCTGATATGTTGCCTGATATATTGTTTATTGCAGACTTGCTTGTTCCCGTCCGTCATTCCTTCGCATTTTGTAATATAAGCCATTTTTTCAGGGATTATAAAATTCCCAGCATCGGATTTTAGAGGTTTTGATGTATCAGTAACCAGATATTGTCTTTCATCAATGTCTATGTATAAATGCCTTACAAAATCTACAGGTACGCCTGCTTTCTTGCCGGGTATCCATGGAGGCATTGCTTGAAGTGCCTTCATGACGGCATCTCCAAAACCATTTGAATCGTGAAGAATTTCGGGATTCACGACATTTCCCTCTTTATCCACTACAAAACTAATATTCACTTTGCCCCCTCCCTTACCTATGTATTCTATAGGATATTCGAGGTTGTCGTAGATGAAACCTTTCGCGTTTCTTATTGAAGAGTGTTGACTTCTATCCTTATTCTCTACATGTTCACGGTCTGGAAAATACGGCATTACATCAGCTTGTCTGTGTATTTTTTTATCTGAAATTTTAGGCTCGGATGTTTTAGGTATTGTTTTTCTTTCAGCCTCCAAATTCATATCAGCACACATCAACGCACTTGTCAACAACACAAGCGGCAACAACACCTTCAACAAACTCCCCACAAATGATGAACGACGACGAGATGTACCTTTTCCTTTTATATATGGTTTTTGTTTTTTATTGTATGTCATAATATTCTATTTGATGACCAATGACTTACTCAAAAATATGGATTTAAATATTAAAAAACAATTAATGGAAGGAATATCAATTTGTGGTTTAGAATTTTTTATGTTAATTTACAGAAATAATATCTCACTACAATGAATACGAAACAACTACATCAAGAAGCATCAATGACTATGCAACAAGCCATCGTGTTACGAGCACAAGGCGATGAAGAAGCTGCTCATAAACTATTCACAAAGGCTTTGGGGCTTGAAAAACAAGCGGCACTTTCATTATTGACGGATTTTGATAACGAACCGACACGAAGTGTTTTGTTTAGAAGTGCCGCGAGCCTTGCGATGAACTGCAAAAAATATCGTGAGGCAGAAAAGTTGGTGGCACAAGGTTTGGCAGGCGACCCACCACAAAAAATAATGAATCAACTCCGAGAATTATACCAACAAATCAGTGCCCATCTGTACGCTGAAGTTGCGTAGCTTTCAAATCTTAGGTACCAAAACAGGCGTCTCCTTCTTATACGCCTCATAATCTGCCTGACCGCCCCACTTCTTTTCTGCTTTTGCTTCGAGCATCGGCACACCACTCACACGCGTAAGCAGCAGCGTAACAAACACAGGCGAAATCAACCCCACCCACTGCCAACCTTGCAGCACAGGCACAGCGATAATCGTCACCCCAACCCAAAGCAAAATCTCTCCAAAATAATTCGGATGCCGCGAGCGCGACCACAAACCCGTCTGAATAAACTTACCTTTATTCGCAGGATTTTTACGAAATTGAGTCTTTTGATAATCTGCCACAACCTCGATAGCAAAGCCAATCGCCCACACAATCAAACCAATAATTGCAAAAGCTCCAACATCCACACGCTTCATCGCAGTAATCGCAATGATGGCCGGTGCAGCCGTCAATGTCACCCAAAGGGCTTGGATTGTCCACGCATTGAGGAAGCGAAAAAAGTTGGGTTTAATGGCATCAAAGCGGTCATCTTTTCCCGCCTCTTGTACTCTACGAAAAAGAAATGTCCCCAATCGAGTTGCCCAAATCATCACCAAAGTCGCCAACAAAACAGACCGCACATCCATACTATCACTCAACACCAACGCAATAATCGTAACCGAAATATAAGTCAAGCTACCCGTCAAATCATAATATTTTTCTGTTTGACTGCGATAAGCCGGAATGAAAGCCAACCAATTTATAAGAAATGCCCAACCAATACAAATCATAAAAACCGGAATGCCATTTATTGCTCGCCCATGATGCGCTCCTGCGAATGCCACGAGCAATCCGAACGTTGGGACGATAATCAAGCTTTTGCGTATTTGTTGTTTTGTCATTTCGTATTTTTATTTATGCCATAATTCAATCACGACAACACTTACTACT
>Ga0209093_1000888_pt1 | contig 16801 bp, 21 predicted proteins | sample SidtaG_4_FD_187450 | JGI IMG/M metagenome (GOLD analysis project Ga0209093, IMG submission 187450) | Marine algal microbial communities from Sidmouth, United Kingdom - Sidmouth_Male1 metaG (SPAdes) (version 2) | ecosystem: Host-associated > Algae > Red algae > Unclassified | place: Sidmouth... | reverse complement strand
TCGATGAGGGGTGTCCCAAATCGTGTTTTCTTCACAGGGGGCTACATGGCGGTCTTTTTCACATTTTTATTGGTAAGGTGGTGCCCTTTTCTTCGTGCACAAACTGTCAGCACATGCCTGCCCTAGTTTCCGTGCATTTGATTGGGGGGCGTGATCGTCACCTGTCGAAGCTGCAATGAATGACACTTCCCCCCATGACACGTGAGGTTGTGCCGCCTCTGCTAACACTGTCAGGGGCCGTTCTGGCAACGCAGAGGGTCCGAGTGGGTCACATTACATCATCGGACCGCTGCAGAAGGCCAGTGGGCCCAGAAAAAGAGAAAAAACCGCGATGTCTCATTTTTGGGACACGCACCATAAGACCTTGTTTTTCAATTAGTAGGACAGGTGGGGGCCACACCATATTGGTGTTGCTTTTGCTTGTTTCATGACATTGTATATGATGACTTGCAATGTAAGTAGTACTACTGAGTATGTCACAAGAATTGCGGTACGCCTGACAGGATGACTGCACTGCTGGCCAACGAGGTCTTGTTGTCGTCAGCTTGCACAGCCGTCGTAGCAGAGCGGCGTTGTGTAAACGGTCTGCGCGTCTGTTTTCATCCATCGCCCTGGAAAATCACCCTCTCGCTGCGGTAGAGCCGTCCTGGTCTGGATTTCGGGTCGCGAGGTGTGCGATGCGGCCCGCAGGCGGCGCTGAGAGTGGGGGGAATGCGGCACAGCCTCGGCTGTCAATGGCCGCACGGGCACGTGGAGCGGCCCAGGGCGGCCCCACAAGGGTACTGTACATACTGCGGCTGGGGCCGTCGCTCATGGGAACGAGCCGCCGGCCGGCCCTCGACTCCAAGGGGGGCCATGAATGGAATGGATATACTGTATTCATTCTGTATTTAAATAAATTCATTCCAACTACTACACGCAGTCACAAACCGATCCAGTACACTTCTGAAATTCTCTTTTCATCCATAGAGGTGGCGTGAGTGCCTCGCAGGGAGAGGGATGGGGGTGTACGGTCGGTAGGAACGTCAAAACATAGTTTATTCAGGTGACGAATAACATGATTAATCGATAGATTTATCGAACTCTCTCGGTGACATGCTTCATTTTATCCGTCCATGAGGGCGGTACTGTAGGTGAGGGGAACGAGTCGCTCGCGATCCCCGCCGCACCACCTCGCCACCAAGTGGTTGGGGTTCCACAACGACACGCTAGTTTGACCATGGGGCGGCGAGGTACGGGAGGACCTCTTGCCTGTGAGTGAGAGCGTGCAATGTCGGCGACGCGGGGCCGTGCACCAGATACGAGAATAGGAGGAGAAGGAGCGGAAGATAAATAATGCATCACGATACAAAAGCATACAGGATGCCAGAGACAGAAGCCAGAAAAGAAGGGGGAACAAACTCAAAAAGAAAAGGACAGGGTCACACCTCCGGCTCCACCAGGACACACTCGCCGCTGTCGTCTCGCACAGCCGCCGCCAGGGCGGCGGCGGGCGACGGCCGCGCGGACACGAGCGCCGGGGCACCCGTCGGATCCTCCTCCCGACCGACAGCCGCCGACGCGTCCACGGGGGGCGACGGAGGCACGGCCACGGCGGCCCGCACCGCCAGCTCGACGGCGGGCGTCGATGGCGGCACCGCCATCGGCTTGTCGCCGGGTGACAACGGCGGCACCGACATCGCCGCCCGCAGCGCCGCCAACAGCGGCTCGCCCCACCCGACCATCGCAGACTTGTCGGCTCCCGCTGGCGGTGGCGCGGCCACCGCCGCCCGCACCGCCGCCACCAGATGCTGCGCCGTCTCTTTGGCGCGCGCCGGCGGCAGCGCCGTCACAGCCGCCAGCACCGCCGCCAACAGCAGCTTCCCCCCCCCGACCGGCGCGGACACGTGGACTGCCGCAATGATATCAAGTACGTAGTTTATGTAACATCGATATGGTGGCCCCTATGGGGCTGTGTATGCACATTATTGCTCAGTTAGCTTGCATGCCAACGATCTTACTAATCGATACGCCGATGATGGGCGTGGTAGAGAAAACGGCCGTCGAAACCGGAGTCTCGCGCTCCCCCCCCTGGATGTCATCGTCAGGAGGGCGGTGGCGGCCTGGTACAGGTGACGTCGACGGCCAAGGGCAAAGATGCACATCAGTCCACATCGTTGGTTGGGACCCTGAGCAAAAGAGGTGGAATCATGGCATTGTTGAACAGAGTAAATGATGAGAAAAAAAACTGAAGTCACAAGAAATAATCAAAGAATGCTGATATTCTCATTTATTTTGGTCAGCCATGCCATACAGTCATCTGAGGAGGGGTCGGAGCCGGATAGGGCCTTCGAACGTTGTGAAGCATTCTGTGTGACTTTTCAAGCTGGATTATTGGGCTGCAATGAACGGGCACTCTGTGGCCAGTCGTTAGCTCACTTGAGTTAACGATTGGCTGTGAGCGCTTCTTGGGAAGCGACAACAGCCAGTCGTTAACTATTTCGGAGATAACGATTGGACAGAAATCCTCCTCAGCATCCGGGTTCTTGTGTGTGCATGGTACGAGGGCCGCTTTGTGAGGATTTTGAGAGGTGTGACGCGCGGGGGCGGTCTACTTCGGACGCCCCACCAGCCGTGGCCCGATTTTCCGGTTGAGCGGGGCCTCGGCCCGGATTCGTAGTTGGCGGAAATTAGGTCCGGGCCTGAGCGAACCACCCTTTGGGTCGTGCTCCCCTGTCGTGCGCACGCTTTTGGTTGTGCGCGCCGCCCGGTTTTCTGGGGTTGACGCCCCCTTCGGGTTGTGCGCCCCGTTTTTTTAGCGCCCACTTGTTCTCGTGCGGCGCGTCGGGCTTCTGGGTGAAGCACCCTTTGGGTCGTGCTCCCCTGTCGGGCGCACGCCTTTGGCTGTGGGCGCCGCCCCGTGTTTCCGGTTTGAAGCACCCGGCGGGTTGTGCGCCCCGTTCTTTTAGCGCCCACTTTCTCTTGTGCAGCGTGTCAGTTTGCTGGGTGAAGCACCCTTTTGGGTCGTGCTCCCCTGTCGTGCGCACGCTTTTGGCTGTGCGCGCCGCCCGGTTCTCTAGGGTTGACGCACCCGTCGGGTTGTGCGCTCCGTTTGTGTGCTCGCACTGGCGCGCGCTCCCCGCGCCAAGAGACTGGGTGTGGCGTAGTCCTCAGGTTGTGGGGATCGAGTGACTCACCCTTAGGGTGTTGCGGCTCCCCGTCGCACGAGCGCCACGCCAAAAGGCATCCGGAGTCACCCACCGTCCTGGTTGTGGGTCTCGCGCTGGCGCACGCGCAACACCGTCAATTGGGGGGAGCGACGCACCCTCCGGGTTGTGTGGCATCCCTTCGGGCGGTCCCCCCCAATTATCGCTCGAGCGACGCACCCTCCGGGTCGTGGGGCTCCCCAGCACAGAGAGGCACACAGGGCGACGCACCCTTCGGGTTGTGCGGCTGGCGCTTGTGGCTGTGCGGTGCGGAGCGGCGCGTGGTGGTTTGCACCCTTGTTGATGCGCGGTATAACTTGTCGCACCCTTCGGGCTGCGCAAGTTTTTTCTGGTGCAAGCGACGCGCCTAGCGCCGCCTGAGCGACGCACCCTTCGGGTGGTGCGGCTCCGTCTGACGCAAGCGTCGCATTGCCGGGAGGGTGGAGTGACGCACCCGCCGGGGCGTGTGGCTCCTCCTCGTTCTCTCCCCGATCCAAGTGGCGCTGAGAGCGACGCACCCTTTGGGTTGTGCGGCTCGCGCCTGTTGCTGTGCGGTGCGGAGCGGCGTGCGGTGGTTTTCCCCTTCTTGTTGCGCAGTCCTTTTTGTCGCACCCTTACCAGGGGGGTTTTGTGCGGTTTCTTGTCGCCTAAAAGACGCACCCTTCGGGTTGTGCGGCGTTCTGGGACGCACCTCTCGGGTTGTGAGGACTTCCCTGGCGCAAGCTGACCTCCGGGTGGCGCGTGTGGTGGTTCACCCTTTGGGTTGTGCGGCTTTCCGTTCTTCGCGAACGCGTGCGCGTGTATGCTTTCTGTCGCTCCCTTGAGGTCATCCGCGTCCGCCGGCCGTGTTTCCTGGGCTCGCGAGTCTCCGCGCCCGTTTTTTACGCCCGTCACCGTCAGTACTCGCGTGCCACGCTGTCCACGCACCCCCCCGAAGTTGCGCTCCGCCGAAGAGTGCTCGCCAGTGTCTATCAGCTTCCAGGAGCCAAGATGGATGGCGGCCAGCGTCTACCGCAAGATGGTCCGATTGGAAAGCGCAAGCAGCCGACGCAGGCGGCTCGAGCCAATGCAGACGGGGACGACAGTGCAGCCGATGAGGATGTGGCTTCGGCCGGTCGTGCTCCACGTGACCATGCGGCGGGCTCGCTCGCACCAAGGCGATCATGTGTGCGTCGTGGCTTGCGCCGCGCAGGCGGGACGGCACAAAAGCGGCTAGAAGGGGAATGTGGCGTCACTTCGGGGGGCGGGCCGGCATGGATCTCTCGGGCAGCTGCGGCGGGCGCTGTGCCGTGGCCCGGGTGTGCGGAATCTGGGACTGGTGGGACGCGCCAGCCCCCGTCGTACACGTACCATCCGTTCTTGCCGCCGTCTGCTCCGGCACATGCTCATCCATACGACGCATATCATGCTCGGTATGGCGCTTTTCCAGCGGTCGCACCTTCACCGCTGGGGTATGCCCCGCTTGCACTACCCTGCTACCCCCCCACAGCTACCTACTGCCGGGCCACTCCTACTGTTCCCGTTTTACCCCAAACGCCGCAGACCCTTCTTGATGCGTCCCGGCACCGGTGCACCCCCATTCGGACGGTGCGTTACCTCCGCGCAAGAGGACGAGGGTCAACTTCGGTGAGTCGGGACGTTCGGACCGCTCCTCAAGCCCACCCATTGACTTCTTGAAAACTGTGCTGGAAGACGTCGGTATGGGGCAACAAGATCGCAAGGGTGGTCCGTGTTCGCTCGCAGTGGGCAGCATAATCAGCGCTCTGCGCTGCGCTGGGCCAGCTGTGGACATGGATGTCACTTCCAAGGCAGTGGACAACTGTTCAAGTGGGTGTGGGAATGCTGGACGATTGGGCCAGGGGCTGTGCGCCGCATATCGCATGTTGAAGGGCGGCTCACCACTAGATGCGGTGGTGCGATACGCTGCATCCATGGTAGCGACCAACTGCTGCCAAGGGCATTGCCGTGCTGTGCCCCTCAATGGAGGTGAGGCGTCCGATGCGACACTCTCGCAGCGGCCATCTCTTCCTCACCAAGCTCCTCCCGGATCGTCGCGCGCTTCGCCAATCGCAGAATTCTCGACTGGAGCCCCTGACCAGCGCCGACGTGGTCGTACTCCCGCACCTGGTGCACATGTGGTGGCGTCAACGCCCCGGTCACCCCCCCATGAGAGCTCACTCCCCACCGCAGACGTTTCCCGTTCTCTCGGATTTGGCTCTCAGCGACCTGGCCGCAGGGCGTCTCCTCCGCGTCTTGGCGATCAAGCCCGTGTTGGGGTCGTTGCCTCCCCTCGCCCGTGCCCCCACGAGATGTCGTTGGAGCGGTTGAGCGACCACGAGACGACACCCGTGACACCCGTGAAGTCTTCTGGTCTTCGACGCCAAGCCGTGTTCTCTTTCAGGCTGATGGACACGCTCACTGCGTGGCTGAGCCGTGAGACGGCAGACCGGCGTCAGCGCACGACGTTGCATCTACCTTCCTGGATTGGGACCGATCGCAACGAAGGTAGAGCCGTTGAGTTCTTGTGTAGCTCCGTGCGGTCGCGGAGGGACTCGCCGGTGCCACGCTGGTTCTCTGCGAGCTTTTTAGTTGCCCGTGTGTACCATGGCGGGCGATGGTTTGATATCATCTTCGTGGGCTTGGCGCAGGACATGCCGATGCTGTGCGGAGAGAACGATGCCGACGAGCAATGCAACAAGTACTCGTGGTCCTCTTCTGTGCGAGTGATGGACCCGACTGGACGGTCGAGTGACAGAGCTGTGGATGCATGCGTCTCGTTCCTGTTCCGAGTGCTAAGCGCGGCAATGAGCCGCTGCTTTGTTGAACGCAGCGACGCTATTTATGGCGTGTCATCGAGCGGTCGCTTCGGCGCTACTTGACTGTTTCGCGCATGCGACAGCCGGGCGGACCAGAGGAGGACGGGGGGTGTCTTTTGCTCTCTCGTTTATGTTTTTTATTGTGCTCTACCCCGCCACACGCGAGCAAGCTGCTGCACAGCGCCATCGACACCGACTGGACAGGCGCAGTGAACACAAGCTCAGTCGCGAGCAGCTTCCTGGACCTGGTGCAAGCTGCGCGGCCAAATTCATCCATCGACGAGCGACGTCACGGTGCGGACGCACGTCGCTTCCCACTTGTGGGGGGTCCGTGGCAAGCTGGTGAGGCTCGGAGTCCGTCCGCATCCCTTCCAAGGGACAACCCGCCTGTTCGTGGCCCTGTGTCTCTTAATCTCGCGGTCGATCTCGCATCGGTCAACTCCCGCGGCGGCGACGACGCGTTGAAGAGGCGCCGTGGTTCCACCGCGCCTCTATCAAGCCGACCGGCAGCGGAACGGGACTCTTCTGCAGGCGATGCGTTGCTTCGTCTTGGTGCACGTCTGAAGCGGTTGCAACCTGCGTTGGAGGCGCGCCAGAGGGACAATGGCAAAGCGTCACTCGTCAATCGGGACGAGAGGCGAGAACGTGGAACAAGTCGTGGTGCCAGCGCTTCTGCTGCGGCGGCTGCCGTCAGAGAGAGTGGCGACGTTACGCATCGTCGCCCCAGCCCTGGTCCCGCTGAAACCCTCCGTGATGGCCGTTCAGGACGCGGTATGAGCTGCAAAGAACAAGCCGACGTCCTTTCTGGTCGCTGGCCTGACGACGATGAAGACGATGGGCCTGCGTCCGGAAGGGATCCACGTCGGTCGCCATATGACCAAGACACCCGTGGTGAGGCGGCTGCCTCTGCGCGGGAGTCGGCGCGAGCGGGCAACCGTTACCCCGTTCCGCAGCCAGTGCTGTTGGCGTCGACTTCAAGGAGCAACAGAGGCTTACTGTAACGGTATTGGGCCTCCACCACTGTCAGCCGCCGTGAAGTTCTTGAAAAGGTAGATATCGGAGGGTAGCGTCTCGAACCCGCGACTTCCGGAATAGTAGTCAGGTACCTTGACCACTAAGCTACGGGCCCAATCGGCCTGTCCCCCAAGCCAAATCCCAACATTAAATGTCTGGATTATTAGATAATCCGCCTTCGGGCATGCCGGAACGTAGCAGCCTCAATACTGCTACACTTACCACCCACCGTCAGCTTCCCCGCACCACTGGGCTCGGGCGTAGAGGTGGTTGTTGACTGCGCTGTTACGGAGATGAAGGCGCGCCGACAGGCCAAGAAGCAGCGCGTTGCGGTGGTAAATGAGTCGCCAGCAAGACACACGGGTTCCACCAACAGCCACAAGTCGCTCTCGAGTTGCACTTCGGGCTCGGCGACATCCAAATCGAGCGCATGCCCATCATTGGGAAGTAGCGGTTCGAGTGCGGCCCCAAGATCCTCGCCAGCTAGAGGCGCCTTTTCGGCCTCTTCGTCTGCAGCGAACCGCTCCGGCTCTGAGAGCATGTTTCCGAGGGAGCCCTATGGTTTGACGCACTCATCCGACGGGAGGGAGTCCCGTGTGGCCAATGATTCCTCCAAAGACGCGTCACCGTCCTCGTCGAGCTCATCACGCAGCGAGACAGAGTCTGTTTCGTTGTCACAACGTCAGGACAACACGGCGGTCTCCTCGGGGAGACACCCAGATGCCAAAAAAGTGGTCGGCAACGAGATTGTTGCGAAAGAAGCACGACCGCCTAAGAATTCCAAATCCATTGTGGCAGCTCGGGTCGTGCCAGTGAATGGTCTTCCACTGCACGGTGTGCCGTACTTGATTCGCCAACAAACACGAACACTTGAGACGGACGGAGTGGTTATTCTCCGCGTCAGTCGTGACTTGCGGCCGTCGTCATGTGCTCTGCCTGCAGAAGGAAAAGTTTCAGTGTGGCGCCAAAAGTTTCAATCATATCCCACCATTGTCAGCACAGACATGACTGACCCGGACATTTCGGGTCGGGAGACGGCGAAATTGGGACATCTTTTGCCCAGCTCGACGGTGAAGCAGATGACTCTGAAGGAGGCAGCAGCTGCGACTCGGCTGAGCTCGAGAGCACTGCAGGCTGCCTTTCCCGGGTTCAACGAGCAGCTCTTTGTGGAAAACATTAACGAGGCCGGTCCCTTTTGGGAAAAGGTCTCCGTTTCCGGAAAGCACAGCGCAGACGGTTCTGTGACAAGACGGGAGCCCTGTTTGCAGTACACCCGAAAGCCAGCTGTCAATGCGATTGACCTGTTCTACCCCAGCGACGTTCTCCCGAGTCCTGCCGACGGCCTGAGCCGCAGCCCTGGCAATCTGATGTTTGCCTGGCAGGCACCGCGCCTTGTCCCATCCAGTCGACTGGCAAGTCCGAGAATCCTGAACCACTTTGGTATGGCGCAGGCCTGCACGACGTACGAGGGCATTACAACAAGCATGCTCTATCGCGGGTCACTTGGGACGATGTTCCCCTGGCATGTCGAAGACAGCATGCTTCCCTCGGTATCATATTGCCAGTCGGGCACGCTCAAGGTATGGTTGGCCGTGCCGGCTCATCAGAGAACACTTTTCAAAGCTCTGTTACTGAAGTACATTGATCCATTCGTGCTGACCGCGGCAGACGGAAACATCTGGGACGTACTGGCCATCAAGCGTCTGTTCTTTCCACCGACATTTTTCCTAGAGCACGGTGTTCAGGTCACACGAGCCGAGCAGCGCGCAGGCGACTTCATTGTGACGGCCTCTGGGGCCCTCCACAGTGGCATGAACCTGGGTGTCAACCTCACGTCGGCTACCAATTTCCCCACCCCCAGCTGGTGGCGCCTGGGAATTCAGCATGGCGCTTTCGCGCGAGAGTTGGGCCGCCACGTGCCCTATCCTCTGGAGAAGATGATAATACAGTCATCTCAACAATTGGTGGCAGGGAAGTGGTGGAGGGGAGACGCGAACATCCTGAAAGCGTGCGATCCCGAGAACGTTTTCATGGACGTGAAGGTGGCCGAGAAGTTCGTCTTGGAGTGCGTCGATCGCATCACAGCCTTTGTCAACTCTCGAGAGGGCAAAGTGTCGGTGGTGCCTTTCTCTGGCGTATCGGAAGCCGTCCGCAAGTTCCTCTGGATGGCCCGCACTCCTCCGTCCACAGAGTAAAACGACATGCGCGTCGACCACTCCAGAGACGGTGCCCTGTGCAAAGACCGCAATGCTCTCTGTTGGGCCGATGCCGTAGTGTGCCCGACGTGCCTTGAGTACTTTGGGAAAAGAGCGCAGGAGGAGGCTCCTCTGTCGTGCTGGCGCTGTGTGTCAAGCACCTAAAACGAATGGCACAGGGAGGAAGTGGGGAACAACACCTTGGTTGTCGTGAAAGGCTCCCACGAGCCTTTGGTGGTTTCCCGTCGATGCGGGGAGGCTGGGAAGCAGCTTGTTCGCGGATTGAGGAGACTGCTTCAGCGGGTGGCATGAATTTGTTTCGCTCATGATCGTGATTCTCTCATTTTTTATGTCACTCCCGTGCATGGATCCTTCTGTAAAACGAAAGTTTTCTTCGTTTTTCGCGAGAGCCCCACTTCCCAATGTGTGCGATGCTCCGAGGCCCACGACCAAACATCGATAAATCAGACAGCTGCCTATACAGAAGGGTTCCTGACAAGCTGTACTGACCTTTTCGCGTCGCGTTGTTCTGCAGGAAAATGCATTTTCTCCACTCGTGAAAATATTGTGGATATGTTTATAATTTAGGCACAATATGAATGAAGCAGTTCGCACTCATCAGGTCAGTACACAAAATCAACCACATTTGAATGGAAAACCGGACCGCTTGGAGAACAATCGAAAAGCCGACCCAGATGGTAGGGCGAGCGCCAGCTCCTTTACGCTCTCGCAGGCCACAATGCACCGTCTCGAAGGGTCTTCTAATTCTACCATTGCTGGTCCGCCGTCGGCGGCTGCCGATGCAGTCTGGGGAGAGCCCCCATTGACGACCAAGTGACGTACCCGAGGCAACCATCGTTGGCATGAAACGAAAACCTGTTGCTCAATTGTAGCGACGTCAAGCACGCGGTAGAAATGCAACTCAGGCACAGCTTCGGGCACAGATTGTGCCGCGTTCGCATCCGTCTGCGTCGGAGGGGTTTGCAGCACGGCGATAGTGGCGCCTGCATGCACTTTGAAGAGATGGCGGTTGCTCTTTGCGCTCTTCCAGAATCTCAAAACCATACCAGCAGCGTATTGGGTCCACAAAGCGCTGAAGTGCGAGCATTGCTGCATTCCTCGTGTCGACCACGCCTCGGCGCGCTTGTCAGGAAATCAAGAGTCAAATCCGAGCTTATGCTGAAGCACAGCTTCCGTTTCCTGTCCGTTAGGGTCTGTCAGCCACTCCTGTGGAATGCCGTACTTTTCTGGAGCGGCAAGAACCCTGGAAAGCATCTCAACATCCCGCCATCTCTGCATCGAGAAGCCAGCAGGACCATGGCTGTTGCTCCGCTCAATTTCTCTCTTGGAAACTTGATGGAACTTTTTGAACAGCAGCTCGCATATGGCCGGCCCAATTTGAACAAGTGGCAGGGTCCGATAGAGAAGCTCGAGGACTCTGTGCACGCTTGGCTTTTCCCAGTTGATCCCTTTACTTGTGAAGGAGGCGAGCTCTTTGAGCAGAGAACATCCCAACAGCTGTAGCGTGTGAACGGTTGGCTTGCAGCGGACGGCATGTTCCCCGTCGTTCCGAATTGTTGGGCGGAAGAACAACGCGTTTGCAAACGCATGTAGAGCTTTAAGCGCCGCAAGAACCGACACAGCCAACGCCGGTAGAACGGTTTCTGAGTGCATGTCATCCAGCACTGTCGGAGCAATAGTGAGAAGAACAGCGTAGTCGGACATGGACAAGGTTGTGCCACCCATCTTCTCTGGCTCAAAGGCCTTGAGAACGGTATGTCGGGGTACATACCGGGAACACGCACGCATGTCATTCACAAACTCATCCCTTTGAAGGACTGAAAGCGCATTGTAAACCTGTTGAAGTAGCGGGCCGGCTAGATTGAAGAATAGCAGATGAGATGGCGCCACTATGACGTGCTCGTGGACGTCGAAGGATCCAGCCCCACGTGCCTCGGACAAACCCATGAACTGGTCGCCAGGACCTTTCTGCATCCCGTTCAGCAAAAGCGCTGCTTTTATGGTTGCCTCAGAGCTCAGGCCAGCACCAATGACAGCGCGCTGCACAGAATCAGTACGTTCTTGGACGCGGGCATATCGAGCGTCTCTGACGTCAAAAACCGTCGTGCTGCTCATTGCGCGTTCCTTTCTTTCAGAATTCGTTTTTAGACCGACAATATCGCAGCTAGCACAGTGCTCCCCTCCGGTAGCGCCAATTGTATTGGATAGCTTAGCTGCCATTGGAGAGTCAAAGATGCCGGCGGCAGGATAGGTGTGCACCAGTGCATTTCTCCCTGTAAAAGCGTCATACACTGTAATCCCCATTTTGGAGGCGTGGCATGGGTCCTTGGCAACGGCGGCTATCAATGGCGCGCTAGCAGCACCCGGCGGAAGATAAAACAACGGACGCACAGTTGAACTCCGAAAGTCAAGTGAGACAGATGTGTAGGCGCCATAGTGCCCCTCAACATCACCACGCCGACGCTTCATGGTGCCGTACTGGTCGCCATACTACGAGACTAATATCGTGTACGGATCCTTCGACACGAGCTGGGCGTCTTCCCTGACGACGGCTACGTCCACTTTCATGCTAGACACGGTGGATACAGCGTTCCTTGCAATTGGAGCTCCCTCCTGGACACCCAGAACGCGCATCGCATGTATACTCCCGCACCTTGTGAATCGCGCAGTGAAAGTCCCGTTTCCCGTCAAGCATAAGGATAGTAGCGCCGGTCGAGCCAAATCTTCGGTCAGAATAAACGTGGCAGTCAAGTCTCCGACACGCAGAGCATGACCGGAGGCATATTCTGATGGCGACAAAGACACTTCGCCGTCTGTGGCCATCCCCGTACTCTGTAGCTCGGCCTTGAGCCTCACAGACGCCGATATGGCCATGGAGACAATGTATCCGAGCGCGTAGAGCCTGCCGTCGAGTCTAATCTGACGCCGAAAGATATTGCGCGCAGGATCGGTCGCCGCCACTGTCTGGAAGAACTCTGTTGGGCTGTCCACTGTCCCAAGCAATGCGTCACCCTGATCATAAAAAATGGCGACTGTCAATGAGTCGGCAAAGTCTCGCCTCACATGTTCTGAGAAGGTCGTGTACGGCACGACAACGTCAGGAAGCGTCCTGGGTGACTTTCCTGAGCCCGACGGGAACTGCCTGGATGTAACCTGCTTTTTCACAGGTGCACCTGCGAGCAGGAGCTTTGCTCTCACTTGCTGCAGACGCCACCGGGATGGTCACTTCTCTGTTGACGAGAAAGAGTTCTCTACGCTGCGCATGATGTCGTACTGTCTTTTTGACAAAAGTTCACGCCCATACAAATAACCGTAACGGAGCAGCTCCCGACGAGAAGAAAAGTTGGCACTGTCCTCCTCTGAAAGACTGGAGAACTCAGTGTCGGTCGTTGACGCGGACGGACTACTTCCGCCTTCGTCCACGTCCACGTCGGCACCGCCAATAGAAGGCACGGGAGGAACCATAACAGGAAGCACGTGAGGGGCACTATGTTCCGCCTCACCGTCACTCCCAGATCTCGAACCATTCATCTCAGCGCCGCCACGAGCGTTAGGCAACGAAGCGCATGAGGCTCCAGTGGCGCTCACATGAGCAGACGCTTGTCCCACAGAGTGACGAGACACAGGCACGGGCTCATCACTCTCAAAAGAGAAGTAAGCGGACGCACGAGGTCCACGCTTCCGTCTCTTCGACCCATTCATGCCCATAGCTCTGATCAATAGACTTGCTCTCTTTGACAGTGCCAGTAACTGGACGGCGGACGGGCTCGACACATGCGGCGGAAGGGGGTACAGGGAGCAGCCAACGGCCTGAGCACTCCAAGATGTTGCTTACAGCTGAAGTGAGGGACCTCTCGGACCCGTCTGATGCCAGGAACGTTTGGTACACATATCCGCAGGACGTGCGCCTGAGCTGTCGAGCTGATCGTCTTCCGAGGAGCCCACCTGAATGGGTTCAAGACCGTACTCCCAAAAGTCATGCCCTGCATGTCCAGCAGACAAGTTGAACGGACCGCCCCAGGGGCTGTCCGTCAAACGGTCCGACGGACCGTTTGCCGACTGGTTGCGGTTAGTTCTGAGGACCGTCGCAAAGAACTATTCGCTGGGCCATGTCATATGGTGCTTTGCTGAGAAATGGAGCATGCACGTTTGCGAGTGCAAACGTTTGCCGAGGTGGACCGATGTCAGGATGTCCATCAGATCGTCTCTCACCTGGCTTCAGGGGACCGATTGCGTCCCAAGTGCAATTGCACCTGGCATCACCGGCGAAAGCCACAGCCACCCACTGGCACATGGTAAGACGTGAGACTGAGGGCTCATCACGCAGCCAATGACTTCTCATTATTCAATGTCAAGAACACTGCCCAAAACCAGTCAGAATACCGGTTCAATGATTGTGACCACGTTCCCATTGGCTGCGTCAGGCGGCCTAGTTTCACAGTATTTGAGCCGGCTCTGCACGGTCCACATGACAAAGAGTGCGCACCTGTGCCATCTGGTGCCGCAGAAGAAACGCAGGTGGGCTGGATCCAGTCACTGCTGTACCCTTCATCGATGGTGATTGGTCAACAGAATGTCAGTGACACGTCTCGATGTCAATGAACAAAGGCGATCTACTCGTCACGGAGCTCTCGTGTTCGGAGGGCCAATGAGCGGCCCGGACGGACAGAAAAGAATTGCAAGAACTCCTCAAACGTCATGCATGTTCGGAGGCCGATTCAGCCTCTGCGAGCAAACATGAGGGACCGGTTAGTCGGGACGCTCCTGACGGCACCGCTGTGGCCGGTGGGTTAAGAAGTCTTGTCCTGATTAGGCTGTCAGCGTGCATGTTCTGGCATCGTTTCACAACGCCCACCACGGATGTCAGCAGGTACTTGCCACCGGGTCACTCAGAATGCGGTTTTCCACCTCCTGTCAGCCTTTGTCGGCCCAAGGGCCCGGCGAACCTGGTCGGGATGCTTAACATGTCACAATTCACCCGGAGATATCATGGGTCTCCCCACAGGACGGGTCAATACTCGCAGTGGTCGGGTGTGCATGTTTGTTCGCGCAAACGTGCATGCTCCATTTCTCAGCAAAGCACCATAAGTGTCTGAGGATCAGCAAGAGTGGATCCATCCTGTTAATTCCCGATGACCATCGTGTTGATGGGCCCATACGCAACCGGGGACAGTCTGCGTGTCTGTTCAATCATCTGCTGCCGACAATCGTGGATCCGATATAAGACAATCTGGCGAACGGTCCTTCAGAAAATTCGATTTCGGAGTCAGAGTTATTTAAGGAAGCAGCTCCGTCACGGTGTGTGGCCTCGGTCGAAGAAGCCCATCCAAGTAACTCTTTGGATGGGGAATCGGGGGGCGCTCACAGACGTCAAAAACGCCCATCCATCAGAGTTTTGGATACGGATAGGCTTTGGATGGGGACGGATGGAGATTCTGCCGGCGGTGACGATGTCGGGCCACGGTGCCTGCAGACCACTGATTGGTGGTTCCTTGCCCGATTGGGCGCTCCGAGGGATCAGCATGCCGGTTCAAGTACGTCACGTAGCGGTTGCTAGGGGGTCGTCCATCGCATGAAACGTGGGCAAATGGGCGTCTTCGCTGATGGCACCACGCTCTACGCAACGCCTGATCGACTCTCAGCGGTCTGACGTATGGTGGGTGAACTCCCTTCATTCGGGCTGGGTCGAGGGGCCCGCGGCTGGACCAGAGGCGGGCTGCACAAGTATATACATACCTACCCTTGACAAGACAGGCAGAGCCTGCTGGCCTGACCAGTAAGGCAGGCATGCGCCGCACCACGAGGAGCGACGGCTAGAGCGCACATCGGGGTGCGAGCGGGCGACCAGCGCCCCTGCGGCGGGCTGGCCCTTGATCCACCATCATGCCGCCGGCACTGGATCAGTCGAGTCGGAGAGGAGCGCTCAGGACTTTAAAGCGGAACCCGAGACGACAAGCTTTTGACCCGTACCGTCTGGCAACCCGGGTACTATTGCTGCCCTTCAGTGCCCTTGACTTGTGCGCTCCGAACCCTGCCGACGGTGAGCCGCACAGACCTCACCCAGGAAGAGGCTCCTCGTTCCTGCCCTATGGGAACAGAACCGCGTTTAGAACGCATTTTCGGGTCACAGGCACCTGGCAACAGGAGTCGCGCAGCATCAGCGGCCGGATCGCAGGATCCTGACAGTAGCATCCAGCAATGCGGATCCGGGAGGGGTTCTGATTGGCTTTCATCGCAGCGCTGAGCCTGTCGTCCAGAAGCCTCCTAAACCATCTGGAAGCATCCTGAATCATCTGGAAGCACCCAATCAGATGACGTCATGCTCCATAACGACGGCCTAAGCCTGTTGGGTTTCCGCTCCTCACCTAATTTAATCTCACCCAGATGCGGGCTTGGACCGACATCTCTCTCCCCAGTCGTCACCGCACACCACCACACCAGCCCACCCCCATCCCCGTCCCCTCTGCCCTCAGCCGGGCTGACCGGCCTTCCCCCCCCCCCTCACCGTGTGCCCCCCTTCTGTCCTGCCGGCATGGCGGACATGCGGGCGTGTTCCTGCCCTCTGTGCAGTGGCGGGATACCCAACCGCTTCTCGCTGGTGTCCCGTGCCACCTGGTTTGCACACAGGCGGCTGCGGAGCGGTCGACCCCCTCGTCCCCCGAGACGGGCGGCAGCTGCGGGCGCATACGCGGGAGGTCTTTAGCACTGAGTAAATATCTGGCATCTCTACCCCCCCGCCGCGTTGAACCTCTTTTTCCCGGTTGCCCCTGTGTGACGGGCGATGTCAAGAAGCGGGAAAACATGACGTTGGAGGGGCAGGTTTCAGGTGGATGCTCGGGGGCAAGGGAGAGCGGGGGGTGCGGTCGGCCACAGAGCAACTGTTTGCCACTTGCTGTTGATCAGCTACGAGGAATTTGATGTCCATACTCGGGCGTGTGTTGGTTGCCGTGACGAATTTAGAAAGTGCTGACCGCACGTTTCCGTGCACCCCCTTGTCGTGGCGGTGTCAAAGAAACATCACCGTCCAGCGTGCCTCGTCGTCGTCACCACGCCGGTGTGCGTGCGTGCCTGCCCGTGGTTTGCTGCAGCCAGCCGTGGCTGGGAGCCTTCTTTTCTCGGCCCCCCCCGTCCACGATGGTGCCTCGTCGCCAGTCCCACGCGGGTACCCGCGGATCCACGAGGAGCCACACAGGTATGTGTCACACCATCTACGTCGCGTTCTTTCTCCCCGGGCGGCCGCTGCTCGTCCTGATTGTGTTGATGGACTCATGCTTATTGTGCCGTCGCTTCTGGTCTGTGTCTAATGTGCTCAAACTTTTTATGTTTCTTGCTGTGGCTCGACTTTTCTTGCTGAACATATTGCAGACACGAGTGGTTTGTTGGCCGCTGCACAGGTGGCTGACGCCTTGGGCACGTCTCGCCGGGGCGCGGGGCAGGCAGTGCAGCCGGAGACAGGGTCGAGCGCTCCCCCCACTCGAACAGGTGGCACGAACTTTCCTCCCGGGCCCCCCCATGCTCCTGGGAGTCCCCCCTCTGCTGGTGGCCCGCTCCCCCGCAGTGCCCCCCCCCC
>Ga0209093_1000882_pt1 | contig 16834 bp, 16 predicted proteins | sample SidtaG_4_FD_187450 | JGI IMG/M metagenome (GOLD analysis project Ga0209093, IMG submission 187450) | Marine algal microbial communities from Sidmouth, United Kingdom - Sidmouth_Male1 metaG (SPAdes) (version 2) | ecosystem: Host-associated > Algae > Red algae > Unclassified | place: Sidmouth... | reverse complement strand
GCGGGCTTGGCGGCCGCTGCGGAGGCGGCCGCCAGTCGGAAGAGCGCGGGCCTTGGCGGGGCGGGCTTGGCGGCCGCTGCGGAGGCGGCCGCCAGTCGGAAGAGCGCGGGCCTTGGCGGGGCGGGCTTGGCGGCCGCGTCAGCGGTGGCCGCCACGCGGGGGGACGCGGGTCTTGACGATGCGAGCTCGGCGGTCGTGAAGGCAGTGGACCGAGCGAAGGAGGGTGCACAGCTTGAGGTGGTGGCGCCTCGGCCCCAGCTGCTCGTGCTGGAGCCCCTGATATGGGCCGAGTGCGCGCCGCCCACGGACACGGGCAGGATGGCGCGCATAGGGGATGATCGTCGGCGACGCCCAGCGTGCGTCGGCACATACGGCAGACCTGCCGCAGTCCGCGCCGGCGCTCCGTTTTTGAGATCGGACGCGGCGCGGGATGAACCATGCTGCCGCAACGGCCGGTCCTTGCGCAGTCCGACACCCTCGCCCCCCGCCGCAAATCGCCCACTTCTCTCAACGGTCCTCGTGGGCAGCGAGCAAAAGGCGGCCGCTTGCGCAAAAAGCGGCCGCCGAAGAGGTGAGGCAGCCCGCCTCCCGCCGCATCCTCGTCCAAGAACAGTCGTGTACCAGCGGCGGCACAGAGAAGAGACGGCCGCCAAGAGCAGCGCGCACGCGCAAACGGTTCCACCGCGGCCGCCAAAGACAACGGCGGCCGCGCAAAAGCGCGAGAACACGCGCGTCCTCCCTCCCGTGATGCAACGCAGCCGCTAGCGAAGATGGCGGCCGCTACAAAGTACGCGCGCACGACGTCTCCTCTCCCGCGCTGCAACGGCGCCCGCTGGCGACGATGGCGGCCGCAGGCACGCACGCGGATGCGCACGGCACCTCTCTCGGCGCAAAACGGGTCACGGTGCCGGGGCCAATGCCCCCGGCGCAGCGACCCCGCCCACAAATGGTCCAAAAAAGGGGTCTGCCGCCAACGCGACCGTTCCAGACGATCCCGCGGCGCCACCACCCTGCCACTGCGTAGACGATCACACAGGGGCCCGCAAGCCTCCAGCGAGACCGTTCTCGACGGTCTCGCAGGTGGCACGACCCCTCCGTACGCCCCCAAAACAGGCGGCCGCCCTCGATCACCCCCTCGCTCGGGGGTAATCGGGCGGCCGCCTTTGTTGCTTGTCACGCTCAGGGCCCAGCAGGCCACGCCGAGCGTGACGCTGCGCTCCACGAGTGGCCTTCCGGGCCTGCGGGCCTCTATCAGCCGCCACAGTGCTCCCTGCGCCACATGTGGCGCCCTGTTGGCCGTTCACGGTGGACGGCCAATCGAGGGTGTGGCCGGGGGGGTGCACAAGAAGAGCGCGTCTGACCAATGAGCATGCGGATCGCGGACACAACAATCAGAGGGGGCCGCACGATTCTGCCGCTCGGCAAGGGACGCAATCGTACGTGGCCCCTGCCGCGGCTCGGCAGACTCGCAGGCCGGGCCACCCGACAGCCGTAGGCGGCCGCGTGGGAGCCCACCCTGCGTCACGGTGACGGGCAGACACGACGCGGCCGCCTCACAGGCGCTCCAGAACAGAATGCTGCAGTCTCGCTCGAGACCAAAGCGCCACCAGATTTCGAGCGCGCTGTTCGCCGGCCGGTTCGAATTGACCAATAAGAGACCTACAGGTCACTACCGTCTGACGCGAGATGCGACCGTGCCGCGAGATGTCGACAGATACTGCCAACGTGTCTGCCACATTTGTGCGTTTGACGTCTTCGTGTCCACTCGATCGCAAAATTTTACAGCCTATCTCGCTGCGTGTCTCACATGACCGCGTTTTTTGCCGACGATTGCGGCCCAGATCAGCGTCATGGTGAGGTCGATCGATGGTATTTATTCTTGAATTCTAGCATTCGACTGTCGGAATGTGGACATCTCACGGGGAAGCCGTTCGCGGGCTCCAGTTCGCAGATCGACAACCCAGCAACGTCACCTTCTCCGTTTCCCATACACAGCGATCTGCGGACCACAAAAAACAAGTACTCTCGATCCGAGCGGAGCAGGTTCGCAGAGCCTGCGCATATCGGTGCCGAAACGATTCTGGCCACTCACAAGCGCACACGTTGCGTCCTTAAACGGTTCGCAGATGGTTCGCAACCGACGTTGTTGGGTGTGCTCTTAAGAGCGCGTCCAGCAACGTGCGTTCGACGCCATATTTACGACACGTAGCAGAGACGTGGCACATATGGCGCGACGTGTCGAATAAGCGTTGGTGGAAGCAGAAAGGCCGTCGAACGCGTCCTAGTTTGGCGCTAGACTCAATATCCAGCAGTTTTCGCAATCGAGTAAGTACATTGCATTCAAAGATGAATCGCGTCGAACGCGGGTCGACCGTTCGCATACCGGGGGTGATATAGGAACGTCTGGGGGCCGTTCGACGCCCAAAACGCAACTTGGAAGCCCAATCTGGCGTTTTGCAGCCTCGAAATCGCCCAATCGACGATCGCTACCGGTGCCACGAAAGTGCCACGTAAGGGGCATACGATCGGTAGCTACTGCGGCGGATTAGGCGGCACGGCAGGAGCCGCGATCGCTTTCCGCATGATCTCGTGATGCCCTTGCACATCCGACAGTGGCCCAGTGGGCTGGAAACGGCGGTGGCAGTCGTCGCAACCCTCTGCCCGAGAAGTGTCAGCTGGCGATGCGAAAACAGCCGGTCGGTCGCTCCAACAGTGGAGAGCGAGGCGGAAACGACGGGTGGGGGCGGGCTTGCCGCCGCCGAGATCACAGGTCCCGTGCGGCTCCGAAAGTGACGGTCATCACCCCGACACTGTACAAAGAGCTTGTTTGACGGCGGTGGGGACCAGAAGAACAGGGCTTGCCGCCACGAGCGTGGCCTGGAGTACTCTGCATAACTTCGCACACACAAAGGGGATGCCATAGACGAGTAGTGTATTGGATTTCAGTGGAAAGAGTGACGACCCCGAGTGGATCGCCAATCTGTCCGCCGAAGACAAAGCCAAAGGGAGGTTTACCAGTGCACCCCGTGTGCGTTGTGGCAGGCACGAGGTGCCGATTGGAGCCAGCGGCTGGGCAGGAGGGTGGGCCGCGCGAGGGAGGTTGACCGCTGGCGGCGCTGAGCCGCCCCGCCGTCGGCGGCGGCCTCCCTCATGACAGCGGGCCCGATCCGGAGCTTCCACAGGAAGTCTCCAGATCCCCAACCTATCCGGTCCTACAATCTGGCCCGCTCCCCTCACTAATCGCTTCGTTACACACAACATATACAAACATAACTTCGCACACACACAGGGGATGCCATCAGATGAAGAACGGCCGCGACGGCCAAGACGCGCGCGCGGCTACGGGACGTAGCGGCCGCACAGCCTCCAGGCCTCGGTTGAGCGGGGCGCCAAGAGGTCAATGTAGTGCGCCAACGCCGTGCGCGGGTCATTGCCGTTGTGCCCCAGCATCTGCGCGACGGCCGGCGGCGAGAGGCCGCAAACGTGGAGGGCCGTCGCCCCCCCGCCGCGGGTAGAATAGCTGCACCACTTCACCCCCGGCGGGGGGGAAAGGTCGAGCCGCCGGAGTGCGGCGAGCAGCCACGCCGTGACGTCATCGGCAGTCGGCGGCCGGGTGGCGCCCGGCGGTGAAAACAACAGGCGGGAAGGGGGCGCGCGCCGCGCGTCCAAGTCCGCCAGCAAGCGACGCAAGACCAAGAGAGGTAGGTCGGGGAGGGCGTCGCGGGAAGGAGGCACGTCAAAAACGAGCCGGGACAGACGCCTGCGCCGCTCGGCGCCCTTGTACAGGCGCACCTGCACATGGAGACAGCCAGCGGTGGTGACGGTGACGTCACCGCGCTCTAAACCAAGAACTTCCGCCGTACGACGGGCAAAGAGAAAGCCCGCTGGCAGGGCCGCCCACCGCACGCGCCAGCCAAAGTCAGGCTCGCCGTAGGCCAGCTCCACGATGCGCCACATGACGGGTGCGGGCAGCGGCCGCCGCGCGAGCGGCAGGGCGCCGACGGAGCGGACGTGCAGGCGAGAAAAGCCGACCCGGGCGGAGTGGATGAGCCGGCCGACGGCGGGACGGGTGAGGCCGACGTCGACATTCCGGGTGTTGATCGGGGAGAGGTAGTTTTGCAGACTAGCCGGGGAGATGCGGCCACCGCGGAGGAGGGTGCCCAGGTAGCAGACAACGGTGGCGGGCGCGGCAGGGAGCGCGGAGCAGCCCTGCGCTGCACAGTAGGCGGCGAACCGGCGCCAGTGGCGGTGGTAGCCGGCGGCCGTCGAGTCGGCAAGCGCGTTGGTCAGCATCCGGGCCGCCTCGTCGGCGCCGTCCAACCCGTCAAATCCGTCCACGGCCGCGGCGTGGGCGTGGGCGCGCCACTCCAACGCGGCCACGGACGACCGCCCGCGCGGTAAAACAGGGCTATCGTCCGCCAGAGTGGCGGGTGCGCGGGCAAAGTCGAGCCGCCGCGCGTGTAAAGCGCGGCGGAGGCGGGGAGGTAGTCCGCCTTGTTGGCCCGGTGGAGGGTCTCTGCCCACCATACTTGGGCGGGCCACGCCGGCAAAACCACGACCGCGGAGGCCCTATCCCGCACGATCTTGCGGATGACGAGCGCCGCCTGGGAGAAGGGGGGGCTCACGTAGTTGATGATGGGTCCCCCCCAGTCTTGCGTCCAACCGTCGACGGCGGCCGAGCGGGGGTGGTGCACCATCGAGTTGAAAACAGGCAGCATCGAGGTCGACGCCGTCGCAAACCGGTCCACGGCGCAAGGCCCCCACGCGCCGTTGAGGGTCTGGAAGACCGACCGGTTGAGGCGCCAATCCGTCGAATCCTGTTCCCGCGAAAGTTTTTCCGCCCAAATATTCTCCGCCGTGGGGAGCCAGGACGCCTCGAGCCGGCACCCCAGGCGGCGCAAAAGGGCCACGAGCGGGCGGAGCTCGGCCATCAGTGCCGGGCTCCGAGAGGACATGGCGTTGAGCACCGCCACGACCACCATGTTGTCGCATCGGACCCGAAGCAGCCCCCCCCGCGCGACCGCCGCCGGGAAGGACTCGACGGCCAGGCGGACCGCCACGAGTTCTTTGAGGTTGATCGGGTCGAGCGCGCGCTCCGGGCCAAAGAGGCCGCGGGCAGGCAGGCGGCGGTCGCGAACAGCACCCCACACCGTCAGGGACGCGTCCGTAGTCAACTCCACGGTGACCGTCTCTTGCCAGAGGAGGCGACCGATGCGCCCCGGCATCGTCAGGGTTGACCACCAGTGCAAATCTGCGCGGCTGCCCTCGGTCAGCCGGGAGTCGGAGCTCGAAGCCGCCCCCGACGTGGTGTCGTACAGGCGGCGGAGACGGAAGCGCGCCATCGGGACGGCTAAGGCCGTCGACATGGGGAGGCCACAAAACCGCTGCAAGCGGCGAGTGCCGACCCAGCGGCGACGAGACGCCAACTCGGCGAGGAGCGCGCGCGCCGAGAGCAGAACCTTGGTCAAGCGCTTCGGCGGGAGAAGGAGCGTCCGCGCCGAGGTGTCGATGAGGTAGCCCAAGGCCGCCAGCTGCCGGGTCCCCGTCACGGCGCCCTTGGTGGGGTGGACCGCAAGACCCAAGAGGGAGAAAAGCGCCACCTCGTCGCGCCGACCCGCCGTCGCCGACGCCGCGGAGGTCGGCGACTCCCCCGGCGGTCGGCATAAAACGTCGTCCATGTAGCCAATCACACAGAAGCCGAGGTGCCGCAACCGCTGTAAGATTGGGCGGCAAAGCTTGGTCCACGCCCATAAAGCCAGCTTGAGCCCAAAGGGCAACGTGAGAGGCTCGTAGAAGCGCTGCCCCACCCGGAAGACGAGGCGGGGACGGTCGTGTGCTTGGAGGGAGAGGTGGTGAAAGGCGTCTTTCACGTCCCAGCTGACCATGCAGTCGTTGGGGTGCAGCTGGGACAGGAATAACGCTAGGCTCTCGTACGTAAACGGCTTGTCGTGCAGAAAACTGTTGGCGTACTTGAGGTCGATCACCAGGCGGGGCTTGCGGTGTCGGTCCGCCACAACGGCCGGACTCGCCCACGGAGCAGTCGCGGCCTCCCGACGAGACAGCCGCCGAGCAAACCCCGCCGCACACCAGCGCTGGGCCTCCTGCACGGCCCAGGTCTGCCACACGTCGGGCAACGGGTATGGCGCGGCGCGGTGCGGCGGGGGTGCCGACCGCCACGGCAACGGCACGCCGTCGCGGATCGCCCGGAGCACCCAGGGCGGCGCCCCCATCTTGATCCACTCGGGGAGTGCCGCCCGCAGGCGGACGTGAAGAGCCGTCGTACCCGCCGGATGGCTCAGCTGGGGAGGTGGCGGGGGAGGCGTTGCCGGACGGGGGGCAGGTACCAGGGACGGGGTACGACGCACTGGGCCAGGACGGCGAGCCGCCGCCCGGAAGACCGCGGCCGACAGAGGGGCAGCCGGACGGGCGGCGAGAGGTTGCGGGCCAGGCGCCGTGGGGGAGGCAGACCTGGAACCGCTGGACACCGACGGAGGGTGCCCATATGACCGGATGGGGGCGGAAGGAGGCGGCGTCCGGTCGGGCACCGCCAGCCCAAAATCCGCGTTAGCGACCGCGGCCACGTCCGCGGCCACGATCGCTCCCGTGGTCGGGGTCACCCCCGCCGTCGTCCCGGTAGCGCTTGCCCCACCGCCCCCGAGGGTAGCCGTGGCCGCGCCCACGGCCCGAGTCAGCAGCCGGCCCGTCGCCGCCCCCCCCGCGGGAGGCCCGGTTGGCCCGGTGGGCCTCGTCGCGGGCGATCGTTGTCGCTTGCGCGATGGCAGCCGCCTGGTGGTACTGGGCGGTGGCCACCCCGCCCATCCCCGTGTCGCGGGGGGAGAGGATGGCCCGGGCGAGGTCGAGGGCAAATTGGGGGCGATGCCGCATGAGGGCGAGCACCTCGAATTGGGTGTTAGCGAACACCCAGGATTGGAACACAAAGGTCCGCAGGCCTGCAACGGCGGAGGCGGCGTCGGCCGGGGCCAGGCGCTGCTCGCGGATGGCGGTCTCGAGCTCGACCAGCCCGTTGTTGGCGTTCCCCAGCCACGCGGCCAGCTGGTAGAGGATGACGGCCTCCTGGGCGTTGCGGGCACCGCCGCCGTTTGTGTTCTCCGAGCCGACAAAGTGGTCGGAAAAGTTGGAGGTGGTGGGACGGAAGGGGGAGGGGTAGTACCCGTAAGATCCGCTGAGGTTGGGGGCGGGGGCGTCGTACCCCTCGCAGCGGGGGCGGCGGTGGTAAACCCGCGCCGCCTCGCGCTGGGAAAATCTGTCGCGAACGGTGTGGTAGGAGGAGGAGGCAGGCGCGAGGAATGGCAGGGCAGCGTCGTCGCCGCCGTCGCCGCCCAGACCCCAACCGCCGTTGTCCCAGCCCGCCGGCGGGGCGGCGGCGAGGCCCCCGCCGCCGCCGCCGCCCACACTGTACGGCGCCCCCGCCGCAGCGGCAGCAACGGCCGGGAGCGCCTCCCGACGCGGCGGCATACCACGTGGAGCCCTGACAGAGGCTTTCGCCCGCCTGTCAGAACAGGGAATGAGAACAAACCACGGGGAGACCCGAGGGAAATAGAGGATGTGTCGTCTGTCAGACCAAGAGGCCTGGAGCGATGGATCATGGGTTTCAGAGCACGAGAAAGTGAGGCATGTGTGCTAACATCCGCGCAACGACTCTTCTTGTCGTTTCCTGCCACTCTTTGTTCCGATTCGTCAACCCCAGATCCATCGCCACCGTCGCCACAACAAAGCGGGGTCCCCTTGCCAGCGGCAGTCTCCGCTGCACCCGGCGTGAGCGACAACGAGCCCGCTGATGCGCGGCGCGGTACACACGCCGAGCTCGCAGCGGCGCGACCTTCCTCCCGTTGCCGGCGTGCGGCCCGCATCTTCCGACGGAGAGGTGGCAGCCCTCTGGGCGAGGACGCCCAATGGTAGCGGTGGCAATCCCTGTGGACGCCTGTGGCGCACCACCGTGGCTACTGTGGGGCGCGCCGCCGCGGCCAGGTGCGCGCAGGGTGAAGTGCGTAAGCGCGACGCGCACGGACACCAGCAGAGCACATCACGCTCTGATGCCGGCGGGGAACGCGGCGGCGGCGACATGACTATCTTTGAGTGTGCGGAGGCTCGGTGGCGCTACGGCCTACGCGACGGTGCCCGCAACCACCAGCTGGAGGTGGTGTGGTGGTCTGTCGACGACGACCGGTGAACGACTGGCTGCAGCGTTGGAGTCATCGGCCGCCAGAGGGCAGTCTCGGCTCATGTTGTCGCGACTGGAACCGTTCCGCGGCCGTTCTCGTCGGCTGTGCCGTGGTGACCGCGCGCGATAGCTGTCCGCGCGCGCGGCAAGGCCACCGCCGGCTCTGCGATTTGCGCAGCGCCTTCTCACGAAGACCCCGCAGTGTCGTCACCCGCGATTTCTGAGGAGCAACAGACGGGCTGCGATGCCCGTGGCAGACGCGGTGGGGCTGTGACAAGCGGACTGGTCGAGATGCGGTGACCGTTTGTGGCGGGCCGCGGCGCTGCGACCGCGTAGACGCGCGGCGCCCGTGTGGATCGCGGGGTCCTACCCTGTGGGCGCGCAAGGCTCGACCAGCTGGCTGGTAGTGTGGACAGCGTGGCTGGGAGTGAACCGTCACTGCCAGTAGTTGCTGCAAAGACGTTGTCTTCGGGCCTGTTCTGACACGCGCGCCCTAACGTGCACGGAAGGGCCATGAAAGGAATCTCAGTCAGCACCAAAGCACTTCCCAGAGACTCACCAGCACGCATGCAAATACAGTGCACCACAGGGGAGATGGGTGTGGCCAAAGACTTGTGCCTTCAGGCTGCCGTAGGCTCTTGACGTCCCCCGACCTGTGTTCGTTGCCCGCCTCTTAGACAAGCATGACTCTCCCGCGCACCGCGCCGAGTTCGCTCGATGCGCTGTCCCACGTTTTCTGTAGAGGCGCCGCTGCAGGCCGAGCCACTCGCGCCAACCGGTAGTCCAGCCCTCGCAGCAGGGCTGCGTGGACTGGGACCTTACTAGCGAGCTGCCATTGGTGGCCATTGTAGCAATCCGAGAACGCATGGGCCGCACAGTGACCGCGTCTGCGCCACAAATCGTTGGACAAGGTCTTCGGGCGGTCGCTGCTGTCCTCTCGACATGCGCGACGATTGTCGGGCAGAGGAAGAGACAAAATGAAACTGGCGTGTGGAGGTGTGTCCACAGCGAGCTGCACACTGTCGGATGTTCTGAACACCTCCACATGGGAGGGCGTGCTTCCAGTGGCGAAGACGCAGGCGAGAGCATCCCGAGTAGTCTCTCACACGCAATTGTACAGTGTCAGCCCATGTCGCCGGCCGATTCTCGCACTGGGCACCAGCTCTAAAAGTAAACAGGCTCATGCAGCCCGCACAGTCCGGTGACTGCCTGGTGCTCCACTCGCGCGGTGTCCGTTCTGACGGCGCCACAGGTGCTGTGTTGCATTGTGTGGCCAGCAGGCGCCCGCATGCAGGGCGCGTGTTGCCATCCAACGGAGATTTGTCGTCAGTCGCAGCTACGTTGGCGCCCTTGAGGCCAGAGACGGTTCCGAGCAGTCGCCAGATTGCGTCTGCGGCGCATCGACGCCAGACTAAAGGTGGATCTCACGCATTAAAACCTCTGATGGCGGCACATGTTCTGGCCCACGTGAGAGGGACGCTGACTAGGGCAAAGCGAGAAAAGTTGCAATGGAACGAAAGAGTTTCTCACGAGCTTCTTCGTGATGACTTCGTTTCTGGGGTCAGGACCATTCTTCATCTGGTTATACGCCGTGCAAAAAACTTAGAGTGCCAATATCGGGGTACTTTTTGCGCAGTTGTTGGCTCCTTGTTCGTGCAGTGGTCTTGTGCGGGTGTGCTCGACCTGGGAAAGTTGCAAGTATGACTATGATGAGCCTTGCAGCCAGTCGCAAGTTCAAATGGGGCATTGTGGAAACGGTGGTGGCCGGGGCAACACGTGAAGCGCCGGTCCCTTGTGGATGCCGCATCGTTGCACGTACTCAAATCATGGAACTGGGGTCACTGTTCAAATTGGACGTGCCCGTCTTTTTTTGCGTCAAGCGACTGAGCGCATGTGATCCGGCATCGTTGCCTGCCCGCGATTAAATCAGCTGTAATTTGCAGCGGCAATGTGTGATGCAGCAGCTGTTGCAGAACAGCGAATCCGACCGTGCGCTTCACGGGAGACACGCGACCCGGCCTTGCTCAGGCGTTTCCGACGTCCGAAGCTCGATATTTGGTGAGCATCACCGGAACCCCAATGGCTATCATCTGTTAAAGTTTAGAAGATGAGGCTTCAGTACTGACTGGCTCACATCGACTTGCGAAGAGGTTTTATTGCACGAGATATACCTTTAGGCACGTGGCAAGCGCTGTCGTGGCATGACGATCGCGCCGACGACCGAGTAATTCAGAGAGATTAGGCATCTGAACCAGAAACGTGTCTTTCAGATTAAGACGATCGCTGGCGGTCAGCGCGTCGATCGCAGCTGAATCGCAGAATGCGTTCATTCTTTTCTCAGGTAGCCCACCATCTCATCAGCAGCGAACAGACTGCGCACGAGACTGTTCACCAATCTGGTATCGATTTCATGCGATGCTACGGACGAATATCGTCTGTCACCACTCCAGTAGCCCCCGTTCTGACCTAACTCCATTGCTCATATGCGAACGTCCGTCGAACGCCGATGTGGACCCAATCAGATGAGCCCACGTGGCAGTTTCTTTTCGCCATTCCAGCTGCCCAAACGCACGTTGCTGGACGCGCCCTAAGGCACGTACGTACCACTGCGCGGAAACCGTTGGTAACTTCGTGTCTTGGCTGACGATGCCACGCTGTGCGCCCCACCCTGATGGATGATCAGCGGTGCACCGACGCAATGTGAACCTCCACCCGGGATCCTCCAGGCAGGGCAGCTCGGCAGCACCTCTGCCTCGCGCTCTGTTGGCCACATGATGGGCCTCTCTGAGCCTCTGCATGCGCACCCTGGATGAGTGACGGTGGACACTCCTTGCTCGACGCTCGCGCTGGGAGCGGGCCGACGTGTTCCATCGAACATGCGCCCTGAGCGCCCGTTGCAGATTTGCGTGGACCAACGAGACGGCGCCAACACCCAAGAGTGTACGAGGGGCTGCAGAGGAGACGAGTCCTTATGGTCGTTGCGCCAAAAGCTGGACAGTCCCAGACAGGCGGATCGACGTTTGGGCCAATCAAACGCACAAAAGCGCCTCTTTGACAGGCTTGGACTCTCCACTTTTTGGCGCAGCGACCATAGCAGGAGCATAAAGAGGCCCTCTCGTACCCACGGCTACTCCGAGCGCCACCGCCATCTCCCACACCCTCGATTCGTGTGCACGGGACCGCTGTCACTGAGCAACCAAGCTCTTTTTGCGCACACTCTCCTGCTGCCACAAGCGGCCCTCCCCTTCGCCCCCCCAAGTGCAGCGCGTCGGCTCGCCGCTGGTGCGCACTTTCTACCCCTTCGTCGTACCTCAACATGGTGGCCTTCCGCTTCACCCTACTCTTCTCCCTGCTGCTTGGCGTAGCGCTATTGGCTGCTCCCAGCCAAGCCGCCGCGAGCATTGTCTCTCGGTGCTTTTCAGATACGCGTACTTGCCGCAACCAGCGTTTGCGGTGCACCGAGTGCGTGGTCAATTGCAACACGGCGGCCAAGGCGTCGGCCAATAAGGGCGACATTGGGACTAGCGCGGTGACGAAGCACTGGGCCTTCCTGTGCAGCAAGTACCATCCGGACAAGAGCCGTTTCTCTCCTGGTGTATAGAGAACAGGGATGTAGATGCTCCCTCGCATCGACCGTGACGGGCGCGGTGGGGACCGGATTGACGGCCATGGGCGGGCTGCAGATGGTCCACGCGTGCGGGGTGCGCCTGAGTGTATGTTTGCGAGTAGGGCCGGTAGCGGGCCGCCGAAGAATACCGGGGAGCCACTTGTAGCTGGGCAAGGGCGCATGCCCCATGCCCACTCTGCTTCGCATCTTGTCTTATGGAGCGCTCACTTGCAGACGAACCATTGGCGTCAGAGCAGCTGACGCCCCCGGGGAGTGCCGTCCTGACGGATTTCTGCCCAGTGTCGTACAAGCGTGGTAACCCCACCTGCGAACAGCCACATGCGCGCCGACAAGCTTGCAAATCCTTGGCTCCCCAAAACCGTAAGCATGGCTTGTTGCGCATCACAATGCACGCATGCATATACAAAGGGGGATGCCATAGACGCTGTTGTGTTGTATTGAAGAAGACGCAAAACGCAACGAACAGCCTCGGAGCTCGCCGCCCCAAAAAACGTCCCGCAGAGCAAGCGCCATGGACAAACAAAGAAAACTAAAACGAACAACAACCACAGCAGATGCTGTGCAGGTGCGAAACTGTGGTTCCAGGACAGAGATTCGTCCCGCCAGACCCCCCCCCGCCATGCTGCCGATACTGTCGCCTGCGGCTGCGCAGCCAGACGTGCTGTTGCCAGCCTGCCAGCGCGCAGACACGAAGCACTCGGCTGGCCGATCGGTCGTACAGGGTGCACCCACCGCCGAGACGGGCAACGCGGACCGCCGACCGCTGCGGCGACGCTGCCGCCGCACCCCCTCCCCCCTCCCCCCGCAGCCTACCGCACTGAATTGCATCGTACGTCGTTGCGGGCAGGCGGGCGCGTCGGATGGCAGCCGCATCGCGGCCGCCACAGATCGCTGCCGCGGCAATACCGCGACGCGTTGTGGTGCCTCAGCCAAGGGAGTGGACGCCGGCGAGCAACGGCGCCAGCGGCAGCAGCAGCGGCGCGATGGCGCCGCCAGACGCCGCCCACCACTCCCACGTACGGCGGCAACGGCGCGATGGCCGCTGCCGCCTCCGCCGCCGCCGCCGCCGCTACCGCCGCCCGCCGCCGCCCGCCGCCGCCGCCGCCGTCGCCCGCCGCCGCCGCCGCCACCGCCGCCGCCTCCGCCCCCGTCCCCGCCGCCGCCGCCGCCGTCGCGATGGCGGCTGCTATCGCGGTCGTGACGCCGGCAGCAACACAGCTGCCACCGCCGCCGATTGGTCGCCACTCTTGGTGCGGGGGGGGCGGGACCCGTGGCGGGGGGGTAGGGGAGGAGGAGGGCATCGCCGCCCCCGATGGTAACCTGGCGCACAATTCCTACCAGAAAACACATGGGTTACACTATTATATAGGTACTACACTAATAGGTTTTCTTGGTCGGAGTATGATATAGAACGGCTTCTCCGTTATCCATTCTGAAAATAGAAATGGGGTTTTCATAGGCTCTTTACTCTGTTGTCTGAAGGAGGTCGCCCTCATCTAATTTCTTCCGTCTCACACAGGCCATTTCGCGGACTCGGCCAACCAACCACCCCTCTGTGTCCTCCCCCCCCTCCCCCCATGCAAAAAACAGTACTTCCTAGGATTTCTGGCGTGGGAACTCCTTCTGCAGGCTCCCTGAGCCCTCTTTCTCAGTCACAGAGGTGTCCGTCCCCGCCCCACCACCCTGACACGACGTCCACTGCTGCCATGTACAGGACGTCCCTCATTGCCTAGGGTGGAGAAAAATATTGGAGGAGGGGAATCACTGAGTGAAAAGAGGGGTGAGAGAGCACGAGAGAGGTATACAGGTTCAAATGAAGACATCTAAAGCCGTAGCTAGGCCCAACAGCAGGGGGGGGGGGGAAGGGCGGGGAGAAAAGGCTGGGAAAACATGACCTGTGTGTGGTCCCTCAGCCGCTTCACACTGACCGCTGCAGCACCACCGGCGGCTTTAAGCACGAGGCCCCACCCCACTATGATGCTGACAGGTGCATCTGCGGGTGTGTTCTGATCGGTAAGGAACAGAGCCAGCACGTTTTGACGGCAGCCGCACGTCGAACAGGACGACCATACGGGGCCCCTCTGGTGGCGGAGTCAAGTCCAAATCGCCTCAATCGGGCTTTCTGGAGGGGGGGGGGGGGGGGGGGGGGGGCGATACTCGGCCCGGCCAGCAGATGCCTTCTGAGTGCGCTTTGATACAGTTTTACATACGAGGGTCATCCTCAACGGGCCCTCTTCACGTTGGGCGTGAGTGGCCAGCGCCCAGCTGCACAGGGCCGACAAGAACAGGGACAACGTGAGTTTGTACGTGACAAGAGGCCTGGTTTTCCACTCAGATGGCCCGAAATCGCCGAATCTGAGTGGGCATCATTTGATGCTCACGTGAGCAGCTCTGTTCCGGTAGAATAGACACTAGATCAGGTTTTCGCTTGACTTCGGCTTGAGTAGATCCCAAAGGTGCTCGCGGCAGCTACGTTGCGAGCGCGGTCGAGGGGGCGTAGAAGATCCAGGGAGAATCGCTCGTACATCCTCTCAGTGCAGCCCGCGTGTATGGCCGTTGACGGTGACGGAAAAACCGCAGAGAGAGCATGTGAGTGCGCGGCGAGATACTGGTCCAGGACAACCATTCATGCCCGTTTGACTAGGAGTCTGAGGGGCCCGGCGGTCCGCCCGCGCGGTGGGAGAGCAGAGCGATGCCCTCGTCCAGGTACGGGGGACCAAGCGATCCGTCCATCATGTGTTGGGAGAGCGCATGGATTCTTTTCCTTTCGAGATTTTTCAGAGACAGGCACGCATCAATACTCATCAGCTCTTGTTGTTGTTCGTTCGCTTGCTTAGCGTGACATCCACTGCGTAGCTGCTTGGCTTTGGTTTAGAATGTTGCGTCTTTTTGTCGCTGCGAGTGCACCCCTGCCCTCTTTGAAGATTACATCCCCGACGCAAGAACGGGCCGGAGCCTTCTCCCCCACCTTAAATCGCTCAGACCTTACCCTACCCTTCGCCCTGTAGCCACCGTCAACTGCGGCCACGCTGCCAGCCATGTGGGGTCACAGTTCGCTCCCCCTACCCGCGTCGTCGCCTCGTTGCTCATCCCGTTGCGCCCCACACCACCGACCAATTTCCCTTTCCGCCCCCGCAACCAACATGCCGTCGCCGCCGCCGCCATCGACGACGCCTCAAGAACCGCAGCCGCTGCAGTCGCACTCGTATCCGACGAGGTGCGTTGTTTCACTCTGCCATAGCGCATGGCTGCCGCTAATCGGCAATGCCGCCGGCCGCACCGCCTCAGCCACCGTGGTTCGCGCCGCCGCGTCTCTGCCTCGCGCCGCCGCGAAGGGAGGCCCCGCCAGTTGTGCGAGTCGGCAGCGGGCGTGCGGGGTTGACACGCCAGTCGCGACAGACACAGCAGTCCCACCCGCACTATGGTGCCAGCGGAACGGTTGGCCACGGCGGCGGAGGCAATGACGGAACCGGTTGGCATACGGACAGTGGCCGTGGCAGCCCCCCCACTCGCGCGGCCAACGCGACGCGAACATGGGCTGGAGAAAACCGGTGTGCAAGAAGATGGGCTCCAGGACAGCGGAGCACAGTGGAGCAGACCACGTCGGTCGGTTGTCGGAGGTGGCGGCGGCGGTTGATGTGCCGCGCTGCTTTTCCCAGCCATCGGCTGAACAACGGCGGCCTGGCGCTGCCGCGGCGGCCCTGTGAGGGGACGGCGCCTCTCACCCCCCTCATTGGGTAGGCTGACGGGGGTGCAGCCAGCGCCACCCCGCCGCCCCCCACATCAGGTCAGCTGATGGAGCTGTGGCTAGCAGCTCTGTCCTCTTCCTCACACGCCGATGTGAGGCGTGGACAGGTTCATGCGGAACCCGTGGGTTGGCACCATTGAGCCATGCGACTCCCTGCTGAGCCGAACCGGCCCTTTCGGCGCCGTGACGTCGTGAAAGAGAAAACAGGTCCGCTTGTGAGATATGCGTCGCCCGGAGCATGCCATCTGATTTGTGCGTCCTCGTCTCAATTTCGGGCCTCGAACGACGGGATGTCAAGCAGAGCACTACAAACGACGCACGCAACGAGCCGATCATGCAACGTCACACGTGGTGACGATCGCGATCGTCAAATGGCTTCGTCAGTGATGTGACAGCGCTCGGATTCACGTGAAATGCTCGACACAGTCGCGAACAGGTACAGTCTTTCTCCATTAGAGACCCTCGGCAACTGCGACGTGGGTATCGAATGTGGGTAGTTTGTGGGTCGCCCGACCGGTTTTTTAAGGAAGCCACATCCACCTCTTCGGAGCTTCGGCATGTATCAAATGTGGGTCCGGCAGTCCTGCCACACTCCTTGCGGACTCGCCTACAGTGTGACCGGGTGCAGACTCCTTTCGGCGCCGGTGACGATCGGACGTGAACCAGAAGAGCGATCGGGCGACTGTCCTTCGGAATCCGTGAGACTGGGCATCGAAAGCCAACGAATGCCAGCGATTGGCGGAAACTTCCATGTAAGCTGCTCATAGACTGCTACGTGGCTGCGGTCACCTCGGTCGGTACTGGTTCTTGACGTGGGTCCAAGGGCCTCCTTAGCCATAAATGGGATCGAAATGTGGGTCGAAGGCTTCACGTGGCGTGAAACGTGTCCCCGACACACGCCGTCGACCCACATTTGACATGCCGAAGGTCTCTATTGCTGTGACATCCTTTCCTCTAGGCACGGTGCCTAGTAACGAATGTATTGCTGATCCCCCAATTTTGTCCTCATCGGCCAAGACTGGGACTGCTTTGTAAAACAGGCCAACCATTGGTCTAGAACAGCAGCAAACAGCTACTGAGTGCGAATCTACGACGCCCCATTGGCTCTCCAACCGCCAGGTCCGTGCAGAATCGAGATTCTCCGTTTTTTTGAGATATTCTTCCTTTCTCAGTCGTCTCATGGGGTAAAGTAGCCCAGAGCAGGTTGTTATCGAGATTTTCTTCGAGATTCTCAGATAATCTCAGAAAAACGAGTGCGCCGATTGTGCGTTTGCGG
>Ga0209093_1000881_pt1 | contig 16836 bp, 18 predicted proteins | sample SidtaG_4_FD_187450 | JGI IMG/M metagenome (GOLD analysis project Ga0209093, IMG submission 187450) | Marine algal microbial communities from Sidmouth, United Kingdom - Sidmouth_Male1 metaG (SPAdes) (version 2) | ecosystem: Host-associated > Algae > Red algae > Unclassified | place: Sidmouth... | reverse complement strand
CCCCACCACCAGCACCCCCGCCACCGGAAACACCAACACCGGCGGCGTGGCCGCCACCATCAGCCAGCTTTTCCGTCCCACCGCCCCCACCACCAGCAGCCCCGCCGCCGGCAACACCAACACCGGCGGCGTGGCCGCCACCATCAGCCAGCACATCCGTCCCACCGCCCCCACCTTCGCCAGCTCCGCCGCCGGCTGCACCAACACCGGCGGAGGATCCGCCACCATCCGCCAGCATACCCGTCCCACCTCCCCCACTACGGCCAGCTCCGCCGCCGGCTACACCAACACCGGCGGCGGGTCCACCACCATCTGGAATCAACCCCGTCCCACCGCCCCCACCACCGCCAGCCCCACCGCCGGCTGCGGCAACACCGGCGGCGGGAGCAGCACCGTCGAGAACAAAACCCGTCCCACGACCGCCACCCCCACCAACCCCGTCGCTGGCCGCAACTCCGGCCGCACCACCGGCCGCGGCCGGGGTCTCAGCAGCCCCGTTCCGAACGCCCTCGGCTCCGCCGCCGCTGCCGCCGGCCGCCGCCGCCTGGGCAGCGGCGGCCATTCGAGTGCGCGATACGTACCCATCGCGTCGCTTCTCCGTCACCATATTGTGCAAGATGGCCACCTCCTTCGCGACGGTGACCATTGACTCGACGGTGACATGCCGTGCGGGGTGTCAAGCAATGTGGAAGCGTGCAGTTAGAACGGCATATAGCCGTTCCACGTCATTCCTCAAAGCTTCTTGGAGCCGGTTGAATGTAGTCTCAACTTCTGTGGTGGGGTCGGGGAACGAAGAAACGAAAAATGCGAAGGGAGGGTAAATTCCATCAACCAGATTATACAAGAGCGTGCGGGTGGTGCCGTTAGCTGTGTATGAAAACTTACGAGGCGGCCACTCGCCCCACGTCACAGACAAATACAGAGGGGAAGCATGCATAACATTGAGGTCATTCTGAGAACCAGGGCAGCCAACAAATAGATGCCATATGCATAGGTCCTCATCACAAACAGTTTTCATTACCACAGAGCGTTTGCCGTGCCGATTCTGGTCCATGCAGGCAAACGCCTTGGGGCAGTTCGACCACTCCAAATGGCTGCAGTCCAGCGATCCCGTACACCCGGGCAATCCCCGTCGCGCATTACGCTCCAGAATACGCTCCAGCTCGGCTGGGGTGGTGGGACGCAAATACGCCGGACCAAACGCATCCACAACAAAGCGTAGAAGCTCTCGAACAGACATTGAAATGGTCGATGCTGACAAACGAACGTATTCATCAGTTAGATCGGGCGTCTCTCCGTAAGCGTTCACTCGGAAAGCAGCCACCACCTTTGGCAAGGGGTGTGCCTGCGGTTTGCCCGTCGCGTTAATGCGTTGCGCGAAGAAGGGGCGACCCTTCACGGCGTGGTAGATACGCAAAAGCACTGACAGGGGCACCTGGAACCGTCTCTCAAAGTCCGCCTCGTCGTATACGGGAGGGGAGCCGTCCAATCCAAAATAGTCCCTCAACATAGCTCGCAAACCTGATCAAAAATCACGGTGTGTGTTCGGCCGGCGGCCAGGCACCGACACAATATACCGCCGCCGGCCGAGCCGCGACCGGCGGATGCGACGACGATAGCGCCACAGCTCCTGCATGTGGGCCGCCACCGCGGTGGCAACTTCGCCGTCGACGGGGTCCGCCAGCATCGCATCCGCAGAGACGTCGAGTGGATCATCCATCGTGGGAAGACGACGCTGTCGTCGACGGTGACCTCGTCCGTGGACGCGGGCGTCGCGACGCGCCTGTCGCCGTCACGCAATCACGCCGCGGGGCGCCGAAAGGACCTCGTACCACTGCCCCCTCCGACACGCCCACAAGTTTATCCCATCTCCCAGCCTCCAACGTGCCCCGCCCCCCGCCGCGAGCACGGAGAAAAACGAACTCGCGAGGCTGCGAAAACCAGTGCCTGGGGAACGTCGCCGCCGTCCCCTGATTGACGCTGTGCGCGCTACAGAAGGCGGCAGCGGAGCGACCCACCACACCCCCAACGCGCGTCGAATGGGGGTCCTGAAACGGTCAGACTCGTTCAGGCTTTTTTGGGTCTCGATAGTGATCGCCGGATCGTAGACGGCCCCGGAAAGCGCCAGTTTCGTGCCGTGAGAATTGAAATCTGATCATGCCACGTGAGCGCGTTTTCCGAAAGGCACTGTATCTGCAACAGCCAATGGCACGCCAGGAAAAAATGGGGAGGAGCAGCGGGTCCCCCCAGATCGGTGAGAAAATGGGGGACGGGGGCGCCTCCCCCCATTTCTGACCCATGAATGTCGGAGGACTTATCCGATTCAGATTAACTGTATTCAAGTTCTATCTAAGCGTTTTGGGGTGCCTCACGTTCCTGTGGGACCCTCCCCATCCCCAAAAACTGAAAATAAGGAACGTGGCACATTCATGAGACACGTTTCGGACACGTTAGCGTATTCGAACTTGGGGAAGACGTTGTTGGGTGTGCTCTAAGGCATGTAAGTGAGTGATATCTCCGAAACGGGAACTCCCTGACAGCAGTGAACAGGCCAATGGAAGAGCAGATGCAGGTGACTAGCAGGCCAATGAAAGCTCTCTTCGAGGTTGAATGGTACCGTCCTCCATGCGGGCGACATCCTCCTTGAAATCGGGGGGCGGCACGGGGGGGGGGGGGGGGGGGGGGGGGGGGGTACCCAGGCGATACTGTATACTCCGGGAGGTTTTCCCCAGGCCCTGGCCGTGTGCGCCACAAAAGGTTACAGCTTTTGCGTCTCTCGCCGGACCCGCAATGCGGCTATGGCGCAACGCTTTGTGAAGCGCACTTGGGGCGCCCGTTGGCATCTAGACACACCGTATCCATACATTTGATGTGATGGCGGTTGCAACGATGTAACGGACTCTCGCCAATGGCCGCCCGAAACCTCTGCACAAAATATTGCGGGGAAAGCCGTCATCTGATGGCTCATCAGGAGGGTTCCGCAAAAAAATGCGGGGTCCACAACACCCAAAACAGCCTTTGTGGTCCTACCCCATTTAAGGAGCACAGCGCGGTGCTGTCAGGGATCCGTTGCGCGCCACATCTGTCCGAACGACCACGGAACGTACAGAGAGCGCGGAGTACCGGTAATGCCAGGGTTGGATTGTGGATTGGTAGGGTTGGATCGTGTAGTTGGGGTTGGATCGGATAATAGGCGCTACTAATGGTGTGCTATGAGAGCGTGTGGCCAAAAAGCGGCGGGTTCGAACCCGGGTCGACAGCAAAGAAGCCAGGCGCTATCAGGGCGTGCGCGGTGGGGGGCGGCGGCGCAGTGGTGACTAACCGGGGGTGGGACACAAATGACATTTTGGGCCATGTGGACCCACATTCTCTCACAGAATCGGCCTGTGCGGGGTCACACACGCAGGGTTTTCCCACAAACCTTTGTGGATGGTATTTCCCGTCTTCTGGGGTTTAATGTCTGTACACTGCCGGAAGCGTCTCGACGAGAGGAAGAGCACTGCGCCGGGTCTGGCCGCCCAAGTGACAGAAAATGCGCTTCACAAAGCCATGTGGAACAGCCGTAACGTCCATCCACAAAGGCATGTGGAGGCGACTGGTGCTTTGTGGACGGCCTGTTACGTGTGGGGATATCTCTTAACAGTAAGGCGACAACACGAGGGTGCTCTCCCACCATGTTGGCTCAGTGGAGAGCATGGCGGGATGTTAGCAGGAAAGTATCGAGCTCTCATTGGCCAATATCAGCTTAGAGATAAAGCGCTGATTGGCTGTTTTGCACTGTCAGGCTGTCTGTTCATGGGGAGATTCTATGTGCTGATATGCCGTGGGTCGACTCACGAACTGTAACCCACAAGAGCCACCACAAGACCATGTCAAAGTGTGTGGTTTTTGGCGTCCTGCGGAATCCCCACACGTCGCTCTGGCCTTTCCACATGGCAAAAAGTCGTTTGTGTCCCACCCCCGGTTAGTAACCACTGCGCACGGGGGCAGGCGCCGTCCGGGCCGTGTGATTCTTGTGGCAGCGCAGTCCTTCTCAGCCACATAACTCTATTCGCTTTTAGCGTCATCGCGACCCTTCCAACGCTGACACGCCCTCAGATCCCGGAGGACACGAATGCAGACTGCCCCCTCTGAAACGGGGAGCAAGTCCCGTGATCTAAGTATATGTGTGCATCACTACACTTTGAGAGCACCCTGTCCTAAAGGCCAGGGAAATGTGTAATATCTCCCTTCATCGCGGTGCTGATAACTTTGTGAGGGCCAATAGGCTGGCGCCGTTTGGTTCCAATAGTCCCATGGGAGCCATGCAGCACCTTCCATGGGGGACGACACCTGAGATGAAACATGATGTCTGACCCGTCTCCGGGAAGTGGGCAAGTTATTGATGCAGTTCGCCGTCGAGGACGAGGGCTTGGCCGTTGCCTTGCCAGCGGCAACGGTGGTGGACGTCGTTGGTCGACTCTGCGCATGAGCCAGACTCCCCCGGTGCGTTGTTCATGCGGCGCTGGCTGGAGGAGGAGCTTAGCATGATGGAGCTCTGCATCATGCGGCTACGTACGTGCCCGAGTTTGAGTTGTGGGCATGAACAGATGGGGTCATGCTGCGCGACATTGCAATGGCGGCCGAGCGACTCCGTCACACTCTCCTACTCAAGAAAGTTCCCATCGATGTGGATGAGTTTGAAGACCATGGCTACGTCCCAGCCTCACACTGTTCTCCGCATGGATGTGCATGTGTTCGTGCGATGGTCCTGCTTGAGGATGCCCATTGAGCTCAGTGGCACTTTTTTCTTGCATGTGCGGCTTCTGAGCTTCTCTTTTGGTACATTTCATTAGGGATGCTTTTCTGGCTGGCGTGTCAATGGGAGTAGCGGAGATGCTCCTGTGCCTTCCACGCGGTGGACGTGTACAGCAGTTGGGTCACTCGTCCTCTGCTACTTCTGTGCTTACTGTGGGGAGAGTTTCCCGCAGAGTGCGTAGTACGCCGCGCAGTGTATCACATCGGGCCGCACACGGTGCCGCATCGGGATCTTGGCCTAATGGCGGCATTCGCCCTTTTTACTCATTCTGCTGTGAAGCGCGGATGGGCTCATCGTTGGCTTGCGGACACCGTATATCTGTACCCGTCATGATCACACGCAGCTGTTGGTGTAAAGAGGACAAACAAGCTGGTCCCCCATGGCAGGGACCAGGAAGCGAAGCTTCCAATTTTGGTGAAAACAGAGACACACAATTTTGGGAGAAGTCACCAGTCACCAGTGCGCATTTCTACACCTACTGAAAACGGTGCTCTGTCCTCTTCAACATCGAAAAAACTGCCGCAGTAAATTATGCCATTTGCCCAAGACTGGCACAGCATCCGGCGATTGGAGGAATGATGCACCACGCAGGATGATACCGACGCCTCCGTCGTTGAGGGAAATGTGCTTTATCCATATCTGGCCGCGTCGCCGCCTTCCTCCGCGAACGCAATGATGGTCACGCGTTCTGGGCTGGGCATATGCTCCTGCTTCGCGTAGGACACAAAGAAAGCACTCGCTGCCTGTGCAGCAGAGCACTGTTCTCGGCCGAAGTGGGAGTGAGTTGGGCAGTGTCCGCACCCCGCCCGGCCGGAGCGCCACCCTCCACGAGCTAGAAACCTGCCCAGTGCCAGCTGCTTCAACAATTCTACACCATTTCTGGGCTTCTTGCGGAAAACAATAGAGGTCCCATGGAGGCATTTGTAAACGCTCTTAGAGGAATATGTAATCGCTTGTATGTACAATTCCTCTGGACCACAGCAATCGTGAGCCATTGAATCTTGAAACGTGGACAAGCTTGATTGGGCGTAGCAGTCGGATCATCCAATAATATGGCATAGAGGGTGACCATCAAACCGATAAAGGCCATCCATTTCACGCAACGTGGTTGCTTGAGAGTTGAGAACACAAATGGATCCCCACTAGAAGCTTCGCTAATGAACGGTGACCCTAACTTTGGTTAACAACCAAATGTGTGTGAGGGGGCCTACACAACAGAATGCGTGTTCCGCATCGCGAAAAAGACCAATGTGCTCAGACCCCACTCAAGCAGCACAGCGTAAGCGAGGGGACCTCGCCCTCGGCGGGAGCACCGCTGTTGTCACCACTTCACAGAGCCCAACTGCCTGGCCATCACACCAGTGTGAAATGTGAGTATTGTGATTTGTGAGTATCGTGATTCAGAAGTATGACCGTGCGACGGGTGGCGCCATGCCACCCGTCATCCACGCGCATACGCGACCGCTCTGCGTGGGGTGACGCACGCCGCATGCGGTGCGCTGACGGTGGCGGGCTGGACCTGCCATGCATCGCCGGCAGCGCCGCGCCACGTGAGGGTGCCAGCGCGAGAAGGATTACTGGGGTTACATGCATGTCTCTGCTTTGGGGCAGCGGGGCGAGACGGGCGCCCATGCCTGCTTTGAAGAGGAGGGGCGAGACGGGTGCGCGCGGACGCGCGGGGGTCGGGCGCCGTCCCGGGGATGCGCCGCAGGGCGCACACCCTCGCCGGCGTCCTGCATCCGCCCCCTTTATCAGGACGCCACTCGGCTGGGGAATAGCCCCGAAGAGTGAAGCATGAAGAGAACGCATATCTTTCAACCAGCACATGATTGAATTGGAATTTCGTTGAATTTCGTGGTCTGAAGTTTCGAAAACTCGTGAGCCATCTCTGCACCCGATACGATATGAAAGGCGCAAAGTGCAGCGAACATGCTCGAAGAGTGCTACCAGAGAGTGGGGCGAGAAAAACGCCACCAAAAACAGAAAATCTAAAGAACAGTAGCAACAGCGCAACCGACCACATACGCGTGAAAAAGTTTCCGTTTCAAGGCAGAGAATCCGTCGCACGAGACTGACCAGGACCCTCTCCCCGCCGCCCTGCCGCCATCGGTGTCTGCGGCCGCGCCGCCGCCCTCGCGGCGGGCCGGCTCTCCCACCCGCACCATCGATGCGGGGCGCCCCCCCCCCCCGCCCACGCCGAGTTGTCCCTGCCACAAAACGCAATTGAAACGACGGGAAGCACGAAGATCAAGTCCCGATTTTATCATGAGTAAGTTTGCGACGATATTCTCTAACAGTGAGATCGATTGACTGAGATTCCGATCGATCACATTTGCAGAACGCATTCCAGCGCTGACCACAGACATGATCGCGGGAACGGATTGGATCGATCTCTCGCCTGAGACCAATCCATCAACGTCATTGTCTGTAACGATGGAAACGGACACGGAGGGTGCCACTTCGAGCGGGAAGCTTTCCCGCGATGCGCTGACTCTTTATGTGCGTGGTTACTGTCCCAGGGAAACTCTGGTTTGATCTGGTGGGAAACATGCAATCTTCGTATTGTATTGCAGTAGGAGTTGCCCGCGGAACTGCACCTGCATGTATCGTTCTTCAGACCACTGGCGCTGCCTCAAAGCAGTGCATGATCTGGTACACAACACGGACCATGTTCCGCACAGAGGAACCAAAGCGCCACTGTGCCCAGTCCTTAAAACTCTGGCAGTGGTAAGGGGGTTGCCCCGACCTCATTGCTCCGACGGCAGGCGCTCACGATTCCAGGCCGCAATGCCCGAAAACGTCAACGCTGAAGCCGATCATAGCATGTCATCACGCGATTGCAAAGCTTTTAGTCGTGTCTTGGGGATCTCCAGCAGGTAGGCTCTGGCTATGCCAGGCAGCATTGCCACAAAATATGGGCTCTGACGTCGTTCAGAGCACGAAATCGCGAAATTACAAAGCTTTCAGTCGTGTCGTGGGGGTCTCCCAGCCGGTAGGCGCTGGCTATGCCAGGCAGCGATGCCCAAAAACATGGGGTCTGACGTCGCTCAAAGCACGTCATCGCAAGATTACAAAGCTTTCAGTCGTGTCTTGGGGGTCACCCAGCCGGTCGGCGCTGGCTATGCCAGCCATCATTGCCCCAAATTATCGGCTCTGACGTCGCTCGGAGCCCTTCATTGCGGGTTTGAAAAGCGCTCAGTCGTGTCTTGGGGATCTCCGAGCCGGTGGGCGCTGGCTATGTCAGGCAGCGTTGCCCCAAAATATCGGGTCTGACGTCGCTCAGAGCATGCCATTGCGAGTTGGCGAAGCTTTCAGTCGTGTGTTGGGGGTCTCCCAGGCGGTAGGCACTGGTTATGCCAGGCAGCATTGCCCCAAAATATCGGCTCTGACGTCGCTCAGAGGACGCCATCGCGAGATTGGACAGCTTTTTGTTGTGTCGTGAGGATCTACCAGCCGGTAGGCGCTGGATATTCCGGGCAGCGTTGCCCCAACACATCTGCTCTGACGTCGCTCAGAGCTTGCCATTGCGAGTTGGCGAAGCTTTCAGTCGTGTGTTGGGGGTCTCCCAGGCGGTAGGCACTTGTTATGCCAGGCAGCATTGCCACAAAATATGGGCTCTGACGTCGCTCAGAGGACGCCATCGCGAGACTGGACAGCTTTCCGTTGTGTCGTGGGGATATCCCAGCCGATAAGCTCTGGCTATGCCAGGCAGCGTTGCCCCAAAACATCGGCTCTGACATCGCTCAGAGCACGTCATCGCGAGATTGAATAGCTTTCAGGCGTGCCGTGGGGATGTCCCAGCCGGTTACGAAAAGAAAGAGAGCCCGCGTGTGCCATGTGATGTCTCTATTTATGAGTCGAGCTGCAGACGAAAAAATGGACCAAAACAGTCCGGAAACGAAATTGACCCACTCAAGAAGAGGCCCCCTCGAAAGTGAGAGAAACAGTGGTCGGGCACGGAGTGCGGGCTCCAGCGTGGGACGGTGGGCAGCGGAAAAACAGCGGACGTGGGGAGCCGGGGGACCAGGAGGGAGCCGCGGGCGGCGGCTCCTTAAGGGTGCTGGGGACGGATCCGGGCGGCGCGTCTGTGTGGCTACAGAGCGCGCTGCGGCTCGGAGCCGCGGGTGCCGCCGGTGAAATGATCTCCGGCGGGATCCGAATCCTCTCAGACTTCCCCCGGTGTTGAATTTAATCGGTCCCGGACCCAAAGCCGGCCGACTACACTCTGGGGGCCGACCCCCTAGTCCAAAAGGTGAGCCACAAGCGGTGGGGCCGCCAGTGGAACCCGCCCCATCCTAAAAGAATTCGCAACTCCGGACAAAACCATCCGCGCATTCCACCGCCACAAAATCAGGAACACATGCGCAAGAAGCCCCGCCAGGGCCTCACGGTGATTCTCCTCCCACAGCGCCGAGGAGAGAAAGGACCCCGTAGCCGGCCCGACCCGACCGCACGCCTCCCACACCAGCGGCGTAAAGGTGTGAGGCGGATCGCCAGCGGGAAGGTGCGGCGTGTATTTGCCGACCTTCTCCGCCTCACGCACCCGGGCGGCCCCAGGCACGCGGAGGGAGCACGCTGTGCGGGAGACGTGGGCAGCGGCCGTCGAGGCCACCACAGACACGTCCCCCAACACCGGGGCTCCGGACGACACGCGCGTCGCCCGCAGATCGGGGCGTAGCGCTGGCGCCTGTGCTCCGGCAGGGAGTGGCGGATCAGCCATCACCCCCGTCCACCGCGAGTCCGCCCGCAGCACCGTAGCAACCCGATGCAACACCGCCGTGTGGCGGAAGGTGCGCAGCGGGACGCTGTGCGAGCACCCGCCCAACCAGTGGAAGCCAAGCTGGTCAGCCAGTTGGCCGCAGCGACACTCACGGTCGGACGCCTGCGGTACGGGGGAAACGCCAACCCACAGCCGCACGGCCGCTTTCATCTCAGAGCCCGTCATGGCGCCGCCATGTGGACCGCCACACGGCAGCCGGTTCGGCCATACATCGGAGTCGTGGCCGCAGCAGGCGGCCCAGCGGGCGCGCGCCGACATGGAGAGGGGCGCCAACAGGGCGCGCGCAGCCGCCACGTGCGCTGCCTCTGCCAGCTGTCGCTGAGTCAGCCGCGTCGGTGCCGCCATCAGGGCCCTGCAGGTGCCCGGGACGCCCTCCACTGCACGGGGTAGGCCAGCGGCCGGTACATTGGCCGTGTCCAGGGGCGGCGGAAGGGACAATAGAGGGTCGGTGCTCTGAGGGTCGACGGACTCAAAGGGGGAGGCGCCGAAAGAACCCCCTGTGTAAAAGGTCGCGTTGGCAGCGCATGCATCCAAACACGCCTGCAGGCGCGGCAGTAGCGGACCCCACAAGCCCCCCTCGGCCGATCAGGCGGCGAGGGAAGCGGGCAGCTCCGTACCCACAGGTGCGGCTGCCAGGGGTGGCGCCAGTGGCGAGGGCGCGGCCGCACCGGTTGTCGCGGCAGACCCCGGCCACCCGCTGGCTCCCCGCCACTCGGCGGGGGAAGTGCCCCCCGCAGCGTCCGCGGTGGCCGGGCGCGCGGCGCCCCCAGCCAGCGCGCGCGCCGCAGGGACCGCCAGCGCCGCGGATAGCGCCCGCGCGAGCTCGTGCAGCGCCGGCGCCGACACGTCGGCGGCCCGTAACGTGGCCATCCAGGACGCAATGTGGGCGGCGGGCACGATGACGGATCGGTCGCCGAGCCCTAGCCCTCCCATACGGACGGGGAGTGCGGCTCGGGACAGGAGCGTCTTCCGCGTTTCCCGCCGGTCGGTCTCCGCGCCGAGGAGGCGCAGCAGCTCCCGCCGCACCGTTGCGTCAACCTGCGCCGCCAGCACCTTCGCCGCTGCCGGAGGTAGGCACCGCAGCGTGTACGTCGTGAGCGGAAACGTACACATTCGCAGCAGCAGAAGCTGCGCCTGAGCGGCATCAGGCTGGAGGGAGGCGACGGCGCGCACCACCTTGTCCTGCGCCGCCGCCATCTTGTCGACCTCCGCCGTGACAAACTCGTCCCCCCCCACCGGGATGCCGGAATAGGTCAGCCCGTCTGTCCCCCACTGGGTGGGGAGGTCGGAGGGCGGCGCGCGCGGCGTTGGCGACCAAGCCGCGCACTTAGCCGGCGCCAGCTCGACGTCGACCTGAGCGCCCAGCTCCGACGCCGAGCGCAGGACAGCCGCCAGCTCGTCCACCGGGCTGATGACGGACACGTCGTCACGCAGGCCGAGTACCGTGCACCGCTCGTGGCGTGCCGCGATCGCGTGGAGGGCGGGGTGTAGGGCGAGCGCGTGCATGAGGGACCCGAGCATGTCCCCCTGCTGGGTGCCGCGCTCGACCCGCCACACCAACCGCGCCGGCAGCCCCCCGTCCCCTTCGTCCACCCCCCAGCCGTATACCGGCGGGGGCTCTCCAAGCTAGATGCAGCGGAGGTAGGGCACAAGCTCCGGGAAGGCCGCCTGCGCCACGGCCATCGCCGCCTGGATCGAGATCCTATTAAAGGCGTTTTTGAAGTCAAGCTGCAGCGCCCCCCAGGTCGGCTCTACGGCCAGCCGCGCGTCGGACTCGTGCAGCAGGTCCTCGCACGCGCCTGAAACGCCGACGGCCCTTTGCAGCGGCAAAAAGTAGCGGCGTGCGTCGGGTAGAACCTCCCGCATCAGGGCCCTGCCGACCAGTTTTCTATTCGTCTCGGGCATGCCGATCGGGCGCAGTCCTGTAGTGGATCCTGCCCTCAAAGCCGACGGGGTATAACCCCGTCAGAAAACCCAGCACAGGATGCGGATCGCTACGCCAGAGTCACAACGCGAACGCCGGGATCACTGGGCGCGAAGCGCACAAAAACAACGGAAGCAACGCAAACGCAACGATGATTTATTCGAACACGCACGATGACCCCATAGCATACTCTCATATACCCTCAGAAGCAAGACGCAGGACGTGCACAATCCCGACACCCTGGCGCTACCATGGGGGGACCGGTACCCAACGGGCCACGGTCTCAGGCCCGGGCCTCTAGCGGCCCCTGCCCAGCATCCCTGACAGCCCTTCCACTGGAAGGGGACCCCCGCCCGTCTCGGGCGAAAGAAGGAAAGTCACTAAGACTTCCCAGAATTCAGGATTTACCCAAAACCAATACCTCGGGACTTATCCCAAGTTTTTTTTTCAATTTTCCCGGATAGATTTCCGGTAGGATTTTATCCCTGGTCGAGGTCATATCTCGGTCCGGCTTACGCTCGGATTGCGGAAGCTTCCTCAAGCTTCCCGGGCCCCCCAGAAGGCCCGGATTCGGGATGACGTGTGCCTCCCTTGCGTGTGCCAGACCCCCCCAGGGGGGCCCGATCGGGTATTCCACGCCTCACGCCCCTCTAGAGTGTTCGTTTCATGTGTGGCCCTGGGGCTCCCTGGACACCCCCCCAAGGGGGTTGTCCGACGCTACCCCCCTAGGGGGGTGTTGCGTGACTGTTCACGACCCGTCCCCGGCTCGTGCCGGGGGGTCGTGTCACCCCTGTCAGGGGGTCTCCCCCACAAGTCCGGGCACGCCGGCCGCATCCACCCCCCGCCGGCTTCACCAGCAACAGGAGGGTGGCCGCACCGAGCGCGCGCCTCTCCTCGGGCGGCACCTTGTCGACGCCGTCGCCCGACGCCAACAGCTGGACGAAGCGCACGAGGGCGTCGCGACCGGCCGACGACAGGGCCCACATCTGCTCCATACGGAGCCCCGACGGGCCGGGCGCCTTTCCACGCGCCGCCGACCGGATGACGGCGCCCACCGTCTCCGCCGCCAGCTGCCGCGGCGCCGTCCCTGCGCGCGAGTCCCCGAACGCCTTGGCCGCGGCCAGCTGGTCGGGTAAGGCGGCGGCCAGCGACTCGGCGGTAGCCAGGTCTGGGGTATCAGCGGGAAACAGGGTGCTCGTCTTGTCGCGCACCGCATCGGTCTCCGCGGCAGCGGGCTGGCCCGTGAGGGTCTGAACACACCCACGCAACTGCCCGTGCGCAAGGCGCCGGAGCGCCCGCCGCTGCCGCTTTGAAGGGAGTGGCCAGGCCATCGCCACTTGGCCATCCCCCGTGGCTGACACGTCGGCCGCCACCGCGTCGTGCTCTGGTGCGCGGCACCCTGGCGGGCGGCGCCACACCCCCGCGTCCCGATCCGCCAGCGCGTCGGCAAAACGGCCGTCGAGCATGGCGGAGAGGCGCGCCGCCCGCGACAGGAGCGTGGGACCGGGAGCGCGCCCGACGCCACGAGCGGGGACGTGGAGCAGAAGCGAGGAAAGGAGGAGGAGCCAAAGCCAGGCGTGGGGACGTTCTGCTGCGCGGAGCACCCACCGGAGCATGTCCCCGCCCAGCGCTCCCCACCCCATCACAAATGCCCGCAGCACGGGGCCCAGCGTCCGCGCGCACGACGCTACCAGCGGTGCCCAGTCTGCTCCCGCCGGCGCGGCGGCCTGCAAGAAGTCGCTGCGCCTGCGGGCCCACTCGCCGTAGTCCGCCGTGAAGAGCGGCGAAGGTGGGGCGTCAAGGTCCGGCGGCGCCGCCGATGCCGGCGACGGTGGCGTCGGGGGCGGCGGTGGCGTGGGCGGGGGCGGCGGTGCAGACGGCGGCGTCGGTGGGCGCAGCGTCGTGAAAGGACGTGGCGGCACAGGGCCGACGGTCGGCGCAGTCCCCACGGCCGGCGCGGCCGCCGCGCTCGCTGACGCGCCGGCCGCTTGGCGCGGAGGCGCCGACGACGGTGGTGGCGCGGCGGCGACCGCCGGCGTCGAGTCTCCAGCCTTGCACTTGCGAGCGTGCACAGCCAGCGTCGTCGAGCCGGAGCGGGGTTTCTGCGACCGGTATGGCTGCGCGCATCTCGGGCACGGCGCAAGCTTCAGGTCTCGCACCGTCGCCGGGGGGACCTCTGCAAAGAGGTGGCACCGCGCGAGATGCAGGGCCAGTGGCGCCTTGTCGTGCGCCACTTTCACGCGTCGGGCGCAGCCGGCCACCGGGCGCACCGTCGGCGCGTTCCCGGCAGCAAACGCAGCGGCCATCACCGGCGGCGCTGTCCACCGCGCCACGTGGGCGGAGAACGGTTGCCGCCCCGCGGCCGTTTTGACGAGAGTAAACAGGGCTGCGCAAGTCGGGCACGTGCCGAGGCGGCACCTTGTGGGTGCCGGCCGGCGACGTGGTCGGCGTCGGCAGTGCCTTGCGGCGCGACCCCACTGGCGCCGCAGCGGCGGAGAGGGCCGAGGTGGAGTCCGCCGGCGCCGACGCAACCGGTGGGTCCGTCGCGGCGCGTCGGCAGCGTGCCGCACTGGCCACGCGCAGTGCGACCGCCTCCGCCAGGGCCACCACGCCCGGTTGGTGGGCGGGCGGGGCGGCCGCAGCCGGTGGTGGGGACGGTGGCGACGCGGGTGTGGCGTCGACAAGGCTGTCAGAGTCGGTCGGCCCCCCATCGAGCCCCCCCTCCTCGCTGATCGCCGGCGGTGAAAAGGCCAGCTCGCCGGTATGCCTGCCGATCGATCCGCGAGCGGAAGCGTCAGGCAAGGGCACGGGCGCGAGGGCCCCGACGCCGCGGGGGAGAGTCGGTCGGGGGTCCACCGCCCGCGCCCCGGTTGCTGTCGCGGTGCTCGCCGAAGGCAGTCGGCGCCGCCCGTCGCGGGGTCGCGCCGAGGCAACCGTCGCCTCGACGGCGAATGCGGTCGGCTCCGCCAGCGTCTTTGACCCGGCCGCTGACCCTGGCGTTGGGGTGGCGAGAGCCACCTTTGTCGGTGCCGGCGCCGTCGCCAGCGCCGCCGACACCGGCGCGCGTCTGTGCGGCGGCGGTCCGCCGGCCGGCGCAGGCCCAGTCCGTGCCGCCGACCCGCAGCGCGGAGGTGCCGGCGGCGCCGCGGCACCCGACGGCACGGCCAACTCACCACGCGCCGCGCCGCGCGGCGGCAAAGCGGACAAGCCGCGTGTCGACGCCGGCGGCGCGGACCGCGACGGCGGCAAGCCTGCCGCGCCCTTCCCCGTCGCGCCGGCTTTGCCCGACTCCGCGTCCGTCTTGTCTGTCGTGGCCGACGCCGTGGCGGCCGGTCCCGTCTTGGCCGCCGGCATCTTGCCCGACTCCGTCGTCTTGGTCTTGCGCGTCTTGTTCTTGGCAACGAGGTCGTCCTTTTGCGCGCGCTGCTTCGGGTCGGCCGGCGCCGGCGACGGCACCACCCACGACGACGCGACGGTCGCCGTGGGCGGGACCACGTCCATCGCGTCGTCGGTGGTGATGCCGTCGGCAGCGGCGGCAGCCTCGGGCGGGTGCGGCGCCGAGTCGGCCGACGCCGGCGGCGTCACTACCGGCGGCGACGCGGCGGGCGCTGTCAGAATGACCACGACGATCGCGTCGGCGTTGCAGGTGGCGTCGGCGGCCGCGGTGGTCTTGTGCATGGGCGTCGTCTTCACCGCCGTCGGCGCCCACGACAACGGCGGCACCACGACGGAGGTCGACGACGTCGGCGGTGGCGCCACGAGCGACAGCGTCACGGCGGCGGTGGACGTCGCGACCGGCGTGGCGGCGACGGTGGACGTCGGTGCCCGCGTGGCGGCCGCGGCGCCCGCCGCCCGCTCGGAGAGCGACGAAGACCCGGTCGTTCGCTCCACCTCGTCGGCGGGCACAACGTCCGCCATGGCCTTGGCGTGGGCGGAACTGTCGTCCGCCGCATCGCCGACGGCGGCGGCACGCTGCGGTACTGTGGACGCAGGCGCTCGGTTGGTGGGGGTGGGCGCAGCAGGGGGCGGCGACGCGGTCGACGCATCGGCTGGGGTCGGTGGCGGGGACCCGGTGGCACGCGGCGAATTGCCACGAGTCGGCGGTCCGACCATCGTCGTCGCGCCCGCCACCGGCAACGGGCGTGATCCGCCCGCCGCGTCTCCGTCCCGGTCGTGCACTCCGCACGCGAGGCCGTCCCCCCGGTCGGATGGGGCCGCGGCAGGCGCTGCAGCGGCTGCCTGGCCAGTCACAGGCGGGGTGCTTACAGTCCTCATTGCCTTTCGGCCTCCAGTGTGGCGGCGGCGGCGCCGGTTGAAACGGCCACGGTGGGATCCGCCGGCCGTGTTCCGCGCGGGATCGGCGGGAGCGGCGGCAGCGGCCGCCGGCTCGTCGGCTGGCGCGTCGGCCCCCGCGCCGACCGCTCCCACCGCCAGTGGGGGCCCGACCGGAGCGGGGTCCCGCCGTTGAAGAGCGCCGCGGCCCCACCCGCGAGGAGGTGGAGGGGCGGGCTCCTCCCCACCCGCCCACAGTGCGTCCGCCACCGGTGTCAACTGGGCGGCCAGGTGGCGGCGAAACGCCTCCCGCTGCGGAAGGGGCATGCCCCTCCGGCGCGACAGCTGCTGCAGCTTGGCCGCCAGGCGGCGGGCGAAGAACGCCCGACCCGCCGCGCTCGCAGCCGCCGGCGTCATGCCGCGGCGGCGCGACGCGCTGAAAAAGGAGGGGGACGCGGGGTCGGCGTCCGGCAGATGCGTGGGGACAGCCGCCGCCGCCGGCGTGCGCAGCGCCGCAAGAAAGGCGGGCACCGCGTCCGCCAGCAGCGTGACCGCCGCCACGTCGCCGCACCGGTCGACGTCGACCACGGCCTTGCGCGGCAGGCCGACGACATCTGCCACGAGCCGCCGCAGACGGTGGGCGCGCGAGTCGCGCGACTGCCCGCGCACGTACAGGATGCCGAGGGCGGCCTCCCCCGCCCGGCAGCGGGACGCGTCACCCACCAGCGTGACGGCAGCGGCCGAGGCGCGCGTCACACGGGCAGCCGTGTGCGCCGCGCCTCGGGCGCCGTCTCGCCATGCCGCGGGCGGTCCGCGGGGGACGCCGGGCGGGGGGCGGGGACGGACGGCGGCGGCCGCGCCGCCGTCGAGGCGCCCAGCAGCGGGCACCTCGCCCCCTCGGGGAACACGGGGGGGCGCGGAGGGGCCGGCAGCGGCCGAAGGGCGGCGCACGCCACCGCGCCCGTCCGTCACCTGCCGCCAGCCGTCGCCCGGCGGGGCGGGCGGCGCCGGGGAGGGAGGGGGAGGACCTTCCGCACCACGGGGCGGGGGGGGCGGGGGGCC
>Ga0209093_1000880_pt1 | contig 16857 bp, 23 predicted proteins | sample SidtaG_4_FD_187450 | JGI IMG/M metagenome (GOLD analysis project Ga0209093, IMG submission 187450) | Marine algal microbial communities from Sidmouth, United Kingdom - Sidmouth_Male1 metaG (SPAdes) (version 2) | ecosystem: Host-associated > Algae > Red algae > Unclassified | place: Sidmouth... | reverse complement strand
CCCCACCGCGCGTCAGTGGCTCATCTGGCAGCCCTCCACCACTGGCACCACGCCGAGTGCGCACAACCGAGACCCACCACACACGTCCCCCCCTGCTTATGGCTTGTCTGGATGTGTGCGTGTTCTCCTGCTGCCCTGGAGTATGCTTGTGTAGCCGGGAGTATTCCAGGGTACGGACTGGAGTGCCGTGTGGACATTCGACTGCGCGTGAGATGCGTGCAGCTCTGTGCGGGGCCGGCAACACCATGCCCCACTTCTTTGTCCCATCAGGTGCATCATGTTGACCTCACCTGGGCGCGCATTGCTCCCTTATTGTGTCGCTCACTCCCTGTTTGGTCTGTGACTGTGTTTGGAAAGTACCCACACCTCCGTTCGTGTGACGATGTCACCACGCGTAGCGCGCAGCACCACGTATGAAATGCGTCGTTCGTGGCCGCAGTGATGATGAGGGTGTGTGTGTCCAACGCCGTATTATTTTCTCAAGCCCGGACGTGCTGCACTTCTTTTTCTTTGTGCTGTTGTTGTGCCACCATCGCCGCGGCAAGGAGTGTGCACAGTGTCCATACCAATAGTATATTCACTCTGTGTTTTTGTTGCACCTTGCCTGTTCTTCTTTCTTTTCCACGTCCGGTCCATTGATGTTCTGGTTTTATGTCTCCCGGTGTTCCTTTGTACTGCATGGAACGTTCCTGTGCTCACACACTCTGTGATTGTGCCGCAACTTGCCTGCTCTACTGTCTTCGCCACGTATGCTCTATCGATGCCCTGGTTTTCGTTGCCCCATGTTCATCTTCACTGCATGGATTGTTCCTGTGCTCGAAGCAGGTGTTGGGTGGTTGTCGCACTGGGGAAGGTGCGCGTCGGCAGGGGACTACGTTGAGCATACTAGGGGTATCTTTTTGAGTGCGACTTAGGTACGCAGTGTCTCGATCGTCGTTCCACTTTGTGTGTGTGTACCTTAGGCATCTTCGTTTTTTCATGCCATCGCGCTCTTTTCCCACTTTCTCTGCTTGCTCTCATCTCTTTGCCACGTTGTATCTCCTGCCCTCTGTAAATTACTTGAGACTGCCTCTAGCCATTGCTTCCACTTCATCATGCGCGGAAAATTTGGTTCTGTTCCTAGTCTTGGCCGGATGCGCGTTCCGTGGCACACTCTACGTCCACAATGTCTTCAATGGCATGAAATTCGTCCTACAATCCCAACCAGCCCTCCACCACCAACTCCTTCTCGGCCGCGTCTCCCTCACCAAAGAATTCTTGAGCAATATCACAGGTCCCCATCATACCAATGATTTCTCTAACCTCATCGGCTATGCAGCGAGACGACGCGCGGTACTCACCGTGGTCCGCGGGCCACCATCGCCAACGGCAAAATGCATGTCTTCGCCCAACAGTGGGCAATCGTTGACGGAGACACAGCCTCCCACTTCTCCAAAATCAGCTGCGCGACATCCCCGAGATGTGCAGCGGCGCCTTCTCTCACTCCCAAGACTGGGCGCGGGGGCGCCGCTCAGCGGCGGCTGCACCGGGGGTTTGGCCGTGCCGCCCCGTTCGGAGTTGGGGGAGGGGCGGCTGGGGGCTCAACCCACACGTTGGGTCTGGCCGCCAGCGCCAAGTCCCTCAATGTTGGGCCTGGCAGACCATCGACAACGGGCGGAGCGGATGAAGACGCGGCTGCACCCGATGTCGACGACAGGGGCGTCGGTGACAGACTGCTCGTCAGAGCGGTGTTTGTCACGAGAGGGGGTGTAGTGAAAGGGGGGGCTACCGCTTCCATAGCGCATGCAGGGGTATGAGAAGCGTGAAAACGGCCAGCCAATGGCGGCGCTCCAGGTTGCCCCATCAGTTGGGAGATCCCGTCTGGCCGGGCGGCCAATGAAGAGTCAATCCCGGTGCCGCTGGAGCCAGCACCAGTGGCCAATGAGCTTGGTGGCGCCCAATCCATGCCAGAGCCATCCCCCAGCACAGTCCCTGGCGCAGTATCCGTAGCACGGCCATTGCGGATGTAGAAGCGCACGTAGACGTACCGCAGGGAGCTTTCGCCGTGGCTTCCGCCACTGCTGCATGTGAATTCGCCACCGTGGTGGATGCTGCGGGCTCCAATGCCGCTGCCGCCACTTGTCGACGCCGCCTTTCAGGTACCGCGCCCAAGACCAGCAAAATCAGCCGATTCTTGTATCTGCGTTTGAGACACTCGATGATGCCAGCGTCCAGTGGTTGGTGCACCGACGTCACGTTGGGGGGTAGCGAGCAGATTGTGACGCCATCACACTCGATGTTGGGGTGTGCCCCACAGTTGTCGACCACAAGGATGACGGGAGAGCGAGTTCTGGATCTTACGTTCCGCACGAAAACCGTCTTGAACCATTTCTTGTAGACAGTGCCGTCCATCCATGACGACTGTTGCGAGAAGTATGGCAGTGGACAACCCTCTCGAGGCGGCTTGAAGCACTGTGGGACAGCCGCGCACCCGATGATGGCGACGGGGATCTTGTGTAAGCCAGAAGCGTTGCACGCCAAGACGGGAGTCACGCGGTCTTTCGCCTTCATGGCCTTAGATCCGCGCACACGCCGTCGCCGTCCCGTAGAGATGTAGGTCCGACTGGGAAGAAACCGGTACTGCAAACCGGTCTCATCCATGTTGTAGATGTTTTCTGGGTCATAATCTGCGAGATCCGACCGAATTTCCGCCATACGCCGCTCTCCCTTGCGCACGGCCTCGGCCGCCGAGCCCGCCTGGCCCCACAGCTTCACGCTCTTGAGACGGTGACGGAACGCCCAACGTTGGATGAACCCTGGGGAGCCCACGAATCCCTCGACGCCGAGATCTGTGGCAATCTCTCTTGCCCTTGTTTCCAGGACCGCCACCGTCATTGGCAGCTCTGCTCCGCCCATGGACTCGATGCCATCAAACCAGGTCTTCAGAGCAGCGTCTATCTCCTCAAACTTGGACCGCCGTGTACGCGTAGCGTCCAACGGCTCGCCGGAACGAGCTCGCTTCAGAATCCGAGCGCGCTCTCGCGGCTCACATATGCGGCGGGAAATCGAGCGCGAAATTTCCTTGGGGAAGGCCTCTGGGAGGGACCGCCACGTGTGCACACCGCTGTCATACATGCGTATGAGCTCAATCTTGTCGCCCGAAGTCAACGTCATCTTGGTCTTGCGCGGCCTCTGGGGGGGTCGGGAAGCTGGGCGTAAATCTGGCTCGGTCGGCTCGTTTCGAGACGCAGTTGATCGACCAGCCAGTTGATCAGTTTATCGGCACGGCCTCGACCGTGACGACGCGGATGGCTCTTGTGAAGACGCGCGAGCAGCAGAACCATAGTGAACGGCAGTTGCCGAGGCAGCAGCAGCGGACGCCAAGCTAACGGCATGCAGCGTCTCGTGAGATGGATCCACGAGAACCTCCTGCACCGCCGCCTCGACTGCCGCGGCCGCAAGGGCACGTGCCGCACGGGGAATCACAGGGGCCATTTGTGGAGCACTGCTGCGCAGCTGGCACGAAGCCCATGGCGGTTGAGGTGGGGCTTTGGGGGAGCCGGGAAAGTGAAAGGGAGAGGGAAAGGGGAGGTGGTAGGTGAGCGGTGACGACTGTGGTCGCGACAGCCGTGGTCGACAACGATGGTCATGACGACGGTGGTGACGACGGCTGGTGCACCCGAACATCACCGGTGGGGAGCAGCGACAGTGATTTGCCGTCCGATTGTCAAATCATGATCGCTTCGTAAAATTGTCTTATTCGAATCAGCAACGGTCGATCGCACTCACTTTTAGAGCACCCTGCTCTCCAAGTGAATGGCACATAAGTGCATATCGACTGCAGCGGGGGAGCGGTTGCCCGGTACAGAGGTGTGATTTAAATCATTTCTGGCGCCGGGTCAAGGTGATTTAAATCAACCCGTGATTTTTATTCGTATGGGGTGATTTTTATTGATTTAAATCATCGGGCATAATTTAATTCATTTAGGCTCGTTATGCATGAAAATAAGTACATGTACCACGTGGTGACCCCTGATGAGGACCCTTATCGCTGGTGTTTGACTTAGGGTCATTCTACACCAGCCCGAACGCCCCGAACGTCCGAACGCTGAACGGCCATATCGAAAACCCATCGGGCGACGTGGCCTCGGCTGGGATGCTTGGCCAATGAAATTTCAATATGGCCGTTCAGCGTTCGGACGCTTTGGGCGTTCGGGCTCGTGTAGAATGACCCTTAGTGTCGCGTGCGGTGAGCGTCACTGACTGGGCGGCCGTCGACGCGTCGGCGGGAGGGGCCGTCGCGGACGTGACCACCGCCACCGCCACCGCCGCGGCGGACCTGTCGTGGCCGCCCGTGAGTTTGGTGGCGCACGCCCTCGGCACGACGCTAACCGGGTAGCGCGCGGGCGTTGCCGAGGATGCCGCCGGCGACAGCGGGACCACTGACGCGTTGTTATCCGCGCTCGCCGCCGCCGTGGCGGGCGGCGCGACGCCGGCGGTGCCCGCCGCCAGCGACCGCCTCGCCGCCCCTTCCGCTGTCTGCGCTCGTCACCCTGCCCCTGCCGCTCCACACCGCCCTACAATAAAAAAACACTGCATATACAGGATTTTCTGTGTCATAATCCCGGGTCAACCTGGGATTCCGACGAAAATCGGTATGCAGCAGGCAGATTACCTGGGATTGTTGAGAGCTGGGATCAGACCAATGCAGAAATCCCGTGTGATCCTCATCGATGGCTCAAGTGAAGATCCCTGGAAACCACATTCTGACAGTGTCCTGTGGTGAACCCGATTTTTGGGTCTGCACGCGCGGACCGGAGCGAAGCAAAGGAACCCTGCACTCGCTATCCGGCGCGCCCCCGACCGCTGACCGATTTGGAACATCCCCACGTCCCACCGTGCTTCTGATCGGAGGGGGCGGGCCCTCTCGAGGTCGTCAGGTCGGAGCGACAAGCGGAAGATTCGTGTGGAAAACGGGCTGAAGTGGAGGGTGAGCGAGCAGGCCTCATCGCATTGTGTGGCATAGGTGGAGCTCCAAAACAGTAGCAAGGCATCGATGGCCTCTCGCTTGGACGTGAAAGGTCACATCAAGTGAAGCCGGACAAAGATATGGAGGCCTACAGGGTATTGACAGCCTCTCGCGTGAAAGCTGAGGGTCAGAACTGCGGCTGCTGGGCCTCCTGGTCTTCTACTAAGCAGGCTCTGGAAAGATCGAGAAGGCATCCCGCATTTCCGAGACCTTCGAGTTTTTCGCCGCAGTGCTGGTCCCCCATTGGTCCGGTGGGACGTCGAAATCAGTATAAATACGGCTCCTCCGGCATCCACTGTGCCTCCTCATCTCAGCCATCGACACTAATACACCGCCGAGGACACCAAACCCCGTGGTTGTGACCACTTCAACATCGTCGTGTCCGTCCCGTCCGAGTTTTCGAGCCCCCCCCTCACCCCTCCCGACCCCCCGTCAGCATCATGCAGTCCTCCGACGGCGGGGACAGATACCCCTGCTCCTGCTTCTCGTGTATGGATGGTGTCCGGGCCGGCCCGCAAATGGTGTGCCGTGCGACATGGTTCATCCACAATGCGTCCGAGAAGCGCCGCCGCCTGTCCCTTGGCGGCGCGGCAGCTAGACAACCACCAAGTCCGAGTGCACAGACGGTGTCAGCCGGTGGCTCGTCAGGTGGGGGCGCGCCGGCCACTCCTGGTTTGGGCTCAGCATCCGGCGCTGCCGTTAACAAATGTGGATTTGGGAACGGGCGGCGTTGCGATGCAGACGAAACGCCAGAGACAAGCGTCGAAAGTAGCGATGTTAGCTCTGATGAAGATCCGCAAGATGTTCCACCACCCGAAAATTTCCAGGATCCCGAACCGGAAGTAGACGATGGAGCACCTCTTGCGCCGATTTATCAGACAACCACACCGACGAACGAAATTCGACTCTCGGTGGAAGAGTTCAAGGACCGCGCAGCCGATTTGGCCTTGTACTCTTACACGGTTCATCACGATCTGAAGCAGGCGGCGATTGCAGATTTACTCAAGTTGAGCACCTCAGCAGCGAAGTACCGATCTCCCTACCTCATGGAGCAGTTTATTGACGCAAGTGTTAACATCGAGACGCGCTCTGTTGACTGCTGTGTGAACGGCTGTCTCGCCTTCACGTTCAAACGCGCGCAACAAACCACGTGCGACGCATGCGGCGCTCCGCGCTTCAAAAGTGACGGGAAACCAGCAAGACAGGTGACGCACTGGTCCCTGGCCTCATGGCTAGCTCACCTTCTTGGCGACCCCGTCATCAGGAAGTCCATGCTGGAAAATATGGAGAAGGCCCGCCTCGCCGCGGATGAGGATGCCGACGGGGTACACGACTACTACCACTCGGAGAAGTTCCGTTTCTTACGGGACCGAGGGCTACTCGGCGGCACCTTCGTGCCGGTCGATTTGGGCACCGATGGCCTTCAATTTTGGCGGCAGAACGGGTTTGAAGGCTGGCCGATTGTTGCCACTCCGCATAGTCTGAGCCCGAAACGACGATCCGACAACAAGTACCAGCTTCTTCTCGCCGTCACGCCAGGGCCTAAGCTACAAGTCGATCTCGAATCATTTCTACACCCTATCGTCGAGGAGTTAAACCAGCTGGCACGCGGGATTCCTGGGCTCAAGGTCCCTAATCTACCAACTACGCAAGTATTAAGAGCCAGTGTGCTCAACTTTACTACGGACCAACCAGGAGGCGACAAGCTCACTCGATTTAAGGGCGTAAACAGCTTGGTCTACAACCGGCTTCGCGAATTTGAAGGTGTTTACATGGCGGCTAGCAACCACGTCTACTACCCACCCCATGATTCCACGCCGGGTAGGGCCAGCAAGCAGCTATTTTCAGTGTACACCCTCGCGACGCCGCGACGCACGGCAGCAAGCATCGCTGCAAACGCGTCTGCCGCGGAAAACGCTCGCTCGGAGGGAAAGATCGTGGCGGTCCAAACCCGTCTCCAGCAGAAGACCGGTGTCAAGGGCTACTCCCTTCTCTTTGCGCCGAGCCCGGCAATGCGCACGGCGTACCCGCACCTTAAGCATTTGTGGGACATGGGCCCGATGGCTGCCCCGTACGACTTCATGCACCTGATTCTTCTCAACGTCGTACCTCATATGTGGAAGCTGTTTGCCGGCTTAAAAAGGGTGGAAAAGGACAAGGACGAAGCGTATATCGTTCCCAAGTCCACCGTCGCCCTGATGGGGAAAGAGCTTCGCTCTGCCCGGCGGACTGTGCCAAGGGCCCAAGCAAGGTCCCTGCGAAACATCGACGTGCACCAGAAGTCGTTCAAGGCTGTTGACTGGATGCACTTTATTCTGTGCTAAGGACCAGTACTTCTGGCTGGACGTATGCCAAGCGAGTTCTACGCAATATTTATGGCGCTCAGCCGGGCTTGCCGTCTGCTCCTCCGACCACGAGGTCTCTCCGAGGCGGACATTACGGCGATCTATGTCAATATCAAGTACTTTGTCGCTAACTACTACACCAAGTTCTACCGCGGCAACTTTGCGAGGCTGCCGCTGTGTCTGTCGACAATCGCAACTCTTTTGGACGTCGTTCCGCTGCTGCGGGCGTGTGGCCCGGCCTGGGTGTTCTGGCAATTCCCGATGGAGCGAAAGTTCGGGACGCTCAACAAGCTCATCCGAATCCACTCGAGACCTCATGCAAGTCTTCAGGAGAATCTAATGCGACACTGCAAAGCTGATCTCATCAAGTCGTTTGGTGAAAACTATCTGCCGAACGAGTGGGCACAAACAACTGGTAAGCGGCCGGTTGCGCCTGGTCTTCCTCGCGGCAGCCTACAAGTGCCTCAAAGTATTCCTGATCCCCGAATTTTGTCCTGGTGGACCGAAACAGAGACTGACTGTGAAACGGAGCCTTCTATTGGTCTAAAACGACAGTAAGAGGGCATCGAAGCCAATAGAAAGCCCGGATTTGGTGCGACGACCTTGCATCCAGCAGAACTCACTGTTTGTTGCCGTTTGATCCGCTTTTCTTGAACAGAGCACGCTCCCCAGGCGAGATCTTGAGATTTTCCACTGTTTCCTTGCCAGAAGTGAGGAAAAAAAGAGGTGCTGATGTCGATTTGCAGGCCGTATGGGCACATGTAAGCAATCAGCAGCTCCAAGTCATTCCCAGAGGCGCATCTGATTGGTGGAGGGAGTCGGTCCGCAAGTCTGTCTCGGTCCACCAGGACAAAATTCGGGGATCAGCAATACTGGTCCCGATTGCGCTCTTCTGCCACCAAGGAGTGCACATGCCGAGTTGGTCGGCACTGAACTGGCGGCAATGCGCGCGGTGCTTGTTCAAGAAGATGCAACCCAAGTTCCGAGCTAATCTGGTGTCGGGCCTAATTTCTGGTTCAAAGCCGGTTGGGTCGGACTGTGACGCGCACCGACGTCGGAACTACTTGGTGCGCATCAATTCAACTGAGAGGGTTTTCCTTCCCGACGGGACTGTGGCAGTGCGCCCCGTGTCGACCTCTGGAGCCGTGCTGCACTACGCTGCTGTGTTCATTGACGGGCGCCCCATGGGCTTTGCGTATGTGGAGCGTGTCAAGTCCGCCAAGGATCGGTGTGGCCGGTATGGATACGCCTCGTCCATGCATGGGATCGAGTGCTTCATCGGGCCTGGGGGGGTGCCGTACTATGTGCCCATCGGTGCTGTTGGCGAAGTTGTTGGCACATTAGAGAGGGATGGGGTGCACTTTGTATTGTTTACTCGGGAGCCCTTTTCTGAGGGACAGTAAGTGTGAGCTCGAGAGCTGCGTTCTCAAGATTTTCATCACTTGCGGGTAGTTGTTCTCTCTCTTGATCCATAACATGCTTTGTGCTTAGTGGAATGTTTACCTAGAGGTTTGTGGAAGTATCATATGCAAGCCTCTACTTGGAAGTCCGCGACAGAGTGATGTTAGGGCGCTGCAGTAATCTTCGTCGAGTCGTGTTGGGCCATCTCGATCTCGGCGAGCCCGGGCCACGTCGAAGCTTCTCCGCCGTAGAATCTCGAAAACGAGGTGGAGCGCGCCGCACAGCATAGAGCCTGTCCTATCAGCGGGGAGGCTCGTGGCGGGTCTGGGATACAGCAGCTGGCACAGCGCGTTCTGAGAGGGGTGTGGTCGCCACATTTGGAATGCGGGCCGCATTGAGGGGAGGTGCCCCAGACGCAGCTGTGCCGGCATGCCGTGAGAGCGCGACACGCTGTGTCACAGACACACAGTACACGACCTTGTGTGACGCGCGCCCGGCGTCGCCGTGCCATTGTCGACGTTGCACACGCCGCTCTCCGCTCGCCGTCTCATGCTCTGGCGACCTGGTCGTGCGCCAGGGGCACGAGCCACGCACGCCGCGGCGGTGGCTCCCCACGGCCCCCCTTTCATGATTTTTTGTCACGTAACCTGACCCGTGCGCTTCCACGTGCCGACGTTGTGCCTGTGCGCCATGGCGCGCGTCAAGCGCACCCGTGCTGATGCATCTGTCGGTACGTTTGAGCGCTTGCTTACTTGGTCCACATTGTGTCATTCGGATGACCGCGCCCCACCTTCCCACTCTGCGACCCCATCACTGAGTGTTGTGTGAGTGCCAGACGGTCTTCTTTTGCTGTGAACGGCAGTCGTCTCTGTTGTGACGAACGCGGGGAGCAATTTCAGTCACAGTTGATTGACATCGTGATGGGCCTACCCCTTTCTTTTTTCTTCTTTTGCTCGCATGTTTGCATGTATGTGCATCTCGTACGTTACTTTTTTCACTTCCGTTCCTAGCAGGCAATTTGGCTGCTGCTGCAGCAGCGGCGTCAGGCTTGCCTGCCGCACCGGCGGTCGAGGAGCCACCCCCGCCGACCACACGCGCAAGATCTCCCCGCCGCAAGTCGCCAAGGCCCAGGCTGCAAAGCACGCCGTCGCAGGCCGCGTCATTGGCGGGCCAGCCGGCTACTATCCGGCAGCAAACACCACCCCCTCCTCCCCAAGAACGGCCGCTGCCGCCCCGCCAGACGCGACCACCGCCACCCCCTCACCGCTTGGTGGCGTCCACGCGGCACGGGCACCCAACACCACCTGCCACGGGCCGACTGGGATCCCACCTGGCCCAGCCTCGGCCGAGTTCAAGAATGGGGCAGCCGTATCCGGCCACCACGGGGGCTACTTCTGTGGCGGCCGCTCCAGTATTTGTGGTTCCTCCTGGCAGTGCGCATGCCTCACGGCAGCCGCCGCAACCGGCTCGGCGGCTGGGGAAGACCAACGGACGGATGGGTTTTGTCCTCGATATTGACCCCCACGCCGCGCGGCGGAGCGTAGAAATGCCTGAAAACTGCCCCTCCATCAACCGCATGAGCGTGTTCAACGAGCCGGCCCTGGGCATTTCCAACGCTGACAAGAAGCACCTGCGCCTTTTGACGTCCCGCGCGATCGAGTACTGTCAGAAAGACCGCCCCTTCTGCCAACAGGCGCGCCACATCATTGCCGGCGCCATCACCTACCTCGAGCTCCACGAGCCCCGCCCGGCGTTGTGTGTGCGCTCGTGGGGTAGCTGCTCGCTGCTGTCTAAGAGGGTCAACAACGCCTTCGAACACCACCGACGCATGGATGCCAAGCGCCTACCAGCAGGCGAGCCGCCCTCTGCGGCACCACCTCCGCAGGCCCCGCCCGCGCAGACACCAGCGCTGGCCCCACAGGTTGCGCATGGTTATACCGCTGCACTGGCGACGGCGCGGCGTAAATATTTTGCATCTATTGCGTAGGCTAGTTAATTTTAGTTTACGATTGATAATCTCCATCCACACATGTGCAATACCGAAGAAACGTCCCCAAGACCGTAGCCAGCACACATCATTATTACTAGCACATGTTCAGTATTGGTCAAGTATGACCCGGTATCTTATATTAGTGCGCTCCCGACGAGCTCACTATATGTTGAAGTTCAAAAAGTAAAACTTTTCGCTGCATTCAAGTTGTGGCTGCTGATCAGGCAGCTGACAATGAGCATTCTTAGCCAATCATTTCTACACGTGGATGCCTGTGAGCGAGTCAAAGTCTACGTGATCCCGGGGACACCCGGTATGGCCAGTGGCCCTGGAAGCATGCGTCAGAGGGTGTGTTCCCGGGATTTTCAGCACGGACGTCGTCCGAAATCCCGGGTTGGCCAGCACGTAATGCCACTCCCAGGGGCAACTGGGCGGTGTATTGTAGACGTTCGACCTGGGATATCAGGTTGAAACGTGCCCGGTATAAACCGACTCATTTTTCTTGTAGGGCCGACGGCACGACGTGGCGACTGCCGCCGCCGCCGCCACCACCGCCGCCGCCGCCGCTGTCGCCGTCGCCGCCGCTGCTACCCCCGCGGGTGGCTGTGGCAGCCGCCCTGAACGTCGCCCCCCGCGGCATTAAAGCCGCCAATACCGCTGTTGACGCGCCTCTTTCCGCCGAATGCGGCGGACGGTCCGGGTTGCACATGGTCGGGGGTGCGCCGGCGGCCGCCGCCGCGGCGGCGGCGGCGGCGGGTGGCGCCGTGGCGGGCGCCCGCTCCGCCGCGCTCACCACCACGGTATTGGTGCGACCCCTCCTCATCGCCGACGACGTGTCGACGTCCGTGTCGGGTTTCCCGCACCCGCCGCTTTGTGGGCGTCGCCGCCGCGGGCCCGCCGCCCGTCGCCGTTGGCAGCGGCGGCGGCGGGGATGGTGGCGGGAACCCTCCCCCCCTCTCCCTCGTCCTTCCTGTCCCCGCCGCGTTCGTCGCTGTCCTGCCGCCCGCGGGGATCCCCCCCGCTGACCCACTCCTGGCCACGGCGGCGCTCTCGACGCTCCTCACGATTGCCGTGGTTCACGCGGCGTGCGCGGCGCTCACGCCTGCTTTCCCCGCCGTCGCGGCGTTGCGCGTCCCACCCCTCCATGTCGCCGTCACGCCGGCGGTGGCACTGCTGCGGGCGCTCGCCATCTACGATGGCGCCCAGTCGACAGTGTCAGGTCTCATCAGTGTAAGCAGGAGAAAGCCCATGTGATTTAAATCATGAGACCCTCCGAGTAAATTTTCTAAATCATTAAAATCAGCATGATTTAGAATCATAAAAAATGACCTCCCATCTCTGGCCCGGTAGCGCTTGAACCGACGTCGTTGAACCCCCCCCAAAGGGCGGGGTATGCGACTGTTGGTGTCAGGCGCACTGCGCTTACACTGCGTTTGTTCTCGATTCTCGCCGTGTACTCACACCTGCACTCTCATCTTGGACGCCACGGCGCCCTTGCGCTTTGCGTTCGGGGCCCCGTCGAAGCCGCAGCCCTGTCGTGTGGGTACGGGCAGTACACGAGGTATGTCGGCGGTGGCTGTTACCGAATATATTGACGTGGGCGCGAGCGCATGTCCGCCGCGAGGCACCGCACGTGCGCGCCTGTATGCTTTTGTGCATGTGATTGTCGCTTGTGTGTCTGACGCTAACGTACTTGCGCTGTTGTCTCTTCCTGTTCAAGCGCTTTGTGCGAGCAGGGTCTGATTTTTGTTGTTTTTCCTAGCACGTGCCCGGGGCTGAGCTGTCGGCTGCCGTCCACGGTGCTTCGACCCGCCCGGTGTCATGGCTGAGTCAGAGCTGCTGGAATTCCATCGGGCTATTGACAGGTGTGACTCCGCGAAGGGAACGTACGTGTACACGGCAATTCTCTACCGAGACGGCGCGTCTGGAGGACGCTTCTACATGCGCGTGTTCCGTCCGGGAATGTCTAAAGCAGACGTCGACCTGGAAGATTTGCTAGCGGAGGTGAAAAGCCAGCAAGCTGGTCCGTGTCCCAGGGCGGGCGATGTCGGCGGAGAGCCTCTTTTTGTTGACATTGCGCAGGTGTTTCCTAAGCTTCCGCCCTCCTTCATGTCCGTCGAGCCGCAGGCCGACTTGTACGTCAAGAAGCTGGAGATCGGACTCTGTCACGACCCCGCCTGTCACAAGACAAGGCGTGATGAAATCATGAGCGAGGCCAACGTGTTGGAGGAGCTCCGGCGCCGGCCGCATCCCCACATCGTGAAGTACCTCGGCTGCATGGTGGATCATCAGCCACATCGTTGGCTTTGTCCTCGAGCCGTACAAGCAGACGCTGTTTCAACGGTGCCTGGCCAAGGAGACCCCGCTCAAGGTCGGCTGCTGCATTGCACAGATTGCTGCGGCGCTGGCCCATCTGCACGGCATGGGCTACTGCCACAACGACGTTACACCCCGCAATATCATGCTCAAGGAGGACGACACGGCAGTGCTGATCGATTTCGACTCGTGTCAGCGCATGGGCGAGACGTTACTAAAGGGCACTGCTGCGGGGTGGCGTGATGACGCTTCGCGCACCAGCGTCGTGAAGAATGACTGGCTCGGGCTGGCGCTCGTAGAGAACTTCCTGCGCAAGTCGTTTGGGGCCAACGAGTAGCCTCACGAGGAGGTGCTTAGGTAGCTTCTGCCTGCATGCGTTGGCCATTGGAGAGTGACGAGGTGTCCGGGGTGTGGGTGCGCGGAACTGCTCGTGTGTCCATGTTGTTTGCTGATGCGGCTCGGCAGGGTTGGCTCATGAGTGAGTTGGCACGGTGCTACTCCGGGTCCTTTTTGCTGTTGTGTGAAACAACTCGTGTCAAAAAGTCGTGCGAACCACTCGTGCGAACCACTCGTGCGAACAAAAGAAACTCGTGTCAACAACTCGTGCCAACCACTCGATCCAACCACTCGATCCTACCACTAGATCCAAGCACTCGTACCAACTGTGATAGATCGAAGAAAGCTAACCGCCGCACCGGTGGTGGTCCGGGGGCTGGCGGCGGTTTATAATGGGGGCATGCAAGTCAGACGAGGTCATGCGGGAAATGATTAAGCAAGGCGAGGAATGATCAAGTGAATTAGGCAGGCGAGGAAGTACGGGGTGGGGATGTGGGCCAGTCGTTCCACACCAACCACTCGTACCAACCACTCGTACCAACCACTCGTGCCAACCACTCGTGCCAACCACTCGTGCCAACCAGTCGTACCAACCACTCGTACAAACCACCGGGTGTCAGCACGCCAATCAGGTCGGGATTAGCGGGCCTCACAGCAGTCTCAGCTTTGGGCCAGGCCCCACCTAGCAGCACCCTTCTGTCGTGGCACCCTCACCTCTGGGTGCTCTTGCATTCTCGTGTGTCCTGTGGTCACTCTTCTACTTCCCACCTCTTGCTCTATCCCACACCACCGATCACTTCCCGCCCTAGCATGGGGCAGTTTGACCCCATTGGTGAGTTCATGACACAGCAACCCCCAAACCCGAGTCAGACGTCGTCCCCCGATCCTCCTGACCTTGATCCGTATTCTTTCCATGGGGCACCATCGCCCCCCACCTGGCCATCCCCTCGCTTGGCGGCGGCGGCTCCGCCGGGCCGGTCGGCGGCCCTCGATGGCTCTGCGGAGCCCGCAGGTGGCTCGGCACCAGTCGCGGGCGCGGCGTCGCCCGGTGGGTTGGCGTCCCGTGGTGGCTTTCCGGCACCCCCCGGCGGGTCTGCAGCCGTCAGTGGCCCTGCGCTTCCCGCGGGTGGCTTGACGACAGGCACTGGCTCGGCGTGTGTCGGATTGCACGCCTAGTTAAGACCGCCTCCAGCGGCTCTTTTGGATTTCAGGGCCCAGGAAGCCGCCTGATTGGATCGGTCCAACAATTTTGGCTTTCTATTGGCGGTTGCGATGGCCGGCAGTGGGGTTGGAAAACATAGCACTTTCTGCCTCCACGTCTTCAGTTTTTCCTGTGGAAGTGGATGTGGGCCAATCAGCGCATGACACCTACTCAACAGGCGAGATGCCCTTGAGTCCACTCCCAGTGTGAAGGCCGGTCTCTGATCTGTCTTTGGCTCTCATGCGAAAGAGATGACATCCGACGAGCCCAGTTCGAAGAAGATGCAGTTTGCTGCCCGAGCCGATAGCGGTCGGATGGGTTCTTCTCATACCATTGGATTCAACTCAGAGCGCTGATCACGATGATGCCAAGAACATACGGTCCACCCAAGACTATCAACAAAAGAACCCAGAGTAATTGGATTGCCTTCGTTGACGGCAGAGCTCGTGTTGTACGGTCCTGCTGACCGCACATCATGGTTGTATGCAGACCCTCCTTTACCATATAGTTGTTGACGTCCAGGGCCGGCCCTCAAGGTGCTTGGAAACATAAGGGGCGAAAGGAGAGGTGGCAGGATGGCGGCACAGCGATCAAGAGCACGGTGCGGGATGATCCGGCGACGGGCGGACGTGGCGGCGAGCAAGACGGGCTGCCAAATCGCCGCTCCGACACGAGAGCGTCGACCAGAGCCTCTGGAGGCCACACCAGAATCGCGGCGCTTTCAGGCAACTTTTGTAATGGCATCTTGCTTTTCAAATCCAAAAGAGCCACCTTATCTAGGCGTGATTGGGGTTGCTTTCGTTGTGTTGCCATTAGGGGGTTTCACGAAACCTAGGAGGGGTCTGGTACCCGAGGGGTCCTGGCGGTCTTAGGGGGTCTCAGGGGGTCTGACTGGGAGCCTCGCCCGAATCTGACATTTGGGCGGCATTGCCACGCTGGCCAATTGTCGGAAGTTTGTTGCGGCTCCAACAAAGTCAGATATCGCTCGCCCCCGGGCGCTCAAGTTGTTAAAGTCGTGTAGTGCACCTAAACGTAGTGCTCACGATTGCTCGACACAGGCCGCTCAAGCTCGCCCCTTTCACATAGTCAAGAGCCACACGTCGTCGCCGAGCCACCCCGTGCACATCATGTGTAAGATACCCATAGCGCTCTCATTCAGGCGCTTTATCGAAACATGTCTCTAAGCTCTTCACACAGCGTCCACTTCTCGAAGCGAGCTGTGATGGCTTGGTACGCAGCCGAGACAAAACGCGCATGAGCCTGCATCGCTCCGCTCAGGTTACTTCATAGTATAAGCCGACGTTCGTGTTTCACGAATGACAAGAGGACGCCCATCGTTGGCTATCTTAGACCCATTTTGTGCTCGGAAGGAGAGTGCTTCATCGAGAGGTGCCAGGCGCGTTGTACGGGGCTCCACGGCTGGATTCTTCACGGCTGACTGATGTCCCGCCAACAGCTGTGAAATCGTACTTACGTGCCATCCAGCTCAGCATGTTTTGTATTTTCCGGCCTTCCACTGCCTTACGGTCAAATCCTGGATACCACCTTGTGCCTAAAACCTGTGGAAGCATTGGTGATGGACTACGTTGCGGTGCTTTTGAGATCTGATGGTTTACAGATGCTTCGTTCGGAGGGGGGTCTGGGTCCTGGCGGCTTCGTGAACCCACCTGTTGTGTGGCCGCTGTATCCGCATCGTCAGAACAATGGTCATCCTGAACGGGAGGAAATCCCGTTCAGGCCCCTGTTACGGCACGGCGCCTGAACAAGGGAACTCCTGTTACAAACGTTGTTCAGGTGCACGGACCTGATCTCAAGGTCGGACGTCAGGAGATCGCGAGACACACACTTAATGCACCTGTTAACCAGGGTCGATTATTATCGCGCTAATCTCTAGACGGTGACAGCTTACTGGCGGCCCATACACACTGCTTGTTGATGCTGCTCTGTTTTTATTCTGGAGGGACTACGGCTAGGACTACGGCCATGAGGACAACCAAACGGTGCACCCATCATAGCTGACCATGTACCAACAGCGGCAGCAACACAAGTGGGGGGGCCAGTCGGCAGGTAGTACCGCGAACAAGGCACAAAGACCGCGAGAGATGCCGTACCATCCAAACTCACATCAAACGAGAGCTCGAGATATCGAGAGAGGGCAAGACTAAGAAACAAGAGCAACGATACGACGGGACAAAACAGGGGACATACGAGATAGGGGGCAGGAAGCGGGGGACGGACGTAGGGAGGAGGGGGGAGAGAG
>Ga0209093_1000876_pt1 | contig 16870 bp, 18 predicted proteins | sample SidtaG_4_FD_187450 | JGI IMG/M metagenome (GOLD analysis project Ga0209093, IMG submission 187450) | Marine algal microbial communities from Sidmouth, United Kingdom - Sidmouth_Male1 metaG (SPAdes) (version 2) | ecosystem: Host-associated > Algae > Red algae > Unclassified | place: Sidmouth... | reverse complement strand
CCTGAGATTCGGACAGGTCATTCCCTTGCTGGCCCGGATCGGGATATTTTGGGGCCGCCCCGAGGGTGCGCTGTCCACAGCTGAGGGGCCGCGCCCCTTCCAGCCGTGGGACCCCCGACCGCTACAAAAACGTCTCAATGCCCAACAATGCAGTCTCACAACACCACCACCCCGGGCGTCCTAACACACCCGGAACCACGCCCCCCTCTGCCCTCCCCACCCGCACCCTACACCCCATCTACCGCCGCTTTGCAATGGAGCGCGCTGGACTCAAAACTGCAGATACTGCTCCAGTGAGGGGGGGTTTTACTTAAAGTACTGGGACGTCTGAGACCCGTTCAAGCAGCACCGCACATTCCGCAACAGCACAGCGGCCTGGTACAGAACCAGCGTGGTCCCTCCCGCAGATTCAGATTCCTCTTGTATTCAGGGGCAACAAACACTTTTTTCAACTCCTTGTACCCCCACTTCACCACAATCCGCAGCGCGTTCATTGAGGCGTTGTACTCTTCCTGCTCGACCGTCAGCTCCCCCGTGTACGCCACCTGCAGCCACAGACGCAAAATGTACGCCGTGTCTCCGTAAATGCTGTACTGCACACAGTCAATGACCAGGTTCTCGGAGAGGATGTTGTCCATGCCCGACTCGTTGTACATCGTTATGTCGTGCTGCGGCCTTCCACAGGCCCGTACAAGTGGAAGAGGAGCCCGTCAGGTGTCACCACGATGGAACTTCATGACGTGGTCACTCTTGTGACCGCTGTACATGCAGCGCTGCAAGCCACCACCGGGCCGTGCCACACGGATGCCAGTACCATCGATAAAGCCGACCGCCTTTTCGTGCGGCGCCCCGCGCTCCGCCACGCGGTTGGCGTACCGAACGGCCCTGCCCTCCAAAATTTCGTTCGGCCACGCCGTTACTCACGCACCCCAGCGTCCGAGCAGGTCCTCCACGGTCTCAATGAGAACTTCCGAGAGGGCAGATGCGCAGCGACCGAACATGACCTCAAGGTTCCTCCAGCGAGAGGGAGACGACAGAAGTCGAAGCACAATGCACATTGCCTCCTCACCTGGGACGCGGTACCGATGCCGAGAAGACGTCTCCCGCATGGCCAACGCGCCCGCCACCCTCCCATTGTCATCAGGCCCAAAACAAAAGAGAGAGAATCCGTCAACCTTGGTGAAAGCATTGAGGTTGAATCTCGACATCGAAATGGCGCGGCGGCGTCCAGTCATCAGGCGTATCTCGCACCTGCATCGCAGGTACAACCGACCGAGATCAGCCATGTCCACGAGCTCGTGCCCCAGCATATGCCTGGCCAGTATCTGTCGGCGCAAACGGTGGCACAGTCGCCCGAGCCACGTCACCCTGTAGTCCTTGATGGCCACCATGCTGGTTGCCGCACCAAACAAGCCCACGCGACTGACACACCGCATGCCTCCCATAATCATACCGTTGGAAGTGCCCGAGCGCGGAAAGCGACACGACACAAGTAGGCCGACAGCCATAGCCCCTCCATCTCCCCTGGTCGTGGCGCCACATGTGCTTCACGCGGGTCGACCCATTCGCCGGGCGCCGCGGGTGTTGGCGCGCGCGCTATCGGCTGCAACACCGCACCGGCGGCGGCGCGCCACGCATTCAGCCACTGGTCTGTACAGGACCGTCGAACTACCGGAATATTACTGGCCAAAACTCACTTGAGTCCGCGACGGAAGTAAAATTCCGGTGCCCCCAGTCTATTCAGATATAGTCGAGATACTGTCGGAAGCGACCGTGAGATTATGGCGCTTCCCCCTTTTCTGATGGCGATCGCTTTCTTGGTTACAGTAAGGGGCGGTAGGCGCTTTTTTTTTTTTCTAGCCAGATCCACCAATGGCGTGCCTGGAGTACTGGTCCGCCGTTGAGTCAGCAGACAGCTCGAATGCACGAGTTGGTGCAAGCCTCCGTCGCCAAATCCGCAATCCACTGGCCCCGAATCTCCCATTTTCTCGTGCAATGTCGTGATCGCGCTCGTCGTCGTCGGCGCTGAAACCGTCGCGATCACGGGCGGAGAAGCAGCCGTTGTCCTCCGCTGTCCTCTTGCGCGACACGGCCGTGGTCGACGGCCGCATTGGGCACATCTTCGTGTACTGAGGGCGCTATCGGGCTCGGCACCGGGGCTGGGGAGGTTGCAAGCGGCACGGCGGTCGCCGTCGTTAGGTTCGCCGGCGTCGTGATCGTTTGTGGAAGCACGGTCGGATTTCGAGGTGGATACGCCAGTAACTACAGTTTCTCGCCCAGCTTCTGCGTGCGCCCCGCGGACCTCGTGGTTGTCGCCGGAGAGGTGCTCGTCGTTGTCAGCGACGACGCCGGCGTGCTGGAGCTGCGCAAGGTGCTCGTGTTTGAGTCAGTCAACGAGGTCGCCGTGGTCGGCGGCGTGCCGTTCGTGCTCGTGCTGGCTGTGTGCAAGGTTTGCGTGTTGAAGGTTGTCAACGAGGTCTTCATCGTCGGAGAAGAGGCGGTCGTGCTGGTTTTCGTGTTGGGCAGGGTGCCCGGCTAGAGTGCGTGCCCGAAATCGCCGTTGTCGGCGGCGTGCCGGTCGTGCTCGTGCTGGCTGTGTGCAAGGCGTGCGGTGCAAGGTGTGCGTGTTGGAGGTTGTCAACGAGGTCATCGTCATCAGCCACGACCAGGCCGTGCAGCTGCTGGTGTTTGGGGGGGTGCAGGTTGTCAAAGTGGTCGTCGTCGTTGGCGTCAGGGAGGTCGTGGAGCTGCTGGTCTTTGGGGACCTGCATGTGCTCGCCGCCGTCGACGGCGCCGCTTTCGTCAGCACGGAGGTGGTCGTGCTCCTGTGTGCTTCTCTGGTGATCCGCAGCGTGCACGTGTTTGACGAGCGCGCTGTTGGCGGCGTCGACACGGTAGAGCAATTTTTGGCCAGGTGGGTCCATGGTCCGCGAGCTCGCCGTCGCCGGCGGCGTGGCGGTCGTGCTCTTGGGGGCGGTTGTCTTCAGGATGTACGTGCCAGCTCTGCGGTATGCAGCCATTTCGATGGTGCACCACGGTGTTCCGCGCTCGACCATCACAGCGGTTATCGGAGTTCGCTCTGCTCAGCTTGAGCGTTGGCTATGTTATTGGAGGCGCAGCCAGAGCGTGTGGCGCGTACCTGAAAGACAAAATCGTCACGAGGACTCCTGCTGGGAGGACGACACGCTGCTGCGTGCCATTATTGCTCTTGTTCAAGAACATCCACTGGCACTGTGGAGAGAGCATACATCTATGATGACGGCCATGCGGGCGCTGCCGTCGGGTGAGTTTGCTCATTTGCGCGTGTCCAGGAGCACGGTGGACCGCATGCTTCGACGGCTCGGCTTCACACGGAAGGTCATCATCCGCTTGTACCGAGCGGCCAACCGAGAGCGTCGCCGCGAGCATGCAGTGCTGCGTCAGATGGTCTGAAACGGATGCATCGTATCTGTCGACAAGACCCACACGGACGGTCGCGACGTTCTCCGCAGGTACGGTCGTGCTCTCCGACAAGAGCGCGTTGACATGCTAGACATCAGTCCTCGGCACGTCCAGCGTGTGAGCACGACGATGGCGGTGTCGTCAGACGGGCGCATCCTGGGCTTGCAGTCGGTCACGTGTGAGCGAGCACTGACGAGCAACGACTGGCGCCTGTTCCTGGGTCGTGTCATCTCAAAGATGGGTCGGTACACTCCTGGGGTCCCTTGGGGCCTTCAAGCAGCGGCTTGTGTCTTGCTCTTCGACAATGCGCCCATCCACGATGCTGCCGGCGACGCCTTCTTGGAGAACAGTGGGATCCCCTTTGTACGGCTACCGCCCTACTCTCCCGACCTGCAGCCCATCGAGGGCGTGTTCAACGATTTGAAGGTCATCATTCGGAACCTGGTGTACTTCAACCCGCACTTCCTCGAAGACGGAGTTCGTCTACAGGCCCTAGCGGCAAGCCTCGTCACGCGACGGCAGATAGTAGGGCAGTTCTCTAGAGTTGAAGACAAGCTCGGCCGTGTTGCAACTGGGCAGTGCTTCTAGAGCTGTTGTTGTCGACAAAAAAGTCTTGGCCCCTTGGAATCAAAACCCGCACACAACATGCAGACGAACATGACCAGTTAGGCGCCCCGTAGATATGACAGACGCCAAAGAGGGTCGTGTCGGGTACCTATGGTACTCGAGCAGTGACGGTCGCGGCGCACTCCGACAGTGCTGTCCACGATTGTCGTGCAGTGTGCCATGCAGCGCGCCTGGAAGATGCGGTTGCCCTATACAGCACACCAAGTGTCACCTCGGACTTCGCCAAGGGGACGGCAGGGGTGGTGGTCGAAGCCTGCTCCTCAATGTGAACAATTATGTGTCGCACTCCTTTGAAATAGAAAGTCCCTAGCCATCGAAGCCGAAGCTTCCCCACAAAAGTCGAATCCATTTGACATCTTTAAGATCGACCAAGAAAGAAACTTGTTCGAGAATCGTGGAAGTCGATGCCGACGGGATCCGTCAACAACATGTCGGTGTTTTTCTTTGCTGAAGACAGAAGGAGGAGCAGGGACATCGCGACCCCATCTAGGCACCGATCACGTCGACTGAGTGCCACAGTCCGTGTTTCTTCTATGCCAAAAAACGGGACGGTGCTAGCAGCATGTGCAGTAGTGCTGGCCGTTCGATGAACGGTGCTGCGGAAACTGCGTGGTGATCTTTTGTGGGACGAGGCACCGCTCCCAAGTCGGTGCCGCAGTGAGCGTTGTTTTTCTTTTGTACAGGCGGCTGCGTCGAGTGACAGCGGCGGTCGCTGCGCGCGCGACACGCGGGCGCAGCAACAACGTTGGTCTCCTCTTGGCCGTCAGTAAGATCCAACATCTTCTTGGCTTGAGCACAACACCTGAGCAGTCAGGCGTCGGAAGAACCTGATGGCTGGAGCGCACCGCAAGCATAACGGGGTCTCCATCACACAACTGAGGGGTTGCCACCGAGTGCGAGAGAGTGCGACAGCAGGATGAAGACAAACCAATACGCACGAGCAGTGAGAATGACAACTGACATTCCTCGCAATTAATCCATCCCAGATCAGCGTCATTGGTCCACGCACCAATCGAGCAGCACAGCGGCGCAGAATTGTCGTTATTTGAGCTCTTGAGCGACAGACATATGAGATCACGACACCTGCTGAGGTGGCTCGGGGAGAGCAGGGTCAGCTGTCATCTTCGCATTGTCATCTGTCGGCATCTCCTTGTGGCTAGTCGTGGCGGCGGAGCCCGTCTCGCCTTGCCGCCATGGCAGTGCGCTGTGCCCCCGAGGACAACTTTGTGGAGGATTGGCCCAACGAGGAGGGGCCCTTGTCCGATGTGGACGACGAAGCTGAAGCGGCCGACCTTGTCGCTGCCGCCTCTGGGGACGGCACTGTCTTGAAGCGTGTCATCCTTAGACTGTATGGCCGAGCGGGGCGCCGTGCTCGGCGGCGTCGTCGCGCGGAAGGGAGCATAGCCGTTGCTGTCAACCGGGCCGCGGCTGAGCGCTACGCCCGCACCGTGGCGGCGGTGCCTGTTGGTGCCGGATCCCGCCCAGTTGAGGGGGCGCCCACACCGCCCGCCGTGCTCGTGAGTGATGGTGCCCCCGGAAATGATGGTCGCTACGCCGCCGCCCCGAGCAGTGCCCTGGGATGATGCAGCACAGCTGGTTCGAGTGGCTCTCGCGCGGAGCCTTTGAGTCGGCGTGGGGGAGAGCTGGGTTGTGGAAGCCTCTGTGAGAAAAGCAGCCAGAATAATGGTGTAGGCGCCGCGCAGCGTCACGACGGCGACAGCCGCCCGCACCGAGAGGTGCAACGCACTATGTTCGACTACTTGCGCTCGGCACGGAACACGCGGGCGGCGCCGATCGGGACCACCGCGGACGGCAGAGTGGTCGTCACGATTCTTCAAGCAGCTGAGAGTCTCCCACCAATGACCGCGTACACGAGGCTGCGTCGGTCTTGGCGACGGCTTGGGCACGTGCCCCCTGCCAAGTTCAGACCGTACTGGGCCTCTCGGACGAGGCGCATGCGACATCGCAGGAGATCATGCGCAAGAACGGATGGGAGCCCCCCGAGTGGAACAGTGATGGCAGCGACGTGTCCGATCCGGACACTGTGCATCACGACGCGCTTTACCGATCGCTCCCGTCGCGAACGTTTCGGCTCGCGCAGCGGGCGGGCGTGCGAGCGGTCGTCGAGGCGTTGGGTGATTCACCTGTGGTGGTGAGCGCTATGAGCAACGCATTGGGCGAGACCGTTTCCTTTTTGACCCACGTCGTACGACTCATAAAGCGCAGAGCGGCAGACCACCGCCGGGCTTCTACCACTCGAGCCGCGCGCGCAACAACCCGAGCTGCCATCAAGCGCTTGACGGGCGGTGCGAGCCTCGCCGTCATTCTCGGCACTGGAGCCGTAAGGGAGCAAGTCTTCAGTTCGTCGGTTGGTGAGTGCGTCGCACAGGTCGGGTGCGTCGGCGATGAGGACATCCATGATCATCCAGACCCGGCCGTGGCGTGCACTGTCGTTGCTATAGCAGCTGCGTCGGACGCGCTCGCTGCAGGCGTTCCCCCCGCAAGTCGCGCGTGGGCGACGCGGGAAGCTGAACTTCTGCGCGAGTCGCACGCCGACAACGACGCGCTGCGCGCGGACGTTGGGGCGCTGCGGGCCGTTCATGCTGCCCTTCGTGATCCAGAGGGTCCTGCCACGGCCACAGGAATGCATTGTCTGGGCGTTCTGCTCTCCCAGGACAATGTGGACCGCACTGACGCTGTTTACCCCGAGTGTCAGCCGGCGCTGGACTCGTGCGGGCCATCTAGAGAAGTCGTCATGCGTCTGTTGTGTCGAACGTGCCTGCGCTACACTTGTCGCGTTCACGGCACGCACACGGAGAAGCCGTCGTCGTCCCTACCTTTCCCTCGCCGTGCCGAGGATTCTCGTGGTCTTCATGCGAGCGTCCGCGAGGACCCTGATTGGGTTCGAGCGGTCGTCCCGGTAGAGAAGAGAGCGGCGTTCCACGCCGCGTCCTCCACGCACCGCGAGTGGTATCGCCGTGTCAGGGCTCTCGACGATGACGACGGTGACGTGGACTGTGTCAAAAATAGCAGCTGTGTGTCTCCTGCTGTCCGTCGTGGCGTCGACGTCGTCAGTGTGGGTCATCCAGTCGCCTTTGGCAACGATGGTGACTCAGCGAGAGGCGTTTTGGAACGTTTGTGTGGCGGCATTGACAGTCTCTCCGTCAATGATCGGGCTGAGCACGCTCCAGACAGCGATGTACCCGTTTTCGCACGGCCGTCCGTGTCGGATGATCGCCGCGGGCGTCTTGGACGCACTTTGCACGCTTCCATTGCCACAGCTGCCAGTGGGTGCGTGGAATGTCGCCACGACGCTCGTGTGAAGGCGGCTATGACGTTCGACTACTCCACCGTCGATGATTGGAGTGACGCACAGGTGGCACTTCTGTACCTAGGCGCGGCCATTGTTGGAGAAGAAGACACTTGTCTTCTCGCCAGATTTGTGCCTGGAAAGACCTGTCGCGCCGTTTCTGTCTACACCGCAGCGGCGGGGTGGAATGGGCGCCGCATGTCACTCGTACAGCCGCCTGATGCAGATGTCGACGTGGATGCTGCCGCACGCGACAGCTGCACGCCGGAGACAGGGACTGTGGCGGCGGATGTACGTGGCTCTCTGTCAGCGCACACGCGTCCTGCTTCGCCACCGTTGTCCCTGGGTGGTTTCTTCTCCTCTGGGCGAACGACGGACGTCAACAGTCAGGAGGACCCGAACGCGCCAGACAAGGTACATGACTTTTTGCCGTGTTTCCACGTCGGTGCGTGCACGGTAGAGCGCTGCAGGTGCGCAACGGCGGAACTGTCGCGTGAGAAGTCGTGCTGGTGCGCTCGCGACTGTCAGGCAGCGGCGGGGCGGTCGGCGTCGTCCATGGCTACTTCGTTGGCGCTCATCGACCGTGCGCCGGCCTCTGAGACGCGGCACTGTGACCGTCGCACCTGGTGCGCATGCGTGCCGCCGTCACGGTGTGCGACGGACGAGTGCCCGTGCTTCAGCGCCGACCGGGAATGCGACCCCGACGCTTGTGTCACATGTGGTGCACACTGGCATCCCGATACTATTGTGAACAAGCTGCCAGAGCCATCAGGTCAAACTCGACCAAGGGATGGTGTAAGGCCTCTGCGTGGGGATGGGCTGCTTACGGAAGCGGACGCTGGTAGCGGCGGCATGGCTGCTGGAGAAGTGGTCGGACGGCGTCGTTGCCGAAATGTCCAACTACAGGTCGGTACTGGAGTTCGTTGTGTGCTCGGCCGCTCAGGCGCACACGGACTTGGGGTCTTTGCAGCTGAGCGGGCGGCGGTCGGGGACTTTGTCGGTGAGTATGTTGGCGAGCTAGTCTCAAATGGAGAGGCACATGCGCGAGGGCGCGTCTACGACGCTATGGGCGTCAGCTTGCTGTACTCTATAACGAAGACGGTCAACATCGATGCCAAGTACCAAGGAAACCGGATGAAGTTCATCAATCACCGCCAAAAGGAGCTTGCCAACGTTGAAGCGAAGCTGTTGAACGTGATCGGCGACATCAGGGTGGACTTATTTGCCCAGGCGACGTTGGCTCCCGGGGACGAGCTTTTCTTCGACTATGGCTATGACGTGCCAGGGTGGGTGTGAGGACCGGGCGTTCCTTCTGGTTAAGGTGTCGGGGGCGTTGCGCGTGTTGGAGTGTTTCAACCACGGCGCCGTCGCTCTCAGCGAGGTGCTCGTCTCAGTGCTTGTGTTGGCCAGGGTGCTCGTGCCAGAGTGCTTCCATAAAGTCGCCGTCTTCGGCGGCGAGGCAGTCGCGCTGGCGCAGTTGTTGGGCGAGGTGCGCGTTTAGGCAGACGTCAACCAGAGTGCAGTCGGCGACGGAGAGGCGGTCGTGGCAGTGTTCGTGTTGGACCGGGTGCGCTTGTTGGTGGGCGTCAACGATGTTGCACTGGTCGGCGGCGTGGCAGTCGAGCTGTTGCTGGCGTTGTGCAACGTACGGGTGTTGGCGGGCGTCGACGATGTCGCCGTGCTCGGCGGCGAGGCGGTCGGGCTGGTCCTGGTGGTGTACCAGGTGTGCGTGTTGGAGGTTGTCAACATTGTCGTCGTCGTCGGCAGTGAGGTCGCTGACCTTGTGCTGGTGTCTGGCGAGGTGGGCGCGTATTCAAGACGCAACTAAGACGCAGTCGGCGGAGGCGAGGCGGTTGGGAAGGTGCGAGTGAGTTCCAAGGAACACGTGACTGAGTGCGTGAATGCGCACGCTGTCTTCGGCGGCGACTCGATTCTGCAGCTGTTGAATTTGCGCCAGGCGCGCGCGTTGGCGGGTGTCAAAATACAGACCGCCGTCTGCGACGAGGTTGTCGAGCTCATGGTTGTGTTTTCCAGGTTGCGCATGTTAAAGTGCCTCAACGCGGTCGCCGTCTGCATCGGAGAGGTGGTCGAGCTGGCTCTGTTGTTGGTCCCGGTGCTTCCACTAGCCAGGGTGCGCGTGCTTGACAGCGTGCAGAAGGTCGCCGTGACTGTCGAGCTCGTGCTTTTATTGGCCATGGGACGCGAGGTTGAGTGTGTGAACGAGGTTGCCGCCGTAGGCGGCGGCGCGGTCGTGTAGGTCATGCTGACGAGCGAGATTCAAGTGTTTGCGGAAGTCAACAGGCGCGCCCTCGTCGGCCGAGAAGCTGTCGTGAAGGTGCTGGTATTGTTTCAGGTGCGCGTATTGGCGCTGGCCAGCGAGCTCGCCGTCGTCGGCGACGAAGACGTTGTGCTCGTGCTGCTGTCTGGCACGGTGCAACTGCTTGTGTGCGGTGACGCTATGGGCGGCGGCGACGCGGTGGTGCTAGCGATTGGAGAGGTTGACGTGCTGGTGTGCGTAAAGTCCGTTCCCGTTGGGAGGGGAGAGGTGACACCGTCGTGCTGGTGCCCGGCCCCTAACCTGAAGCGGTCGCCGTCGCGGGCATAGACATGGTTGTGCTGGCTGTTGGGAAGGTGCCGCTTTTTGTGGATGTCAGCCGCGTCGCCGTCTGTACTGGCGCGCCGGTCATGATGGTCCTCGTTTTCCGTGCTCCTATGGGGCGAAGAAGTCGTCGTCGGCGGATGTGACGTGGACGTGTTGGCTTTGAGTGATGGCACATGCTCGTGTGCTCGTGGCAGGCAGTGGCAGTGAGTGAGACGTCGCCGGCGGAAACCTGAAAGATACTCGTCTTTGTGTGTGTCAGCAAGGTTGCCTCTATCGGCAGAGACACGGTCGTTCCGTTGCCAGCCGGGGTGCGCGTGTTTGCTTGTGTAACAGGGATGACGTTGAAGGGCTTTGCTTCTCGCGTGTCACTACCGCAAAAGCACGCAGCAGTAAATCAGACGTTGAAACTACGGCACACCACACAAAGCAGAAAGGCAGACGTTGAAACGACAGCAAAGAAGAGCAGGGATCCTACTGAGCCGGCCTCTTTCCCTTTCTGATGTGCACGTTGCACACGTGAGCGAAGAAGTCTTCAGCGGTAGGGTGCTGGAGGTGGCACACCCGGCACTCAAACAAGACGCGGGCCCCGAGCGGGACCACTACAGCGTGACGGCTTTGCAGCGACGCCGGTACACTGCACGTCGCGGCCGCTCGCGCCACAGCGTGTGTTGTGTCGCCGTGCCCGCCAAGCGGCGGCGGGGAGCTCGAGACGCCACGGCTACTGGTACACGCTGCGACCTCCCCCCGGTCACGACGTTGGACGTCATTGCCGTCTCGCGAAAATTCGTTAGAACAGACGGTGGCTCGCGCCCCCGCCACGCAATCCGTGTCGTCCTCGCGCCTTCGCTTGCGCACGTGGCTACCAACCTCAGCAGCCCCCGCGTCCACGGCATCACTTGGCTGGCCATGGCCGGAAGAGGAACCACTACCAGAAGTTCCGGCGGGACCGCCGGCCGCCCCGGGACCAGCCCTTGCCTCCGTCTCGCGGACAAGCTCCGTGCAGCGGGCGTAATCACCGCCCGCACGGCGGACCTCCTGCGCTGCTGCACAGAGACGAGGAAGAATGACTCGGAGCTCCCCCGAACGACCGTCGTCTGTCAGCACCGAGACAGCCCGGCGGTGGCTTGCGCCGCCGACGTGGGCGAAGAGGCCAGACGCCGAGTCGTTACATACCAAACACGTCGGGCACGTCCAGCGCAGAGAAGGGGCGTTCGAGTTGCTCGCACCGCCAATAGCAGCAGCACGTTGCGCTCTCTTCTTGTGTGGGGTCCCGGCGAGGTGCTGTCTCCAGCTCATCTCTCCCGTCAGCACGATAGTGCAGATACTGCACATGTAGGACCCTGGATGCCTTGGTCCCGGGGGCGGTGGAGTTTGGGGCCGGCAGTTGCGCTGGTCCATGACGACGACAGGTGTAAAAGAAAACGGAAGGGGAAGGCAGCAACGACAGCGCGTGCCGCGTCAGGTCCCGACGCGGGGCGGGTGGGGGACTTCGAGCAAAAGGGGGAGCCGCATCCCAGAAACGGGGACGCCGCGAGGTCGGACGAGAGCACCTCGCCGCCAGACGCGCGACAGCGCTGTTGCCAGCAGTTTGTCAGTGTCTGGAGGACTCCGTCGATCGGCATTCCTCTCGGATCAACTCTGGAGACGTAAATTCATCCGAGGAAAACGTGGGCCAATGAGAGGTGCGGTTTCACATACATTTGCAGACTTGAAACTGTTACTTGACAGCACACGCATCCAGCCGTGCCGCGATCCCGTGGCACGTCGGTCGCACTCGTCCTGACGGACCAGTTTTAGCGCATTATCTCTCTTGTCGACAACGGCGCAGCCGTCGGGCCCGCCACGGGGGCCGCGCGCGGGGTCGGCAGCTGGCTCTTCGGCGCGCCATCGGGACCGCGCGCGGGCGCGGCGGCTGGTCGTGGGGTCCTCCACCGGGGCCGCGCGCGGGAATGGCGCCAGCCCCTCCGCGTGATGGCCCAGGTGGACGAGGTGGCTGGACGTTTGCTATGGTGGCGCAGACGAAACTGGCCGTTCTGTTAACTAGAGCAGTCGGGGAGGGAGGAGGTGGTCAGGCAGAGACCCGGCAACAGTGGGCCGCGCTCAGCAAGTCAGTCGCCCTCAGTCTATCTCTCGTCTACCGACCTGTCTCACTCGGGTCGTGACAGACAACGGACAAGGCCGCCCATTCATTCCCGAAACGACGGCATACAGACACACGGGTCCTTGGTGGGGCGCCTGGGCGGCCACCCTGCCAACGTCTGCGAGAAGGCGTCTCCACCGCATATTCTGTAGTAGTGCTCCCCGCATTCCCCGAGCGGCTGTCGGGTGAAATGCAAGAACATAGAGCGGCAACACCAAGATGACCACTGCACGTTCGCACGCGGAGGCACCACTACATCTTCTCAGTGGATCCGAGTCACCATCACATCGAGTTAGTGCAAGTGCCCTCAAGTACAAAATAGAGAAGGAGAACGATCGACCTCGAATATTTGCAGTGAATTAGAGTTCGACCTCTGAAGCGGCTATGGTCGGGAACAAGGGAAACTCAGCGATCGATGCTCGACCGACAACGGCTGCCGCCGCTGAAAAACTCGGAGCCCGGTGTCCCAGTCTACCGGGCCCGAAGGAGATATTCTGCCTGGACGACTTCCTCGGTTCGGAAAAGTCGTTTTTCTGGACGTCTGTGGACACCTTTGGTGGTGAACACGCAAGACACGGTGATTGGAAAAATAAAACAGGGCACTCAACCATGCTATGAAGGACAGCAGCGGCATCGCCCGCCTATCTGTGCATCCCGATGATCTTGAGGATAGTCGTTCGCGGCCTCTTCAGGCACACTCATGCCAGACACGGCACGATGGCTTGTGCACAACATTCATCTCCCGACCCCGACAGACAGCGGACCCATTCGACGCCAAGACGAAAAGTACACACATATCACGTGCTCGTGGGACTTGTGAGTGGTCGTATTTTCTCGTTCCTAACGGCCTGTGACGGCCGCCGCGACCATGTGCCTGTCCGTGTCGACGCGTGTGGCTGCTCGGCTGTCGCATCAATCGTTCTTGTTGTTGAATCTGGCAATTTTTTTCTCCCAACGGATCGCCAGGGAGCACGAGATATCCGTCGCGGACAGCAACGGGTAGCCACAGAGCGTCGACTGGTTTGAGGGCCCGCCTCATTGGCAGGTTTGGTGACTATCTATTGGCCTCACGGAACCGCCAACTGGGGCACCCTCGACGCATCTGCGGTCGAGGTCACCCTCATCGACGTCAGCCCCGTCACCGTCGGCCGAGGCGCATCTCTCATCCCACGGCGGCCTGACACAACGCTCAGCCCACGACGACCTGTGACGCGCTGACGAGGTACGACCTGAGACTCGTCGCGGGAACGACCAATTATGCTTTAATTTTCTTTTGATCGTGGTGATGGTCGGCGACGCGGGTGTTCGTCTCTACATTTACTTGATCCTGTGTCGTGTAATCCTTTTTTCTGGGCATCTCGCATCTGCGTTAGGGTGATGACGGTCCTATCTGTGCGCAGCTATCTATTTCGATAAGGTCTGTACCACTCTGCGCACCAGAGTCTCATTTAATGTTCTTCTCCATGCTCTCTTCGGCGCTCCCCCTGCGACCTCCTCATGGGCGGCGTTTAGTCTGCGGGCAGGCCTCGTGTGCTCCGTGTCTCCATCGGCTTCGTTTCGCCCGTCGTGATTATTTTCGACCTGGGAGTCCGCTGTGACTGAGTGTTTCATGATCGCTGGACTACTGCCTCGTGAACATAAAAATAAAACTACGCAACGACAACGACAGAAGAAGTACGCTGTCCCATCCAGGCCGCGCAGTGTGTAGTCGCCGGCGGTGCTAGGAGCCAGGATGCAATGCCTTCTACCAGCGCGAACACCGCCGCGCCTGTGATGAGCCGCAAAGGACCACGACCAAGTACCGGTCCACCTCGCAAAGTGTAGGCCCACGATCACAGGAGCCTTGCGGCACGGGGGTCGAGCTCGTGGCAACCGACAACCACTAAGTCATATCAGCACAGGACAACGGCTGTTCCTCGGAATCTTTGCCGGTTCCCAGCACGACCACTCTGACAAGGACGACCACCACTGTTTGACAGTGATGACCACCAGCATACCCTCCGAACTGCCACCAACTGAGACCGAGTGTCGATACAGAACGTCGACGGGCGGGGCCGTCCACGGCCACGAATCTGAATGAGTGCGAGATACCGACAGTCAACTGCCAGTAAGGCGACCAGTCAGCAAAGCGGTTCGGTCTTCTTCAGCGGCGTTCCTGGCAAGAGTTGAGAGACGAGAGGCTAAAAGACCAGCCACATGTGTGGTAACCATCTCAAGACTATTGATCGTGAGTGAGAAAAACGCCGCAAAAGCATAAGCAGAACCCGTCCCACCGCCGACACGACCCTCAGACCGCATCCAAAAACACGGGACCACTCGAGCCTAGTCTGTTTATTGATCAGCAGGGTCCGCATCTAAGCGGTGAGGCGGACACGCAAAATCTGCGTCTTCTAGTGGACGCTGGGGGCTTGCGGGTATAGTAACTCCGTTGCGCAGCTCCCAGCGGCCAGCGCGCGGCAACTGCGAACACGGCTCATGACCCCGCCCGCCGCAGACGGAGCAAATGCGTTTGCATGTCACGCCTTCGATTTTGCAGCTATGCACGCCGAGAGGGAGGAAAAAAGGATCGTCCTCCTGCAGCGTGTGTCGACAAGCAAAGTCGGCGTGAGGGCAAGTGCTGTCGTTGTGGTGCCGATGACCTGACGGCACGACCACCCAACAGAAAATGCACTGGGTCATCCTGAAAGCACTAGCCGCAACGCAGCAAAGAACAGACACGAGACCAGCAAACGAAAAAGCAGAAGAGGGTACCGTCAATACCCACAGAGCATTTCCAACAAGACCACTCGGCACGTTGTCCAGCTAGGCCCACTCTGAGTGCTGCAACCAGCACTGTTAGAACCACACGAACGCACGTAAGCGTCGGAGCACCATGACCAATCGCTTACCTGCAGAACGACGCCAAGAGCACACGCCACAGCCCAGCGTCAGCCGAGCAGACACGGCGCAAGCAACGTGCAGGTCTGGATGTTGCCACAGAGAGGAAGAGCCTGTGTCGCTGCGGTTCCAGACGCTGTCCTCGGTGGGTGCGCAGATCGTCACCATCCAAAACAAGAGCAGCGGCGACAGCGGCGGCTGGATCGTGGGGCGAACGCGCAGGACCACGCGGAGTCCGAAAACAGGAACATGAAGGCTGACGCTGGTCCAGGTGGGTCAGCAGACGACTGGCCGACGAGATACTCGCTGCGTGTGATCTCACGCATCATCAAGAAACGTGGTCTACTTCATCAATTTTCTCTCCTCAAGCACTGAACGTGATCGACACAGTCGATCCTCTCACATTCACAAAAGTAAAGCACCGCTCGTGTCCATGGCATCTGGATCCCAACGTGTTGGGTAACCCCAGCTGGCTCGAAGGTGGAATGCATGGCGGGTGGCTTGCGATGCATGGAGCGTGACTTGCACGACAATAAAACAAGTTCCTTCGGACCGCAACAGACCACGCCAGGGTTCAAGGCAAAGCTGTGCCGCTGGGTTCGGCCCCAAGAAAGCGTTGGGCGGCCACTGCTCAAAGGCTGAGGGGGACCGGTGCGTGACAGATTGCACCCGTCGCCGACAATCGCCGTGCCATCAACCGCAAAGGGCCTCAATAGCACAGTGCAGGCCATTCCGCCTCAAAGGTGTTGATGTCTGACGTGTGGGGCTTCAAGAGCCGCCCACGTCCTCTGTGCACTACTAGCTCTAAACAATCCGCGGACGACCGGAACGCGAAGGCTTTCGTCGCGTACAACAGGCACATACGGCAGCGCCTGCCCTGTGCTCGGACGCTTCTCTGCCTTAGACGGAACATGAACACAGGAATGACAAAGGGGGCAGGGGGAGTTCCTGAAAGAGTGTACCCTCACGGAAAAGCACGGTCGCCGATCAAGCCGGCGACACCACCTCCATGGAAAAATTCCATAAAGGCTGAGGGAGCAGTAGCAACCCATCCGCGCAGGTCCAATGACCTCACATCGTTCGCCCCGTGCTACGGGACATTCTCAGACATGGCTCTCGATGCTATCGAGGTATGTTGTATATGTGTGTGCCCCTTACGGTTAGGGTCTTTGTCATGAAGTGGAGAATTCTGAAGTGTTCCAAGACAATGATCGGTCGACATAATGCACTTTGATGATGACGTGCGGACGATCGATGGGTCGATCATACGATTGCGATCGAGCTGACCATGCATGTCGCGCCATCCAGGTATCCTTTCTGTTGTTGCTTGCACAAATATCGGTTCATTGACGATTTAGACCGTGAAGCGGACCCAATTTCTGTTTGCGATATCAATTCCTTCGATGCGCTTTCTTGGCCTTCCCCCAGGGAGAAGTGCGGCTCCTGAAGTTTGATCACCGGTGCTGTTCACGATTGTGTATCCTAGGCCGACGGCGGCGCTGTGGACCGACGCTGCTGAGCACGCGCGCCGCTGACAGCGGCGCAGCCGCCGGCCGCCTGTGCGTCGGCAACTCACGAACTCGCCATGTACGGAACGACGCCGACGGCGCCAACTCCCGCCAATGGGCGGGCCTCGGCCGTGACTATGGGGGCACCTCGACCCGCCCCCTGGCGCCGACGGTGCGCACGACCTCAAGCCTCCCCGCGAGCAGCAGCCGCGACTCGTAACGCGCTTCATGCGACCCCTGTCGCATGAAACGTCGTGTCACCCCAGCCCACAGAAACAGATAGGGACACCTGCCCAGCTGAGGGAACCCACCCGCACACCCTTGCTCTACTCTCGCCCGGTGACACGGTCACCTAGGAAAACACC
>Ga0209093_1000875_pt1 | contig 16872 bp, 7 predicted proteins | sample SidtaG_4_FD_187450 | JGI IMG/M metagenome (GOLD analysis project Ga0209093, IMG submission 187450) | Marine algal microbial communities from Sidmouth, United Kingdom - Sidmouth_Male1 metaG (SPAdes) (version 2) | ecosystem: Host-associated > Algae > Red algae > Unclassified | place: Sidmouth... | reverse complement strand
GGGGGGGGGGGGGGGGGGGGGGGGGGGGGGGGGGGGGGGGGGCGCGGACGCGCGCGAGCGCGACCGTGTGGACGGCGGGTGGCGCCGGCAAGGTGCCCAGACGAGCGAGGAGCCATGCGACCGTCGTGGGGCGGGTAAGACAGAATGGAATGGTCAGGGTCGGGATTTAATTACCATGCACTTGTAATTGATAAAGAACGTAAATACATATTGACACTAGGATTACCTACGTTCGCGCCGGCCAATGACATGCTGGCACCACGGCAATCCACCGGAAAAGAACACTGTTTCAGAGCTAGTCATGTAGTCATTGACACTTATGGTATGCTCTCGCTTTCATTGGTTGATCTTGAGCAGCTGTAACGTAGGCGCCACGAAGGAGAACCAAGGAGAATAGAGGACCTGGCTTGTCGACGCCTGACAGGACGGGCACGGGCCCCCCTTTCCACCGACGGGTCTCCCCCAAGCGCGCACGTGGAGCGCGGGCCGCCAGCGGACGCCAGCTGCAGCGCACCCCCCCCACACGTGCCCGGTCGGCAGGGGGCGGCAGGGCTGGCGGGAGGGAGACAGAGCCCGTTCCCGGTGCCGCCGAGTGCGTCCCCACTGTTTGCCCGCCGCCGCGTCGCCGCGCCCAGCGCACCTCTTCCCGCGTCGCTGCGCGGTCGGTGGCCGGTGCGCCCGCCACGCCTGTGGTCGCGCGCTGCCCCCCGCGAACCGCGCGGCCGTGGGTGCTGCACGCTGCCGCGCGGCGTCTGCCCCCCCCGCAACGGCAGCGTCGCCGCCGCCTCCCGCCGTGTCTGGCGCGCCCCCGCCCGTGTCTGTCTGGGTTCGGCCAGCGGGGGGGTCTCGCTGTGTCGGCCACCGTCGAAACGGGGCTGTGAATCTGGTCGAGTCGGCGCGCATCTTGCGCACTCGTGAGCGCCCGCGCGGGCGGTGTCGGTGCCACGCGGCCGACCTCGGCGCGCGGCCGACCTGGCTCGGGCGGCCGGCCGGGCGGCGCGCGCGGGCGGCCCGCTGGTCGTGCCCGCCCCCCCCTGCGCGCCAGCGGGCGAGCGGCGGCCGCCGCGCCGGGCGGCACTTCGGCCCGTCGGCGGCCATGGCTGGGCGGCCGCCGGGCGGCGGCGGCGTCGGCGTCCGTGGCGGCCGCACCCCCGACGCGGCGCGCGGCTACGGTGACAACGACGGCAGCGGCGACGGCGGCGGCGGCGGCGGCGGCGGCCGCATGAATGGCGGCGGGGCGTCTTGGGCGTCGGCGGCGGCGGCGCCCCCCCCCCCGGCGGCGCCGTTGGACGCCCCCCCCCCCGTGCATGTCCCGCCCAACGCCCCCCGCGTCGGCCGCTATGCGCTGCTCAACACCATTGGGGAGGGCGGCTTTGGCGTCGTCCGCCGCGCGGTGCACATGGACACGGGCGTCGTGGTGGCCGTCAAGGTGATGGACAAGCACCAGCTGCGGTTGAACAATATGAGCCCGCAGGTCAAGCGGGAGATTGCGGTCTTGACGGTCCTCCGCCACCCCAACATTGTCGCTGGCTACGAGGTGCTGACGTCCCGCGCGCGCATTTTCGTGGTCATGGAGTACGTCGACGGGGGGGAGCTGTTTACGCTGCTCGCGCGGCACCGGCGGTTGGACGAGCCGACCGTCAAGTACCTGTTTTACCAGCTGCTTGACGGGCTGCACTATTGCCACCAGCGGGGCGTGTACCACCGGGATCTCAAGGTAAGGAGGTGGCGGCGGGCTGCGGCACCATCTGTTTGGGGGGGGGGTGCGGCCGCGCGCTGCCTATCTGTGGGCGTCGCGCGTGCTTTTTGTGCGACCGTCTGTGGTGGCTTCGGAGTCTGGAACGCGCTCCCATGCGCTACAAGTGCCGTGTGACCGGTCTGGTCAGCCGGCGGTGGTAGTGTGCGGATGCTCTGCTCAGCTGTGCGTCCATGTCGTCGGCAAATGCATGCGGCTGGGTGTGGGTGGTCCACGTGCAGCCACCAGTGAGCCGGCAGGCGTGTTGGAGGCATCGTTAGCTTGTTTGCCTGTGCTCAGCAAGTTGGCAGCTGTGTCGCTCTCTATGTCGTTCTTTGTGCGTGGGTGTGTTTTGCTGACACCTGCTTGTGCATCCTGGCTTTGTGTCGTGTGCCCACCTCTTGTTGTTTGACAGCTTGAGAACCTGTTGCTGGACAGGGAAGGGAGACTGAAGATTGCTGACTTTGGCCTCTCCTTTGTCAAGGCCACCGCTTCCTCGGCAGACGACCTCCTCCACACGGTCGTCGGCTCGGACGACTTCCTGTCCCCCGAGGTGGTCCGCCGCCTGCCCTACCACGGCGACAAGATTGACGCGTGGAGCAGCGGCATCGTGCTGTACGTGCTGCTCGCGGGCTTCCTGCCCTTCCGCGCGGTCGGCAACCGGAGCTTGGCCGAGGCCATCACGGGGGGCATGCTGTCCTTCCCCGACCACTTTTCGGGCGACGCCATCGACGTCATCCGGCGGCTGTTGGCCAACGACCCGGAGCGGAGGCCCGCGGTGGGGGTCCTCCGCCGCCACCGCTGGTTTGCCGACGTCCCCGGCACCGAAGCGTATGCCATTGCCACGTCGTCGGTGCCCGCCGCGCGGCACTTGAGTATGTCGGCCTTGTCGCACGTGGACGACGACGGGTCGCCGGGGTCGCCTCACCCGCCAATGCCCGTCGCGGAGAGCGTGACCGCCACGCCGACCGTCAGCCAACTGGCGGTGCCGCCGAGCCTCTCGCGTCGGGAAACGTTTGGGCCGCCCCCAGAGCTGCCGTCCCTGCCGTCGGTCGTGATGCGGCCGAGCAGTGAGGTGGCGGCGCCGCGGCAGCGGCAGCCCGAATTGAACATCATGGACGCGGGGGACCGGACGCAGCGGCACCACGAGGACCCCCTCCAGCTCGCCGTACCCGATCGCGCCGGGCCCCAGCGGGCGGCCGCGCGCAGCGGGGTGCCCCGCACGCCGCCATCGGCCAGCGGTGTCGGCGACCGCGGTACCTCCCCGCGAGCTGTGGCGGCCAGCACTGGCGCTCTCCCCCCCTCCTCGCCCCGCCGGGCAGCCCGTGCGACCCGCCCGACGAGCGACACCTCCGTCTTTGACGCGGCTGTGTTGGATCGGGCTCTGCCCGACGTGGCCCCCGCAGCACCCTCCTTGGCGATACCCGCCCCCGTACGGTCATCCAACTCCCTGCCCGGCCACCGCAGCACGGGCAGCGAGTCGCCAACGTCGAAATCGGGTGACGAAGCCGGTCGCGACTTTGGGGTGTCCTCCTCCGCGGGGCACCTCCCCTCCGCCCCACACCCCGTCGAGGCGGACCCTCCCGTAGTGGCGCCCGGGCCGCCACGGCGGCCCATGGGCCTGGATGACGGGGCGCTCTTGTCTAGCGTGCGGAACGTGCGCCTCGGCTCGGACAGCGGCGTGTTTGACGAGGGCGCCGACGAGTCGGAAGGCGACTCGGAGTTGGAGGAGGAGAGCCCCGTCAGCAGCAACAGCGACGTGTCGACGGACGCGCTGCTGCACAAGATTAGTGTCAGCACCAACTCGAGCAGCAACGCGGGGGCGGTGTGGCGGCGCTTCAAGCGGCCCCCGCAGCGGGACTCGGCGGCGCCCGGCTCGTCGGGCGCCCCGCGCTCGTATGGCGCGGAGGGCAGCAGTGCCCGCGGCGGCAGCAAGGCCGGCTTCTTCCCCAGCGACAGCCGCCGGACGACTGTGAGCAGCGACGAGCGGGAGAGCCACCGGTCGTTCATGTCTCTGGCCATCCGCAACATTGCCGACTTTGCCCGCACGTACGAGGCGATGCGGGACAAGCGGTTGGGGGTGCCGGTGGCGGACCGGCGGTACCGACTCAAGACGTACCCGCGCACGTTTGTCGGGTCCGAGGCGGTGTCGTGGATGGTCAAAAATCTGCGCCTGTCGCACTCGGCGGCGATGGAGCTCGGCCAAGATATGGTCAACGCGGGGGTTTTCCACCACGTCTGCCACGCGCACAACTTCAAGGACGAGTACCTGTTTTACCGGTGGGAAGAGGACGAGCAGCGAGACTTGCGCGTCCTCAACGCGGCCGTCGCCTGGGCGGGCGCGCCGTGCGCCGAGCCGGTCCACCTGTCGGTCGCCCTCCTCACCCAGCTGGCGACCGTGATGCGCAAGCACCAGCCGCTGCCCATTGATAGCGAGCACACTCGCCAACGCGCTGGGGAAGTGGATTTGGACACCCTGGAGATGAGCGAAGAGTGGCGGGCATACCTGCGGGCGTCGTCCGAGCTTCAATCCGTCTCTCTCTCCTCGCTGCGCGGGCGGAACGAGCGCCTCGCCTTCTTTGTCAATGTGTACAACGTGCTGGCGCTCCACGCCGCCGTCACCCGGCGGGGCGTGCCCGTCGCTGCGCGCGCGCGGCGCCAGTTCTTCCGCCGCATCTTTTTCGACATTGGCTCGACGACGTGGTCCCTCGACGACATCCACCACGGGGTGTTGCGGGCCAACGCGGCGTCCCCGGTTCGCGTGGGCTGGCGTGCCCAGTTCCCCGCCTCGGACCGGCGGTACCGGCTGGCGTTGCCCTACTCGGAGCCGCTCACGCACTTTGTCTTGTCGCTCGGCGTCCGGGACATGTCGCCGCCCATCCGCACCCTCACCGCCGCTTCGGTGGCGGAGGGCTCCGTCCTCACGACGGCGGCCGCGACCTTCCTCACCTCCACCGTGTCGGTGTCGGTGGCTCAGCGGCGGGTGACGCTGCCCCGCGTCTTCCTCCAGTACCCGTCGGACTTTGACCGCCCCGAGGCGGCGTTGCTGTCGTGGGTGGCCAAGATGATGACGCCCCCGCCGGGGTCCACCCCGCCTCCGTCGGGGTTGCCGGCGCTTCCCGAATCCCCGGAAGCGTCCAAGCAGACGCTGCTGGCGGCACAGATTCGGTCGCTGCTGCGGGGGAGTGGGTTGACTCCGCAAGTGACGTACCAGGCGCAAGAGGGTGGGGACAAGGAGACTATGGCACTGGCGCCAGTCTTCATCTTGTAGTAGGGGGGCGGGGGAGAGTGTGCTCGGGGGACGTGGGGATTGCGGCCAGCTCGCTTGCAATACCTAACTGGTGTGTGCTCTGCGCTTGCATAGATCACGATGGGGGTGTCGATAGTCTGAAATGCTGCCGTAGGGTCCGCGTGTTGCTCTTTTCCTCACGTGCCTGTGCGTGTCGAACGGCGTTGCTTCGCGGTCGTTGCTCGTGGCTTGTCCGTCGTGGTTGCAGCAGCGGTCACACGCCGGTTCGCTTGAAAAAAAAGAGCGGCGGGGGATGGCGACGCTGCGCACTAACCGGCACAAAGAGACAGCAATCGCGAGAAAAGAGAAAACGGTTGACTTTACGGGCGAAAACGCAGGCAACACAGAAAACAATGCCAAACAAGACGAGAAAACCAGAACGAAAGAGAACAAGACTATAGACATGGCTGGCGACGTGCTCCGGCGCGTTGCAGACAGAGGTTCCGCGCGACTCCCGCCGTCGCGTCACTTGCCCGACAGCAGCGGCACAGCACGTGACGCGTAAGGGGGCTCTTCGGTCACGCGAGCGCCGTTCAACGCCGCCACCCCCGCGGCCACGCCACTCGCTGCCGCGGCGCGCGAGCGGTGGCGGCGGCTCAGACGGGCGCCCTTGGTCGGCCCCTCCCCGCCCCCGCCGCCGCCACCGCCACCGCCGATGCCGGCGCCGGCCCCCACGGGGCGGGCCGGCATCAGCGCCGGCGACGACACGCGGTGCTCCTCGTCCCCTACGTGAGCGGCGGCAGACTCGAGGAAGCGCGCGTGGAAGGCGTGGAAGAAGGATTGGAATTGCGCGGTGGAGACCCGACGGGGGTCCTCCCGGGAGCGCCGCAGGCAAACCGTCTTGAACTGCGGCACCCGCCCTTCGAGGCCGTCCTCACCCTCCACATCAACGACTGCATAAAGGGCGAGCGCCTCCGCAGCGGCGGGCGAGAGGGTAGTGCCGCCGCCGCCGTCGCCGTCATACGCGGCCGTCCACTGCCCGCAAAAGTCTTGCCTGTGTGCAAACACCGTGCGATACTTGAGCTTGCGGCGGGTGTTGCGTTGTAGCGTCACCTCCCCACCCATGGACGAGAGAGTGCGGCCGAGCACCTGCACCAGGACGTTGAGTAGCAGCGGGGATTCAAACTGGGTCATCTCCTCAGCGAGCTTGTGGTTCCGGTTGCGCATACTCAACAACAGCTGCCGCACCTGCCGCGTCAAGCCGTGGCCGGATATTCCCCGCCCATTCTCGCTGTCATAGTAGGCCACGTTGGAGAGGCCCATGGAGACTGCCATCGCTGGCCGCGGCACCCCGTCGCCGCCACGGCTGCCGAGAGCAACCTTGGAGCCGAAGTCCTCGCCGCCCCGCCCGAGGCGGGATGGCGTGCCGACGGTCGGGTCGAATACGCCGCCGGCTGCCCCGCCGTTGCCCGCCTGCTGCTCGCCGCGGCGGGCCGCGGCGCGTGCGCGGGCGGCCTGCGCCGCCGCGGTACGGACGCCCTCGCTGCCCTCGCAATCCGACAAGGACGAGCGGGACGGCACGTACGCTTGAGGGAGGCACGTCATGTCGCTCCGTACCCGGTGGCTAGAAGCGATGCTGGGATGGTCGGTCAGCGTCGCGAACGTATCATCTGACGACGAGCGCACCGCGCCGAGGTTTTCGGGACGCCGCCGGGGTCCCTGCCGCGGTGTCGCCGTGGGCGGGAGGGACTGGGACATAGACGCCAGCTGTGAGGAGGCGCGCGGGGCGGGCCCACCGCCGCCACGGAGCCTATGTTGCTGATGCTGCTGCTGTTGTTGCTGTTGTTGCTGCTGCTGCTGCTGCTGCTGCTGCTGCTGCTGCTGCTGCCGCAGCTGCTGCCGCTGCTGATGCTGAATGGCGACCAGCTTCTCCAACTCCGCCGCAAAGTTGGACTCTTGACGCCCGCCGTGTACCTGCATCAGCGCCGCTTGGATATTGGCGATGGAGCACTCATCGTCGCTAAACATCATGTCCGCGTTGAGCCGCCGCAGCCGCCCGCTGCTGCCGCTGGTGCTGCTTCCGATGCACGGGTCGGAGAGGGCGGGTGACGACGGGCGGTGGCCGCCCACATTGTTGAGCACCTTGCGAAGCAGGTCGCTGACCTGCCGCCGGTGCCGCTCCTGCCCTCGCCGCGTCTCACCCGCCGACTCGGCGTCCGAGTGGTCCTCCCCGAACCCTGTGGGAGAGGGCCCAGCGAGGGCCCCGCTAACAGCACTGCCGAGGCCACTGCCGTCAATGGACGGTGACGCCGTCCGCGGCCGCTCTTCGACGCCGACAGAGCTCCCCCCGTCGGACACAGACCGAGGGACGCCGCCGTGCGGGGACAGGCAGTGAGACCCGCCGCCCCCACCACCCGAGCCGCCAGAAACAGAGTGGGAGAGCTCCACAACAAAAGCCCGCAACGCAGACACCCCGCCCCGCAGGCGCTCCGCTTCGGCCGTCCCGCCCCCAGCCGAGTGAGCGGGTAAGCCCGGCAAGAAGTCGAGCAGCGCCTCGACGTCTTCCGCCACCTCGGCGGCAGAGGTGGCGCGGGACCGCCACCGACGGAGGCCCGACGCGAAGTGGAGCGCTAAGGAGCGGCCGGCCGCCAAGGGGTCCTCCTTGACCGGCGACGCACTATACGGGCTACGGTCGCAGTGAGGGAGGGTGGACGTCGTCGCGCCGGGGGGGAGCCGCAAGTCCGCAAAGGGCGCCCGGAACCGCGATGGCGCGGCTGTCGACGCCACGGGGGGGGGGGGAGCTCCGGGCGCCGCGGGGGGGCGGGCGACGCCGCCGTCGGGCCGCCCAGCCGGAGGAGCGGCCCGGCTGGCCGCAGAGTCGACACCATCCAGGAGTGGCGAAGGGGGTTTCAACGGCGGCACAGGCGTCGCCGCCACCAGCGGCTGTGCGGGCGCCGGCGTTGGTGCTGATTGCGTGGATGACGGCGACGCAGCCACCGTAAGCGCCTCCAAACTCAGCAACTGCACCGGCCGGTCCCGAAAGTCCTTGACGGACGGCATATCCCCGTCGCTCGATGAGGAGAGGGACAACCGTTGCGTCGAGCCTTGGTCCGACGCCGTCGGCGCCCGCGGCCGTCGGCCGGAGCCGGCCACCGGCACGCGCGTCGAGTTGACCGTTTTGGCGTCGAAGCTGGAGCGGCGGCTGGCATTGCTGACGCTACTCCGGCGGCCCGCCTCCGCCTCGTCGGGGTGTGCGACGGGCCAGGGGGAGGGCACCTCCCCGGCGGGTGCGCCGCCCGTCCCGACGCCCGCCGGCATGCTGTACAAAGGTGGCAACAATGACGACTGGGCGGGCTCCCCGCGGGGACGCTTGGATCCGGCCGCTGCTAACAAGACGCCGCCGCCCGCGGCAGACGGGTTGACGGGGGACGAGTTGCCGCTGCTACTCCTCCCCGACCGCACTGCGGCAGCAGCGCCGACACGCTGGCGCCACCGACCGCTCTTGACGGGTGGCAGCGTGCCAGGCGGCAGGGCTTCCGCCGTCGTCCCCTCGGTCGAGGAGCCCCCGTCGACTGGCGGCGACGTGGGCGCCCCCGTGGGCGCGAGCGCGGCCTGATGCAACATGGCCGACGTCTTGCGGATGAGCGACACGCCCGCGCTTGTGAGCAGGGACCCGCCGCCGCCGCCGTTGGAAGCACCCCGCCCCGGGGACGCGGGGCTGCGTCCCCCCCCACGGGGCGACGCTGGCGACCGGTCGGCGGCCGGCGGGTCCCGCCGCTTGGCCGCCGCCGGACTCAGCGTTGGACGTCGAAAGGGTGCCCGACCCACGTCTGGCCGTGGAAGCAATGGTGGCGGGGGAGGCGACGGTGGCGGCGGTGGCGCCTGAGCCGCGGGAGGCGCGTCGCCGACGCTGACCTGGGAGCTATCTCGCGACGTCAGTGGCGCCGGGCCACCACGGTACCGCAGCCGCCGGGGGGTGTCGAGCGTGCCCCCGGCCAGAGGCACCGGGCCGACGCGCGGCGCGCGGCCGCCCGCTGCCAACTCCGCGTCACCGGCGCTACCAGCGCCGTTTGGGGGAGTGTCCGGGCTGCCCCCGCGCAGGCGGGACGCCAGGCTATCTTCGCTCATATCGCTGACGTGCCATTCCCTGTGAGACGAACCCGTCGCATCGCTTCCGAGGCGAAAGGACAAGTCCATATCATCGGGTCCCGCCGCCCGGTCGGGGCGGTCGGCCGGCACCCCGCGGCCAGGCAGGCGGATGGGTGACGGCACGTCGGCGGGGGCCGGAGGCTCAGGGACGTCCCCGTCGCCGCCGACCCCGTCTCCGTTCTCGTTCGACCGGTCGTGGACAAACGTAACGGCATCGGAGAGGGCGTCGTCCGAGTCGCCGTCGTTGTCGTCGTCGTTGTCGTCGTCGTCGACGTCATCATCGTGGCCACGCTCCATGTCGGCGCCGTCAAGCGGCAGCGGGGAGCTCGGCGGGTCTGCTCGGGGGGTGACGGATGGTGGGCGTGGCGTGGAGGCCGCCGCCGCCGCAAGTGAAGACGACACACCGCCACCGCCGCCGCCGACGGGCGGCGGCGTCGGCACGCTAGTCAGGCTGACGGTGCTGCCGACCGTCGATGATATCGGCATTGCGCCGAGGGACCCGCGGACGCCGCCAAGCTTGGGCGCACCCGTTGAAGAAGCGCGGTCACCCGGCGCGGTGGCAGAGGCCGCCGCCACCGCGGTCCGCGGTGGCGAGCCGCCAAGTGCCCCCGCGCCCGCCATTGCGCCGGCGCCCGAACTGGGCAACCGCCGTGCCGCGCGGTTGTACATTGGGATGTGCTCAACGCGCGTCTGCCGCGAATCCCGCGTCATCCCCCGCCGGTTCTTCTGGTACCAGGGCATGCCCTTGATCTCCTCCAACGACGCACGCGCTGTGGGATTCAGCACGAGCATGCGCTCAAGCACTGCCCGCACGCCGGGGCTAATGTTGGGCGGGTAAGACACCCGGCACTTCATAATGGCGTCGAAAACCTCGTCCGTGTCGAGGCCCAGAAACGGCTGGATCCCAACAACGAGCACGTACAGGATGACACCAATGGACCACACGTCGGCTTTCGCACCATTGTACCCGCCGGAGGGGACATTGATGACCTCGGGGGGAGTGTAGTCTGGTGTGCCACATTGCGTATGGAGCAGCACGTCGATTTTGTCGCGCATGGCGGCCAAGCCAAAGTCGGTGATCTTGAGGTCTCCAGTGGCCTTGTCGAGCAGCAAGTTCTCAGGCTGCCACCGTCCAAGAGCATTCCAGGAGAAGTAGGTTACCGAGCACATAGAGGAGGGTGGCGCAAAGTCATGAAGATGCCAATGATGCACACAAAGCGTCAGAGTCTGCACTGACTAGGCGAAAATTGCATAGCAGCGCCCGAAAATGCAACGCTTGAGATGAGAATGCATAGACATCAACAGCATCACGCCAATACGCATGCATCCGTACCTTGAGGTCCCTGTGGCTGACGCCCACAGAATGACAGTAGCTGATGGCGTCAACCAGTTGGTGAAAGAACCGGCGGACAAAGTCCTCGTTGAGGGCGCCCTTGAGCTCCACCAAATCATACAGCTCCCCGCCATTGACCAGGTCCATCACCAGGTACAGCTTGCTGGACGACGAGAGAACCTCGCGCAGGTGCACAATGTGGCGGTGGTTGAGGCGCTTGAGGATGGAAATCTGCATCATTGCCAAAAAACACACGCGGTAGAGTGACCGACGGACACGAGAGAAACAGCGATGCAGGCACGTTGTGTTCCACAGCGTCAGCACCACAGACCCGGTGAATCCCAACACGAGTGGGCCATTGACAGCATCAACACTTCGCATCAACAAACCAGCAACCGTACCTCGTGCTTGACCTGGACAGTAAAGTCCCGCTCCTTGATAGTGCTCTTGTTCATGATTTTGATGGCCACCGCAACCCCCGTGTCCTTGTGTTTGGCATACTTGACTCTGCGTCCGGCGACGGACCAACCGCGGGCAACGTAACCACAAACACCAACAAACGTACAGATACGCAACAAACCTCCATGTCAGTCGCCCCATGTCCACCGGCCGCACGCCCCCACCGCCGTCCACACGCACACAAGGCCAAATGGAGGCGACCGCCGTGTGGCGCCCCACCCGCCGTCACCACCAACTCACCCCGCGGCGCGGCCGGCGCGAACCCCCACCGCCGGCGCGCACGCGGTAGGGGCTGCACTCGCGCGCCGCATCGCAGCAGCTCTGTCGGCGCTCCCTGCCAAGCCGGCAGTCGACCCCCCCCACCCCCCTCCCCCCGGCTCGCCCGCCAACGTACTTGCCAAACTGGCCAACCCCGAGCGTGTGGTAGAGCACGTAATCCCCCACCGCCGTCGTCACGTCCATGTCGGCGAGCACGTCGGGCGTCGGCATTGACAGCGGCGGGTCGGCTGGCGGGGGTGACGCCGCCGCCCCCGTCGCCGCCCCCGCCGCCGCCCCCGCCGCCGCCCCCGCCGCCGCCCCCGCCGCCGCCCCCGCCGCCGCCCCCGCGGAGCTGGCGCGCCGAAAGACCGCCGGGACCGCCATTGACGGCGCCGTCGCGCCGGCGGCGCGCTGCCGCGGGCGGTGCCGCACCGTCCGTCTTGGGGACGGCACCCGCCGCGACGCAAGTGGCGTGGCCGCCGGCAGTCGTCGACGCGGGGGCCGAGGCCGGGGGTGCCGCTGCGCCTCACGCGCGGCGGCTCGTGCGACCGGGCGGCGGCCGCGCGTGAGACCTACGCCTCGGCCGGGCCGGCCGCACCATGCGCCGGCGGCGGGCGCCGCCCACCGATACAGTCACGCGCAGCGAGTCGCACCGCGGGGGCCCTGACGGCACGCCCACGACTGCCAAGCGCTACCCAGTGGCGGCGGTAACCGTCGGGCGGCTCGCGGCGCGTCTGTTGACCGGGAGCGCGTCGCACGCGAGGCGGCCGTTGGTCACGGAGCACCTCCCCCCCACCACCCCGCCTCACCACCACCCCGCTTCACCACAAGGCTCCACGCGGCACGCGACCACAGCCGTCGCCCCCTGTAGCAGAGGCGGACCCCCCGCGGCTGCGGACCGCCCCGCCCCCGTCCACGCGGGCCGCGCTGCAGCCGCAGCCGACGCCTCCCGAGCCACACGACCCCACCCGAGAGAACGCCGTGGGCCAGGACGTCGAGTACCGACCGCGGCCGCCCGACCCCAGTCTCTCGCACGGGCCGCGCAGCGCCGCCTCCGCCGCGCCGCGGCACGTGCCCACAGGGCGCGGCCGCCCCCCACTCGGCGCGTCCCGCCGTCGCGCGCCCGCCCGCAGCCGCGGTGGCGGCAGCGCGTCTGGGTGTGGCGGCACGCCACTCGGCGTGGCGTGGGGCGGCGGAGGGTGAGCCGCGACGGCTGCCAACGGCGGGCTGGGCGCCACGACCGCCGCCCGGGGCTCACCACCCCCCCCCCCGCCACAGTCGCCCGGGCGGTCGCTGTCCCAACGCAGAGCGTGGAGGGGGGGTGCGCGGGGTGGCGGGCTAGCTAGAGCGCAGCTTGCGCCTCGCGGGACGCCGCGGGGTTCGCCGTTGCCGTCCAACGGACGCGGCCCGACGCACTGGCCAACCGACCACGCCTCAGGCGACGTCTGCCCACAACCCCCGCCGCGGTCGAGGCGGCTCGCGCGGTCCCGCAGTCAACGGAGTTCCTTGCCGCGCCCACAACCACCCTCGCGCAGGCTATGAGTGGTGAACGGCCGCGGCTGGAGACTGGCCGCCTTGCCTCCTCCCACGGGGCGCCCGGAGAGGGGGAGGAGCTGGGCAGCGGGAGAGTGTCAGTGGGGACGAGAAAAAGTGAGCGCGGCACCAGCAAACGGCGAAGCGGCCGCAGGCCGCCGTCCTGCCAGTGTCGGCACTGTGGGACTGTGGGAGCGTGCCCCGCGCTCCCGGTTCGCGCTGGACCACCCTCCAATCAGGGACCACCAGCGGAGCCTCGTGGCGGCGGTCAGCCACTTGGCGGCCCCCAGCTCTGGCTTTCCGATGGCAGCACCGCGCGCGGAGAGGCGCGGAAGACAGCGAAGACAAGCACACAAGAACACGAAGCAAACCTCACCTGGTTACCCTGCTCAAGCTTCGTCCAGACAGCCCCCGCTTCGGTATGCTGGCAGCTGGAGCGGCTAGGTGGCACGGGGCCAGGTCGCAGCCGACACCGCCACCGGGTCACCAGACCACGCGCCTCCCGTCCAGCCCCGTGGCCCGCCTCAGAGCGACGGCCACGAGCCGGTGCCGCCGCCGCCACCCCCCACTCGGTGGGCCAAGCCCGCCGAAAAAAGTCCACCACAGACGACCCACCAGCCACCCTCCGCCGCCCACACCGCGGCTGCACCGCGCTCTGGTGCGTGTCAGGGGCGGGGGGGGAGGGTGTGGAACGACCGGGGCTCTGGGATGGTCTGGGACGGATGACACGGGCGGGGTCGGCCACTGCCGCCGCCTCTCCAACGAGAGGCGGTCTTGGCCTCGCTCCAGGCCGCCGCCCTCAACGCTGTGCGCCCACACACAAAACGCACTCGGCCAGCATGCGTGCTCCGCCCCCTCGGAAACTCAGTCTCTCTCGCGCCGGCCCGACTAGGCCCGTCGACGACGCCTACTGCTGGGGGCCCTACCCGCATCGCCGCCCGTTTCCGTTACCTTTTTGAAGCTCTGTCGCATTTCAAACGGGAAAGGAACGCGCGGCGGTGGGATGGCGGTCGCGACAGACACGCAGGCGGTGGGAGGGGGAGCGTGGTCCTGGTGCGTGGCTCCCTCCAGACGCGCGCAGCACGGATCTCGCCGCATCGGTCCGGGCCGGGGTCAAGGCCGAGTGCCCTTGACAGATGATGGCCACGCCGAACCCGTCCCGGGCCCCGCGCGGGTCCCTTTCTGCATACATTGGTCGGAGATTCTCCTTCCAGCAGGATGTTTGAGGCCCGGAATTGAGGCAGCGTCCGCCAGTCAATTCCTCACTGGCCACACAGATGTGACCGACAGCGCATCGAGCCCGTGCCAGCGCTGCGTCGAGCACCACAGAGCTGCCATCCGGCAACCGCGCATCGTCACGCGCTGACCGCCAATCGTTTCTCTTCCGAGGGGCCGTCTGCGACGCGGCGGTCCAGTAGTCTGCCACTTGGCGTCGGCACCGAGGACGCACGCTGGAAGACGCGGCGAGGCCGAGGGCGAGCGCAAACTGCCATCCACTGGCCAAGCGTCCCCGCGGCCAGCGCGCGGGGACAGTCAGGCTCAGACCGAGCCGCTGAGTGGCGCTTGCTGCGGACAGAGCGTCGGCCGGAAGACCGCCAGTCGCGGCAGGAAGGGTTCTGGCGGCGCGCGCACGCCGCCAGTGTGTGTCCAAGGCCCCGCCATTGGCCTCCACAGGGCAGAGCTACCGTTGGTGCTCCCACGGCGGAGCCACCAACTTGGCCATGGTTTGTGCCCTGGCTGACCACCGAAACCCTCGCTCGCGCACAAACCCTCTGGCGCGTGTGCGGCGAGTCAGAGAGGCGCGCTGCGCACACACGCTTGTGTCTCCCGTCAAGAAAACGCGGCGGCGCGCGCTGGTACTGCTGTTCCTGTGAAGCTCTTTCTCCTCTCTCGATCTACTTGGGAAGTGACTGCCCGCAAGTGTCTGCCTGTCCCCCTCCGAGCGTGCACGTCGTATCACATCTTGACTGCAGAGTTCAAGGCTAAGCCTGTCTGGAGTTCTCTCGTATTCCACAGAGCAGGCTCCCAGGCGAGCGATGGCGGTCCATTGTGTGTGCGAGAGAAGTAGACGCCATCCTTGGACGCGACAAGTCCGCGGCCTTTTGCGTCTTTGCTGTCCTGCGCACCACACAACAGGACTTCGGCTTGGATGCCACCAAAGAATAAAACAGCTACTTTGTCTCCGAGCAGACTCCCAAGCAACAACTCACGGCCGAATGCAACTCAGAGAGTGACAACCGCGGGGGACCGCCATGATACCCACTGTCCCACGACACCCTTCTGGACAGTAGTACTGAAAGGGGTTTCACGGACTGCAGCCGCGCTCAGCACCTGATGGCACCGCTGACATCCCGCCCTAAACCTCAACTGACGCCCTCGGCCGTCCCTCCTCCCGCTGGTGTCAAACGCCGGCGCCTCCCCGTCCGATTTGGCGGACCGGCGGTGATGCCCCAACAGCCAGCCAGCCCCAAAACCCCCCCATCACCCCCCCGTGGCCCGTACGCAGCACTGTCGAGGTGAGCACCGACGCCCCCCCCCCCCAACGACGGCCATGTCGTCGACGGCCGTCACGAGGGTGGACGTCGCCGGCCACGTCCAGGCGGGAAGGCAGCCCCCCGCCTCTGCCGCCACCCATGGCGCAAACGCATACGACGTGGCCGGCGCCCCTGCCCGCCGCGCGCCGCCCCGCCGTGGCGTCGGATACGCGGCTTGCCAGCCGTGGCGGACATGTCCGCGCCGTCGAGCGCGGCCGCCCCACCGCCGCCGTCGTTGCCCGCCGCTGCCGCCGCCGCCACTCGCCGCCCGTGTACCCTTGCGTGCCTCCCAAAGCCGGCACGCGCGCGCGACCCGACCCTCCGCCGCTACCGCCGCGGCCGTGCCGTCCCCGTCGGGCGGCAGGGGCACCCCGTCGGGGCCCCACGGCACGGATGGGTTGTCGGCCCCCGTCGCAGCGGCTGTCGGACGACGCCGTGTCGCCACCGGTGGACACGGCCGGCTGTGGGGGCGACCGTCGCCACCGCCTCGACGGCCTGCCGGCGTGTGCCCCCGCGTCAACCGCCCCGCACCGACCGTCCAAAGGGGCGCTGCCGACCCCCCTCCCCCCGCCTCTCTCTGCGGCGGGCTCCCCTGCCCACATGGTCGACCCCGCCGCGCGCCACCGTTGCGTGCGTGCCGGCCACCGCCCCGGCGGTTGGCGACGCTGCCGCGGCGGTGGCGCTGCCGCGGCGGGGTGTGGCGTGGACGGCCACCATGGGCGGCGCGTGCCCGGTCGGCCGCCCCCGGGCAGGGATTGGCGGCCGCTGCGTGCTCGGGGAGGGGGGAACGCGCGCGCCGGCCACGCCGGCCACGCCACGCCGCGGGGTTGGCGTGCCACGGGGGCCGCCACCGCCGACGCCCCGCCGCCGCCGCCGCCGCCAACGGGCACCGCGGGTGGCCGTGTGGGTGCCCCAAAGGGGGAAGGACAGCGGCCAGAGAGATCAATGGGGGCGGGGGGGAGCCGCGACGGGGTCATAACAGCTGTGGGGGGGGGGGGGGGGGGGGGGGGGGAACGCCCGTGTGCGCCCCCTCGGGCGCGTGGACACGGCGGCGCGGCGGCCGCGGCGGCGCCCAGACGGGCGCGCGGCAGAGTCGATCCCCCCACGGCAGCAGAGGTGGGACGACGCGCCCCGCCCGACCCGCCGCGCAGCGTCGACGCGCGCGGGCGGCGGCGGCAGCGGCGGCGGCGGCGGCGGCGGCGGCGGCGGCGACCGCCGCCGCGTCGCGCGCGCGCGCCGTGCGCCGCCGCGGCCGACGGCGCCGTCGGCGGCGGCGGCGGGCGGTCGGCGGGCGCCGCGGTGCGGGACGCGCCCGACGCGCGCCCGCGGGCGGCGCGCACGGCAGCGTGCGCGCGCGGCCCCCCCCCCCCTCTCTGGTGCCACCGCGCGGCATGGCGAGACGGGCCGCTGCCGCTCGCGACCGCCGCAACGGGGGCGTCGGGGTGGCCCCCGCGCGGACGCCGTCGGGCCGCCGCTGCGCCGCGCGGACGCGCGGCGGCACCGTGGGGCATGTCGACCGCCGGTCGGGGGGGCGGCTGGGGGTGGTCCGTGGGGGCGTCGACGCCCGTCGGCGGGCGCCCTTTGGCACGAGCAGGCGGCCCCCCGCGGGTCGCGTTTGGGCAGCTGAGGAGCGCGGAGGGGG
>Ga0209093_1000868_pt1 | contig 16939 bp, 21 predicted proteins | sample SidtaG_4_FD_187450 | JGI IMG/M metagenome (GOLD analysis project Ga0209093, IMG submission 187450) | Marine algal microbial communities from Sidmouth, United Kingdom - Sidmouth_Male1 metaG (SPAdes) (version 2) | ecosystem: Host-associated > Algae > Red algae > Unclassified | place: Sidmouth... | reverse complement strand
CGGCGACTCGTCTCCGCCCCCCGCCCCACCTGACGGGATTGGCCACTGGCTGACCATCATTCCGGGCACGACGGCGCATGAGCGGTTGGCGGGCGCCCGCTCGACGGCCGGCGGCGGTCGCTTTGGCGGTTACGGTGGCTCCGGAAGCAGCGGGCTTGCCACCGCTGCGCGCCGGATCGGCAACAGCAACAGCGGCGGTGGTGGTGGCGGTGGCGGCGGCGGCGGCGGAGGCGGTGGCAGCGGCGGCGGCGGCGGCAGCTGTGGCAGCGGCGGCGGCGGCGGCAGCGGCAGGCGCGGCGGCACCAACAGCTCGGCGGTGGGCGCCACCCACTTCCGCCGCCGCACTGGGAGCCGGCCGGCGCCGCGGCGGACGACGGCTGCGGCGCCCCGCGGTTGTCACTATCTGCAAACAGAGGTACTACGAAGGGAGTGGATGAACATGGAATGAACAAAAACCCCGGACGGCACCCGACTCTCTTGGCTTCTCCTTCCCCACTAATCCTGATATCCCCAAGACCCCAGAACAAACAGAGACAGGCGCTCGACGCGCCCTCCAACGTCGATGACGGAAAATGAGTCCCACTCGCGGCTCCCAGGCGCGCCCACGTGCTGGCGCCCGCCGCGTACGTCACACACACGCACCCTTTCGCCATCTCTCATCAGTTGAGCAACGCAGCCAGCTTGTTTGACACCCGAGTAAACTGGCCAGCAATCTGCGGGAGGGTGAGCAAGCTAGTAGCAGCAGCCATGAGCTGCCGCGGCTTGTCAAGGTAGTTGGCGTTGTGGTAGACGAGCTCCCTGACGTGTTTCTTGAGCTCGCTGAAGACGCCCTCAATCGGCATGAGATTGGGTGAGTACGCCGACAGGCGGACGTGGTACATGCCGTTGGCGTTCATAAACTCATCAGAATGGAGGTCATGAATGCCGGCGTTGTCGTACAGCACTACGCACGCGTCGGGCTGGACGTCCCAGGGCAAGCCAGGCACGTAGCTGTTCATCTGCTCGCCGAGACATTGCAAGAACACGCGCCAGTCGTCGGCCGTCTGCGCTGGCGGCAGCACCACCGTCTGCGACCAAATGACGCCCCGCGTCATAGACACGCCCATCATAGTACTGGTGCTTGGCACAGAGCGAGGGTCGCGATCCAGCAGCTCGCAGCGCACGCCGCTCGGCGAGCGCCCAAACCGACGAAACACGTCGCCGCCATCCGTGTGCGTCTCGTCGACACTCACCAGGCAACGCATAGGCACGTCAAGAAGCACCTCGGCCAGCTCCCGCTGCGCCTCCTCTGACCGCTCGATGAAGAGTCGCTCCACTTTCTTGCGAGTGTATCCGTTGTGCCGCAGCACTCGGTGCACGGTGGAGGCGCTGACGTACCGGTGGTCGACGTCGGGGAAGTGGAGGCTGAGCCGCACAAGCAGGTCGACGTGGTCGCGCAAGAATGCGGCCGGCTCCGCATCGACTAGGGTAAGAATGGCGTGCCGCAAGTCGTCATTGCCCAGCGCGGCGTCGCCGTGCCGGTTGTGGAGCTCAGGATTTTGCCAAACACTACCCGAAGACATGAAGCATGCGTGCCAACGACGTAGTGAATACTGTGAGCAACCAATGATCAGCGCCGCCTCCTCCCACCCGTAGCCCTCCTGAACAAGGTCCAGCCCGTGCAGCCGTTCCATCTCGGAGAACATTTTCCGCGGCGTGTAGAAGTTGGTAGATGCTGGTTGGCTCCCGCGCGTGGGACACGCGCAGTCGCGGGGGCAGCCGTCGCAGGTTGTGACGGCGGGGCGTGCCGGGCCACGCCGACGGCGCCCAATTCAGGCGCGTCTTGTGCTGCACCAGCGGGGAGCAGCCGACCGCGTGCGGAGGCTGCGGGCACTGGTCGGCACCGGCCGGGAGTGGGGACTGCGTGCTGTCAAAGCCGATGGCTGGGAGCAGACGGCTCGGGTGTCGTCAATGTGGATGGGACGGTCGAAGAGGAGCCGCCCAAGGACGGCGTCGTCGTGCACAGCGACGAAGATGCTGCGTGCCGCACGATGTGGCGCCGACAGGGGACCCTCACACGATTGGGGCGCTTCGGGCGGCGATGGCTTTTTCCAGCCGCAGGACTGTGATCACCACGCGATATGGAGTCTTCGCAACATTTGTATTATCGGTGTGACATGTTGTAGTCTCCCACAAGAACGTTCTGACAAAGAATTGCCAGAAATTACATGACGCGTGCATCAGCATTGTTCAGACGACGTCGGTCGTCCGGCGTCAACATCCAGCTGAACTACTCGATAAGGCCATGAAATAGCGTAGTTGATATCATCTTGTTGCTCGCGCGGCAGACCACGCGTCACGCCCATGCGCCAGCGCTCTCGAGCCGCATGCAAACGATTGGTGACATCTGTACCTCCGTTGGTCCTTGGTTCTGAACGAGCTCAACCTCCAAGAAGCATGCACAACAGCCGTTTTCGCCGACAGCAGCATACCCCGGAATGGGTGGTGCTCCAAGAGCCAACCATGCCGGCTGCCGCGAAGTATGCGGCGAAGTATGCGTCGAATGCAGGGTGATGGCGGCGTGATTCCGTCTCAGTGTCTTCTTGCCACTTTTCACTGCGTACACGTTTCTTTGCGAGCATACAACCCCAAGGTGTGGTCCTGATTGCGCAGCAGAGCCGAGCATGGTACTGAACAAGGGTATGCGCCCCTCAATCATGAAGTTCTTGGCAATCAGCATGTGTAGGAGCAGGGCATACCCGAATGAGCAGATAAGGCACCTCGATGCGTGCGCGGTCCATGAGGTACGCATGTGCGTGAGCGGTCCATGAGGTAAAACGACGACACACGTCCATTCCAAGATAAATCGCATCGCCTTGGATTCCGCACGTTGCCAGCCGAAGCAATCCGAATCTGAGTTCTGTGAATGCCGATGTCCCACCAGGACACATTTGGTTTCAGTCATACCCAACGGGACCGTGTTCAACCACGGAGTGAGTGTCGGGGATGCTTGCTCGGTCTCAAAGCTGAAACATGTCCGAGCTCGCCGAAATGCAAGCGCAGTTCAAAAAAATCTGCATCTTTCGATGATCTCGATCTCGGGTCGGTGGCTGAGCTGAATCCGAACTAAATTTTGGGGCATGCTCTGGGCTGGGACGGTCATCACCCCAGCCAGACGCGTAAACGTTCTGGCAATCGCCGCAAGAAATGTCATCGCTACCACAGCCGGCGTCGCCCTCTCGATCCCCGATCCCACCGTCCTCGCTCCCACCGTTCTCGCGCCCACCATCCTCGCTCCTACAACCGTTTTCGCACCCCTCGCCCGTAATGCCTCCCTCCTCGTTTCCGCGGTCCTCGCTCCCATCACTATTGTCTCTAATCCCCTTGCTGTCATTCTCACAAGCCTGTTTTTCAATTGTCGTACACCACCGCCGTTGATGTCCGCGCTCTTCCCATCCCCGTGGGTCGTGATACGATCGTCGCTCCCACCACACTCGTCGCCCCAACAAACGTCCTCTGCCTCACCTTCGCTGTCGCTCCCACCATTGTCATCACTCCAACAACCGTCGTCGGTCTCGCCGTTGCTGTCGCTCCCACCATCGCCGTCGCTCCCACCATCGCCGTCTCTCCCACCATCGCCGTCGCTCCCACCATCGCCGTCGCTGCCACAGTCGCCGTCGCTTCCACAGTCGCCGTCGCTCCCACCATCTTCGTCGCTCCTACCATTGTCGTTGCCCCCTAAGTCGTCGTCAGTTGCGCCATCAACATCGCTCCCACCATCTCTGCTTGAGCAGTCCCTTCACCAGTATCGGTGCGTTCACGGGACCCACTCGTGCTGTCGTCGCGGCAGCAGTCGGCGATGCACCCGCGGTTTTCAGTCGCTCGCGTGTCTCGTTGTGGTCATATTTCTTGCTTTTGCCTGGATGTGTCGTCGTGGAATCCCCCTCTTCTTCTTGTACCATTGTATCGCTGTTCGGTTTTGATCTATGTTCATAGAGGCGCTTGCCACTGCCGCGCTAGACTCCGTGCATGTCCTTTTGACAAAAGACATGCGGCGACTGCTCCTACGTCGTTTCGCTTTGCCAACATTCTCCTCTTCCAACACAAAATCGCCCTTCATGTTGCCGCTCTTGGTCGTCACCAAGTCCTGGATGCGCGAGCTCGTGCCATCGGCCGGCCCAACGCTCAGGTGGACGCCCATGTCCAGGTGCACCTTTACCTGCGACCCCTTGATGGTGCTGGAGAAAAAGCACTCAACCGACATCACGCCCGTCGCTTCGGAGCCCACCGCCGGAGGGTTGACAGACGCCGGCGAGGGCAGCTTCGTGTTGGCCGACGACGACTCCGCGGACAGCGCCTGCCCGCCAAGTTCGCTCGTTTGCAGCAGCTGCGAGTGCACGTCCATGTACATGCCGCGCACCTTTATCATCTGCTAGAGGTGACAGGCGTTGCCGACTAACAGGCTGTGCGCCAGCGGCGACGACAGCCCGTGCCACGACCCCTTCGCTCTCATCGCGCTCGTCGGCATCACATCCACAACTTTCCCGCCAAGCGCTGTTCTCATCGTCAGTGGGTTCGTAAACGCCGAAGAGAGCGACGCCGACAGCGCCTTGGTGCCCCTCATGTGGGTGCGTCTGTGGCGTCGTGCGCTCGCTGGTAAGGCTTCGTCCAGCCGTCGCCCTCTCTGTTGTTTGGCGTACGTGCGGGCTGGTGACCGTAGAGGCTCTGCCGCTTTCACCTCGGAAGCTAAATGTCCTGTCACGAATGTCTCGGCCGTATGTTGTCTCCCTTTGCCCGTCGTCGCTGTCCCAAATCGAACGCGTGCACGCCTGCTCCGTGCCCCTCAGGTGCAGCGGCGGCCGCGGCGACTCCTCGCATCACCAAAAAGCTGTGTACAAAGGGTGACAAAGTGGAACAGAACTTGTGCTGGGAGTGGCCTGGTGTGAACCAGCACTGGCTGCGGGGAGCGTGCCGCCCGAGACGAGCTCCACATCCACGAACCCCCCACCCCGCATCTATGCTCTCGACAAAGAACGTTCTCAAGGAGATACCGTGTCTACAGGTATCGTTACGACGAGCTCGACATCGGCGCTCGCTCTATCACGTCGCGAGGGCAGCAGCTCCAAAAGCCACCCAGGGAACCAAACCACAAAACCGATGGCGCGGCGCCCACTACATCCGCCAGGGAAGGCGTCCCACTGAGGGTAGCTGCTGTACAGCCGCCGCCGCCACCGTCAATTAGGGGAACGCTGTTGAATGCGATATGGCCAGCGGCGGCTGTTGATGCCCTCGACGGCAGCTGCACGGAAGGCACAGCCTGCGGTCACTTGACAAGCACGTTTAGCGAGGAGCACCCACAGTCATGCACAGGGCGATCAAAAAAAACGGAAAGCAAGAAGACAATGCCAGAAGCGTGTTAACGGCCAAACGAGATCCATGAAAGACAACGAGCGCAGACAGCCTGGAGTGCCAGGGTAGCAGCAATCGCCCATGACACGCACAGTGAACCAAGCAAACATCCCGTCAATAGTGATCCAGCACAGTGAGCCCGCGCCTGCCTCAACGAATACTGTTGTCAGGCAGAAACTCACAGCGTGACCATCGTGCAACTCTGAGACAGCTGAAGAGACCTTGCGCAATCACATGCAGAACACATGCCATCGTAGACGTCAGTGCGGAGAGAAAGCCGCGTGCCTCACCGCCGCGCAGTTGACTGCGTTCCCTCTCTCCCCCGCCCAAGCGACAGGTCTGACTGTCCCTGCGGTGATCGCTCGCCATTAGATTCTCTGTGGCCACGAATGCGCCGTCATCAGATCTCTCCGAGTCGCCACGAGCGCACTACTGAAAAACGAACTGATCCCGTCTCAAGTGAAAGTTTCTTGCATGTCGAAAGCGATCCGGACAGATTTTCATCTGTCACCTGCTTCAGCTCCCGACATAACAAGCCAGCAGCGCTCTTTACCCAACGGTTCAGGCAGCAGAGTTGACTGAAAAATGGCTGCGAAGTGTGCAACTCCAAGTCAGGAACGTAGCCCCCACGCATGTGGCTTACACCATCTGAAATCTGGCTCTTCTGTATGAACCCTGCCCACAGGGTTACAGAGCACGGCTGTGGAGGCAAGACACACCGTCCGCTTCGCGCGCAAATACGTGTGGCCTCATACTGCGGCAGCTTACGGTAGCTGCGCAATACGGAATGTGACGGTTGCCCTCGCCAAAAGAGGGGACATTGCCCTCTACCGCGCGGTATGAATTGAAACCCCGGGGCACCTGACGTCACTACCGCGGGAAATGCCGAATGTGCTCCTGCACACGAAGCAGCCATCTTCGCCTCATCGAGTGCTCATCGCTTCCTGCTGCAAAAACGCATCCAACCATCGCTTCACTTCACGCATCTCGGTGCGCCCGAGTCTATCGGAAGTTTCAAGCTTGTACGACTACAGAGAGATACCGTTGCATCGTCTTTCTATCAAACATACTCTCAGCAGTTCAGTGGACGCCCGGTGGCGGCAAACGTAGGCGCAAGGCACCGAGACGATGCACACGGGCGCAACGAAGTCGATCACAATCCATAGAAAATACTCGCGTGCACCAATGTGTGCAACTAATCCACGAGACTCTCGCTTCAGAAGCGCCGCAAAGTACCTCCGCACTCTTCTGTGAAATGCACTGAGCGTCAGCATGAGGCAGCTATTACACGATCCGCAAAAATGGACGAGAACGACTTCCTTTTCAGCTGGCGGGTTACTTTTTGTCCTCGGGACGGTCGCTGGATCTTGCCCGATATTTTCGAGAATGAAACGAAGTCACGAGAATGCACAGGATGTGGTTGTGAGCTACTGCGTGTGCTCGGCAATAAACGGCCAGCATGCAACGGCCAAGCGTGCAGCACCTCAGTTCGTGGCGTCGAGCAGGTGGCCCGCATCTCGCGACTGCTTCATGTTCCAATAGGAAGACGCAGTAATCTGCGGCTGGATCGCTGCGTTCGTGCATCCATGTGGACAACGTCTCTGCAGCGCCACGATCATCCTTTTGAGATGACTTGGTCAAAAACGACGCGGTCAACATTGCGGAAGATGACTACTACGTACCCAGAATGAAGCACCAGTCCCCGACAACCTACACCCGCAAGCAATGGCAGACAAGACAACCACGCGGACGGCAACACCCTCACACTCGCTCCCCCCCGCGGATGCGTCGGTTCAGAGCTGCGTCCACTGCGGTCGGTCCCCCCGTCCACGGGCGGCTGCGCTCGCCCCGGATGCGCTGTGCCAGCAGGAGGTCCTTGGGCATGAGCGTGACGCGCCGCGCGTGCCGTGCGCACGCGTACGCATCCTGGATGACCTCCACCACGTGTCCCTCCGCGGCCTCTTGCAGAAGGACGAGGCACTGCTTCGTGAAGCGGAAATCAGGACGCACCTCTTGCGCGACCTCGCGCACGAGGCGTACAAAAGGCGCCCTTGGCAGTACCGGCTTGGTGGAGGCTTGGTACTTGCGAATTTCCCGGAGCGCTCTTGTCCCGGGACGGTAGCGCGTTGTGGTCTTAATTCCACCGAAGGTCGACGCCTTCGTCTTGCGAACAAACTGGGTCCCAAAGATGCGACGGCCGCCGGGCCCCATCGGCTCCCCTCTCGTCGGGGGGTGGCGGACAGCCGTCTGCTTAACGCGGGCCATCGCACGGGAACCAGATGAAGCGAGGTGGAGAATGTGTAAAGAGGGGGTAAGATAGTGGTGAGAAGCCGCAGCTCAATGGCCAGGCCGGGTGTGTTGGGGTCAAGAGGGGGACAGGGGGGGGACAGTCGCCCGGCGCTCCAAGGTCGTCGGGGCGGCGGGGGGGGGGGGGGGGGGGGGGGGGGGGGAGTTGCTAGGCAAGCAGAGGCATTCGGCGACGGTGGTGGGCGCCGTCAGGGGACAACGTAGTGATACGGGCGCGGCCGACGGCGGCCGCGCAAGTGTGCGATGGGGAACAGGTTGACGGTCGTGCGTCGTCGGCGCCGAGTCTCCGTGCCCGAGATGGGCGCGGTAGGTGGGGATTGTGGGCGCGTACGTGGTTGCGACGTATGCGGGTGCATCGTAGAGCCACTGTCGCGGGGGAGGTGGAGGGCGTAAGACACAAAAAGGCGAGGCACGGCAGAACTGCGAGGAGGGGGTCGCAAGGGGTCCGGGCAACGACGGTCGGATGAGCATCGGTTTGGGTGCTTTGACAGGGGCACGGAGGGCGCTGCAGAGCGGCACCAAAGGGGGGAGCCATCTCGCTTGGATGCGCTTGGGTTTGCAGTGACCCCCTCGGTCAAGACCAGGCGCCCCTGGTGGCTGGGGGGAGATCTGTGGGGGCACGTGGTCACCAGAGCTGTGTGCCTCGGAGGAAGTGTGTCTCGAGTGCATAACCAGCACAGTGCGCGCAAAATACGGGATCGTAGACGACGCACTCATGAAAAACAGAAACGCTCGTCCGCTTATAGGCGTCCGTGCGATCGCCGTGGCGGCGTCCCCCCACAGTCGAAGCGGAGGCGATAGCACCCCCGCGTCGCCCACGTGCTATCTTTGAAACTTACATAGGCGTGAAGACGGCGCGTTGCCGGCCACCCACGCGCGCACGTGGGCGGTGCTGCCCGTCTCGTTTGCGCGAACCATCCGATTGGTCTCTATCATGGGAGGTGGCAGCGCGTTCTCGCACGCGCTACACTCTTCACAGGAGTCGTAAACCGGCTCACAACCCGCCTCCCCCCTGCGATAACCCACGCCCACCTGCCGACAACCCACTCCCGCTCACCGACACCCCGCCCCCACCCTCCGCCCGTGAGCGCTTGCGCGTGTTTCCCGGGCCCCGCAGTGGCACTGACGGCGACGGGGGAGCCTCAATTCCAGCTTGGATGTGACGGCGGATGCGCCGATCCCCCAGCCGCTTGTCCGCAGCTTGTGCCTCAACGAGTGCCGCCTCCCCGGTGGCAAGCAACTTGCGCGCTCGCGCCTCCACTGCCCTGGCCGTGAAGCGGCGCGTGACTGCCGCTGCCATCGCACGCGCAATAGCTGCCCACTCGCCCCATCCCACAGCGGCAATCGCTGTGCGGAGCGCCACGTCGGTGGTCGTATCCCATATGTATGAGGATGTAATGCTCTGGCCGCCAGTGGCGGGCTTCGGGGCGCGCGAGGCAGGAAGGGTGCGTGCGCCATCGGCGCGTGCAGGCGGTTGCATTGGGGGCGACGCGGCACCAGCTCGGCGAATCCGAGACGTCTTCCGCGACGTTTGCCGCGTCGCACGGCTATCCGGTCCCGCGAGCGGCTGGCACCTGCGTGAACCGGCGTCATTGTCCGACCCTCTTCCGTTGCCGCTGCCACCATCGCGGCCATCGCCGCTGCCTCCGTCACCGCCGCTGCCATCACCGTGGCGATGCTGAGCGGCCAATGGCGACGCGTGGCCCACTGCGTCATCAACACTGGCAGCGGCCGGCCGGTGTGGCCGCACTCGCCCATGCGCGTCATCACCGGCGCTACCGTCATCCGCGCTGCGGCCACAACCACCGCTAACCCATCCGCGGCTGGGTCGGCCACTAGCAGCTTCCGCGGCGGCGGCGCCGGCACCAGTAGCCGCAGCGGCAGCGACGGCGGCGGCCGCCTCCGCAATAAGGGTAGAAGCGACGCCAGGGCGGAACAAACTCCCACGGGCCACGGCGGCGCGCGCGTGTGGCCCCGGCCATGCCGGCGGTGGCAACGGGGGCTGCGGAGAACGGGTGCCGCGCCGCATCTCTGTAGGCCGCCACAGGGGGATAATTGGGCGGCTAGGGTCAGAAGAGAGCGACGACCCAATAACCCAACCCGGAGGCGCGACGGCGCGGGGGGGGGGGGGGGGGGCGTCAGCGGGGGGCTGCGCCGATGGCTGCATGACGACTGGTCGTGCCCTGCGCGGCGCCACGATGGAGCTAACTGGGGCGGTCGCCGCGAACGGGCTTGGGCTTGGTCGCCGCGAACGGGCTTGGCCCGAGTGGATGAGGAAGACGTCGGTGAATGGCCAACAAAGACATGTGGGGAGCGTCTCGAGCTGTTGCACCGCACGCCTGCGCTCGGCCGCCACAGCTTCAGTTCAAATTCATTAATTTCTTTGAATGCGCACGCGTCCGCATCGTTGTTGGGCCGAGCTGTGGGTCATTCGAACACTCTCATAACGGATGGTCATGGTTCGCCTGCTTCATTTGAGCCGGTTTGTCGCATGAAGGCAGTCTCGCACTTTTCGGGTGACTGCCCTCGGTCAGGAAACGTCCGATGAACATGGTTCTCAATTTGAGGGGATGGACACATCCCCGACAAAGACGCGACCGCGGTCGCCTTGTGCCGGTTTTCAGACGCTCCGGCGACCCCTCATGGCCTGGATCGATGGAGAGACAAAGACAGTCTTTCCTGCATCTCTCTGGGACACAAAGCACATTTTTTATGAGCGCCGATGCCGTGTTGAACAAGATGCCAGAGTCTTGCTCAAGAAAGAAAACGGAGAAAAGACACAGACGGAGCACTTGGCGACGCGACGTTGTCGGCAAAGGCAACTCGCAAGTAGTTTGGGGTGTGGGATCGGTCCGTTCGACTGCAGCAGTCATCGTGCCCAGCATCACCGTCATTGGTAGACACAACGGCATCATGCTACTGTTGCGCTCGTAGAAAGGCCATTACGCGCCAGCGGATGCCGAGGGGGATGTGGCCGCAGCTCGTACGATGACAGTGGCGCAAGAGAGATTGGAGCACGTCCTCTTCGTGCGCTTCGACCGCCACGTTGCCGGTGAGGTCGTTCTGGTCGGCGGCAAGCGCCACGGCGCGCGTAAGACGGACACGCCTCTCCAAAGGCAGACCGACGCCAGAAAAAGCAGCCACAGCCGCAGCGACCTGTACTGGCCCGAATAATCGAAAGCCAGCAACAGCCACCGCGTCACGTCCGCCGGCGACGGCGGCGGCCGCCGCAGCCCGTGCCTCATGAAGGCACAATACGCCAGCAACTGCCTCTGCAGGAGTCCACTCGCCACCCCCATCGCACGCGGCTGCACAGCCACGGCCAGGTGCCGCAGCGGCAGCGCCCGTGGCGCCATCGCCAAAATCTGCATCGCCAGCCGCCACTCCGGTACCACCACTGACCATTCCACAACGGCCACCGGTTCCAGCGGCCGTGCGCGCACCCGCGATGGGAGTGGTTGATGCCGCGGCAGCACCCGCCATCGTCATGGCTGCCATGACGTCGTGCGCGACGCGCGCCGCATAGGAGCCGCCATCCATGCCATCGTCTCCGTCGCGAGTCAAGCCGGCGGCGTCGTCTGCCCCATTACCAGCGATTCCATACGCACGACGACCAGGACGCGGGCCACCATGCCCACCGTCGTGTCCCCCGTGCCCGCGGCCGGTGGAGTGACCCGCAACGGCGCCGGCTGTACCAACGTTGGCAGCACGAGCAGGCGCATCGCGACCAAAACCTTCACCAGCACCTCGGGCGACTCCACCAACACCACCCTGGGCGCCACCCCCACCCCCGTCGGCTTGGCCGTCGTCGGCGCCTTTGCCGGACACATTGGCCGCCGCGACAGGAGCAGCAGCCGTCGCGCGCCGAGCGTCGCCAGCTGGCCCCGTGCGGCCACCGCCATGATCTTGTGTCTCATGCTCGCCACCCACACCATCTTGCGCCGCAGCGCCAACGACAACGTCCCCGCCGCTGGACCCACCAGCGTCGGACGCGCCCGCACCCGCGTGGTGCGCCGCTGCTGCCACGGACACAAAGTTCGTGCTGCGCTCAGCGGCCCGAAGCACGCCCGCCTTGCCCGGGCCGTCCGGAGGGTGCACTTTTTTATGCAACGCATACGCCACGGCACGGCGACGACCGTTGTCGACAGCGAGGTCCTCCAGCTTGACGAGAGTGGCAGGCTCGGGCTCTTTCTTCACGGTGAAGGGCACGCCAGCGTCCGCGGCGGTCCACGACAGACCGCGTGACGCAGCAGTCTTGTTTGCCGCAGACAGCCCAGGTAGGCCTTCCTTGGCCGCCGCCGACGCGAGCGACGCGTGCGCGAGAGAGACACGAGGGACGAGAGAACCACCGTCAACAGCTTCTGGTGCCGTCGAAGATGCAAGTGGAATTTCTTGAGGGAGGTCACGGACGCCGCCGAAAAGCCGACGAAACGCGAGGGACGCCGTGGCACCGCGTTTGCCGCCAGTGCCGTCGCAGCCCATGGTTGTACCTTGAGGTACCCACGCGGCAGTCGGCGAGCTCTGGGGCAGCGGTGGGACACTAGCCCCACGGCCGGCACCGAAATAGCGACGGCCACGACGGAGCGCAACGGCAGACGATTTCTGCACACCGACGTTGAGCGGCTCAGCTGACTGCCGGGCACGGCTGGTCGCCGCGTCCGCGCCTGCTGCGCGGCCGGCGAACGAGCTACCATTCACCTTGGAGAGACGACTGGGTGACGACGAGGAAGACGTGCTCAAGTCCCTGTCGCGCTTGCCCGACCGCTGCACCATGGCGCCAGTTGACGCACAGACCTCCCGAGTCGCGGGGGGGCGACTACTGCGCCGCAGGCCGCACGCATTGCAAAGGGTGCGGGGGCCCTCAGGTCCCGACCGCCACATCGGTGTTGACGTAGCGCCGCACGACAGGCATAGAGGAGCCATATTGAGACTTCCTGCTTCCACCGGCGGCGTGGACGACGTCGATTCACATGCGCAGCACGCGACAGGTCCAGCACGGAGGCCACAACACAAGGGAGCGATGCGCGAGGAATGAGTGCGACGAGACGACGAGACAAAAAAGGGTCAATGCGGCACAAGGACACGGGCACGGCGGGGGGTGGGGGGGGCGGCCGGCCAGGTGTGTGAGCAGAAGACAACGTCGGACGACGCCGCTCGCGCGGCGCATCGGCGATGGACCGGGTGGGGTGACGCCGTGGGGCACAGCACGTCTTCTTGAAGCGCCAGAAGGGACACACAAGTGGTGAACCTGCGGCTGCACACATAAACGTGGTCCCGGGCCCGAAGACAGACGGTGTCCGCGCTACCATGGGGTGCCAGGTGGTGACTGCATGCGGAATGCATCCCGGATGTGGGGCGTGGTCCGAACCCGGCAGCGAGGAAGTGCGGCATCCCAAACCCCGTCAAACCCAATCTCACGGGGGGGTGAGCGGGAGAGCGACGTACCATGTGGGTCTCGGACACAACCGAGTGCATCCGCCGCGGAGCGCCGGCGCTCGTTGCCGTGAAGCGCCCATCCTCACGAGGAGGCCCGGGGAGCTCTTTGGGCCCTTGTTGACGCCCCCACGTCATCGCGACCCGTCGAGGCCGACGGGAAGTCGAATGACTGGAGGAGCGCACCCGGGAATACATCGGTCACTTCTGCGTCAACAGTTTTGCAAATTAATTCTTGCGACCGATCTCGCCTGATGAATGGATGGTGAGATGGGTGGGCAGTCATTTTCTCGGCCAATCAGAAGGACTGCCCTGTGTTCACAACATGGAACCGTGGAGTTGGTCCAAGTGATCGGACGCTTTTCAAGAGAACGGCGTCCGGATCCCGTCGACTGCCAGGTTGAATTCTTTTAATGCCGGCCGCCGCCGCCACGGCGGTCGCGGCCACCGCCGACGTCACGGTCGTCACTAACTCCTGCAGCAGAGAAGGCGACAGCGACGGCGGCAGCGCCAGCGCCGCGAACCGCCACCACCGCCGCCGCCGCACACCGCATACCGCAACTGCTGTCGCCATGGCGTCCAGCCTCCACCGCCGCCGCCACGCGCTGCTGCAGTCAAATGGCGTAGCCTTGACCGTCACCTCCGTCCGTCGCGACATCGCCACGCGTCGCCAACACGCGTTAGTGGAGGTGGGGGCGCACTCTTGCCTACAACTGTCGCTCCCACGGGGACACGAACACCCCCCGCCACCGTCGGGGCTCCCAGCACAGCTGATCGGTGCGTCTGAGTGCGTTGGCGGTTGCCACCGCGAAGAATACTAGAAGTATTCATGGCTACGTACCCCACCCCCCATGATAGGCGGCCGTCGCTATCACAGATGCGGCTGTCCGCTTCCCGCCGCCCGTGCCCCAGAAAGACCCTTGCGGCAGACCCCGTCTTAAGGGGTGCACCCGCCGCCAAGAGGCGCGCCGCGGGCCGCCGACCGCCGCCGCCGCGGCGCCTTCACCGCATCCCCCCAAACCTGCCACGCACCTGCCCCACCCTATTGCATCATATCGGCGACGTCGCGCGCAGCCGGACAAATGGCGTGGTGGCAACCGCGGCATACAAATTCCGCAATGCCGCGACGCGCCCTAGTGCCCTCGCCAACGGGGGATACGACGGCTCGCGGCGTCGGCAGCGTCGGCAGCAGTGGCGCGTCGCAGGAGCCAAGGGCTGCCTGTAGCGTCCCTATTCGTCAGCGGCGGCGAGGCGGTGACGTTTCACACACCCCACCTCAGCCGTCTCCACTGCTGCCGACGTGGACTCCTCGCTACACTCAGCACGCGTGTCCTCCGGGAGGGCTCCGCGGCGCGGCGACGGTCACGGAGGCACCTGTGACGGCGCCCGCAACCCGCTCACCCGCTGGGGTGCGAGGCGACCGCTACAGGGGTCAATTCTGGTGACGGGGCCGCGGCGTCGCCGCGCGGCCACGCCAGCCGTTGATTACGCGCGACAGGCAGCGTCACCACTACCTGGACGGGCAAGGGTGACAGGCTTCCCCCCCCCCCCCCCCCCCCCCCCCCCCCCCCCCCCCCCCCCCCCCCCCCCCCCCCCCCCCCCCCCCCCCCCTCCCGCTCACCCTCCCCTCGTCGCCAGCAGCGCAATGCCTACCGCCATCTCGGCGACGGTACGCTAACAGGCGGGCGAGAGCCGCCGAACCGCCACTTCTCTGGACGACGGCGGCGGCCAAGCCCTTGCTGCCGCTCACGGTGACATCCCACGCGACCGTGTCGTCACGCACGCCGTCGCCGCCGTCCAAGCGCCACTCGTTCTGCGAAGGGCACGAGGTGCCACGCGAGAAAGGCGCCCTCGGGTGGACGATTCGCTGTACGCGCCAACAGTTTCTGCCTCTGGGACACGGTGGGGCGGTAATTGCGGGAGGTACGAGAGGGTCCCTCTCTGTTCAACGATGGAATTTTTCAGACACGAGTGCTCACTCCTTTTCTCGTTCCTGGTGTGGCACTGGCAGCCGGCAGAGGATCTGATCCACAGTTCAAACCACCGGATGTGCGTGGACCAATGGAACGACGCCTAGGTCGCGTACCGGAAGTTCCGATGCGCTTTATGGTCATCTCACGAGGAAGGTGTTTGCGGGCCATTTCGTCCTCAGGGGAGTCCCCCGGGCGCTGCAAGATTCCGTAATTTTCATGACACGCGCACAGGGCCCAGGAGAGCCTCTGCATTAGACAGCGCAATCAGATTAAGCCCTGGGCCGAAGGTGTTTGAAAGCCATTTCGGACGGAGCGTGGACCGGCATCGAACGGGGCAGTGGAATTGGGGTCAAGGGCCATCTGAGTGTCTGTCAGAGCGTCATCCGTCAACTGGACCACTTCCGAATCGTCAGATAGTCTCGTTCATTCGTCGATTGGTCTCGATCAGGCCACGACTTGAACACGAGTGCTCGTTCGTGTCCCCCCACCCCGTCGAGAGACAGGCTCTTTTGAGGTGTTCAGAGGGGGTGTCGGGGTATTGTCAAACGTTCACACCCGCGCACATGGCAAAATTTGGAAAAGCACCATAGAGACGTTCGGCATGTCAAATGTGGGTCGACGGCGTGGGTCGGGGACACGTTTCACGCCACGTTAAGCCTTCGACCCACATTTCCATCCCATTTATGGCCAAGGAGGCCCTTCGACCTACGTCAAGAACCGGTACAGTCATTGCGCACTTATTGTCTCCCGCTTATAAGATGCCCATCTTATAATATAAGTGAGCGCAACTCGATCGCTCCAGAGCGGGGCCCGCCGCACTTGCAAGCAGTTGCAGCGATCACACATGTGGTGGTTCGCGATCGAGTAATCCCTCGTGTCAAGTAGCGTTGATCAGGGTCGCCTGTCCCCCATCAGGGCCTAGGGTTGCCCAATTGGTTCGCAAAGCCGAACCAGTTCAACCAATGTCTTCGCTGGCCAATAACCAGTTCCAAACTAGTTAATCGGCTGCGACCATCCACTCTCCCAGTCCCTGTCGACCCCGCGCCCGCCGCACTCCCCCGCTCTCTCCTCCTGTCCTGGTCTGTGTGTGCAATAAACCGACGGTAACGTCTCAACCAGAAAACTACATCGCCCATCCACAGAGAAACATGTATCACCCACTCACATGCGCCCCGTCTTGGCCATTGCCATGCGGCGGCGGCGCGTAGTGTCCTCATGCAGCACAATGTACTGCTCCGCGCTGGCGCCAGTCAAGCGGGCGCGTAGCTTGGAGACGGTCCTACCAGCCGTAGAGAAAACACGCTCAGAGGTGACGCTAGTTGCCGGGATAGAGAGCAGGTACCTGGCCCCAAGCGCCACTCGAGGGACGTGCATCTCTTTCTCTCGCTACCAATCGAGTGCAGTGCCACGTGACCCCTGGTCGACCGTCCGGCCGAGGCAGGCGCTCCACTCCACCTCCAGAGGAACTCCACCCCCCGAACCCGCGCCCAACCCCGGGCTCGCGCCGCGGTTGCCCCAGCCGGCGGCGCCAGGATGCAGGGGGTGCCAGCGAAAGGCCACCGGTCGAGCCACCGTCTCCACTGGACGGGGTTGGCACCGCAGGGGGCCGCGCTGGTGTGGGTGTTGTTCGTGTAGAAGTAGGCTCTAAGGAAGCCGCGGGAGGCAGTACCACCGGCGGTGCCATGGTGGGCTCACGAAACAGGGGGCGTCGGCGTCGGGGCCTGTGTGAGAGACGAAGACACGAGCTGTCGGTTGAGGTTGTATTTCAAAAGAAACGCACCCCGTCGATTCGACGTGTAGGTGGGCTACAATCGACGGGGGGGGCTCTCAGGGGGGGT
>Ga0209093_1000864_pt1 | contig 16963 bp, 20 predicted proteins | sample SidtaG_4_FD_187450 | JGI IMG/M metagenome (GOLD analysis project Ga0209093, IMG submission 187450) | Marine algal microbial communities from Sidmouth, United Kingdom - Sidmouth_Male1 metaG (SPAdes) (version 2) | ecosystem: Host-associated > Algae > Red algae > Unclassified | place: Sidmouth... | reverse complement strand
GTTGGTGGCCCTGTCGCTGTTGTGCTGTTGTTTTTTGAGCGTCGTCTCTTTGTCGGCGCGCTCGGCGGTGGCCACGCGTCGCCTGTGTGGCTGTGGCCGTGGTGGGGGGGGGGGGGGGGGGGGGGGGGGGGGGGGGGGGGGGGGGGGGGGGGACGCTGGCGCCGAGGTGATGTGTGGCGTTGGCAGGTTGACGCGTGGCGGTGGCAGCGGCGGTGGCGGCCGCCGCGGTGGCGGCGTTGGCGGTGAGGGCGCGCGTCGTTGTGGTGGTGGCGCGGGGGGTGGGGCTGGTGGTGATCGGGAGGTTGGCGGTGGCTGCCACAGGGGGGGCGGCGGTGGCTGCCACGGGGGGAGCGGCGGTGGCTGCCACGGGGGGGGCGGTCGCCGCCGCGACGGCGGCCACGGGGGGAGCGGCGGTCGCCGCAACGGTGGCGGGGGCGCAGTCGGCGGCTGCGGTGGCGGAGGGGACACGACCGCTGCTGGCGCCGCCCAGCCGAGTGGGGTGGCCCCGGTGTCTTGCGCGGCTTTGGGCGCGGTCACCGTTGGGGGGCGGCGCAGCGGATGGGCAACCTCGGTGGGGTGGGTCGGTGCTGTGACGTAGTTGACTGCTGGTTGTTGGTCGCAAGACACTAACTGTTGCTTGATGCTTGGTGGCCGACGAACTTTGTGGTTGGGTGTTGCATTTGACTGGCTGATGGATACTAACCGCTGTTTGATGATTGGAAGACGACGATGTTTGTGGTTGCCTGCTGTTGTTTATCGGTTGATACGTACTAACCGCTGCTTGATGCTTGGGGGACGACGACGTTTGTGGTTGCCTGGTGTTATTTTTTGGCTGAGAAGTACTAACCACTGCTTGGTGATTGACTGACGATGACATGTGTGCTTGCGTGCTGCTCATTTTTGGTTTGCTGATACTAACCACTGTTTTCTAACTGGTTGGCATCGAAGTTTGTGGTTGAGTGTGACTGGATGCTTGTTTCTTGTTTTCGGTCGCCGCTCCGCCACCAGGGCGGCCGTGTCGCTGCTGTGTCGCCGTCCGCTGTGCACCGTCTCTGTTCTGGCGGCGGCGTCGGCGGTGGCGCCGGCGGTGGTGCTGGGCTTGGTCTGCTCCCCCGCGACGGCGTGGGACGGTGCAGCTGACGAGCTGCACTCCGCACTGGTACGTTGGTGGCCCTGTCTCTGTTGTGCTGTTGTTTTTTGAGCGTCGTCTCTGCTCTCTGTTGTGCTGTTGTTTTTTGAGCGTCGTCTCTTTTGTCCGCTCTGGTACGTTGGTGGCCCTGTCGCTGTTGTGCTGTTGTTTTTTGAGCGTCGTCTCTTTGTCGGCGCGCTCGGCGGTGGCCACGCGTCGCCTGTGTGGCTGTGGCCGACGAACTTTGTGGCTGGGTGTTGCATTTTTCTGGCTGCTGGATACTAACCGCTGTTTGATGATTGGAGGACGACGATGTTTGTGGTTGGCTGGCGCTATTTTGTGGTTGACAAGAAGTACTAACCACTACTTCTTGTTGGGGGTTGCTGGTTGCGGGTTGCTGGCTGAGGGTTGAGAATAAGTTTCTGTCTGCGTGTTGCTGGTTGCGTGTTGCTGGTTGCTGGTTGAGAACAACTGTCCGCCTGGGGCCCTTGTACGTTTTGCCTGCGGATCCTCTAGTGCTTATGCTATTCTGGTCCATAGTGACGTTCGGGGTGGAGGGGTTCGCTCGACCTTAATTGTGCGGACTCGTGCCTTGGCGCGCGTTCCAAAGGCGAGGGGGAACGGGTCTCGGGCTTTCGAGACGTAACATACAAACTTTGAGTGGCCGCGGGCCCGGCTTAGGAGTGGTAAGTAGCAGTGGGTGAGAGGTGTAGGTCCACTGGGCTGAGAGAGTGCGTAGGCGTCGAGAGTGTGTGGCTAGCGTGGTGATTGAGCGGGTTTAGAGAGGGGACCGCTTTTAATAAACACAAATGAAGGGCTTTTCCTTCCTTTTTCTCGGCCACCGTCCCAACTTGCTACTCATCCGCTGGTGGGCTACCGCTAAGTTACAATCAAGTCGACTACGACTTACCCGAGATTGACGCGTAGACCGTCAGCAATCGTCGCCGGGTCGGGCAAACGTTGCTTCTCGTGACCGTCAATGTGGCCACAAAACGCGATCATGAGTGCGCTGTTCGTGCTGCGACGGACCGTGCCACTCAATATTTCTGGCGCGTGCAACGCCAACGCGGGTGGAGTGAGTGGGGGGCGTGGGGGGGGTGGGCGCCGCGCTGCTTGGTGCCCGCGGGTGGAGTGAGTGGGGGGCGTGCGTGGGGGGGGTGCGCACCGCGCAGCTTGGTGCCCCGTTGCCGCCGCTCCGGCGTGGTCGCAGGCGGGGGGGATGCCCGCCGCCACCGTGGCAGCGGCACGGGCGGCGACGTTGCGGTCGCCGAGGCAGGAGCGACCGTCGTCGGGAGTTGGTACCACCCTAACGAAAGACAGACGCACTTTACGAAGACTAAACGAGCGCCCACGTAACGCCTTCGTGCGTCTCACGTTTGCTTTTCGTTTGTTGTACGACGGCCTTACGAATGTCACTTTCGTAAGGGGCACACATGATGACCGCGGCCAAGCCACAACAGAATGAACGGCTGGGAGACCATTTCTGGCACGGCGTCTGCGTCGGGCTCCTTGCGTCACGGCAATAATCTGACGTGCACAGCGGCTCCCCGCTCCGGGTACCAGCATAGCAGCTCGTGAGTGGCCAGTCGACGGAGCTGACAGCACAGTAGGCCAATACTTCTCTCAGCGTCGTACACTTCTGGGAATGGGGAGCGAGAGAAGGGACTTGCGGGGCCCGGGGTGCCCCGTGTCGGCCCTGCAGTGGGCATCAGAGGCCGCCGCTAGGCACGTTTCAAAACGCTACGTGACATGATTAAGTCGGCGCCCTGGAGCGCACCAGGACGCTGCACCTCTAGTGTGGGCCCCTGTGCTCTTTCTGGTTGGGTGCTACCAAGGCCTATCGTAATTCAATCTATCTGGTAGCGTGGTTTGTGGAGCTGCCCTATTGTCTAGGGGATTGCGCTCGAAGAGAATAGTCAAGAAGGAGGGGGGGGCAGTGAGGTGGTCGCCCGCGATACAGTGCACGACCTTTCCACTGCCTGAAAGCTCGCGTACACCATCGTATTAGTGCCAACCTCATGTTGTTACCGCATGCGCCACCGGACCAAAGGTGCCCCACGCCCCCCCCGCCAACCTCATGTTGTTACTCGCATGCGGCACCGGACCAAAGGTGCCCCGCGCCCCCCCCGCCGCCCTCCTCCCCATGTATCTCACATATTGTCATCCTCACACCCCCCAGTCCATGGGAAAAAGGGGTTGACGAAGAAGCGCCGCAGGGGTAGCTCTTGAGGTGTGTCAGGCACGGTCGCAGGGGTGGCGTACAACCCCAGTCGGTCACAAAGGTCCTCAAAGTCCGGCACCACGTGTTCAAGCCGTTGGAGGTTGGTGGTAGGCACCAACGCTAGGGCTGGAAACCCGGTTGTGGGGTCCATCTCCCACTTGTGCCGTGCGCACCCAAAGTCGGTAAGGACGCAGCCGTCACGAGCGTCGGCCGCCTCCAACAGCTGCACAACCACCAGGTCCCGACGCTCTCCATCCACGGCCCGTATCACGAGACGCGCCAGGCCCAGACGGTTCTTCGTCGGGTTGCACGGGTCCTTGAATAGAACGTGGTCCCACCAAGCGGTACCATTGTAGAGAGCACGAGCAGCTCGTACACGCTGCTGCACACCCCGGGCTCCCCACTCGAAGGAGGCCTTGAACGACATAGAGTTGCCGATGGTCAGCATCTGGGCGCCATGCAGTGCCAGCAGCGTAGGCAAACGCTGCAGTCGGCCACCGTCGGCAGCGGCCGCCGCTGCCACACTAACGCGCCGGCCGCGGATGCGGGCGCGCTCGTGCAGTAAGCAAAAACCTGCAGAAGAGCCCGCCGCGGGCCGCACCCTCTTAGCTGGAGGCATCTGGCCTGCCTTCACGGCAGTGCCCGTCCGCTTGGAGCCTCCCTTGGAGCCTCTCTTGGACGTCGCCGGCGGGGCCCAGGCGCCGCCAGTCGCCGCGCTGGCCGAGCTTAACGAGCTGGCCGAGCGCCCCGAGTCAATCAGGGCCGACGCAGTGGCCGAGGTCGACGCTCTGGCCGAGCCCCCTGACCTGGCGGGGCCCGACGTGCTCGATCCCTCCGACGCGCAGGATGAGCCCGACGTGATGTCCGTCGAACCCGACGTGGTCGCCGGGGCCGCGTGTTGCGAGGCGTAGCGCGTGGCGGGGCTGCACAAGCCGGCTGAGTCATTGGCGCGAGGTTCGTTCGGGGAACAGTCCGAAGGCGACATCTGGCGCTTAAAGGTGCTCACCGACAAGTCGTCATCGGCAGTGTCATCGCGTCCGTCCTCCTCACTCGTGCACGTCGCGTAGGCGCTGTCGGTCGCGCTGTCTTCAGCATCCTGCGTCGCGTCCAGATCGAAATTGACGTCGTCCGCATCGTTGGAGCCCGTGCCGTGGTCGCTGTCGTCGCCAGCCGCGTAGCCTGCCTCATCGTCCGCGTCAGTGTCGACGGACGCGGAGCTGTCAACCGGCATGTCGTCCGCGGTCCCAGGGGATGGACGACGGTGTTTGCGTCGTGAGGTGCGCCTCTTCACTGCAGCGCGCTTGGCCGCGTCTGAGCGCTGGGCTTCACGGAGACGCTCGTCCGCGCCCTCGGTGAGGATGTGCAACAGCGTTTGCTCACAACGCATCATTTGCACCTGGAAATTATCCGGGTGCTTGTTCGTCACCCGGTACATGGCCTTGAGAAGCTTGTGCAGCATCTCGTTGGTGCTCGTGTCGCCCTCCTCCAGGTTTCCACGGAGGAGCAGCTCCTGCATGAGATGGAAGGCGAGACGGTGCATCTTGGTCGTGTTGACCGCTCCAAACAGCACGCGCACCAAGTCGGTCACGAACATCTTGGCCTCCCGCTGCAGCTCTGCCGCTTCCGCCTCTGTCCGCATCGCTCCCGGCGCTGTGTTGTCGCCGCATATTTTGCCCATTAGGCGAGTGAGGGAGCAAACGACGTGGAGCACCGCCTCGTGGACCGCCTTTCCCTTGAACACTCGTTTGTACTCTGCGCGGTTGGTCTTACGCAGGGGGTTTCCTACGCTGCCCTTGGCAGCGGCCTCGTCAGCGTCCGAGTTGGTGTCGTCCGTCCCGTTGTCTGAGTTGGGAACGGGCGACTCGGCGTTGTCCACCTCCCGCGACCCACAGGAGCGAGCGCGAACGGGGCTCCCACCGGTGCTGCAGCTACCCGCGGAGGAACGGCGACGGCGGCGCGGCGGGGCTACAGGAGATGCCACGTAGTCATCGTCGTCCTCATCATCGGGCGGACCGATCAAGCCAGCGAGCATGAACGGCCAGTAGATGACACCGTGGCGCCACTGCCGACCCTTGTACGTCGGTTGAATGATACCACTGCGCACAAAGTAACTGTCGTGCCGAATCAAGAACCCAGAAAACGAATAAGAGACACCGAGAGCAGGGCGTCGTGTCAGCGATGCCCAAGGACAGACTGCCTCCCATAAGCAACGCAAGGACGTCATGAACGCAAAAACAGCAACAGGGTTTCATGCACGAGAGCGAGACACAGAAGCACTGCGTGTCAAAGATGCCCACACTATCTCAGAGGCACAACATTCAACGTACCCAGGCGGTGCAAGCGTGGCCAGGATGAGGCGGCCCATGTGGCCAATTCGTTCGTTTGCTGCGACCAGTGTTTCGTCTTTGGGGCCCCTACGGGCGTCGCCCTGACCGCAAAGGTCAAACAGCAACGCAGGTATCTTATCGGCGACCACCTTCAGGACCCCGAGCTTCATGACCTGCAGGAGCTCCACGCAAAGGGCCAGCACAAAGAACGTATGCAATCACCATCAGCTTGTCCAGCGGAAGCACACAGCGTCAGTCAGAAGCTGACCAACTCCCTGTGGCATCCTTTTTGCAGAGCAGGAGGCAACGTGCCGAGTGCGGCCACACGCGACCTGAACACACGGGCCCAGTGCGCTCGAGTAACGTACATGCAGTCGGTCAAACCCAAATATACGGAAGAGGGAAAGCGACCCTGTGCCGAGGCCGTGCACGGCCCCGAGCACCGGGACGACAGGGGTGATAGATGATTGCTTGGCAAGTTGCTCAACCCGAGAAGGACGCTCGCCCTTTTCGACCAGCTCGGTAGCCTCCATCTGGTCCTCGAGCGTCGCAAGCACGTCGCGCTTGCAGGCCCCCATCGACGGGACTGCGACGTGCGACTTGAACTCCATACACACGGAGCATGGGAAGTAACTCCCGCTGAGCTTCAAGCCCAGCAGGTGCCGTTCTTCAGGCTGGTCGCATGCGTAGAGGACGATGCGAGGCACAGCCCACACGGCCCCGTGGTCTTTCAGCGTGATCCTGACCCCGACGGCGCTAGCCGTGATCAGCGAGTCGATGACGACCGCTAGGCATCGCTGGAGAAGCTCGTCGCGCAGAACACGGACCTTCGCCTTCTCTGCTTCGGTTGCGCCCTTGCGATACTTCATCGCTGGGATGTACCCGATGTTTATCCAGCCCGACTTTCCTGTTATGACGTTGGGGAAGCGCACACGGATCGGATATACGAGGTGGGCTTCAGCGGGGAGGAGGGAAAGGAAATGGCACAGACAGCAGCGAAGGGGGCAAGGAGATGTCAGTATCCGAGCGTGATGCGCGTGCCAGCTGGCGATAGAGACCCCACACAAGGGGCGTCAGGCGCCGACGCCGTTCACACCGTTGTCAGACAGAAAGGTACAAAGTAAACGGAGATAGACGCAGTCGGTCACTTACTCCCGTTCCAAGAGACGAGCGCAGCGTCAGAGAAGAGCTGGACGGCCAACGTAAACGGCGGCATCGTCTTTCCTCGCTCTTTCCTTCCAGCATGCAGGCGCTGCACGTCTGCCTGCTCCTCCAAGTAGATGTCGCCGTCAAGCGTGTTGGTGCGGACGACGTTGCCGGCGTCATCGTACTTTCGTTGGCCACGCAAACACACCTTGATGGCGCTAGTCAAGGCGTCCGTCGCCACTTGCATGATGTCTCGCGAGTAGAACTTGTAGACAGTGCCGCGTAAAAGGATGTCCGTCTCGCGCCACTTCAGCTCGGAGAGACACCGCCACTGCTCCCCCTTCAGGGACCGTACAAAAGCAGCAGCCGAAGGGAACGCGCTCTCCAACGGTCCGAGGCGCACGTTGAGGTTGAGCTTCCTGCCTTTGCCGTTCTTGCCCTTCTTTCTCCGACGGCGGCGCGCCTCAATCTCTGCGACCACTTTCATGGCAGCGCGCTCAATCGCCACGGTCGTCTCATAGTACTCCCTTCGGGCGTCGCCCGACAATCCACAGCCGCCCGCCGACAGGGCAAAGAGTCGCATGTCCTTCAGCTCCTTGGAGACGAAGTCGGACGCCTTGTCGCTCAGACGCGGGGGCACATGCATGATGGTCCTCGACAGGTCGCCTTTGGCGCGGTAGTGTTGTGCAATACGATCGGCCACAATCATAGAAGTGGAAGACGCGGGTATCGGCAAAGACGATGACATGGGCGGTGGGACAGGGGGCACCACTACCGCCTCATAACCTGACCCGGGCGTACAACGAGCAGCATCCGTGTGGATGCCCGTCGGGTCGACAAAGCCCGTCGATACATGACTTGCGGCTGCGGGCGTCCCGATGGAGGCCGTCGCTGCTCGCTGCCCTCTTGGTGCCAAAGCGCCGTGCGGCGGCGCCTCTACCGCCGCCGCCATGCCGGAAACAGCCCCTCCAGGCGACTGCACCACCGTGGCCGCCCCTAGCGCCACAGGCGCCGCAGCTGTCGTTGTGCCGCTTGTCGACGCGACGGCCGTCGTGCCGCCAACCACGTCCAGCATGGTGTTGCCGGCAACCATCTGGTCCTCGATGCGCTTGTGCTGTACATAGTTGGCGTACGAGCTAAAGCGCATTGAGCATCGAGCACATAAAAGCCGCCCATCCTCATCAAAAGAGGGGTCGTGCGCGGTCCGTCTTGACGCCGGAGGCCGTCGCCCATCGTCACTCGACGAGGCCACCCCCGGCCGTCGTCGTGCATCGTCCGCTGTTGTAGAACCAGGCGAGTTGCCGGGCATCGGATGCGCATCCGCCGCCGCGACCTGCGCCACCGCCGCTGAGCGATTGTCGGTGCCCGTCGGTTGGCCGATGGGCGAGCACCGGTCGGCCAGTCGCCGACGCGGCTGCGGGTGACGGCGGGCACAGTTTCGACCACGTACCAGCCCACTAGCGACCGGGACACTTTACACGTCGGCCGGGCGTGGCCGCGGTAGCGCCGGGTTGGTCGCCGACCGCGGCAGGTGAAGAGGTAGGCGCGCCGCCACCGCCGCCACCGTTGCCACGCGTGGATGCCTCCGGCCCCGTCTGAGCCCACCACCGTTCGGGCCGCCCAACACAGCGGGCGGGCGTGGCCGCGGAAGGTGAAGACGCAGGCGCGCCGCCACCGCCGCCACCGTCGCGACGCGAGCTCTCCCCTGGCCCCGTCCGAGCACACCACCGCCCGGGCCGCCCCACACGGCGGGCGGGCGTGGCCGCGGCACCACCGGGTTGGCCGCCGCCACCGCCGCCACCGTCGCGACGCGAGCTCGCCCCTGGCCCTGTCCGAACTCACCACCGCCAGCGCCGCCCCACACGGCGAGCGGGCGTGGCCGCGGCAGGTGAAGACGCAGGCGCGCCGCCACCGCCGCCACTGTCGCGACGCGAGCTCGCCCCCGGCCCCGTCCGAGCACACCACCTCCCGGGCCGCCCCACAAGGCCGGCGGTCGTGGCCGCGGCTGCACTGGGTTGGCCGCCGCCACCGCCGCCACCGTCGCGACGCGAGCTCGCCCCCGGCCCCGTCCGAGCACACCACCGCCTGGGCCGCCCCACAAGGCTGGCGGTCGTGGCCGCGGCTGCACTGGGTTGGCCGCCGCCACCGCCGCCACCGTCGCGACGCGAGCTCGCCCCCGGCCCCGTCCGAGCACACCACCGCCTGGGCCGCCCCACAAGGCTGGCGGTCGTGGCGGCGGCTGCACTGGGTTGGCCGCCGCCACCGCCGCCACCGTCGCGACGCGAGCACGCGCCCGGTTCCGTCCAAGCCCACCACCGCCAGTGCCGCTCCACACGGTAACCACCTTCAGCCAGTAACCGGAAGAGGCGCCAGGGTGAGTCCGCCATCACAATCGGCTGCTGGCCGCCTATCCACACAGTGTTGAAAACCGCGGACGGAGGCGGCTGTCACCATTGAAGGCGCGACGTGGCGGTGACAGGTGCCCCCCAGGAGTGGCACAAGCGCCACGAGAATTCCAAAACGGGAGGGCCTACGGCGTTGCTGTGCAGCGTGGGCCGACGCAGCGCCGGTCGGCCCGCCCAAGGCTGCCTGCCAATAGGCGCACAGGCGGCGCCCACGCCCGCTAGGGCGACAAGTGGGCACAGCGCGCAAGTCGAGCGGGTGTCAAGGGGAAGGGGGGCGTTGCAGCGTCGTCACCAAGACGGTCACCGTGATGGGGACGGCGTGGAAGCGGCGACGGGTCGAAAGGAGGATCAGCGTTGGCACCCCCCTGCCGAAAGGGGGAGGTCCCTGCTGTGACTGCCGGGGAGCGAGCGAGTGGGAGCGGGCGCCAAATCGGTTTCTTGCATTCGAGGCTCAATTATCATTGAATTACGAAGGACTGTGGCTCTTGAAATTTGATCGGTGGTGTCCTTCACAGCGTTGGCGACGCAGGGGCGAGGAGGCGTTTCGCCCACGCTGCAATTCGCTCCTGGTCTTGCGCTTGGCCCATCATGAAGCTGCCGCCACCGCGGCTGACCCTGGCTCTTGCGGACAGCGACCCTTCATGGACGTCGTCGTGTGGGGGGCACCGTCACCAGTGCGTGCCTTCGTGCTGGCGATCACGCCCTAGAGTGGCAACCGTGGCTGGCCAGAGTTATCGGGAGCGCCGTTGCCCGCGTGTGGGCGTCGCGCCTGAGATGACGCCTGTCTGGGCAGGGGCGCGGGGCGGACGCTAGCGCAGGGGTGGCGCCGCCCGGCGACGACAGGGGCAGGTGGGCGGCGGCAGGAGAGGCTACCATCGAGGGGGCAGCGAGGCCCCCAGTGCCACGCATCGGCGGAGTAGATAAGTCATGGACGGGGCGCGTGGTGACTGCTTTCGATTGCCGCTGACCTCCCCCTCCCCACCCCTGTGAACGAGTGTGGCCAACCCCAACGCTGCTCCTGGCGGGGTGCTCCCCGTCACTGTGCCGCTGGGTTTCGCCTTCTTCCACCGCTGGCGCCCTCCGCGTGATAACGCCTCGCCACGGCCGTTGGGGTCCCCCCGCGCGACCACTGCTCGCTGCGTCTCGCGGCGGCTCGAAGATGGTGGGACGTGGGTACAAGCTCCCACCGGCGGATGCCGTCCGCACCACTCCGCCCCGTACGCGGCGGCAGACTCGCTGCCTCACGGGGCCTAGTCCTCGTAAGCCGTCGTCCCCGTGCTCTGACGGCCTAGCGTCGGTTGCACCCTCGCGGTCGCCATCGACGTCTGGTGATGAAGATGCAGCTGACAAGGTCCTGGTCGATCGGGATGCGTCCGCACGCTGCACGGCCGCCGCGCCGAGTGGGCCGGTGACGCGCGGTGTAGCTCGTCGCCTGGCTGCCGCACGCGCCGGCGAACGTCCCCAAGATGGCGAACCCGCCGCGTTCAGAGTGGCAGCATCACGGCTCCCAGATATGCCTACTGGAGGCAGCCAGCCATTTACTCGCGGCAAGGGCAAGAAGGGCGCTCTTTCGACTGCCGCAGCCGCGTTGACGGCGGCGCCTCCAAAGGGAAGGCGGTCGACGGCTCGTGGAAAGGACAACAAGGTGCCTGCGTCACCAGTTCCCGAGCACGCCAGCGCTGTCGTCGGCGAACGCGCTGGCAAGAGCAACAAGGTCCTGGTGCCGCCCCCTCCTGCGCGCACGCTCGGCCCGGTCACGAGGTCCGCCTCACGCCGAGGCGTTGCGTCGAGCGCCGCGGACAAGGACGGCGCTCTGACGGCGGCGGGCAGCACTTCATCTGCCAGACGCGCCGCGGCAATGGTGGCAGCTTCCCCTGGCGGCAGTAGTCCTCCACGCAGGTCCGGGCGCGGCGGCCGCACGACGAGGTCCGCCTCGCGCCGAGGCGTTGCGTCGAGCGCCGCGGACAAGGACGGCGCTCTGACGGCGGCGGGCAGCACTTCATCTGCCAGACGCGCCGCGGCAATGGTGGCAGCTTCCCCTGGCGGCAGTAGTCCTCCACGCGGGTCCGGGCGCGGCGGCCGCACGACGAGGTCCGCCTCGCGCCGAGGCGTTGCGTCGAGCGCCACGGACAAGGATGGCGCTCTGGCGGCGGCGGGCAGCAATTTGTCTGCCGGCCACGGAGTGGCTATGGTGGGAGCTTCCCCTGGCAGCAGTCCTCCTCCGCGTGGACCTGAGGCCGGTGGCCGCACGCCGAAGGCCTTGCGTGATCTCGCCGGTGCGGCTGGCGCCAACTTCATGGCTCAGTGGACGTCTGACTCGTCTTCATCACCGTCTGCTGAGCTGACGCGTCGCCGTCGCTCCCGCCGTCGTTCCAACCGCCGCCAGTCGCATCCGCAGGCAACAGGAGGTTCCTCTGTGCCGGCGCCGCTACCGCTGAGCACAGACCCCGACTCGTGGTCACCGCCCCCTGACAGAGATTATTGGCGGCTGGCGGAGTACGCGCGCCGGCTGGCGGTCCTCCCTGCTGAAGACAGCAGCACAGAGGACGAAGGAGCTGCGCGGCAAATTCGTCGGGGAGGCGGGGCAGCCGCCAGGTGCGGTGCACCGGCCGCTGAAGGACCTGCAAGTGCATGTGCGGCTGAAGACCAAACGACAGCATCACCTGCTCGTGCATTGCAGCAGCCGTTCATGCCGGCCATGCAGCCGCCGCTCAGCCCGGGCGTGATGCAACGGCTGGCGGTGGTGGCCGCTGCGCACCAGCGCAATGTGCGGCTGGCCGCTGTGGCCAAGGTTGAGGTCAAGCAAGAGCAAGCCATTGTGGGACCCGCGACGCCACCGGCGCAACGTATGCCCCCGGAGGCCGCCTCCATCGCGGCACCTGCTGCTCTCGCACAAACCACGGCAGCTCCCGCAATGCGGCGTGTCAAGGCTGAGCCTCTGTGGTCTGGTGAAGGCGACACCTCCGCCTGGGGCGCAGGGGCCCGGACGGGCAGGACCAAGCGTCCTCCTCGAAGGCACTCTGGTGGAGTCTAATGGCCCATTTGCAGAGTCGGCCACCCGCACGGGGGACAATGTCTTGCTGCAACGCGATGCCGTTGCTGATACAAAATTCTGGGAGGGCTCGGACGGCGTGCGCGCCCTGCTTGGCACCGATTCCGTATGGTGATGGTAGTGGCGGGTAGTGGTGGAATGTGGGGGATGTATGTGTTTTGGCTGGTAGGCTGGCCCGGACGGGCGGCCGGAAGCTGTTGCTTCCCATTGTATAGTGGAAATTCTCGGAGGGTTGCGTTCGAACAGGTCATGTAGTCGACAGTGACCCAGGAGACGAGGTGTGCGAGGAGCTATGGCTGTACACGATGGACTGCAGCATCACCTGCTCCTCTCTGCGTCACGAGCGGGTTTTTTAAATGCCACGCAGAAACGTCTGGAAGAAGCACCGGGGCCGCGCGTTGCTCTGCGACCGCCGCATAAAGGTGGCGGCGGTGGCGGCCGCGACGGCCATCACAGACAGCGACGGCCGTCACGGCCACGGTGGCCGATGATGTCATGTCGGCTGGTGCCGCTGCCCCGTCGACGCAATCAGTCAACATGGTAATCCTCCTGTCAATTACAAGCTTCGGAGACCCAATTCTTGCACAGAATTTCTGTTCGTCTGGCAGCGGACCGCCTCTCTCGCCCGACTGACACAGCTAACCCCTCGTGGACTGCTGTGAGGAGGACCTACGGTCGGTGCAGCGCGCAGTCCCTGCTGCAGCACCGCCGCCACGGTGGCGCGCCCTTCCCCACAAGCGGTGCGTCGGAGCCCTGCTATGCGCCTGCATTTGCGTTGTCGGCCGTTTCAAGGCTGGAATGGGCGCTCTGCTGCCCGCCGTGATGGACACGGTGCCCCGGTAGTAAGTGGACGGTGTGTCGCATTCTCTTTCTCTGTCCGCCCGTGACCGGTCTGACCACTGGTGCCCCGGCAGCCACCAGCCTCGCTACGGCTACCTGACGGCCACCTCCTCTTTGTTGGTCAACCGTGCGATTCCCTGGCTGTGGCAGCCGTACCCCTCGACCGACGCCCGTCCCCACGCCGCTCTTTCGACCGCCAGTCGCTTGTACGTGTGGCCCTGCTGTCCCACCGGTACCTCGTGGGCACCTGTTGAACAACTGTCATGGCCTCGCATGCTGGACCGGCTTCGGGCCGCGGCCCCATGCCGGAGGCACCCAGCCTTTCTCAAGTTGAGGCCTCCCCGACCCTGATTGCGCCACGTGCAGCAGCTGCGTTCACCTGGGGCGCCAGATCGTCGCAGCTGTTGTCGCCCCCATCGCAGCCGGCATTCGACCTAGCATGCGACCCGCGGTGCTACTCCTCAAGTCCTGGGGCGTTGGGCCACCCACCTGGCGCTCATCTACATGCCATGTACGCTGCCGGGCTCCTAGAGCCTGGACGTGCTGCCCATTCACCGCGTCCCATGCACGTTCCTGCGAATACTGCATCTCCTGTGGCTGCCACTGCAGTGACGGCAGCGTCGGCGGCGGCAGAGTCGGCGGCAGCGGCGTCGGCGGCACCGATGACGGCGGCGGGCAGGACGGGGGGCGCGGCGACGGCTGCGACGATGCAGTTGGGGCTGCCTGGTCGTGGCACCGGTGCGCCGGGAACAACATCGCTTGATACCTTGGGCGCGCCGTGGTCGCCGCCGGTAGCATTGCACATGGGCACGCCGGGTGTACCAACCGGCAGCCCTGCGTCGGCCACGCCGCCGGTTGGTAGCGCTTCTACCCAAGAACTGACCGTGAGACCGGAGCGGGACAACACGAACAGGTTTTTCGCGCAGATGGACGATGCTGTTGCTCGATTGCCACCGAGCGGTGGGAGACGCAAGTCGCGCGTGCGGGCTACGCCCGGTGCCTCTTCACGGCGCCCTCCACCTGCGCCGGAAGATGCAGCAGGCGCCATTGCAGCGGCCGCCGCCGCCCGAGCGCGAGTCGCAAGTCGGCGACGCGCTGCGGCGAGCCGTCGCGAGGCAGGTCAGACGCTCCCTCTAACCGCCGACCAGGCGGCGGCTGCAGGCCTCAATGGCCCACCAACTTCCTCGCCTGCGCCGGCGGCCGCGTTAGCGTCGGCGGCGGCGATCGTCAACTCTGCCTCCGCCTCGGCAATGGCTGCCGCCGCGGCTGCCTCGACGACGGCGCCCGCATCTGGCGAGGGAGCTCCCACGCACGGAGCTCCCTGCGCGTGCGCACCCGCGTTGGAGCAAATGTCAACCGCTGTGCAACAGATGTCTACTGTCATGTCGGGCCTACTTCAGGCTCTCTTCAAGGAACGGGAGACAACTGCGGCCGACTTCCTGGCGCTTCGTCGCGCTTTGGCCGTCGTGTTGGCCAACAGCGTCAACAGCAAAGCTGACCTCGCCAAGATCCACTCGCTAGCAAACGCAACCTCTCTGAGTGTCGGCACCCTTGCGACGGCTTCCTCGGCGCTCGCGTACAACACGACTGGCACTACAGGAGGCAACGCGCCGCATCTTTCTCCGAGCCAGGCGCACCGGCAGTGTCCTGTATTGGGGACGCCGGCTGCAGTCGACCCGGACGCCGTCGACCAGCCTGCCGAGGCCCCTTGGGCGATTCCCATGCAGGTACGTGGCGCGCACTTTCTGTTACTTGAGTGACGACTTGCTGGCATCATGACCTCGCTTGTGTACCTTTTCTCCCTTTCCTTGCGTCTTGCACGATCTGACCTTCCGAGATGAGTCTGTTCCTGGTGTTCATTATTCCTTTTGCCTGTCGCACATTTTTGTGCCTTCGGTTCCCAGGACAAGCTCGGCGAGGTCTACCAGAAGCACGTGTTCAGCGGTACAGGGGCGACGACGGCCTTCCTCACCACGATTCAGGTCGACGAGGAGATTGCCCTGCTGGTGTCACAGCACTTCAAAGAGACCCTTCCTGCCGCCAAGACGCGCATGGAAAAGAAGATATTGACCAAGAGCAATACCACCAAGACCGGCCTGGCGCCCACCAAGATCCGTAGCTTCGTCAAGCGGGTGCTGCCCCGGTGGCAGGACAAGTTCAGCAAGCTGCTGATGGAGGGTTTCCACGAGCAAGCCTGCGCCACCCTCAAGACTGGGAAAAAGAGTGGCAAGGGAACGCGCGGTCACATGTCAATGCTGCAGAAAGCCGACGGCCGCAGATGCCTCAAGGACAACTGGTTCTTTGCGACGCCCAACGGACGCATTGCCCTCAACTATGCGATCAAGCATGCATTCACAAAGCTCGGCTGCCTCTCGTCGGTGTACGTTGAGGGCACAGTCGACGAAGCCGGGTACCTCAAGATGCGCATGGGCTTGTACGCGCGCATTGTATCGACAGTACGTTGTCGCAACGCTGGTATAGCAGAGCCGCCTTCTCTGTGGGATGTGCTTTGTGCAAGGGCGAGAGCAGTGGTGGTAGTGCCCAAGGAGCGTCCTTGCGTGCCCTGTATCCTGACGCGGCCCTCATTATTTGCTCTGCTAATCTTGGCGGCTACGGCTGTTCTTGTACCTGACTTTCTCGTTTGGCTGTGACGGATGTACCTGTTTTTTGGCGTCCGCTGTTCCACTGCACAGGTATACCACGGGTTGCGGAAGGTGGCGGACTACGCAAGCCTGAGCGACACTGGTGGCAACACGGACGCGGTCACCCGTAAGGTGTGGGCCGTCTTTCTTTCCCTCATTGACGACATGCGCGCCAAGAACACCACGGTTGAGGAGGGGCTCCTGGTCACGGACGGTGACAGTGCCCTGCGGGCGGTGGTTCCAGACGTGCCCACCGTCCGACAGGAGGCCGCCCGTCTGGAGATTGCAGCTACCCAGACGGGCTCCCCACTTCCCCCGCGTCCCGGTAGTCGCAGGGCCACATGTGCTCGAGCGTCATCCTCAAGTCGTCACCGCAGGGGGTCGAAGAGGGCAGCTGCAGCGGATGACGCTGATGCTGGCACGACAACGCAGCCGCCGCGCAACAAGCGTGCCCGAAACCGTCGGACGAGGTGGCCTCGTGAAGACGACGACGGCAGCGACTCTACTGCACCCTGTTATGAGGACGACGGCCTGCCGCTGGTTAACCAGACCATGTTGGAGGGTGGATCGCCGACCGCGCACGGCGCTGGTGGTGGCGACGTTGGGGGCGAGGAGTACGAGAGCGGCGGAGACGGAGGCGCCCCACCGGGCGCCGACAATATTCAAGACATGCTCGCGGAGCTCCGCTCTTAGACGCATGAACAGGTAGTTGGTGGGGTCATCGACTGTATGAGTATTGACGGGGTGGTATCGTTGAACTGGCGAGAGAGGGCAGTGATTGATGGGCTGGAGAGAAACGCCCCGTAGGACCAAAAAAATAGGCACCCGTATGGATTCGCGGTCATCCTCCGTGTCTAGTCCTAGCTGCTAAGCAAGCCTAACCAGTCCATGTATCTCTTTCGTAGTATGCAGAGTTAATCGTTTGGGTTAGCGCTCTAATGTAACAACCTGACGCCACGCTCAAGTCTTGGCTCCACTGTCATGCGACACGCAAACGCTGTAAAATCACATGTGATGCTCCCATGTACACACAGTCTGCAACCACAAGGAGCCCAAACGTTCTCCCTACGAACGACTGACGAAAGACAAACGCAAACACACCTTACGATCGGCTGGACGAAAGCTCGTTCGTACGGTCTTCGTTTGACGAACGAAGATCGAACGAATCAGGCCTTCGTGAGTGCGGTACCAAGTTCCGACG
>Ga0209093_1000863_pt1 | contig 16974 bp, 17 predicted proteins | sample SidtaG_4_FD_187450 | JGI IMG/M metagenome (GOLD analysis project Ga0209093, IMG submission 187450) | Marine algal microbial communities from Sidmouth, United Kingdom - Sidmouth_Male1 metaG (SPAdes) (version 2) | ecosystem: Host-associated > Algae > Red algae > Unclassified | place: Sidmouth... | reverse complement strand
ACAGCGCATCTTCGGAGAGATCTTCGTCGTTGTCGAGGGTGTTTTTGCCTGGCCGCACGGCAACGCGGCACGGCACAGCTCTTCCAGCCCTGCTGGCACCCAGCCGCTGAAGAGCGGCCAAAACATGGCTGACCTGCTTGGACCCGACACATGCTGCCCGGAAGTCCGCCACGTGCATGAATGAGGTTCTTCCGGTAACGGCCGTGCGTTCGAAGATCTTGGCAAAGAGCGTCGACGATTCACTCTCCGTCATCTTCTTCTCGTTGATGCGGTGACGCACACCACACGAGTCGCGTGGATTAAAGAAGCAGACGCAAACAGCTTGGGCACCGTCACGGCCAGCCCGACCAATCTGCTGCGCGTATTCCGAAACAGAGCAAGCACCTGCCTGCTCGTCAAAAGGTTAGGACACAAGCGGCAGCAGACCCAGGTCCCAAATGCAGTATCAAATTGATGACAACATAACATGGCAGATAAAACGAAGCGTACAATTAGACATCAGCTCGGAACCTCACTGCGTCAAACACACAATGGTCAGCGTTGACACACTGACGAGTGCGGCGGGCTGTCTGTGATGCAGTCACGCGTGCGCGGAAGCAAGTGAGTGTCAGAAGTAGGACATGTGCAACACGTACAAAATGCAGCACTGCTCGAACATGAGCACAATGCACGCCCATTCCAAATGCGATGGTCGCGACGACAACAATCCCTGTCGTTGACACGAACAGCTGCTCAGTCGCGGCCCGATTGTCGAGTCCAGCGTGGTAGATGACGATTTGAAGAGGCTCCACCTCACTGCGATCAAGGCGCGCCAAAGTCTCGGCCAAGCCGTTAAGCTCCGTGCCGACACGAGCCGCCTCGGACCGCGACGTAGTGAAGATGATCATGTTTCCGCCCTTTTCTCGGCAGGAAACGGCCAGTTGAAAGGCGTACCCAACGCGTTGGGCATGCTCGAGGTCGGAACGGCAGTGGTCGATGCGTGAGGAGCTGCTACCGCCGTAAGCAGAGTCACGTTGAATGACTCGGATGACGAGGTTGCGGCGGAGGAAGAGACCACGGTGAACAACAAGAGGCTCCTCGAAGTACAATGCCGCTCGTACAGCAGATGTCTTGCCAATCGGCACAGTCGCCGACAGCGCTAGGCGTCGGCCGCAATCCAAGCGTGACGCAGCCAGGGTGAGATCGGGGCGCCAGCGGCTCCAAGCTTCAAACTAGTGGGCCTCATCGAAGGCGACGAGTCCAAGTCCCGTGGCTTTGATCTTGCTGATCAGCGTAGGGTTGTTGACGATGGCCTCGGGAGACGCAACAAGGATGACAAGAGAACGGGAAGCCACAGCTTCATTAAGGGTCAGGCGCTCAAGCTCCGATGTGCTACCCCAAAGCCCGCGGCACTCGATACCAGCTTGCTGGAAGGTCCGGACGTGCTGTTGACCGATGCCGTTAAGAGGCGTCACAAGCACCGTAAGAGACCGCCCGTGCAGGTGCAACAACTTGGCTGCCACGCCCACGATCACGGTCTGCTTATGACGCGCGCCAGAAGCACTCACGCAGGAGCAAAGTAATTCAAGAGTCAGCGTGAGCCCAACAAACTATGAGATGCCACGTGCAGGCTGTAGACGGCAGCTCGAAGAAGCAGTTGACGATAATTGATGAGATATTACGTACCTTTCCATGTCCAGTGCCCATGACGGACAGGACGCTAGCGTACGGAACATCCTCGTCGACCACAGACTTGACGGCCTCTGGTTGGCTATCTCGGAAGTCTTCGTGCATAAAATGGTTGCGCAGGACGCCCTCAGCAGCCGATTGGATCTCCGTCTTTTCCATCGTGGGATCGCTTGGTGGTCGCTCGTCCTCGAGGAAGAAGGAGACAGCCGCGCTGCTTCTCCGTGAGCGACGTTTGGTCAATATCAGACCATAAGGGCCCAACGGCACGAGTGCTTTTGTACGGTGCGTAGCATCGAGTCCTGTGTGCTACTGTATGAAACAACATATGTAAGTGAATGTATAGATGATGCGATCTGGTTTTTTTATTTTAGTTGTCGAATGCATCGCAATTTCCAATGACACATTCAATATCAATGACTGTCCAAGACAAATGTTGGCGGCAAAGCCCCCGAGCTCCTTACAAGCGGCCGCGTCCGTTCGGGCACCTCTGGGCTGCATGGCCCCGGACTGTATGACGGTTGGCGTGGCCAACATGCACCCCTTCTGAGGGCTGCCGGCCCCGCCACATGCGAGCACAGCGGTCCCGCTCGCAGCGCTGCCCAGTTGCTGCCGCGAGGGCGCCGCGCGGCTCTCGCCGGCCATTTGTTCAGCCTGAGACCCTCCCGCCGTTGTCAGCCGGCGGCGGCGGGTCCGCAGCTGCTGCCCGTGGTCGGTGGTTTTGCGGGCGAGAGAATACAGCCGTTCTCCCAAAAATCCCTCACTCCATCTGCTGCAAAAGAGTTCCAAATCGGCCTCTGCGGCGTCGTACAGGCCGATTTGGAACTCTTTTGCAACAGTCAGAGTGAGGGATGTTTGGGAGAACGGCTGTAGTTGGTGCCATTTGGCGGGCGATCATGGGGCGGGGATGGAGTGCGGAAAGAGCGGCGTTCCGCGCGTGCGCGTGCCGCAAGCGATGCTGCCACCAAGGTTGAAGGACAGCGCCTGGCGCGGCTTCGCGTGTACACCTCAGCCGCGCGGGGGCTCCCGCCGCTTTCACGTACCCCGGCGGTTGGCCACAGACTGGCGACGGCACACAAAGTTGTGGGCTTCGCCACGGCCGCCTCCGTGGCGTAAAACCTCCTCGTCGGACGCGCCCTCTGTGTGCAGTGGGGAGGCGTCCTGGACTGGATGAAGGAGAGCGAGGCTGCGAGACTGAGTGGCCACTGCCTCGACTTGCTGGACTTTTCGCTTCCGGCGCCGCGGGCCAGCGCCTGGCGTGCCGCCGACACGCGTTTTGACCACCTCGGCCGTTGGCGGCGGCTGCGTGTGCCGATGCCGGCCCGCACCGTTACATTCGACGAGCGGCCGGCCGCGGTGGAGGCGTCGGCGGCGCTTTTTTGTCAGCTGTCCAAACAGCACTGGCGGTGGCGCTCCCAGCGACGCGTGGCGGCAGCGCGCGGCTGCGACGAGAGAGGTGGCGGCGACGGCGGCGGTGGTGCCGTTCGTTTCTCCGTGGCATATTCGTTGCAGGAGTAGTCTGGTGGCACGCTCCGAGGATGTTCGTTGCGCATCGCGTCTGCTCCAATGTGTGAAGGCAGGCGGTAATGCTAAACGTATGCGTCGTTGCTTCTGTCTGTGTCTGTCCACGTATCAAGCAATGGTCGGTCTGAGCACAATCAGACATTCGAACAACGTTAAGACAAATGGCCCTGGCATGCCGAACAACAAGAGAAACCGAAAGACACACAAAAGCGTTCAAAGAGTACCCTGACAGTCGTCCGCGAGTGTTTGAGACACGAAAGCCATAGGTTCTTCAAACAAGCGCTGTCTCACGCGCAGCCTGAATCCTTTGTGGCAGAGCCTTCGTCAAGAGTGCTCGCTCCGACAACCTGTGGGCACCCCGCCACTGGGCACTTGGCAGTTGCCGAGCCTAAGTTCTCAAGCGCCGCTGGAGCGCGTCGGACGGCAGCAGCCGCGCTGTTCGACACGAGAATGTGGCAAACAATGCCCTCGAGCGAGTACGCATGCGCACAACAGCGGCTGAGCAACCGGGGGTCCCGTGCGGCGTGCGGTTCCAAACCCAAAAACAAAAGCAAGAAAAATACGTCAAGGAAGACGAAACCATTGAGTCCTAGTTAGGCAGCCGTCCACGCATACGAGGGCTCAGCTGTGTGCACGCTCAGTCATTGGATGCAACAAACGGGGCAAATGGACTCCCCACATGTAAAGGAGCAGGCCCGTACCTTCGCACAGGACGATCCATCACCAAACCAGTAATTGGGCATGTCAGCCTCAGCGGCGCTTGACGCGAGGACACCTCAACAACAACCTCTGCCCCCCCGGGTGCACCTGTGTCGGGTGCCAGCAGCTCCTGACGTGACGAAGACGCATCAAACGGTGCACCGGATGTCCAGAGACGTGCCCCCTGCCCCACATGAGCATCCGTGCGGACAGGCCGAAGAGTGGCTGCGCCAAACGTCATAAGACACCCCGTCACGGGGCAGCTCGCGGTAAAGCTGCCGAGCACCTCCAACGACGGAGAGGATGTCTGAAGAACGTCCACGGCGTTGTTTGATGCCAGTACATGGCGCACTACATCGGACAGGCGGAACGCATGCAGACATTGGCGACTATCAAGAATTCACGTATACAATAGATCACGTTGCACAGGATTCACGCACTGGATACAGCCAGTGTCGGAAAAAAGAGACTGCGACCAGTCAGATGCTTGGGCAAAAACCGTGCGACGCAGAGAACCAAGGACTCACGATGTAACAGAGCAGCAGCGTGAGGTCCGATAGTTGAAAGCAGCGATTCAATCTTGGTCGCAGGGCGTCGCCGTGTTCGCTCTCTCGACTTGCTCGTGAGGCCCTGAACGTACCTCTGTACCAATGGAGACGTCGTCAGAGCCGTAGCAGCAGAGGGCTTGTCGTACTCCGCCATCCCGTCATAGATGCGGGCATGTGCCTCGGAACGAAAGCGTACTTCCGCAAGCCCAGCACCATGCGCCGGAAGTGCGGGAACGACAGCAGCGAGGACCGCGAGAACTCACGCGATTGACGATGCTGCACGCTGTCCACTTTGTCCCAGAAGCACATGTGCAAAAGTCTCTTCCACTATGCGAACAACGGCAAGTATTCGAACATCAAAAGACTGTTGGGAACTATAATCTGTAGTTTCAAATGCATACACGTTTGATTACTGATCTGAACATTGAATCGGGCACCCAATGCAACAACAATCGACGCACAATCACGGGTTGATTGGCGCGGAATGATTTTCCAGTTGCTGAGCGGATGATGCGGAAATTCTTTTTGTAAGAAGCGCGATAGACACCAGACTTGAGTCCAGCGACGTCTTGCAAGGCAGGACCCACTCTGACCGTTGTACGCAGTTTTCTTCCCGCAACAGCCCGTAAAAAAGAACAAGCAACGCAAGCAATAGGCTCAACCTCAGCGAATGCGCAAGTCCTAAACCGGAGCAGTGCGCACCTCAAGCCCCAGTTCCTCGAGGGCGGCGGCCGTCACCTCACCGCCTTGCGCAATGACATCGGCCAACGCGGCTTGTGCTGTCGTGTAAGTGAAACGCTTCTCCAAACGGTTGCTCGCTTGGACATACGCGAAGTACGCCGCGAAGGTTTGCCAATGTCCTCGCTCCTTGATCTCTTGGTCGGGAACACCCAGAAGGCGATACAGCTGCACCCCGCCGCGCTTGAAAGAGTGCGTACCCAAAAACCGGTACGAGTCCACCCCAGCTTCGTCAAATGCATCCCGCACGTCGTTGAGGAAGGTACCGTCCTTCAATGGGGTCACTGGGTCCATCTCGAAAGTGTTGTGGGAAACTTCCTTGAAGTTGACAAACAGAGGACCCCGACATTCTCCACGCTTGAGCAAATACAGAGCCAGCGCAAGCACGGGATCGACGCGAGGGTCGCCCACAAGCCCTGGGACGCCTTCTAGGTAGTACCTGTGCCCGGTGGTGGAGTTCTTGGTGCCCTGCAAAATGTTGATGCGGAAGACGGGGTTTCCAAAGAGGTCCTCGGTGAGGAGGACGTCTTCTCGCCTAAAGGATGTGAGGAATCAAACTTTCGCCAAAGTATGCAGTGCACCACAGACGCGTGAGCACCGTCGAGCAGAGCGAGTGTGTGTCTTGTCAATCACAAGAGTCTCGATGCGGTTCGCTGTGTATACCTCTGACATCACCGACAACTCGTGCCATGATCCCATCGCGCCCGAAGCTCTACAAAAAATGAAGCGTGATTGACGCGAGACGCATTACGTACAGGATCTTAGTCACCTCATCGAATCGCAGCATGTTGAACGTAGCGACCATCATGGCCGCAAATTGGCACAGGCGGCCAGGCGAGACGTCGTCTTGATCCTTGATGAAGTAATCGTAATACGCACACATGTGCCCGTTCTCCAAGGCGTTGATAGGAACAGGCACGCGTCCTTGCGCCGCGAGAGACGCCTTGTGGGCGCGCTTGCACTTGGCAACATCGTCGCTGTAGTTTGGGTTGCCATTGACGTACACGTCCTTCTCACCGACCTTACCCGTCGACCAAAGCCCTGAGCAGCCCAGCTCCTTGAAGTATAAGGTCATCTGTGCGGAGATATGCTTCGTAGTCGAAAGCCCCAGCTTGAAGTTCTTGGTGCGAAACTTGTAAAAGTTGGCGACGTGAGCACTGGTGGAAGCCGAAACGTCTTGAGGATCAACGCCGACGCGACCGCAGAAGGAAAGGTAGTCGGCTCGCATTGCTTTGTGAAGCTTGGCGCTGCTATCGGATCTAACAGCTTCCTCGGTCTCCTTGGCAAGAGCGACTGCATCGTAGGTGGACGCCGAGGGCACGTGCTCAAGCCATCCGTCACGCCGAGCCGCACTGGTACGGTTGTCCCGAGTGTCGGCCAAGCGGCTCATGGTACGGTTATCCCGAGTGTCGGCCAAGCGGCTCATGGAAGGCGAAGATAAATCAGCCCGAATCTGCATCGTTGGCGAGCAATTTGGAGCCGCCATCGTCGCCGGAGATGCCGAGCCAGGCGCGTCAGAGGGGTTCCCGCGCGAGTCGAGCAGGTTGTAGTCCAAGGAGGTCGTCCGGATTGCGCAGGCACGGTGACCACAAGCCGCGGCGTTGAAGTCACCGACGCATAGCAGAGCACTTGATTTCGAGTCACAGCCAGCCGGGCTCGCCCAAGGCCCCAGAATGGCCCAACTGAAATCACTTGAACAACAACTGTAGGTATAATGGTACGCTCAGTTTGTGTCACAGTTGTGGCTTGAGAACTTCCGTTTTCATGTCGCGTGTACGGGAGGTACGCTGCTGCCCTGCGCTGCTGCGATGTTCAAGCAAGGTGTCATCCGTGGAACCTGTGATAGGCTACGCTTGCGGGGCCATTCGTGTTGCAGCATCCCAGGCCTTTGCGTCCGTCCTTCTCGCAACCCCTGAATCAACCATGGTCGACGGTGACGTGACCCGGCCTACGGTCTATGACCCAGCATCCCCGTCTACAAACAGAGGTTCATCGCTGGGCGCGCCCTCATGCTATAAGGCACCCTCCGAAGCCGTGCTGCCGGCGCCAACATTCCCGCTGACCGCCGCAATCAACCCCATTAACCGCGCCTTTGTTCCCCGATTGCTGCCCGAGCATCTCGACGGACATCTGCGCTTTCCTAAGAGCCTAGCATCTCGTCGAGTAGCAGACCAAGATGATGGTGTTGCCAAGGCGCTGCGTGCGGCCATCTTGCTCAAGGTGGAGCAGTTTGAAGTCAACCATCGACGGGGAGCAGCGCATCGTGGACTTCCGGCGCAATTTACCATGTCCGCCAAGGTCTTGGCCGGAGTTGTGCACGGTCGTTCGGCGAAGGCCCGTGTCATGGCGAGCAAGGACGCCACGCCCAACCTTCTTCCATCTTCCGTGGGCGCACCGCTGTTGTCTGCTGTGGCGGAGCGCGGTACTCTTTGCTTTCAGTGTCGCAAGCCGTCCACGACATCTCCGCAGCGCGTGCTTCCTGCGACCAGGATCCAAGTCAAGCCCTTCACTCTGCCTCCCTTGCCGCGGGACTGGGATGAGATGTTGGATGCGGTGCAAGATTCATGGGAAAAGGGTCTCAATGGCTCCCCAGCGCTCAAGACGTTTGTAAGTGGCTCGACAGAGCGAGCTGCAATGGCGAGGAACAAGCAACTACTGGGGAGGGTGTCCTCATCGATGCTGTCCAAGCGCGGCGCCATCGCCAAGGCCGCGGCCAGGTCAGGGGGATGGAGCGCACTGCGCGACAAGCTTCGTCGGGAACGAGCAGCGCGTCAACTGGCGGGCTTGGCTTTTCCCTACAACGAAGTATACAAGTTCTGTGCCACACTTGTCTCGCACACGGACTTGTGACCATCGGGCCTCGCGTACCGGTTCCGGGCCGTTCTTTTGTTGCTTCTTGTTATAGTGTCTGACATTGGCTCCGATCTGGAGCACCAAGGCTCACGTTTGGCTTGGGGATGGGCGTAGACGTCGATGGCAAGGATACAGGCTTCTCAATCTGTCCATTGCCGCGAAGGGCGGATTCCTGTTCACAATCGCATAATTGAATTGATGTTCGGTTTCCCCTAGGTCTTTCGCAGCCTTGTTGACACTTCAAATATAATCAAAGGATGTATGTACAGTTTAGTGTTCATTGCGTTTTTCACTACTGTATTTATATTTGATTCGAACATTGCATGCACAGAGCCGCAGTTGTCGTAGAGAAAGTGCGCACCGGAGGTTTTCAGTGTCCGATTGCAAGACAAAACTGGTCTTCTATTCGCTAGGCTGTTTCATCCACTGCACAGATTCGGGCGCCGTGGTGTCAAGCTATGTTGTGATGCGACAGCCGGCTTGCCGACCGCTGCAACGCGCTTGGTTCTTCTCCTTCACGCCTCCGCCCCGCTGGCTCCGCGCCCCTGCGTCCCTCGGTCTGAGTGTGTATTACTACATCGGTTTGCCCTCACGTGTTTGGCGTAGCCTCTTTCATTCAGAGTACGTGCGTCCTACAAGTCGATGTAATCGGATAATGCGTATCATGGTACTCTTTCCGGCCTCTTGTGGTGACGCTCTTGGCAGCTCTCTTTTATTTTCTTTGACAGGACACTTCCACTATAGAGACTAACGCAACAACCGTTACTCCTACAACATCTGAGATGAGCCCGTTGTTTTGCCTGTGTTACATCCCTATCTGCCCTTCTTAATATGCTTTGTGATCCATCGACACCTTCCTTCACCTGTCACGTTGCATGCAGGAAGATGCCTGCTCGTGACTCCCCCGGGAGTGACGCTACGACCACCAAGCATGTTTCCGTGCCCAAGGGCAAAAAGAGCAAGACCAAGATGACGAAAAAGCAAGTGAAGGCGTCGCGTGCTGCAGCCGCTCTCAAGTCCAAGGCAACTCGATTGCGCAAAGTAATCATCGATGCCAACGAAGCCGCGCCGCGCAACAGTCGACAGACCGCGCGTGCGTCGACATCGGCGGCTACGAACGAAGAAGTGAACCAGGTGTTTGGAAGCGATGCTGGTAGCGATGATGGCGACTCAGAGGAGGAGAACGTCTCCAACGAGTCCCTCAAAACCACCGACAAGGACGCGACCGACGACGCGGACACCACCAACATCGCGGACAACAACCACTCGCCGTCCAACAAGCCCGACAAGCCTTCGCGGTCGTCGGCGACCGACCCAAACGGCGACGGGACTGGGACAAGTGCACCTTCCCCGTCAGTGGACGGGTTGCAACCACCGGTGGGGACCGCTGGTTCTAGCGGCGAGACTGGCCGTTATGGCATGGCCGCCGAGGCGCCCGCCTCGTCGCTGGGCGCTGTGCCGCCAGTGCCACCTGCACCCGAGATGTCGGCCGATGAGAGATTGACGCCGCCCGCGACAACTGCATGGCCGACACAGAATGACCGGGCACACGCACAACAGCGTCCATATGATGCGGATCAGGATGCTGTTGCGGCGGCTTTGGCGGCCGCATGTGCGGCTGTTGAGGGCACGCCGTTTTGCCTTTTGCCGCCGCAACAAGATGCAGAGGCGGCCGCAAGCGTCCCCCCCGCCTTACCTGCTGTCGACGACTCGACAGTGCAGGACAAGTACCGTCAGAGCAGCCCACGCCCGTCGGCGCATCCTTCTCTTGATGGAGGCGTGGGACTGGACGCGCCCGGAAACGACGATTCAGGTTTTCCTGGAGATGTCTTCTTGTCCGGTTGCCTGGGAGAGGATGGCGGTTTCGTACATGCGCCACAATCGGGCTCAGCTCGTGGTGGAGGGACAGCGGCGGAGTCGCGCCCTGCTCCCGACGTGCTTTCGATGGCCCCGCCTGACTTCCCGCCCGTTGAGGACGCGGTGCTACAGCGCAAGTACGCCGAGGATCGCCTCGCGTGGCGCGCTTGCTTTTCTGAGTGGGGCGTTTCCTGGGAGAATGACGTGCACGCTGAAATGGTGGAGCTCTTCACCAGGGCGCGCGATGTCACACCGCCGTACGTCATCCATTTTGCTTTGGGCAAGGTGACGGCAGACGCACCGGCAGCACGCACCGGCCTCCAAGATTGGTTCTCGCGTATGCTCAGCGCCACCAAGCAGGGTGTTGACGACGCGGTTGCAGAGCCACTGTGCCGTGTACGCCGCACGCACGTGCTTATGGTGACTACGGCGGCCTACACCAAGTACGGCTTCAGTCTCCCGGACTCTGTGCACGACCGACCGGCAGCGCTTTCTCCAGGTCTTGGGAAGGGCGACGAGGCCAACGTTATGCGCAGAGTGAAGATGCCCTCAGGCTCGGAGTCGTCGCCAACCGCGCTCCGTCGTGGAAAACGAAAGGCTTCTGTCGCGGAGCTTGGCAGCGCGGACGCCGAGAACGTCAATGCGATCAAGACAAGCGGCAAGTCGGTGGCTAAGTCGGATATTAAGATGGATGGAGCAGTTGGTGTTGCCGATGGCAGCGCTGCGGACGCCAAGGGGCGGCACGACCGGACGATGGTGCGGATGATGACGGCCGTCGGCATCATGCTGAAGTACTACAACCCGGAGACCAAGAAAAGGCCTTCTGTGCACGACGTGTACCTACGCATGCATCCTTGAGTGTTGAAGGGCATGTCGAAAGCCTCAATTGGACTCATGGTGTCGTCCTGGAGGTGGGCACGCAGAGGCAACAAGGGCCGCGAGGAGCGGACGTACGACCGGCTGCACGCATTGGCCCTGACAGAGCCGGGCGTGAGCTCGGCTGCTGATGCGCTGCAGTACGTTCGCGACCTGCACGCCGTCATGATGAGCGACCGTTTTTGGCGGTACAAGCACGTCACGCGGACAGCCGGGTCAGTTTCTATTCCGTGGCAGGAGTGGCTGGCAGAGGCCGAGGCATGGGTGCCGACGCTTGACGCTGATCGTGCAGGCAAACCGCGCCCTCCACCTCCAGCGCACGAGCATGAAGCTGAGCTTTTGGCCATCGCTGCTGAGGAGGAGGAAGCCGCGGTGTTGGCGACAGCCTCCGTGCTGCCAACAACTTCTTCTTGAGTAGAATCTGGGTCTTTTGTACTGAGACGTGTTGTTGTCTTTAGTGAGCCTATCCAAAAACAGAGGCGCGAGGTGGAACGAACAGCCATGGAGCATGCCTACCACATAGCTTGGAAGAGAAAGCGCCACTACGCACACGTCGTCACGCCCATCAGCCTGCACGCTCCGGGCGCCCCGAGCCCGGCCCCGTCCTGGCCACCGGCACAAACTACACGAGCGGCTCTACCGTTGCAGTCAGATAGACGACCACCGCCACGGGCGCCGCACCAATCGCCGGCGCCGCCGCAACGGGCTTCGGGGCGGCCACGCCCAGCTCAGCCGCCTTGGACTCGAGCGTCCGCGAGCGGCTGAGCGCCGCCTCGTAGTCCGACAGGCCCGCCGGCACCGCGGCCGCCGGTGCCGCCGCGTCGGCCGCGCCTTGGACAGTGCCGGCGGCGGCGCCCGCTCCGCACACGTCCGCATCCGCCGCACAGGCCGCCGCGCACTGCGTCATTTCCGCGCTCGCGGCGGCCGCGCCGGCCGCGCGCGCCTTGGACACCGCCGCCGTGCTGGCCACGGCGCCCGTGCCGCGGGCGGCCGCGTCGCCCGCCGCTGCCGCCTGATGGGCCGCCACGTCCTTGGCAGCTGCCGACTTTTCGGCCGACAAGTCCTTGGCAGCCGCCGCGTTTTCGGAGGCCACGTCCTTGGCCGCCGCCGCACCGTCGACGGCATAATCCTTGACGCATGCGGCCGTACACGCGGCAGCGCCGACAAGCTGAACCGTCGCGTTCTTGGCCGCCACCGCCTTTTCGGCTGCCAGTCGTTGGCGGCGATGGCGCCCGCCATGGCTTTGTCTTTGGCCGCCGCGGCCGTGACCGCAGCAGCGCCCACTCCCTGGATGGTCGCATCCTTGGCCGCCACCGCCTTTTCGGCCGCCCCATCCTGGGCCGCAACGGCGCCCGCCGCAGCCTGGTCCTTGACCGCCGCCGCCGTGCCGGTCGCGGCACCGACACCCCGTGCGGCCGCGTCCGATTCTGAGGCCGCCTGTTGTGCCGCGACTTTCGAGGCCGCGCCCGCCGTTTCAGCAGCCACATCCTTGGCGGCCACGGCGCCCGCCCCGGCCTGGTCCTCGGCCACCGCGGCCGTGCCCACGGCAGCGCCCACCCCCTGGATGGTCGCGTTCTCGGCCGCCGCCGCCTTTTGAGCCGCCAGGTCCTTGGCGGCCACAGCTGCGGTCTACGGCCTGGTCCTTGACCGCCGCCGCCGTGCCGGCCGCTGCGCCAAGCCCCTTGACCGTCTTTACTTGGCAACACCGGCCGTGTCGACCGCTCATGCCGCCGCCCGGTCCGCAGCGGCCGCCGCGCGCTCCTCGGCCACCGCCGCCGTCCCAACGGCCACCCCCGGCCCGCGAATGACCGCGTCCGTCGCCGCCGCCGCCACGTCCATCGCCGCCGAGCCCGCATCCTCCGCCGCCACCTACGCGGTGCCGGCCGTCGCGCCCGCGCCACGCGCCGCCGACGTGAGCGCCCCGTCCGCCGCTTCCACCGCGTCTGCCTGCAACACCCCCGCCGTGCTAGCAGCGGCGCCCGCGCCACGCACCGTCGCGTCCGTCGTGCCAATTCCGCCTTCGAGCGCGGAAGCTAAAGACGGAAAACTGCACCAGCCTGTCCTTGGTCAGGTTCGCGTGTCCGGCCAGCTTGTGCAGGGACGCGATAATGAAAAGGTACTGGGCCAAGAATGGCGGCGCGAGTGCGCCCCGAGTCAGCTTGTGGAGGACGTAGACGATGCCTGTCGGAAACGACGCGGGAACCGGGTCGCGGTTGTGCTCCTTGCCGTAAGAGTGGATGGCTGTACATTTACTCATCAATGAGCGCGGTGTGCAGGGAGGTGGCCCTTCAACAGCAGGATTTCCGCGGCCGCAAATCGTGCAGGTCCGCGACGAGGGGGGCGTCCACTTTGCGCGGGAGGAAACGGACGCTGCAGACCCAGCCGGTCTGCGGCGGACGCCCGACCCCCGCCGCTCATGAGGTGGTAGGTGCGCGCGCGCCGCTGCCCGACGCCTGCCACGGGAGACGGTGGCCGCAGGCGAAACGGGCTGCCACCGTCGCCGCCTCCGCCGTGTCCACACAACGAACGCACAGGGTGCCGATGTCGGCGCCGTCGGCAGTCCACCCGGGGGACGCGTAGGGCGCCGACGTTGGCGCCGTCGGCGGTCCACCAGGGGGACGCGCTGGGCGCCAATGTCGGCGCCGTCGGAAGTCCCCCCGGGGAACGCGCAGGGCACAGATGTCAGCGCCGTCGGCAGTCCGCCCACGGGACGCACAGGGCGCCGATGTCGGCGCCGTCGGCAGTCCGCCCAGGGGACGCACAGGTCGCCGATGTCGGCGCCGTCGGCAGTCCGCCCAGGGGACGCGCACGGCGCCGTTGTCGGCGCCGTCGGCAGTCCACCCGGGAGACGCACAGGGCGCCGATGTCGGCGCCGTTGGCAGTCCGCACAATGGACGCACAAGGCGCAGATGTCGGCGCCGTCGGCAGTCCGCCCAGGGGACGCGCAGGGCGACGACGTCGGCGCCGTCGGCAGTCCGCCCAGGGGACGCGCAGGGCGCCGATGTCGGCGCCGTCGGGAGTCCGCCCAGAGGACGCGCAGGGCGCCGATGTCGGCGCCGTCAGCAGTCCACCTGGGAAACGAGCAGGGCGCCGACGTTGGCGCCGTTGGCAGTCCACCCGGGGGACGCGCAGGGCACAGATGTCAGCGCCGTCGGCAGTCCGACCAGGGGACGCACAGGGCGCCGATGTCGGCGCCGTCGGCAGTCCGCCCAGGGGACGCGCAGGGCGCCGATGTCGGCGCCATCGGCAGTCCGCCCAGAGGACGCGCAGGGCGCCGATGTCGGCGCCGTCGGCAGTCCACCCAGGGGACGCGCAGGGCGGCGTTGTTGGCGCCGTCGGCAGTCCACCCGGGGGACGCACGGGGCGCCGATGTCGGCGCCGTCGGCAGTCCGCACAGAAGAGGCACAAGGCGCAGATGTCGGCGCCGTCGGCAGTCCGGCCAGGGGACGCGCAGGGCGCCGAAGTGGGCGCCGTCGGCTGTCCACCCGGGCGACGCGCAGGGCGCCAATGTAGGTGCCGTCGGGACTCCACCCAGAGGACGCGGAGGGGGCCGACGTCGGCGCCGTCGGCAGTCCACCCGGGCGACGCGCAGGGCGCCGATGTTGGCGCCGTCGGCAGTCCACCCGGGGGACGCGCTGGGCGCCGATGTCGGCACCGTCGGCAGTCCACCCGGGGGACGCGCAGGGCACAGATGTCAGCCGCGTTCGGCAGTCTGCCCAGGGGACGCACAGGGCGCCGATGTCGGCGCCGTCGGCAGTCCGCCCAGGGGACGCGCAGGGCGCCGACGTTGGCGCCGCCGGCAGTCCACCCGGGGAACGCGCTGGGCGCCGATGTCGGCGCCGTCGGCAGTCCGCCCGGGGGACGCGCAGGGCACTGATGTCAGCACCCTCGGCAGTCCGCTCAGGGGACGCACAGAACGCCGATGTCGGCGCCGTCGGCAGTCCGCCCAGGGGACGCACAGGTCGCCGATGTCGGCGCCGTCTGCAGTCCGCCCAGGGGACGCGCAGGGCGCCGATGTCGGCGACATCGGCAGTCCGCCCAGAAGACGCGCAGGTCGACGGTGTCGGCGCCGTCGGCAGTCTACCCTGATGACGCGCAGGGCGCCGATGTCGGTGCCGTCGGGACTCCGCCCAGGAGACGCGCAGGGCGACGATGTCGGCGCCATCGGCAGTCCGCCCAGGGGACGCGCAGGGCGCCGATGTCGGCGCCGTCGGCAGTCCGCCCGGGAGACGCACAGGGCGCCGATGTCGGCGCCGTCGGCAGTCCGCACAAGGGACGCACAAGGCGCAGATGTCGGCGCCGTTGGCAGTCCGTTCAGGGGACGCGCAGGGCGCCGATGTCGGCGCCGTCGGCAGTCCACCCGGGGGACGCGCAGGGCGCCGACGTTGGCGCCGTCGGCAGTCCACCAGGGGGACGCGCAGGGCTTCGAAGTTGGCGCCGTCGGCAGTCCACCCGGGGGACGCGCAGGGCGCCGATGTCGGCCCCGTCGGCAGTCCACCCGGTGGACGCGCAGGGCACCGATGTCAGCGCCGTCGGCAGTCCGCCCAGGGGACGCACAGGGCGCCGTCAACCACATGAGGGACAGGGCACAAGGGAGGAGCACCGTGCGCTGTCGACCGCCGTGGTCAGCTGCCTGCGCATGGGACGAGGAAGCATGGTCGCCCCGTGGCCCTTCATCGGTTCGTGAGGGACGCAAGGGCCCGAGTAGACTCGAGCTGCTGTTGATGTGACTGGTGGGCGGTACTTCGGCGTCAAACGGACTCAGAGACCGCCACAGAGGGCCCTAAATGCAGGTACTGTACGCCTCGCAAGGAGATGCTGACGCCGTGTCCAGGGAGTGCCCGGACGGACAGCACTTGTGCGGCTGCTTCCTGTCCTCCTGTTTGACACCAGACGGCGGCCAGTCAGCTGGCGTCTTTTGTGGTTACAACCAGCATTGCAATAGACTATCAAGCTGGACTGTCGATCGAAGACGTAATTCTGTAAGCAAACTACACTTTGATTTGCTGACGCTGCACATCCACTCGACTGGGATTGCTCGTGGTGGGGGCTTGCATCAATGAACGGCATCTTGGCACGTGGGTGCGCCCTTTCTGGCCCCATTTGAACACATGCAACACACCGCGTCTTCCGTCTGAGCCGCTGCCCGACCATCATTGCTAGTTGGTCCCTCTCGTTGCCTGTTTTTTGTCTTTCTTTTAAACGTTTCCTACTCCTTACGACCCTACGTCTCCTGCCTCGTCGGTTTGGTCCGCGATGTGCGCCTCTCCGTCCGGCGCCCGCCTGCCCGAAGCCGACAAGACCGGCTCCGTGCCGAACGTGACGGGAGCGGCCAAGGAAAGCCGGAGCCGCGCCCACAATCGCGGCACCTGCGCTCGTAAGCGCCGAAGCAAGGCCGCCTGGGCCGCAAGGGCCGGTGAGGCTGGCGCTGATGCTCCTCCATCCGCGGCACATGCCGCTCGTACGGCGGAGGGCGCACGTGCGGCGCCAGCGGTTGTATCGGCGCCTGGTGGGGCCCTGCCACCTCCATGTGGTCCGGAACAGTTTCCCCCGGCTCCAAGGCGTGCGGCATCGACTGCCGACTCCGAGTCCGATTCGGAAGAGATCCTGTTCGAGCGACGTGCGGGTGTAGCCCTTGTAGACGTTGGAACGACGCCTGACCCCGTCACCAGAGACGCCATTTTCGGAGCGCTGAGGCGGCCTGACGGCACCGGAGTCGTTTCTGTTTCTGGCTTCTTGGACGGTGATGCGCTCCGTGCGACACGGCAGGGCGTATCTCGCGTCGTTCCGAGTGCAGCCGAGCCGATGTTCAACACTCAGTCGGTGGCTGAGATGAGGCGAGCCGAGCTCGAGGGCGCACCTGTCGACAAGCAGCGCCGGCAGGCCCTTATGAACCCGCGCTGGGCATCCACTGTGGTTGTCAAGGCCAGCCTGGCCCGTCTGTGCGACCTGCTCTTCCATATTTATGGACGCCGATACGTGGCGTCCGAGACCAAGGTGCGGCTGACCTTGCCGGGAGCGAGGCCCCAGATGCCTCACGGCGACGCCGCGGACAAGAACGAGCTCGGGAATCCACCCCGCATGATCGGCGTCGTGATGGCAGTGGAGGATGACTCAGTGCTGGACACCTGGCCGGGTAGGTTCTGTGACCTTACCGCGCCTGGTGAGGAGCAGTGCGTTGTGCGGACTTCCATGGTGGAGCGCACGATAGTGC
>Ga0209093_1000862_pt1 | contig 16975 bp, 20 predicted proteins | sample SidtaG_4_FD_187450 | JGI IMG/M metagenome (GOLD analysis project Ga0209093, IMG submission 187450) | Marine algal microbial communities from Sidmouth, United Kingdom - Sidmouth_Male1 metaG (SPAdes) (version 2) | ecosystem: Host-associated > Algae > Red algae > Unclassified | place: Sidmouth... | reverse complement strand
CCCGTCTGGCGCGTCACGCCCCCCCAATGCCGCTCCCCCACTTGGCGACGAGGGCGACCCAGTCGCGGCGCCTATCCCACGGCGGGGAGCCGAGGGAGCGCCACCCCCCCCCGGGCACCCCCCCGACGCTCCCCGTGCGCAGCGGCCCGCCCTTGCGCGGGTCGTACCAGCGGACCATGTAGCCGCCCGCCTGGGCGCGCAAGTCGAGGGAGCGCCCCTGCTCGCCATTGCGCAAAAACACCACGTACGCGTCGCCCGCCGACGTGGCGAGCACCCAGCTGCTGCGGCGCTTGTTGGAGAGCACGTCGCGGCTGTCCATGCGCCAAAAGGGGACCTTGTACTGGTGGAAAAAGTAGACCGCGTGGTGCATTTGGCGCCACATGCGGTCGTACGTGCGGAAGTCTTCGAGCGTCTGGTCCTTGGTCTCCGAGTAGATCTCCACGCCCGACCCGCCGGCCATGAGGGTGCCCCACAGCAGCTCCTGGCGGGGGCGGTCGCGAGACCAGTCGCCCGCGTCGGGCTTGACGCCCCCCGACCCCACCTCGTCGACCGAGACGGACCAGACGCGGCCGCCGGCGCGGGAGTGGGCCAACCAGTCGGACGCCACCCGGTGGGCGTTGAACCACGAGGTCAGTTGGAGGCTCGCCCCGTCAAAGTGGCGGTTGCCGAGCATCGGCCGGTACACCTTCTCGTGGTCTTCGGGGAAGGTGTGGGCGAGCATCGGCGTGTCGTAGCTGTCGAGGCGCGCCACCTCACTCGCAAACTCCTTGCGCTGCCAGTCGGTTAGGCCCCGGCGGGGCCCCCAGCCGCCCTTGTCATCCCACCCCGTCTCCTCCCCAATGTTGAAGAGCAGCCCCGGGTGGTGGCCAAAGCGCGACACCATCTCCCGGTGGTAGAGGCGACGGCTGTTGGCAAAGCCGCCCGTCTTGCCATTCTCGTCGTGCTCAAAGAGCGACTCGTTCTCCGTCTCGGTGAAGAGCGCGTGCAGCACAATGCCCCGCGAGTTCATGTGCTCAAAGAGCACTTCCCACTGGGCGAGCTTGGACACATCCATCCGATACCGCTCCGTCGCCGACGTGAAGGGCCACACGTCGCGGCTGTCGCCCTTGTGTGTCAGCAGCAGCACATAGATGCTGTTCATGTTGACGCTCGCCAGGTAGTTGATGGCGCCAATGATCGACTTGCCGCGGGGTTTTTCGCGCGTGCCCCACGTCGGCGACCAGGAGCGCCAGTCCTTGCGATGGGAGGGGAAGCGGTGGAGGGCGGTAGGGGTGTTGTCAAACTCCTGTGCGGCGGCGGGGGAGGTGTGGGCGGGAGCGCAGTTGCAACAACAAATAGTAGTGGAGGTTGCAGGCTCACAGAGGCAACGGTTAGCGTACTGTGGGGATGCGGGACCGCCGTGTACTGCCCACAGCGGCACGTGGCGAACCGACGGTGACGGCGGCCAGTCGGCACAGCCCGCGGCCACTGGCGGCGCCATATGTCGACGAGTGGGCGTGCCGCCGCGTGGACACAGCCCCACTAAGTGGCACTCTGGCTCCCGGCTCCTCCCCACCGCCGCACACTCCCAGAGAGCAATCCCCCCCCACCCCTTACGGAACACGTACATTGTACCCGAGGAGGTTCTCTGGACTGTTGGGCCCAACCCGCAGAAACACCTCCTGCGACCCCTGCGTACGCATGTAGCGCGACGAGGAGTAGACGAGCTTCCCCCGCCGCCGAAAGTCTGGGTACCCCTTATCCGAGCCGCCCACATCCACGGTCGCCGTCGCGCCATTAAACGAGGTGCCCGCGCCCGCGTTGCGGTCGGCGGCAATGGCCACCAGCCAGCCCTTTCGAAACGATGCGCGGAGCGCCCACCGTCCCTGCCGCGGCGGCGCAAAGTGGCATCGCCACACCCGCCCCTGGGCCGACGACGTCACGGCCGCGTTGCCGTCGGCAGCAAAAAAGCCGGGCACGACCCGCTCCGCCCCAGACGCCACGTGCGTCCACGTGCAGTCGAGGCGGTAGTTGAGAAACGGGTTGTTGGCGCTCCACTCCTCCGCGTAGGGGCCGTCAAAGTCGGCCGATAGGGTGTGCCACTGGCGGCGTTCGCCAAAAATACCGCGGAGGCCGACGGCGGCGGTCGGGGTGGGGGCGGTGGCGACCGCGAGGAGCGCCGCCGCCGCTGCGGCGGCGGCCGCAGCGGCCGCGGTGCCGAGGGGGGCGCCGCGGACCGCCGGCCGCCGGCCGCCGCGTCGGCGGGGGGGGTGGTGGGGGCGCCCGGCCATGGCGTGCACGCGGAGGGGGTGCGCGGCGGGGGGGGGAGGGGAACCGCGCGAGCAAACTCGCGTCGCACGAGGCGGCAGCGCGTCGAGGGAGCCGCCGTCGCCGAGGACAGCAGGCGGGCGGGCGGGCAGAGGGACGGGGCGGCCACACTGGCGGGCGGGGGGCTCGGGGAGGCGGTCGCCGGCGGGTGCGCACGCGGCAGCGACGGTGGGCGCGTCGCTCGCCGTCTGCAGCGCCGTCGGGGGCGGCGCCCCTTTTTGGGCCGCCGCCCCGCCGTCGCGCACCGTCGCGCGCCGCCGCGGCCGCGGCCGCGTCCCGGCGGGACGCCCCCCGCGGCACGCCGCTGCCCCCGCCGCGCGCGCGGCGGTGGCGGTGGCGGCGAAAGCAGAGTCGGGAGGCGGCTGGGGGGGGGGGCGGGCCCGCGGGCGGGCACGCCCCCCCCCCCCCCCCCGCCGCTGGCCGCCACGGCGGGCGCGGGCGGGTGGCTGGCGGATCTGGCAACACGCGCCGCTGCGCCGCTGTCCCGCCCCGTCGCCCGTTGGTGCGCCCGCGTTGCAAGCGCGGCCGCCGCGCTCCCGCCACGGCGACGCTGCTGGCGGCGGCGGCGGCGGCGGCGGCGCGGCGGTGCCCGCCCGCCGGGGGGGGCCGCCAAACGTGGCGGCGGCGGCTCGAGGCGGCGCGCCGCGGCCTCGTCCACGCCGCCGCGCGGGCGCACCGCCGACGCGCTCGACGGCGGCCAGCTGTCGGCACGCGGCGGGGCAGCGGCACGTGGTCTGCGTGCCGAGATTCCCGCCACGAACGAGCCCCGTGTGCCGCCGCGTGCGCGCAGCGGTGTTGGGGAGGGAGGGGGGGCGGGCGGGCGTAGAGGGGGGGGGAGTCGGGGGGGATGGGCAGACGACGGCCAGAGGGGGGGGGGCAGAAAACGCCCGCGTCTGCCGCGCACAGCCGCGCACAGCCGCGCACGCGTGCACCAGCAGCGTCGCCCCCCGCGCCCGGCACGGCCGCGGCGCCCACCCGCAGGCCGGCGGCGGTGGCGTCCCGCCGCCACGCGTCGCGCCGTGGCATTGACACGGGCGCCCGACCTGACACCGTGTGCGGCGGGTCGGGGGGGAAAGTGGGATCTCTGCTGCGGCCAACAGCACCCCCCACGAGCGTGGGGCAGACCGGCCGCTCCGACCTCCGACGGGTGCGAAAGGGAGAGGGGGGGGGGGGCGGGCGGTTCCCGACTCGGGCGCCGGCCTGGCCACGGCGGTGAGGCCGGCGGGCTCCGCTTGTGTCCGGTGGGCCCTTTTGGGAAGATTCACGCCGCGACAGCGGGAAGCGGCGTGTGCGTGCCGCTGCAGGTGATTGATGCCATGGCGTGCGCTGGCCGCCCCCCAGCGCGCCCTCCGTCTGCGACGACCGCCACCGTCGGCAGGTCATCAGACGGCACTCGCAACGCGCCCCAGCGGACGTTGGGGGCGAGTGATCTCATCCTGGGACACGCCCGGCCCGCGCGCGTCACAGCGTTGGAAGCGCCGCCGCGCTGCGGCGGCGGCGCGGTTGCAGCAAACGGAAGGCGAACGCCCCGCCTGCTCCCTGCCTGCAAGCCCCATTCGAAGCGGTGTCGACCACGCGATGGCACGGACGAGCCGGGGTCGGCGTGCCAAGCCCTGGCATGGGCAGGACCGCCCAGGGGGCCTCTTCGTGGCCGTACTCGGTTCTCGAAAGGCATCCCACTGGAGAGCGTGCATAGATCTCTGCCGCGGGTCCTCACGGCGAACGGAGGTCGCCGTCAGCCGGCTGCACAGGCCTCGTGCCTCCAGTGCCGGCCGCAGTGGCGTCGGCTGGCCGTACCAACCGCGCCTTCCGCAGATGCACCCACAGGAACACGACAATTTGAAACGTGAACGATTGATTGGCCCACGCATCACATGGACATGTTTTCTCGGATTTCCTCCTTCCCTTTTCTGATCCCTGTTGAAGGGAACAAAGCGACACTTTCATGGCCGCTCCCACGCCGGTCCCTCGCCGTGTGCTCGTGCTGATCATCGTGATATCTTTTTGGCCGTCGAGACATTGATGCTGCGTCCCGGCCATATGTGGGCGACGAACTGGCCCATCCGACCGAAAAAGACGATTTGTATGTCAATTGGTGTCAGTCCATCGTCCGAGATGCCGTCTGCGCCAATCAGTTGGCGATCGCCTTCGCAATACGGATGCTTGCGGATGCACTTTTTATGGAAAGCACAATACTCTGGCGTTTGACCGATGGACCCCCCTTGCGAGAGCTCATGGGCACTCGCCCACCCCATCGAGGTGATCTAAGGGGGTCTCTTCGGTCGTTGGGGACGGTTAGAACCCTGGTGTGTGGCCCGTCGCGGGGGGGGTTGCGAAAGGGCAGACGCCCCATCCGACGCCGACCATGCCCTTGCCGCCACCTGCCAAACCGTGTCGACTTTGCGATGATGCGCGGGACCAGCACGCCACGAGCACAGCCGGGCGCAGAAGGCCCCCCTGTGAAGGCAATCTGGGGGGGGGAGGGCAGCGGGTGGGGAGAGCCTCAACGAGGCGCGGCCGGTCTTGATTCCGTCGCGATCTGGGTGCCGTCGTGGCAGGCACCAAGGAGCTGCAAGAGGCTCGTGGGGATGATCTGCGTCAATTCTTATTGCGCGCCAGTGTCTGCTGCGAAGTGTCGGTCTGTTGGGCCCAGGGAGGGCCCGCGCGTGATCTCGATGTCCATGACACCTATTCTCTCCTAGGCGTGCATCGTGGGAGCCGCACCGTGTTCCGGCTCCCTCCTGGTGGACCGTGCGGCTCGTGGGGTGGAGCTCAACGGGGGAACGATCGGTGCGCTCGAGTGCAGGACAATGGGACGCTCATGTGGGTCAAGACCACTAGTAGAACGGCCGGCCAAGGGGAAGGCGGGCGCGGGACTCGGAAGGGAACGGACCATCAGACCCACCCCAAGAGCCGGAGGAACCTGGACCCAAGAGCAGCAGGAGAGGCCTGGTGCTGGACAGGCGAGCACCGTATGAATACTGGCAAACCCGTTTTCCACGCCACACCGCATCCGTATCCGCTTTGGGTGCACGGGTGATGCGTGCGTGGCATGCGAGTCCGCTCTGACCCTCGGCATGCAAGCAACGGGCCGCCTTCGTGGGAGGAGCATCGTGCGAGCCTGGGTCGGTTGAACATTGCTCAAACGGATGTACTTTCAGTCGTCAACACGTTCCCGTTCTGCAGGTTTTTGGGCAACAGGGATAGAGGGGGCAGGGCGGAACCCGAGAGGTAGTGCACCGGGATGATTACGTTGGACACCCCAATCCAAAAACAAAGACACCGGGGTCATCCTGACTTGCCGGGAAGTGATGTGCCCCATCGAAGGGCCATCAACACCGTCTGAACCGTGTACAAAGGGACGGCCGTTGCAACCGCCGCGTCGTTCGCGGACGGGCTGAACGGACAAAAGCCCGTGCCGCGGTTAGTTCGTGAACAAACCAAGATTTGGTCCAACACACAAGCACGAGAGCTTCGCGAGACTTTGTTTGTTTGCCTCGCATCGCTCGAGACAAATCTAGCCGATAGCGAGACTCCCATGAGAAGGCCGTCTGTAAGAGCCAATGGGTGGTCACTACGTGGTCTTGAATCGTACTAGGCGCGTCTGTTGACGAGTCTGGCCAGAGTGAGTGCGTTAGCCGAAGCCAAGTAATCTTTTCCAGCATGTAGGGAACTTCTCGCCTGGATGGCGAGAGGTACAATAGCTTCGATCTGACGACAAGGCTGACCGGGAGGTCGGAGAACAGGGACCTGCACGTGAAGAAAACGTGAAAGCAGGGCACTGTGCTTGACGCTGTATTTCCGGTAGGAAGCTACAGACAAAAAAAAAAAGGGACGCACTGACGCTCACGGCCTCCGCAGGGTGGTTTAGATGTGTTTTTGCTTCTTCATCGTTTCCTTCACAGTCCAGGGCTCCCTTCTACCTACCGTCTTGAGCCTCTCTGACATGGGCACGAGCGAGTGGCAACACACGCCACTATTGTTAGTGAAGAGAATCCTAACTAAGCAGCCAGGAAAGTCGCCTCATCGTCCCTGTGCCAACGACAAACAAGCGCAAGGTATTTTACGAGCAGTGATATCCCGACAACCAGCTACCGAGCGCCAGAACTCAGGTGCAACGCGGTGTGATGGCTACCCCATCACAAGGCATAAAAACGATCCTCACCCGACGACGCCCACCCAGCGACCGCACCACAACACGGGCCACCGCGAGTCTTGTCAAAGCCGTGGGGACAGTTTGCGGGAAATCCACGGGTAGAAGGCATTGGTAAAGAAGCGCGCATCGTGACCACCCGCTGCCGTCTTCTCCAAGTGCTGCGGCAGCGCCCCGAGACCGTACTAGGCTCCCAAGTGATACCAGTCTGCCTGAACACCCTCCAAGCACACAATCTTGGTGATGTCCACCACGTCCAGCGCAGGCCACGCGTCAGAAGGCTCTCTGAACGCCCATGCAAGGCGCACGCACTTGAACTTCGAGAGTACACAATGGCGGCGAGCCGGCACTTGGCGTATGCGTTGAATAATGACACAGCACGTTCTCTGCGTAGCTACAGCGCGTAGAATGAGGCGCACGCGACCCGAGGCCACTTCTTCATTGTTGCCAGTGCTGTACTTGACGAAGGAGAACCACGGCTTCTTCATGAAGTTGTCGGTGGCCAGCACGTACTGCAACTGGTTCTGATAGCCGCAGTGAAGGCGCGCTGCAATGCGCACCGTCTTGTGGAAGGAGACCTTGTCATCCTCTTCGAGAGAAAGAAGGTTGGTGAGACCGGAAAGACCCCAGAGCAAAGCAAGGTCGCCGACGGCCGCCTTGCGCCCCCGGTCAGTCACGGAAACCCCCCCAGTGGTCCTCAGCTCCTGGCGCGCCTGCGTGTCTTCGTCGTCGGTTGCCACGCCCTCAATTGGCTGCTCACACCGCTCAGCTGCGTCGATGTGGGAGAGCTCTAGGAGAATCTGCGACTGAGTCTCCTCGCATCTCATCATCTGCAGCGCAACATCCGGGCCGCCCTTGTTGCTGCGCCTGCACATGCGTTTGCAGGCGCCGTGCAGGCGCTCGTTGATGGACGAGTCACCTTCCCACAAATTCCCGCGGTTTCGCAGATCGTCGCCGAGGTGAAGTGCAAGACGGTGCAGCTTTGTCGTGTGGATGTCGCCGTACAAGGTCTGCACGTGGTCGATGGCGAGGGATGTTGCCGCGTGCTCCAGCTCGTCAATGTCCTCCTCAAGAAAGACGTTGGGATCTAGGACGTTGTCGCCAAACAAGAGGTTGTTGAGCTCTGCGGCCTTGCAAAACGTTGTCAAGACAGCATCGTGGATGGGCAGATTCTTGTACACCTTCCGATACTGCTCCAATGCTGCCAGGTTGGGGCCGGGAAGCGCACCCATGGGCTCCTCGGCGACTGCAAACACGTCCCCATCCACGTCACCCCAACCGTCGGTGAAGAACTCGACGTCATCCGCTGTTGTTGAAGCAGGTGGTGCGAGACGGGAGCTGCCCGCCCTTTCGGTTGCCACGCCCGCGGCTTCGTCTGCGCCTGTCGGTAGTCCGGCCACGCCCGCGACCATGAAAAACCAATAGGGGCAGAAGTGACGCCAGTTGCGCCCTGTCATTGTCGCTTGTTCAACCGCCGGCGGCACAAAGCACCTGTGATGGCACAGAAACAAATATGGGGTAGACACACAACATTAAAGAAGGAAACATGAGGGGGGCACGTTGGGTCAGGGTATGCACAGAGAGAATCGCTTTGGCGCCGCAGCCCATGCGTAGAAAAGCACACCAACAGATGTATACACAGTCCAAGAGAAACGTACCCAGGCGAGGAGGGTGATGCTTTGCAGAGGCGGCCGAGGTGGAAGCCGCGTTGGTTGATGGCATCCATCGACGCCTGCAGGGAGCCGAGTCGGGCAAGTTGGTTCTTCCCGCCGCACACCGACTCGAGAAAGGCCGGCAGCCGCTGCGCCAGTATTCAAAGAACGCCCAACTTCCATACATGCAGAACGTCAAACGACACAATGTCGTACAAGTTGCAGCCGCCAGTGCTCAGGCCATGCATTTCTCCGAGAACAACGACAAAGGCCAGCGCGCTGTGGGCGTCGCCGAGTGCCTGCGGAGGCCAGGTCGTGGGTCATTCCGCCGGACGAGCGCCGCCGCAAGCTGCGCCTCCAGGACCTGCACAACAGGCCGCCTCTCGTTGACGGACCGGCTTTGACCGCCGCCTGCCAGGCGACTGATCATGCAGTGAGATCAGTAGAAGCTGCACTGATTTCCCATGAGACAGAGGAGGTTGCGCTCCTCCACTTGGTCTACGACCAACCGGAAAACGCGGGGAACGAGCCGCATCGTGCCATACCCTGCCACTTCCGCATTGACGCCCGTCGCACTGGCCACAATCAGCTTTTGAAGAGCAATAGCCAAGCAACGCTGCAGGAGGTCGTTGCGGATGTCTGAAACTTCGAGCCGCGCCTCTGCTGAAGTCTTGTCCGCCATGGGTACGTGCTCAACATAGCCAATGGTCACCCAAGCCCCCCCATCATCGAGCACGTTGACACACCTTGCACTTACAGGGAAGATGTGATGGGCGCTCGACAAAGAAACCAGCGCCTCATCAGCGTGCAACTGGATTGCCATCACACGGACGTCTTCTCCATGGATGCGCTTGACGTCCTTGGCCTCGTTGCAGTACAGGTAGGAGTCGAGTGTACCGTGCCGTGGCCAATGTCGTTGTGTCACACTCGGTCTTTCCGTCTCCGGGAGGTGGCTTAACAAGGGTCGGGATGTATCCACAGAGGCGCCTGTGACGGCGGCAGTCCCCGTAGCCGTACGAGTGGCCCTGTTGCCGCTGCTTTCGATACTGCGTCGAGTACGCGGCACCGGAATTACTTCCTCGTCGCTCTTGCCGTCGCCACCGCTAAGACCTTGCATACCACTGGCTCCGGACGCAGCTGCAGCTTCCATATCACCGACACCACCACAGGTGCTCGCACCAAGGGCATGAGCGGTGCCTGAGAAGGTCGCTGCAGGTCCGCCTCGTCCCCCCCTGTCGCACGCCAGGGAGGGGAGCGCGCTGCGCGTCCGTGGCGGCATGCCGTCGCCATCCAGGGTCTGGCGCTCCTCTGGTCCAAAAGAAACAACAGTGGCGCTCTTCAGCGTGTCTAGATCAGCGTCGAGCGCATCACGGAAGAAGAAATTGAACGTGCGCTCTCCGAGGATGATGGGCACGTGCATCCACTGCTGCAGAGCTGGCACGCGACGCTGCTCGTGCTTGGTCTCGGTCAGGAAGCTGTTAGGCGTCGGAAAAGGTGCCGTGAAAGCTCCAGCGGCGCCGCCAGCCACCGCCGCCGCCTCAATATCCTACAACACGTTTGCGAGCGCCAGGTGGTCGCGCTCAGACATGCCGCACCCGCCGGCCGTCAGGGAAAAGGCGAACGCGCGCCGCAATTCCTTTGTGGAGAAGCGTGACTTGCACCCAATCCACTCGGGGTTGACGACCGGCGCACGTTGAGAAACCTCCGGCAGGTCATTGTAGTATTATCGAATGCGCGCTGCAATGCTCAGGTACTCGGCCACCATGTTGTCGTCACCGCCTCTATTCGCCGACCGCCTCAGGACCCGTGCCGCAATCCGCCCGCGCTCCATCCCATCTGCCCCAACGTAGGGGCCAGAAAGGCGCCCGGCGCCTCCCGCCGTAAGAGTGCGGGTAGGAGGCCCGTCTTCAAATTCCATGATTTGTCCACCGTCGGCAGCTTGTCCGCCGTCCGAAACTGCACCCCCACCAGTACAACCAGGAGGCGAGTCGGCGTCCAGAACGATGGTCTCGCCCGACGCGGTGGCGGCAGCGCGTCCCGCACCCTCAGTCCAATCCAACTAGTGGAAGGTTCGATTCTTGTCCCCACAAGCCGGTTGAGGGAGGCGTGGGAAGCCTGCATGTGCCGCCCCCGGTGGGCGTCGCACGTGAAAGACATGTGGCAGTGCGTACAGGGGTACGCCGAGCGCGTGATACGGCCCCCACGCAGACGGCCATTGTCACCGAGGGTTGGTTGACCAGATCTCGACATGGAGCGCCACTCAGTAGAGAAGGCGACAAAGACCGGATTGAGAGTGGAAATGGAACGAGGCACGACGGCCACCGCACCGCTTGTGGAAGCGCGGGCGACTCGGTCGCCCCCGAATGAGACCTTGAAGACCGTGGAAGACTCGCGGAGGAGCGGCGAGACTACCGTCCGCAGCTCTTATGTGGTCCTGTGCCAGTGAGTGGGGTACTGTTGCGGGCAAAAACAAGCACGAAAACCACAGCAGCCGTCTGCATCGGGGGCCGGCCCTCTCCGAGAAGAAAGGATTCACAGTGGACCACCAAAGTCAGCTCCAGGTGCGAGCAGAGAACGGCGAGGCAGACCAGCGGTCAGTTTGGCGCCGACTAGGGCACACAGAGCGGGACCTGCGGCACTAAAACAGGAATACAACACATGAACTCGTGGTGTAGCGGGCTCTCCACCACACCGCGCCAGGACGATGGAGAGCCACAGACCTGCAGGCCGCTCACGCCAGACCATATCACGAGGTAGCACTCATATCGCTTACCGCCCGTGGACCCGCAGGGCGGGGCCAACTCTCATGGAGGCCGCCGCCCCAGAAACGCGATGTGGCCAAGAGAGGGTGCCCAACGACCGACGACACTGGCCGGCGGCCGGAACCGCTAACTTGGCCTTTCAGTAGCCTGAAAAAGAGGCGCCGCCGGCCAGGTGCTGCCTGCTGTACGGTGCGGCGTACGGCAGTGCCTCCGAGGAAGCTCTGGGCTGTCTGCCACCCCTGCTGCAGTGCTCGACTTCTGTGCGCCAGCTGGAGGCACTTCGGGCACGAACAGGCCGATCGGGTGGCAGAGCAGACGAGGGAGTGAGATTACGGGGTCAATCGGCGACCTTTAGAAGTGTTGGTCTCCGCCCGATCTACAGTCCAGTGGTCGTGGCAGATGCACCCCAATTCATGTGTAACGCCCTACCATGATATGGCATCATCTGAAATAAAGCGGGGGCCACGATGAAGATCACTTTACAGAAATGGCACAGGACCAACAGACTCGGCTGTTGACTCGTAGTAGCCCCTCTACCAAGTAGTTGTCAGTTTTGCAGTCGGTTGGTGTACAGCGTCTGTGGGGCCGTTGCCAGCACTTCTTAGTCAGTCAATTGACTTGAACGTGCCCAATCCACCATCGTCTCACTGACCCGCTCATGACGTTCATCGGGCTCACCGAAATGCTTCCGGCCATCGTCAGCGTCGTCGTCACCGTCCTGCCCACCATCGTCGACGATGCCGCCACCGATTCTGCATCTTCATCGATTGTCGCGGCCGCCCGCTTGACCGCTGTTCTCGCGGCCTGACATGGTTCCGTGGCTGCTGCGGCTATGCGCCCAAGGCGCACTGTCTGACACAGCGTCTTGGTCGATTGCATTGGTACGGGACCGGGCTTGTGGGGGGGTGCACGGTTTCTGGTCTGGCCGCTGTGGGTCTATGGCGGACTGGTTTGGCCCCCAAACGGATTGCGACGAAGGCAGAGGGGGCACTGGTCCTCGAATCCGACAGATGGCTGCCGTGGAGGAGGGCGCATCCGCGCTTGAGCTCCCGGTCGCTGAGCTCTTTGTTGAAGTCAGCGTCACACATGCAATTCGCTCATGGGGGGATTGTGTTGTATGCAGGGGTTTGAGAGGGGCACACTTGCAATGGCAAGCAGGCAACATGGTTGAGGCCGCCCTCATGGTGCTTCAGCGGACACTTGAACGTTGTAAAGCCGTATGTCTTGCGCGTGTATTTCTTTTGCGGAGATTGCGACGCCGCTGCTACTCCCCTGCAAGAGCATCCACATCGATGGCGCGAGGTGAATCTGGAACATGAAGGGGCACAGTATGGCGTAAGAAGCAGCCGGTGGCCTGGTCGGTGAGCACTGGGAGAGAGAGGAGTAGCGCTGGGGAATGAACGAATTCATTCTAGAGAAATCTGGGAGCTGAGGGGACGAGCACAGGCCGCCCGCCTTTTTGAGACTCTGTTCTACAGGACCACATGTGACGGTGTATTGCTGCCTGTGCGGAGCTCCACACATCCGGCGCACGCTCTGCACCTTCCGCCTGTTTGATGCCCTTAGTAGCCGTTCTTTGGACCGCTTGTGCGAGGTTCGCTGTTGAGGCACGTTGGGAGGGACAGGGAGTGGTCCGTTCGGGCGGGCCCCAGAAGCAGGCGTGCGGCGGGTAGCACCCCAACAAGTGTCTGTGCCTCCATGTGCCGCGTCGCTCCTGCGGTGTACAAGAGGAACACTGTTTGGTTTTGGAGTGCGCTGACCTCGACTAGCATCCGACCTGTCCGCCGCGCGCTGCCGCCGCCGTCTCCTTCATCCCCCTCGTCCACCTTCGTCTCCAGGGAATAGCGGATACTTCCTGTCCTCGACCCTCGTACCTCTTGTCCATTCCACCCCCCCTCTTCGGGCTCAATTCTTCCGTAGACGTGATGGTTCTCGCGTTTACTAGCCCTGCGGCGCGCGCTTTCTTGAACGCGCCGCAGCAGCCGACACCGAACTCGTACAACAACGCCGCTGCGGTGCCCTGGAGCTTTCCCATGGAACGGGCGGGGGGTGGGTCAAACTCGGCTCCCGAAGCCAACAACAACCTGGCGAGTTTCTCTACCTCACCCCCTTCTGTGGGAATGGGGCCGAGTCAGGCGCCAGTTTGGTAGGCGGCCACCGCACAAGCTGCGCGAGAGGGAGGCCAGCAGACACTCGCGGCCTCCCTACCGTCGGTGGCTGCACCTCATGCCAACGACCAAGGCGCGTAACTACGTGGACTGGAAGGGCCACGCTCGTCGGTGGCCCCCTCCATGGCCACTGCGGCAGCCCAAGGTCGAGCAGGCGAAGCTCCGGCGCCACAAGTGACGGCAGTCGGTACCTCTTGCGCGCGAGGTAGCCGACCGGCTTCTCCCGTGGCAACCGACGGATCGACTGGAGCGGAAGCCACTCAGTTGACGGGTCTTGACGCCCGCCGAGCGGGAGCTCGTTATGGTGTCATCCCCGCTTGGGCGACGGAGTCACGGACGGTGCCGGGGCGCTCGGCTCGTCGTCCGCGGACTGCCAACCCTCGGCGGTTGCCAAGCCGCTCTCATACCCGCCAGCGGCGCATCTCGAGCGACGATGTGGCGGCGGCTGGCCCCGTTCGGGCCCGAGAAGGGACGCACGACGCGGGCGAGCGCGTCGAGGACGCAACGATGTCGGACCTCATCTACTTTATTACATAGACATCGGTGGGCACGCGCCGGGTGCTCAACCGAATGGAGCAGCAGACGGTCATCGTGAGCAACCAGCAGCGACAGGTGCAGTGCGTGCTCAACCGTGTCGCCGCTCACGGCGACATGGCCGTGAGGGCGCGCCAAGAGGCCCTTGAGAGCGATCAGGCCATCATAGAGAAGCTGGATGCCATCACAATGTTATTGAAGGAGAAGCTTCTGAGCGACGAAAACGACGAGACGGACATCACGGAAGAGGACAAGGCGGCCTGGGTCCTTGATGTCGCGGTACGTTGGACTCGCTGATTTCGCGCCACTGTTCCTTGGCACTCATGAGTTATGTGCTGCTCGGAGAGTACGCTGCTTGGTGAGTATATACTGGCGGCAGCTAACACGAGCATTCACCTGTGCATCCCATTTTTTTTCCTTCTTGGTCGTGTACGCTTCTTACTGTCCCCCTGCGTAAATGGTTCAACTTCATCAGAGGTCGCTGGACGAGTGGCTTGAGGTGCGCTTCCTCACGGGCGTTTGCGGGGCCGATGTCTGGCCGAACCACTCAGAGATTAACCGCCAGGTACAGAAGTGGACAATGACGCGCGTAGCTGTCGACGCCGCAACTTCTATCCGTCTCCTTCAGGAGAAGTTGTGGCTACCGGCCCGATCTCCTATTCCCGGGCGGGACGGTGACGATACCGGTCACGCGAAGGCCACCATGCGCGCCTGCCGCTATTTGAACCAGCGAGTGTCGCACTTCTTCCAGCGGATTGGAGACCGTGTGTCGGCGGCATATATATATATATATATATATATATATATACACTATGAAGCTTCTCCGAGCCGTGTAGCACGCCTACCGGCCACTCGACGGGCTCGATCGCACTTGTTTGCCTGCAAGCACATCTGGCCGTCTTTACGACGAAAGTGCGAGAGCACTTGAAGCTCCGACAGCGCGTCCCAGGCACAGGGCCGCGCTCCAACTTCAGCACGGGCCATCGGCAGACGTGGGAGGCTGAGCTGGAGGTCGTCGATGAGCACCTCATGAGCCAGGGTGCTCGCCAGCGCAACGGTCTTCGACTGATGGACGGAAACAAGGAATACCGCGCGCTGAGCGTGCGGCCCACAAGCATCGCGGAGCCGCTGGTGCCGCTGTCTATTGCCAGTGCCCTTGAGGCCTTTGGCGCTTCCGACCGCGTCTGGAACGCGTATGCGCCGTCTCGCCCATGTGGCGTGGGTCGGATCACTCCGCAGCAGGACTCTACCGGTCGTGGGGCGGGGAACAGTGCTGATGTGGGTGCCGATGCGAGTGGTGGCCATGCAGCTAGCACCGGTACTGCTGCTGTGGATGGTGTCCTGGTGCGTGCAAGCACCTCAGCTTTCGGGGGCTGCATGATGGCGGGAGGCGCGGCGGTGGATGGGAGCTTGACGGGGGCAGCGGGCTCGACGCCAGTGGGGGGCTCAATGGCAGTGGCGACCTCTGCGGCGCTGGCGGGCTCGGAGGCGGGTGCAACGGCGGGCGCGGGCATGATGGCCGGCGCGAACTCGACAGTGGCGGCGGCCTCAGCGGTGGCGGCGGGCTCGGTGGCGGCTGGCGTCTCGTATGACACTCCTGCCCCGGGGGGGGATGGGGCGAGCGGGTTGGGATCGCCGATGTGCGATATGGACGAGGTGCTCGGCCGACGCTCGTAAATCTGCTGTTCTGTGGCTGCGTTGCTGGTGATTGACCTCACTCGGTGCCATTCAGTATTGTCTCTGCTGGACCGCGACGACTGACATCATGATACTGCGCTGTGGCTCTGTGGGATGGGTATCTCTTTGTTGCATGCATGCATTGCGACGGGATCCGCGTGTGTTCTGTTAGCGATAGATTTAGCTGCTCTATTTCTAGACGATTATCTCTCGTTTACTGTTCATTAACAACGCTGTCTAGCTCCTGGATGTTATCTTAGTGGCAGTCACGCGACGCGTCTTGTAGTTTAGATTCTTGAGGCCCGACCGATTTTTAGATCAGTCACAGGAGTCCTGTGACTACGGCCATGCACCGTGACGGCACTGTGACGGAATCCTGGAAGTCCAGGGGCTCGTTCGTGATCCGACGGAGGACGGCCGCTGTACACCCAACTTGGCCGTTGCAGCAGGACAGCGTTCAGACGACCGGAAGCGTGGGGAGAGAACTGTAACAGAGTGGTACACGACCTCTGTGTACAACGGCAGCGGCACTGAATCCATCACGTCGAGCGACACAAGACGCGACACCATCGCGGGGGGGACCAACGGGAGTTTTGTCAAGGAGCCGTCGGAAACGGAAGAGATCCTTGGCGGCCCGGCTGTTCTCAAGCGGGAGCTGAGGCGGGATACTTTACCGTGTGGGTCCAGTGTGCGCTGCCCACTTCGGTGCGTCCTTGCACAGTCTCATGATCTGCTTTGCGTGCGGTCGGCGGTGCGGCTTCCTCAGGCTGGCGATTAGCCCTAAATCTTAGATAATGTCATGCTGGCTTAGCCCATTAAATGTTTTAGATCCTGGTGCAGTCCAGCTGGAGCTCCCCCTTTTTCCAGATGCACTGCGCGCATCGTCGGGAAAGTGGGGCGGATGCTGTTTTTCTGTGCTGGGGCCGTGACCGACAATTTTCAAATTGCCTTCGAACGCCTCCAGTACAGGGCATGTACTAGACCATATTCGATCCCCCTCCACACTGCAAAACTTCCAATATAGTATAGAAACGATATTCGCATTTTAGAGCTCGGCGCACCCCTGCACTCTCACAGTATTGCAGATCCCCGAATTTTGTCATGGTGGACCGAGACTGAGTTGCTGACCGACTCTCTCCACCAATCAGAGGCGCCCCTGGGACTGACTTGGAGCTTCTGATTGCTTACATGTGCCCATACGGCCTGGAAATCGACATCAGCTCCTCTTTTTTTCTGCACTTCTGGCAAGGAAACAGTAGACAATCTCAAGATCTCGCCTGGGCAGCTTGCCCCGTGCCAAGAAAAGCGGAACAAGCGGCAACAAACAGTGAGTTCTGCTGGATGCCAGGTCCTGGCACCGAATGCGGGCTTTCTATTGGCTTCGATGCCCTCTTACTGTCGTTTTCTACCAATAGAATACTCTTATTCACAGTCAGTCTCTGTCTCTGTCCCCCAGGACAAAATTCGGGGATCAGCAATATAGACAGGAACTGCGTCCAAGACATGAAACGTAGACCCCAGTGACGCTCAGATTACAGGTGTTCCCGAGCGCTGAGCGTGTCCAGTCAACGGAGCGTCACGTAGTGCACGGAGAAGCACTCGCCCGGCCGCATTCCGGCCGTGTACGTGACGCTACCTGGATCGATTACGTTGCAGTGCTAACGGTGGTGCAAAATGTGCTCCCTGGAGCTTCCAGGGGCTGCTTTTACCACTCCCCCCCCC
>Ga0209093_1000861_pt1 | contig 16990 bp, 17 predicted proteins | sample SidtaG_4_FD_187450 | JGI IMG/M metagenome (GOLD analysis project Ga0209093, IMG submission 187450) | Marine algal microbial communities from Sidmouth, United Kingdom - Sidmouth_Male1 metaG (SPAdes) (version 2) | ecosystem: Host-associated > Algae > Red algae > Unclassified | place: Sidmouth... | reverse complement strand
CCCACCCACCACCACTGTCTCGGTGCCGACTGTCGCTGCCCGCCGCGTCACCCCCTGCTCCCACCCCCCCTTCGCTCGTTTGCCATTCCCCCCTCCCACACATTGACCTCCCCTTTCCCGCCTCCCTCGTCCGCATGCCGTTCTCCCGCGTGCCGTAGATCACTTTACGGCCGGTCATCTCAAGTCTACAGTCTCCTTCTATGCGCCCACGACCACCGGCTTTGCCCGGTCTACACTTCCGCTCCGCATCCGGCTCCCTCTTTTCAACGTACGTTTGCCCGTCTGTCTTGTCGATCTCGGTCTTTTATTCATGAGTCTTACCGGCGCAGCTCTATTTGTTGCCTGTAGTTCACGCTGCTCTTCGTCTTCATTGAGCATCTGGCTGACTTTTCCACGTCGTGCTGTCCAGGTTGGCCGTGAGCTTGCGGGTGTTTCCTTTGCTCTGTGGGTGCAGATAATGGTGGATGGAGACGCAACCCCGCCTGAGGTCGTCGACAAGGAGTATGTCGAGTTTTTTCGGTCGCTCGGCATCACCAACGACGTCAAGGCGCTCTTTCTTGCGCGGCAGCTGCAGACCTTCTACGCCATTGCCGTCAAGCTTGACGAGCACCTGGCCCCTACAGGTGCCGCCCTGCACTCCGCCATCAGTCGCATGTGCCGAGCAGGCAACCCCCGCCAAGCGCCTCAACACCGGTGGATCAGAGTGCACGATCGGGTGGGCTTTTTCGCCAACGGAGACCCCTACGCCTGCCAAGTGGTCAACATTGGACTGTCGTACGCCTACCGGCACCAGGAGCTCGACGCGCTTGCGGAGGCCAACGCTCTCTTCCTCGAGCAACTACGACAGTCGACGGCCGCGGCGCGACCACCAGCCGACGAGACGGACGTACCTCCTGGAGGAACCAGATTTCCTCACGCTGGTGTGGGGGCGGATGCCGCGGCCTCGGCCGATACCCCGGGAGATGCACGGGTCGGCACCAATGATGGCCAAGACGTTTTACAAGACGGCGTCGGCGAGGTTGATGAGATTGACGTCCCCCTCGGCGGAGCTGTGCTCCGCCAGGTTGCTGGTGGTGGCGGCGCTCCTGGGGATTTGGTGCCTGAACCAGGTGGCTTGGTCGTTGCGTGCCGGAAGGCGGATGCGCACTCGACTGACGAGCTCGGTGATCCCCTCGTTGCTATTGTCGATCCACCGATCACGCCGTCTACTCCCCCAACCATTGTCGACTCGCAGCCGCAGTTTGATCCGTCTGTCGAGGCGATCGGCGCAGTCAAGGACGTTCTTGTCTCTTTGACCAGCCGCGTTGACGCCAAGGAGGTCCTCCGAGACCTCCTCTGCCGCGGCCTGGTGTGCTGGGGTCGGGTCGCCACCCCAAAATCTGCCGCTGGGTTGGCACCAAAGAAGGACAAGACGGTGGACGGTTGGGCGGATGTGCGCGTGCTGCTGGCACGCTTTTGGCCATCGTGGCAAGTGCCCGAGGGGCAGCCGGGCCGGATCCCACCCGTGGGGTCCGTAGCAAGCCTCTCTCACGCCGGGCGCTGCTCGCACTCGGGCAAGTGGGCCATTGCCGTCAAGATGGCGGCCGTCAACCCCATCATCAGCGGCATGGCCGTGAAGTCGCAGCGGTACTTCAACAAACACAAGCTCGCCGACGTTGTCGAGGTCGCCCGTTTGGGCGCCAACACCAAGCCGCCGCTGCCCATCACCGTCGCTTCCATGCTTGTTGTCGGCACATGGGACGCTGCATTCTGCTCCATCTTGAAGCAGCTCGTGTTTGTCGGTCGCGCACCTACCGTCGGCCGGTCGCCATTGGCCGTCGCTGCCTGCCACGACTTTGAGACAGCGGGCCTCGGAGAGTCGCAGGCTTTGCTGTCTACAGGCCTGTCAGACGAGGACCACGTCGCGGACTGCTCGGACGTCGACGGGGTTATCAGCGACGGCTCTGGCGATGCCCCCGATGAGGGTGATGTTCGACACGATGTCAGCGGAAGTGCTGCCAGCCCGCAGCCAACGGGTATGCTCATGAGAGGCACGGAGAAGCGTCCACGGTCTTCCTCGATGAAGCGGAGGCAGGCTGAGATCGACAATTTGCTGGCCGTGGAAAGAATGACCACTGTGACGGCCAACCGGGCGAGGCGTATTGAGGTCCGCCGTCAAGGCCGTACGCCTTCATCTGGAGGCACTTCGCCTCTCCCTCGTCACCGAGCCTCACCTTCTTCCGCCGCTCTCTCCCCAGGTGCTCGTGCTCGAGCAGCCGGTGCGCTGCCGCCTCGGCCGGTCGCGTTCAAGCGTGGGAGATCAACCACTCCCACAGCTCGCAAGCGCGACAAGGCGGCGTCAGCTGATAGAGTGGCTGCTGCAGTCGAAAGTGCAACTCCAACGCCATCATCCTCTCTTGCTTCTGGTGCAGTGAGTGGCTCCCAGGTTGCCTTTTCGTACGTGACCGGGATTGCTGCAGGGGGTGCCGGCCTGGGTGCTCTTAGTGGGGGCGGGTATGCTCCTGCTCAGCAATTGCCTCTCTCACCGGTGATGCCATCTCTTGTCTCTGCACCCCCGCTGGTTTCCTCTTCTCCTGGTGATGGGACAGGCGTAGACTCAGACGACAATGTGCCAGTGTTGGACGATGCGGAAGAGTTGCAGTAAAGTGCCCGAGGGGCGTCGTTCTCTCTCTTTGGCGTGGGCCGCTGAGTAGCCAGAGGTACCCAAACGCCGTAGGCAGGACCTCTCTTTGCTTCCAATGCACACGGAAGGGTGTTGCAGACATCATAGAAGTGAAGGGAACAGATGTGGCGAGTGACATTAGAACCCTGATGTTCTATCACATTGGTCCAGCCGACATTCCCTGCTTTGAGTATTCGGCCATCCTAAAGTTGCCGTGGGGAATCGGCCTCTGAGGGGCCGCAGGCACCGATTCTGAAAGTCGCCTGAGCGATGAGCACTTTTCCAACAGGCCATAACTTGGCTTTTGCGACTCGTCAACTAGTTCGCCCGAAAGCGGTGAGCTGAGTCGTTTGGTGGTTCAAACTCAGAATGTGGCGTCCAAAAAATATTGAGGATGCTGATGTAACCCGCCACAGATATAATGGAAGAAGCAGTACTCCCTATGCTACCTACCAACGAGGGCTCTCTCGATAGAAACGCACAGCTTCCGGGTCAGCAAACAAACGGCTGCCACAAAACGACCGCACGTGCATCTTCTCCTTGTCGGACACGCGGCTCATTGCCGCCAAGACCATACCCGCACCAAAGGCCTGCCCAACATCGAGCACAGCCTCGGACAAAGTCAAACTCTGGGACCGGTGCACCGTGATGCCCCACCCCAACACAAACGGCACTTGTCGACGCACAGCCGCGACACCAGGATGGGACAGCACACGGGCGTCAAAGTCAACCGGCGGGCAAAACACCTCAATCCAGTCCTCCCCGGCATCACGGACGCCGTGCGTTCCCACCCGCGTGTCAGGCGCAACTTGGTGGTTTTCAAAGCGCAGCACAGGCGTGCCATCGGCGTCGTAGTCCCGCAAGTGCCCAATGCTGCCATGGAAGAGCCCAAGGGAGAGGAAAATGTTGCAGACCAGCATGATCCGAGCACCACGGCAGTGCTGCACGCGGCGCGGCACCACGCAGTCCATCAGCGCCGCGTCACGGGAGTAGATGGAGACCTTACTCAAGTCCGGCTCGTGCAACAGTCGGCTGCGGTTGGGGTCGAGCTTCAGACTCTCGACAGCGACAAAGTCGTCGGGCCGCCCGCTCGGGCAAAGACGCCTCAAGCACTTGGCGTTGTGGGCGTCGACGTCCTCGTGCCGCGGCATCAGGTGTAGCACGTTGCACTCAAGCGCCTTGTACGCCTCGTCGTCCACGGTGCACTCGTCCATAAGCTTCTGCACGGCGGGCGTGCATTGCCCAAACCGAGCATCTTGCAGGGCCGCGACAAACTCGGGCTGCGCTTGGCGGTGCACATGCGTCAGCTCCAGCAGGCCGTCACCAAACACAGGGCGCCAACACTGCGCGGTGAAGGCCAACTTGCCAGCGGTTGGTCGCAGCTGCAAAAAGTCGCCAAACGTGTAGATGACAAATGGGGGCGAGCCCGGGCGACGCGCCTGCCGCATGATCTCGTACATAACGTCGAGGTTGTCTGCTGGTACCATAGATATCTCGTCCAGGAGCAGCACCTCAATCTTGGCTAAGCGCCGGCCGATGGGCTTCCACCGGTCCTGGGCGAGCAGCCGTGCGGCTTCCGCGGCGGGGTCGGCGCATTGCATCTTGTAGTTGCGGGCGAAGCCAAAGTACGAGTGGTACGTCACCCCTTCGGCTGTCTTGGCAGCGCTTCCGGTCGGCGCCGCCACCACCACCGCCCCTGGGCTTGACAACCGGGAGCGCAAGAAAGCTGCAAAGCAGCGCAAAAAGACGGTCTTGCCGACGCCAGGGCCCCCGGTGATGAACGTGCTCAACCCCCGGCGGAACAGCTGGCCAAAGACAGCCGTCCAGGACTGGGTCGCAGCTAAATGGCTCAGAGGCCCTTGAGCGGGGGGGGCGTCATCAACGACATCAGCACCCGCCGTCGATGCACCGCCAAGGTGATGCAGCGTGGCCACAGCGTCACCAGTAGCCCCTGCCGGAATGCTCGAAGAGCATACGCCAGCCGGCGTGCGCGAGTCAACGACAACGGGGGAGCACAGCTCCGGATCCTGCACATTGATGGACACAGCTCGCCGACGGGCGCTCAAAGCCGCGTCTCGAAAAAGAGCCTCCTCCACGTCTTGTTCCTCCCATGCAGCCACCGAGGCCTTGACCGACTCGTTGATTCCATCCCAAGAGAAAATGGTGCCCTCGTTCGCGTCTCTGTCGCCACCAGCTGGGTTTAGCGCCGCCAGCGGCCCGCCGGATTCACACAGCCGCGGCCGCTTGGCGCCAGAAGCGCTCTCCTGTGCGCTGGTGCAGGAGGAGAGCCCTGAAAAGGATAAGCCCGCCGCGCCACGACGTGCTGACTGCGGCACCGTCTCGAGGAAGGGGCCCCGAGAGCGACTGCGTCCGGTGGACGGCGTCGACGCACCTTGGGGACGCGCCGCTCCTCCTCGTGGCGCAAAGGAAGGCGCGCGAGGTTGATGCTTGTCACCCGAGACGTTTCCACATGCACGTCCCACATGCGACCTCGACGTCGCCGCCGAGCGCCGACTCGAAGGCACCGACTGGGGGGGAGACGCAGCGGCCAGACGAGGACGCTTGCCAAAAGAGTCAGGCGCCTCGGCACGGCTCGGCATCCCGCCCACTTGCGCGCCTCGAGGAAGAGCAGCAACGTCCACCTCCACCGACGCCGGGCGACGGGGGGGCGCCGGAAATAGCACACTCCGTGGCAGCTGCTTGGCGGCCACCGCGGCCGATGCAGCCGCGGCCGATGCAGCCGCCGCCGTCGATGTTGTCGAAAGCAGCTCCAGCACCGACGTGGACAAGGCACCAGCGAGCCACGCGTAGGCATCGCCAGCAGACGAGAAGCCCGCCACGACGCAGAGCGACGATGGCGCCGCCAACATCAGCTGCAGAAGCCCACCCACACCCGCCTCGTCCACCTCGAAACACGCGCGAGACCCGCGAGTGATTGCCGCCAGCCAAACAGCGGAGCAGCTGGGCCCCACAGTCCCGACTGACGACGTCGCCCGTGCGCTTGTCGTCACAATGTCAACGGCGACCGGGTCAGTCAGCCAGCACATGGCGGGTGTTGACAGGGAGAACGTGCAGCTCGCCATCACGCCGCCGGGCTCCACGGCCAGCAGGTGGTGTGCAATTGCCACATCGTCTGATGCACGTAGGAGTATGGAAGTCAGTGGGGAAATGATGGCGACGAGGGGGTGGGGAAGGTGCACGCCAGTCAACGCCAGCGCCATCGTGCAACAACACAGGCGGCCAACAAGCCCGTAAGTTGCTGGGGCCCAAAATGGGGACCGCGCACCCGAACATTCACGCAGTCACACGGTGGTCGGCGCACGCACGTGCTAGTGCGGTCTAAAAGCACGAGCGCCAGTGCAGCACACACGCGCCCCGGACCGAGGGGCCGATGCGCCCGCAGTGACGGAGGGTGTGGCGGGCGGGCGGCGTGGTAACCGGCCTCGCCCCGCCACCGCGGGGCTCGCGGGAGCGTCCAGGGTGGACTCACGCGGGAGGTTGGGCGGGCCCGGGCGGGTGTTTGGGTGGGATCGGGCGGGTGCTTAGGTGGGCTCAGTCGGTTGCACTGGCGGGCTCGGGCGGGTGCTTTGGCGGGCTCGGGCTGGTGCTTTGGCGGGCTCGGGCGGGTGCTTGGGCGGGCAACAGACTGAACGAATCGCCCGTTCCGCTGCACAGCGATGCGTGGTCTCGTGAACATCACCAAAAAAGAGAAGGCTTTCATTGAACTGATTTCAGGTTTTCGGATTAAAATAACCAAACTTTCATTCGCCTGAACTCGAATACACCCAGTCCGACTGCTGTGCGCCCACGTCGAAGGCGGCCCAGGTGGCCATTTCAGATGCCACCCCCCCCCCCCCCCGGCGAGGCGACCTCACGTTCGGCGCGATCGGTTTCCACCCAACGTGAGGGCGAGCACATTGTGCACAGGAGCAACAGCCAGCCAGTTTTCGATGGGGCGGGCACCTCTGCAGCCGCCGACGCCATCACCATCTGTGTCGCAGCTGTCGCGGCAGGCTAAGGCCGTGTCGCGCAGGAGCACAACACCACCGTCCCCGGCGCCGCCCTCTGCCTGCTGCCTTCCCCATCCCTCCCCTCTAACCTCCTCCTCCGCCGCATCCGACACCCCGCTCCGAACCGCGTGCACCCCACCTGTTCTTAGAGTACCCATGCGCCGGTACCCGCTGTGGCCGCACGGGGCAAGGTCGCTGCGGCGACAACGACGCGAAAGAGTGGCTGGTATACGCCGTGGCTGCAGGGGTAAGTGCATCGCTCAACGAAAAACCGCGAAAGAGTATAGAACGTGTTGCAAAGATTCCCCACCTCCTTTCCGCCTGGTAAGTCACCAACAGTGCTGTCTCAGACACCCCAGACGTGAATGCAGCACTCCCCTGTGTGCCGCAATCTCCAGGCTGGTTGCACCATACCCCCCCCCAACCTCACCGCCCCCCCCATCCGCATGCCTGTCTCGAACCGCGTACACCGCACCTGTGCTTGTTTTGAGAACTCATACGCCGGCACCTGCTGTGGCCGCACTGGGTAACGGGCGCTGTAGGGACAACGGGGAGTAAGAGTGCCGGTGGCTGGGATGCGCCGTGGTCGCGGGTGCGGGTGTATCCCTCAGCGGAACACCGCGACATCGCCTAGATTGTGTTGCAAAGAAACCCCACCTCCAGGCTCCCGAGTGGGTATCAACCAGTGCTGTCCCAGACGCCCCAGACGAGAATGGAGCACCCTCCCCTGTGACGCCTTCTCCAGGCTGGTTGTAACACATTCCACCCCAACAGCACCCCCCCCCCCATCCGCATTCTCGTCCCTATCCGCGTACACCCCACCTGTGCTTAGACCCATACGCCGGCACCTGCTGTGGCCGCACGGGACATGGTCGCTGCGGGGACAAAAAGGAGGCAGAGTGACTTGGGTGCGCAGTGGTCGCGGGTGCAGGGGCCTTCCTCAGCGGCACACCGCGAAAGCGCTTGGAACATGTTGTGAAGAATCCCCACCTCCAGTGCCCCGGGTGGGTCACCAACAGTGCTGACGCAGAGACCCCAGACGTTAATGCAGCAACCCCCCTTTGGGCGCCTTCTCCAGGCTGGTTGCACCACAATCCCCCCCAACCGCACTGACCCCCCCACCTGCACTCCTCTCCCTAACTGCGTTCACCCCTTCCATGGATATGGAATACATACCCCTGCACTTGCTGTGGCCGCATGAGCAAAGATTTCTGGAGACCACGACGCGGAAGAGTGGCTGGGCGGTGCCGTGGTCGCGGGAGCGGGTGCATTATTAAGAACCAACAGCGGCAACACGCCCAGAGCGTGCTGCGAAGAGCCAGCACAACTGCAGGCACAGCTCAAAAATCGCGGTCACAGACCCCGCAGGCGCGGCTCAGAAACCACTGTCACAGACCCCCCAGAGGCCGCTCGAAAAACGCTGTCACAGACCCCCCAGACGCCGATGAAACACCCCCCCCTCCAAGAGCCTTTCACAGCGATCCGCCTGTCACAGACCCCCCAGACGCCGATGCAGCACTCCCTCGTGCAGATGCCGATTCAACCCCGCCCCTGTCAAACTGGCTGAAATTGTCGATCCGCACAACGGATGACATTCTGCGTGACACTTTAGTTCTGTGGATTGCGACAGGTGGACAGTGAAAACACATTTTGTGTGGGTCGGGGAATATTTGGATGCTGTGGTCCAGCGACAGAAAAGACTACACAGAAAACAGGGATAAACACCAAAGAACCCTTCCCGACTAGCACTGACACAAAGCCGACATCGCGCCACACACTTGCGTCCCCGCATACCACGACGCCGCCACCTACTCCGCCTCCGACCCCACCTCAGTGCCGACTGGAAGCTGCAACTCCGGTTCAGCCACCGTGAGGCTATCGACAAAAAGAGCCGCACCCATCCGCTGCCGCAACACCGGCATGTCGTCTTGACAGAAGGCCGTCGGAAGTCCAAGCGCGAAACAATCCGCGGCCGCCATGACAAAGACCGCGCAGCTGCCGGCGTCGCTCTGCTGCGGTAGCCCCTCGCTGCTCACTACAACCACGACTCAACGTCCCACTCCACCGCGGCCTCCTCACCGAGCTGGTGTACGACCTCATCCCGCAACCACCAGGGCACCGTCTCGATCACAGAGCCCGCACCGCCGCCAAACAGCGAGTCGTAGAACAGCAGGCTGCGCTCGCGCACGTTGACGACGACGAGCACCCAGTGGACCGCGTGCAGGTTGACGGGGATGAGCACGCGCTCGACCGTGCCAATGATGAGCCCGTTCTTGACGCCCCACGACCGCACACCGGCGTAGTCGTAGCAGCCTACGCGCTCACATAGACGGCCAAAGAAGAAAGTGTTGAACATGAAGGCACGCGGCACGTCGGCCGCCGCCCGCTGCCCGCTCGTGGCCGTGCCGAGTGCCAACGCGTCGCGCACGACGTGGGCGCGAAAGTTAATGAGGCCGACGAAAGAGTTCATCGCCTCGTCGTTAAGCCACTTATCCCCCTCGAGTCGCGCAAAATCAGCCACCGTCAGCGTGATCTTGGCCCGGTTGCGAGCCCGCACAACAGCCGAAGGTGCTCGGTCACCGACCAGAGCGTCCAAGCTGGCCTGGTGCGCGTACAGGAGCGGGACGGTGCTCAATGGGGAAAGGTGAGCAACCGTGGCACCGCCGACATCCGCGGCAGCGCCACCAGCCCCGCGCTCGCCTGCTGCAGCTGCGAGTTGACCGTCACCGTGTGCGCCCCCTGCAGCCGTAGGAGCTTCTTGATCTTCACGGCCTGCGTGAACTGCAGGCTCCGTCTCGTGCATGTCCATCAGGATCTCCTCCCCAATCGCCGACGTGAGCCCGACGTTGTCGCTCGTGGCCATCGGCGGCGAACTGCCGTCGGACGCGAGCACGCCGTCATCCGCCACGCCCTCTTGGCAAGAGCAGCTCGACCCGCGCATACAGCTCCGCGTCAGGGACTTGTGGAAGAATGGCGCGAGCGGAACGTGGTCATTTTCTGACTTGACGTTATCCGACGCCAGCCGCTGCAGCTTCCGCACGTTCATCATCGCCACCTGAACCATCTTGTGGATCATGTACGTGGAGGGGTTCATGTACGCCAAGCTGGTACGATTGGCGACCGCAATTGAATGCGACACCTCTGCCGCCTGGGTAGAGATGCCAGCCGTTGAGCCCAAACTTTCGTCGGGCATGTAGATGGCTGAGCAGGTGTGGGTAATCGAATGAGGTCGGTCCAGGATGCACCGCACCCCGTGCTTGCGCATGATCGGCCGGACACGCCGCAGGGCGTTCTTGTCGAGTTTGCAGGCAACATCGTAAAAGATGACTTTCGGCAGCGACGGGAAGCGCTCGAGGACGATGGAGAGCGCCTCGCCAACGCTCTCTGCTCGGAAGAGACACCGGAAGCCGAGCGTGACGACGTGGGGACACACAACGTTGAACACGCCTTGGGTGAGCCCGCACTTGATGCCGAACGCCTTGTTGCAGGCGTCCCCTTCGCCCTCCACATCCGCAGAATGCCGATCTTTGCCCTTGAATCCGACCCGCCGCCGCAACGCCTCGCTGTCTTTGATCCCGGGCCTGACGCGCTTCAGCCCGGGGAACGACTCGTAGCTTACCAACGGGTCGTCAAGGTCCCGCTCGTCGTCTTGTTGCAGCGCGCGCCACCGCCAGTAGTCCGCCGGCGTCGGCATACCCCCCCACTTGGCGCAGTACTCCGCGTTCACCCAGCCGCGGTCCACCGTCTCCTTTTTGACGGCGGCAGCCAAAAAGAGCTTGTCGACAGCATCCTCCATGTCCACCGCCGCCCGCAACACGACACCCACCGCCACCCGAAAGGACTCGTCGGCGTCAAGGTCATCGGCAAACCAGCCCACGAAGTTGGTTAAGAAGCCGACGCCATCGACAGCTTCGGATACTTCCCGCCACTTGCCCGCCGCAAGCAAACGGAGAGAGTTGGCCATGAGACGCACCGCCTCCTCGTCATGGCCGTGGAACATTCCAGAGACCGTCTCCCCCAACAGAGCCTGGAGAAAAGGCCGGACGTGCAGCCACGCACCGTCGTCGCGCTTAGGGATGCGAGAAAAGTCGGGAGCGCATTGACCGACACGATCTCGCCACGTCTCCGCGACAGACTTGACCGGGACACCCTTGCCGCCGAGCGTGACGTTGCCGTCATCGTCCTTGCGGAGCTTGGACTCAAGGCCCTCAGCACGAGGAGCGCCGTCAGAGGCATCGGTCCCCGCTGGCGAGGGGCTTGCTGTAGCCAGGTTGCTCGCTGCTACTCTGCCGTCGCCACATGCGCGGCCACCGGTTGGATGAGAGGGCATGCCGCCCGACGCGCCAAGGGCGGCATCGTCCCTAAACGGGAAGAAGCGGAAAAAGAGGCGCGCCGCCGCCGTCTCAACAGATGCGCGGTCACCGATGGCAATGGTGTCGTGCCAGGAGCGCATCAGCACCTCCTGTGGACCGGTGAGCGGCGCGGCCGACCGCAAGATCTTGTTTAACGCCGCCCTTAGTGCGGGAGATTGCACGACACACAACGTCGACGCCGGCATGTCGAGCACCGGGCACTCCTCCTCCAGTCGAGCGGGGTTGGCGTCGTCCGGGTCCGTACAGCCTATGGCCTGGCCATCAATGACGATAAAGTCAGGGTTGGGTCCACAAAGAGGGCAGACAGCCGACTCGGGGGGGATAACAAAGGTGCGCAGCATGGCGGTTCCGAGCTTGACCACGTCTTGGCGTCTCAACGCAAAGCAGGCCACGTCCGCCGACAAATGGCGGGTGGCGGCAGTGTACGTTGACCGTGCTGTGATGATGAACGAGTAGAGCTTGTCTAGCAAAGCCCTGGTGAAGACGAGCCACCGACGGTGCTTGTCCCGCCGCCTCAAACAAAACAGGCCACTGGCGCTGCCATCAAACTCCACCTGGCGGTTGCAATCCTCTCCATCGCACGTCCAGCGTCCCACCACAAGCTGCGACCAACCAACGCAGTGAGAGAAACAGAATGAGGCCAAGACTGAACAGGGTCAGACGAAGAACTTGCACAACAACGGCCTGAAATCTGCACAGATAGACTCACGCTGCCCATCGACGAAACCACAAACGTCAATCCACAAGAAAGAGCAGAATCGTACCTGAACTGCGGGTGCAGTAGGATGATGCGTGTAAAGAATGGCCGGCTCCTTGGTAAAGACGTGTTGATCGCCACGCTGCTGCCCGCAGCTGCCGCAATACGCCTCAACCAACGTCTGGCGCGTAGAGTGGACAACCCCCAGCGTCACGCCGCGGTTCATAATCGCGGTCATGCGCTTGAAGTCGTCGAGTCGACCGTCATCAGGCCCATCGAACCGGCCCAAGAACAAGCCCCGCCAATCCGCTGTCCGCGCCCACACGTCGCCTGCGGCAATCTCCCCCGAGCATGGGAGCATGTTGCGCCGGACTCGAGCGGCGACGACCGCCTCAACCGCGTCGGTGCTACAGCGTTGAGTCTCGGACGGCTCCTTCTCAATCCCAGCGTCGTCCGTAGGCACCCCGTCCAGGGCCGACACGAGAGGGAGGTCCCGACCCGTCTGCGCCAACGATGAAGCGCCGACGTCCTTGCCAACGCCCGTGTCTTTCTCCAACTCTGGGTCAGCGACGGCCGCCGCTCGATGAGCGTAGTGAAGTGGCCGCACAAAAATGACGTGGCCGCATCTGGACCGAAACCGCCGACAGCTGGGGGCGATGCACGTCCCCACGTTACCAGACGAGAAGGAGACGAGGGAGTAGACGGAGCGGTAGAGCACAATCCAGGAGATAGACGACCCGTACTGCTTGTTGACGGCAAAGTCGGCGGCGTTGGGGCCCAAGTGCATCCGTTTGCAAAACTTGGCCACGGGGATCTTGGAGTCGCACAGACTCGACCGCAACGCCGACGTGTGTTTGCACGCGGTGCTGCGCGAAGAGGCCGACAGGAAGAGTGCATTCTGGGTTCCCGAAAAACACGAGCACAGCAACCCGCCGCGATGAGACGCCCATAAAATGGCACTGTCACCCTTGCCGTTGCCGACGCGCAGGAGGATGGCACGCGAGCGAGACAGCGGATCACCCACCAGACTGGCGGACACAGGGAGCATGCTCTTCCCAACTGGTGTAGAGGAGGGCAGGCCGCAAGCACGACGCACACAGGCCCCCAGTACGACCTTGACTTGAACGTAAAAGGGTCGCCGAGCGTCACGACGAGCAGACGGACGCCGCAACCGACGAGGGTGAGCAACCGCGGCGGCCGCCAGCGCATCCTCCCCCTGTACCCCGTCCTCATCCCCCCCGGGGACATCAGCTCCCCCAGGTGGCGCAGTCCGACGCCGTTTTGGCGCTGGCGGCTTGGGGGCACTCAAGCCGTTGGTCGAGAAGGATAGAGCCGCCGACGCCGCGCCCGAGCCCACGCCAGCCCTCCAGGTCGGCGCCACGGCCACACAGTTGGATCCCGCGGTGAAGGACTCCGCGACAACACCCACGCCGCTGGCGGGCGCCGATGCCAAACGAGCAGCAAAAGCGGCTGCAGGTGCGTCGCCGCCGCCATACGATGACACCACCGCCGCGTGAAAGCGCGGCTTGCGGCGGGGCGCCTCGCCCGGCATGATGACCGATCAGGGACCCGTCCCAACAGGACGTCAGCCGCAACCATTCGGAGAGCGGTAGCCCGTCACGTCGACACCGCACAAGACGCGGCACCAATGGTGTAAGGGGCGCGGTCCACAGTGAAGGGGGGGGAGACAGCCAAGCGACGCCCGCGGTCGCAGGCCCGAGGGGAGGACCACACGAAAAAGTGGATGGGGTCGAGCCGCAAAGCTGGTGAGGATGGGTTGCGCGGCGGTGTGCACACGACGGAGGGCGGGGGGGTTGGCGGCGTCAGCCCCTCAAACCGCCCAGGTCGCGACCGAGCGCACTGGCAACACGAAAAGGGTACGCGTCAGGAGGACGAGACCGACCGAGCCGCCGGTCGGGGCGGCGCAGCGACCCCACGGAACCGATCGCAGCTGAATAGCCTCAATCATGCGGATTGTGTGGTCCGTACACAGTGAAACACTCCAACACTCCAAGGCCGAAAATTCTGGGCAGTGGAATCGCCGTGCACGCACCCGCCAGAGGGGGGTGCCCTGAATGCTGCGTGAGAGGGGTGGGCCACACGAGGGCTACAAGAAAATCCTAATTTCTCCAGTTGCCCGCCCAAACCGAAGCGAATACGATCGCATTGGTACGCCAATCAGCACGCGGCATCGGAGGACGGCGCCAAATTCTGGGCCAGGGAATCCTCGTGCACGCACCCGCCAGAGGGGGGTGCCCTGAATGCCGCGTGAGAGGGGTGGGCCACACGAGGGCTACAAGACAATCACATTTTCTCCGGTTGCCGGCCCAATCGGAAGCGATCAGGGTCGCTTTGGTACGCCAATCAGCACACGGCATCCGAGGACGGCGCGAAATTCTGGGCCGTGGAATCCGCGTGCACGCACCCGCCAGAGGGGGGTGCCCTGAATGCCGCGTGAGAGGGGTGGGCCACACGCGGGCTACAAGACAATCCTAATTTCTCCAGTTGCCGGCCCAATCGGAAGCGATGAAGGTCGCATTGGTACGCCAATCAGCACGCGGCATCGGAGGACGGCGCGAAATTCTGGGCCGTGGGATAGCCGTGCACGCACCCGCGAGAGGGGGGTGCCCTGAATGCTGCGTGAGAGGGGTGGGCCACACGAGGGCTACAAGACAATCCTCATTTCTCCGGTTGCCAGCCCAATCGGAAGCGATCAGGGCCGCATTGGTACGCCAATCAGCACACGGCATCCGCGGATGACGCGAAATTCTGGGCCGTGTAATCGCCGTGCACGCACCCGTCAGAGGGGGGTGCCTTGAATGCTGCGTGAGAGGGGTGGGCCACACGAGGGCTACAAGACAATCGCATTTTCTCCAAAACCCGGCCCAGACCGAAGCGAATACGATCGCATTGGTACGCCAATCAGCACGCGGCATCGGAGGACGGGGCGAAATTCTGGGCCGTGGAATCGCCCTGCACGCACCCGTCAGAGGGGGGTGCCCTGAATGCTGCGTGAGAGGGGTGGGCCACACGAGGGCTACAAGACAATCGCATTTTCTCCAAAAGCCGGCCCAGACCGAAGCGAATACGATCGCATTGGTACGCCAATCAGCACGCGGCATCGGAGGACGGCGCGAAATTCTGGGCCGTGGAATCCGCGTGCACGCACCCGCCAGAGGGGGGTGCCCTGAATGCCGCGTGAGAGGGGTGGGCCACACGAGGGCTACAAGAGAATCACAATTTCTCCGGTTGACTGTCAAAACCGAAGCGATCAGGGTCGCATTGGTACGCCAATCAGCACACGGCATCCGAGGACGACGCGAAATTCTGGGCCGTGGAATCGCCGTGCACGCACCCGTCAGAGGGGGGTGCCCTGAATGCCGCGTGAGAGGGGTGGGCCACACGAGGGCTACAAGAGAATCACAATTTCTCCGGTTGACTGTCAAAACCGAAGCTATCAGGGTCGCATTGGTACGCCAATCAGCACACGGCATCCGAGGACGACGCGAAATTCTGGGCCGTGGAATCGCCCTGCACGCACCCGTCAGAGGGGGGTGCCCTGAATGCCGCGTGAGAGGGGTGGGCCACACGAGGGCTACAAGACAATCGCATTTTCTCCAAAAGCCGGCCCAGACCGAAGCGAATACGATCGCATTGGTACGCCAATCAGCACGCGGCATCGGAGGACGGCGCGAAATTCTGGGCCGTGGAATCCGCGTGCACGCACCCGCCAGAGGGGGGTGCCCTGAATGCCGCGTGAGAGGGGTGGGCCACACGAGGGCTACAAGAGAATCACAATTTCTCCGGTTGACTGTCAAAACCGAAGCGATCAGGGTCGCATTGGTACGCCAATCAGCACACGGCATCCGAGGACGGCGCGAAATTCTGGGCCGTGGAATCCGCGTGCACGCACCCGCCAGAGGGGGGTGCCCTGAATGCCGCGTGAGAGGGGTGGGCCACACGAGGGCTACAATATTGAGGCAGTTGTTGGTGGCCCTGGCGACCAGTGTGGGCCGCGATCCGGGCCAGCAGCCGATATCTGCCCGTTCTGATGCCAAAACGGCGCTTCTCAGGAGTGGCTGACAGCCTCTGATTCTTTGTTCAACGGGGACAGGGGCACCAGAGGTCGCAGTCTGGTCGGGTTTAGATACGCTTGTGTCTCGTGGGCCGCCAGCGGACGGCCTCAGTGTGGTTTGATTTTTTTCTGGTTTGGGTTCTTTGTGTCTGGGGCCCGGCGTCAGCTGCTCTAGAGCCCTGGTGAGCGTTGTTCGGCCGCAGACAACATCAGCTGGCCCGGGCTGCTTTCATGTCTGAGCAGGACGGCGGGCCGCCTTCCTTTCTGGCATGTCCATGTCTGGGGGACATCCGGCACGTCACGAGTGCCATTGAGCTGGTGGAGCCGCGGCTGTCGCTCCTTGGTCGGGGGTTCAGCTCTGTCTTCTTATTGGTCAATCAGGTTTCGCTCAGTGCTTTCCCACAGATTTGGTGGGAATGCTGCAGGCACGGTTTCCTTCACGGCGACTGTCCATGATGGATGGTCCAGGCACCATTGGGGCGGTGGGAGCAACGGTCGTCCCTGCTGCCAACCATCCGCGCCGCAGCTCGTCGGGTTGCTTCATCAGTCAGTGCCCCGTCCGCCCGTGTCCCGCGCGGGTTGCACTCTGTTACAGGCGAGTGGGTCCCAATGCCCCTTGACAAGGGCCGCATGGAGAGCGCCGCTCCAGGTTGGCGCCCGCAGCGACTCCGAGCCACCACTGGCACGGGCGCCACGCACGCGCTGCGGTGCTCACCGCGTGTCGCGGTGACCCCCGAGGAGGATTGGCGGGGGCACCTCGTCAAGGAGCACCTGTGGCCGGCGCTGGTGGAGGGCGCCGTTGGCGCCGACAGCGTCTTTATGGCCAAGGATGGCATCCACTGGGAGGCGGCCAAGCCCCAATCGTCTTAGCGGCGCCCACGGCGAGCGGTGGGCGTGGGGCGAGGGGCGTCGAGCAAGATGGAAAAAAAGAAAGACGGCCATCGCCAGCTCCCTCGTGTACACACGACAAGCGCACGACCAGGCGGGCGGCATACGAGCCATCGCACAGACCACAGAGCGCAGACGACGAGCGACGGCGGGGGGCACTGACCCGCAGCACCCACGCCAGTGACGCGCCGCGCTCAGCCCCACCACCCGTGCCCGTCTGCCAGCGCCCACCCAACCACACCCAACTCCTGCAACGACTCCTCCCGGACCGCACCGCCCAACGGC